>Ga0210384_10000136_pt1 | contig 111308 bp, 109 predicted proteins | sample IncBWH2MmetaG_FD_160574 | JGI IMG/M metagenome (GOLD analysis project Ga0210384, IMG submission 160574) | Forest soil microbial communities from Barre Woods Harvard Forest LTER site, Petersham, Massachusetts, United States - Inc-BW-H-2-M | ecosystem: Environmental > Terrestrial > Soil >... | reverse complement strand
TCCTGGTTCAATCATCTCCAGCTTCCTGCGCCACTTGTACAAGCACCTCGGTCGTACCCCGAGCTCTCGCGCTAGCTCACCGACATCGTCACATGTCTCCATGCGTTCGACAGCCCTTTGTTGAAATTTCCGGGAGTATCTCTTTCTCTCCACTGTGGTTCCTTTCCCGGAAACTGTGCCCTATTTTTGTGTGTCAGTTCAAGGGTTCACTCCAACCCAACGCTTGGAACCTCGGGCCAAGGTACCGGACTTGCACACGCTTGAGAGAATCACTGACGCTTCCTCAGAATTCCTCGAGAATGCCCAGAACGAGCAAAAGTAGGCATGTTCAGCCTGTGCGCCGGCTATCAAGGCTAAACGGTCCTGCCGAAGATTGAGAAGAATTTCGACGAACCCTGCCAAGTTGATCTGAATCGCTGCGTCACACTAAGGAATCTGATACTTTCGTCGGGGTAGGTGCAGCCGAAGAGGCTCATGGGCGTCTCACCGAAGCTTGTCCAGGACGAAACATCCAAACGATACGAGGCGCTGCTGCGCGCCACGGCCGCCTTTGCCGCGTGCCGCGACTGCGAGTCTCTCGAGCGCCGATTCGCGAGCGACTTACGTGGCGTAATCAACTTCGACTATCTGAACTTCGTAATCTTCGACGAAGCCAGTGGTACGGCGGAATGGCGCTTGTTCGAGTCCACCGTGAAGAGCGCCACCATTTCAGAGGCAGACCTCTCAACGGACCACACGACGAGCGGTTGGGTTTACGAGCATCAGCAGCTTTTGGTCATCGGGGATTGGAGCCAGGAGAGCCGCTTCCTGGGACTGAAAAGAATCCTGAGCGAGCTCGATATCGGGTCCACCTGTACGCTGCCTCTGACCACTGCGCATCGGCGGTTCGGAGTCATCGAGTTCGGCTCTTCGCGAGTCAACGCCTATCCTGAACAGGAAGTCGACTTCCTCTCACTGGTGGCAGATCACGTAGCGTTGACGATTGAAGGCGCGCTTAATTTCGAGGAGGCCCAGCGAGCGCAAGCGGAGCTCGAGAGCAAGAATGAGCGACTGAAGCTGCTGCTGGATTTAACCAACCATATCGTCTCGAATCTCGACCTTCGGGAGTTGCTGCGAGCGATCTCGGCAAGTGTTCGGCGCGTCATGAGATGCGACGCCGTTGTCGTGATGTTGCCCACTTCCGAAGGCAGCCAACTGCGGATCTATGCTCAAGACTTCCCGGAGAGCAAGGGATTCGCCAAAGAGGAGTATCTGATGCCCATCGAAGGAACGACGGCTGGTGTCGCCTTCCGCACGGGCAAACCACTCATGGGCAACCTCCGGGATTTACCGTCACTCGAGCCCAAGGAGGTGTCTATTCGCGAGGCCGAGGGCTTCCAGATCGGCTGCGCTGTGCCGCTGATCAGCCGGAACCACGTCCTTGGTGTTTTGGCGCTCGGCCGGCTGGAAGCGAACCTCTTCACGCAGGAAGACCTGGATTTCCTCACGCAGATTGCCAGTCAAGTGGCCGTCGCAGTTGAGAATGCGCTGGCCTACGGCGAGATCGCCGAACTGAAGGATCGCCTGGCGCAGGAAAAACTTTATCTCGAAGAAGAAATCCGCGGAGAAATGGATTTCGAAGGCATCGTGGGTCAAAGCACGGCCCTGCGCCATGTTCTGCAGCTGGTGGAAACGGTGGCGCCAAGCGATTCCACGGTTCTGCTGCTGGGAGAAACTGGCACCGGCAAGGAGTTAATCGCGCGCGCCATCCATGAGCGCAGTCGGAGAAGAGATCGCACCTTGGTCAAACTGAATTGTGCTGCGATTCCGACTGGCTTGCTTGAAAGCGAACTGTTCGGCCATGAAAAGGGGGCCTTCACCGGCGCGGTCTCACAAAAAGTCGGACGGCTTGAGCTTGCAGATAAGGGCACGCTTTTTCTGGATGAAGTCGGCGACATCCCACTGGAGCTGCAGCCAAAGCTTTTGCGGGCGTTGCAGGAACGCGAATTCGAGCGGTTGGGCAACAGCCGCACGATGAAGGTCGATATGCGACTGGTCGCCGCAACCAACCGCGATCTGGAGAAAATGGTCGCGAACCATGAGTTTCGCAGCGACTTGTACTACCGTCTCAATGTTTTTCCCATTCGTATCCCACCGCTGCGTGAACGTCCGGAGGATATTCCTCTGCTCGTGCGCTACTTCGCCCAGAAGTACGCCCACCGGATGGAGAAGCAGATCGAATCGATTCCTGCCGCGGCCATCAGAAAATTGACGCGATGGCATTGGCCGGGAAATATTCGCGAGCTGGAGAATTTCATTGAGCGCGCCGTGATTCTCACTCGCGGCGCGGCACTCGAGGTTCCCCTCACGGAGCTAAAAACCGACCTGCCCCTGCCGGCCCCCGCTGCTGGAACACGGGAATGGAATGAGCGAGAGGAAATTACCCGCATCCTGAAAGAGGTGGGAGGGCGCGTCGGGGGGGCCGATGGCGCCGCAGTTCGTATGGGAATCAAACGCACCACCCTGCTCTCACGCATGAAGAAGCTCGGCATAGATCCGCGAACCGTGTCATAGCTCTTCGTCACGCATCGACACTCTCGTCGACACCTTCGACAGTTCTGAACCGAGTTCTTCCGATCCCTTCTCGATTGAATGACTTGCGATCCGATCGACTTTGGAAGTTCACTTGCCGTTCTCCTACGCCGGGTACAGCCGGAATGTAATGCTTAAGATCACAACGATCGACACCGGAACGCAACGAAAGCTCATTCTCGAGGGCGGAATTATCGAACCTTGGGCCGCAGAACTCAGCAGATCTTGGGAGCGCGCTTGTGATTCGCTCGGGGATCGCAAGCTGGTCGTCGATCTGACCGGAGTCACGGTAATCAGTCGGGACGGGACACTAGTCCTTCATGGCATGAAGAATCACGGCGTGGAATTCATTTGTCGCGGCGTTTATGTCAGCCACGTGCTGCGAAATCTCAAGACGCTGTGCAAGACAGGGACTAGATAACGTACACCGGACGGAGGTGCCGGATGTCTCAAGCGATGAATGAGAGGAACACTTGGAAGCCGAGTAGTCGCGGGGCCGCCAATTCACAGGAACCCGAAGTGGAACTCCTGGACGCTGCCAGGAGAGGCGACCCGGAAGCTTTGAAGGGCCTGGTCACGAAGTACGGTCCGCGCATTTTCCGGCTCGCGCAAAACATTACCCGGAACCGGGAAGATGCTGAAGAGGTTTCTCAGGATTCCTTTACACGAGCTTTTCAGCACATGGATACTTTTCGCGGAGACTCCCGCTTTTATACCTGGCTCGTCCGCATTGCGATCAATCAATCGCTCATGAAACTGCGCACGCGCCGATCGCGCGAGTTGCACTTCGAACCTCCTGCTACCGCCGAAGACACTCCTCGCTTTGCTGAAGTCACAGACGAATCTCCGACTCCCGAACAAAGCTATGCGCAAGCGGAGCTTCACTCAATTCTCGCCTCAGCCATGGGTCAGCTTCCAAGGAGCTCGAGGGAGGTTCTGTTTCTCCGAGAAGTAGAAGAGCGTTCGATGGGAGAAACAGCAAGGATTTTGGGATTGTCGATTTCCGCCGTGAAGTCCCGAGCCCTTCGAGGTCGGCAAAAGCTGCGCCAAGTGTTGACAAGGTATTTTCGGCCGAGTGAGCTCGCCAGTTTCTCAAATGGACTGAGCTTAGGGGGCAGACTGTGATCGCCTGGGCGCTGATTGCGGTAGTCGTGATTCTCGGCTTTCTATGCTTCGCGGATTCGGTGGTCGATCTTGGCCGCAGGCTGCACCGCTAATTAGGGGCCGAAGTTGTGATGGGAGCGAGCCTCCGGGTGTAGGGCGAAGTTTGGTGTTCCTCGTGAAGGAGATCCTCAGCATGGTAGCGCAATTTCTGATTCTCGCAATTTTCGCCGCATTGATGGTGTTCTACGGGGTTGCGTTCTGGCATTGGCGAAACGATGGGAAGCAGCGCCGCGGGAGGGGCGAAAACCCTTCCAGCCCAGTCGCCCATGCCAGAAGCTTTGGACATTGATGGAAGGTATGAAAATTCAGAAACAAGGAAGGTCCATGAGTCGGAGAATTCTCGGAGTTTCGAGTTGGAAGCCTCCATGCATACTGGTCCTGGTTTTCGTAACGACTGCCTTTTCCATTTCCTGCGGAAAAAAAGTCACCGCGGCGCCCGAGAGGCCGCCGACGTTGGTCACCGTCTCTGCCGCGGTGTCGCGCGACGTGCCCGTGTACCTCGACGAGATCGGTAAGAACGGCGCCTTCGAGTCCGTGACCGTGACACCCCAAGTTGCGGGGCGAATCACCGAGCGACACTTCGAGGACGGCGCGAATCTGCAACGGGGCCAACTCCTTTTTGTGATCGATCCTCGCCCCTACCAGGCTCAGCTTGATTCCGCCCAGGCCAACCTGGCTCAAGCCAAGGCCGCGTTGGAACTCGCTAAGATTCAGTTTGCCCGAGACCAGGAACTGGTGGGGACGAAGGCGATCTCAAAACAGGACTACGATACGAAAAAGAACACCGTTGACGTTGACCAAGCGCAGGTGGAAGCAGCCGAAGCGGCGCTCGAGACCGCCAAGCTCAACCTGGAATACTGCTACATCCACTCTCCGATTGAAGGCCGCGCGGGCGCCCGATTGGTTGACATCGGAAACGTTGTGCAGACGAACACGACTGCGCTGCTGCTCATTCAGCGCCTCGATCCCATCTACGCTGATTTTACGATTACAGAACGCGATCTTCCCGAGGTACAGAAGCAAATGGCGCGCGGGAACCTAGAAGCGCGCGTCCGACTTCCCTCCGACGGCGAGGAAGGTGTCCGTACGGGTAAGGTGACGTTCCTCGACAATGCCGTACAAAATGCAACCGGGACGGTCAACTTGCGGGCGACGATTCAGAATCCGGATCACCATTTCTGGCCCGGACAATTCGTGAACGTCCGGCTGGTCTTGGCTACCGATAAGGGTGCGGTGATGATTCCGGGCGAGGCGACCCAAATCAGCCAGAAGGGTCCGTTCGTTTACGTCGTAAAACCGGACCACACCGCCGAACTGCGGGTCATTACGCTCGGGCAGCGACAGGGCGGCAATGTGGTGGTGACGAAAGGACTGGTTGCCGGCGAGAACGTGGTGCTGACCGGACAGCTGACGGTCGTTCCCGGCGCGAAAGTGAAGGCTGTCGAGAGAACTCCGGAGGGCGTCATTCCGACCGGAAAATCCGGCGGTGATGAGAGCAAAGGCGGCGGAGGGGGATCGTGAACCTGTCCGAACCATTCATTCGCCGGCCGGTAATGACGGTCGTACTGACCGTGTCGGTCCTACTGTTTGGCGTGATCGCTTACTTCGGATTGCCGGTGAGCGACTTGCCTGCGGTGGATTACCCGGTGATTCAGGTGCAAGTGAACTATCCCGGCGCCACCCCCGAGACGATGGCCAACAATGTGGCCACACCCCTCGAACGGCAATTCATGCAAATGCCGGGGCTCGAACTGGTAACCTCGAACAGCATCCAAGGACACACCAGCTTCGTCCTGCAATTCGCGCTCTCGAAAAGTCTCGATGCAGCCGCTACCGATGTGCAAGCCGCGATCACCAGGGCCACCGGACAACTGCCATTAGACTTGCCGAGCCCGCCCACATTCACCAAGACGAACCCTAACGATCAGCCCATCCTCTATGTGGCACTGACCAGTGACACGGTTACAGCCGGCGAGCTCTACGACTATGCCAATACTCAAGTCGGCGAGCGGGTGAGCATCCTGCCCGGCGTGAGCCAGGTGGCGGTCTATGGCACCCAGTCCGCGGTGCGGATCAAGGCCGACCCCTCCGCCATGGCTATTCGCAACATCACGCTGGACGACTTGAATGCCGCCATCAAGAACGGCACGAGCTATACCGGTGCAGGCCAGTTCGACGGACCGCATCGAACCTTTCTACTTCAGCCGCAGGGACAACTCAGTACTGCCGAGCAGTACGAACAAATGATTGTGGGTCAAACGAACGGTGCGCCGGTTTACTTGAGAGATGTCGCGGTATCGAAGGACAGCGTTCAGGATGAGCGAGTGGACATGCGGTTTTGGGTCCGAGGGCACCCGGTTCCCACCGCCACGGTGGTCCTAGCGGTCTTTCGCCAAGCCGGCTCGAATGCGGTCGAGGTTGCAAAATCTGTGCGAGATCTCCTCCCCAGCGTTCAAGCGCAGCTTCCCAGCTCAGTCGCCATTGTGCCCATTTACGACCGCTCGAAGACCATCGTAGACAGCACCAAGGACGTGGAGGAGACGCTGTACATCGCGTTCGCGCTGGTAGTGATGGTTATTTTCCTCTTTCTCGGACGCGCCAGGGACACACTGATCCCCGCCGTGGCGCTGCCGTTGTCGCTGTTGCTGACGTTTGTGGTGATGAAAATCCTGGGTTATAGCCTCGACAATCTGTCGCTCATGGCACTGACCCTGGCGATCGGTTTTCTCGTCGATGATGCCATCGTGTTCCTGGAGAACACGGTGCGCTTGATGGAAGAAGGCCGGGATGCGCTCCGGGCATCTCTTGAATCCGCCAAAGAAATCAGCTTCACGATCCTGGCGATGACCATTTCGCTTGCGGCCGTGTTTATCCCACTGGCGTTCATGAGCGGTCTGATCGGACGGATTTTCCGCGAATTCTCAGTCACCATCATTGTTTCGATATTCGCCAGTGGAATCGTTTCGCTCACGCTGACGCCGCTCATGACTTCCAGGCTCCTCGAACCACGGGGTGCCGGCGCAAAACAGACCTGGATGGAGCGGGGCGCCAACGCGCTGGAACGCCGAATCCTGGGCTGGTACGGGCGCTCGCTGTGGTTTTTTCTGCGGCACCGGTGGATATCGGCCGTGACTTGGGTGGCGTGTCTGGCGGGGACCGGGTATCTGTTCTATGCCGTTCCGAAATCGTTTCTGCCCATTGGCGACAGCTCGTTCATCCGCGGTGTGCTTGTGGGGCAGGAAGGCTCGTCGCCGAATCAAATGCACGCTTACCAAACCGAGGTCGAGAAAATCCTACAAGCCAATCCAGCCGTGGAAACAACTTTCACCATGAGCGGGAATAATCAGTTCCTGCCCGCGAATCAGGAATTCGTGATTGCATTCCTGAAGGATCCCTCTAAGCGGCTTCCAATCTACCGAGTCGCGGGACAGTTGATGGGCGGTCTTAACTCCAGTATTCCAGGGACTGTCACATTCTTGCAGCCCAACCCGGTTCTGGAGATCAGCACGGGCGCCACCGCCAACACGCAAGGTCAATTCGCCTACGCCCTTTCCGGCATCGATCCGGCCTTGGTTTACACCGTCGCAGGGAAGCTGATGGCGAAAATGCATGAATATCCCGGGTTTCTGTTCGTGAACTCGGATCTGTACAACCACACACCGAACCTTCAGCTGGACATCCTCCGCGATCAGGCAAAGCTCTATGGTGTGTCAGAGAGCCGTATCCTCGGGTTGCTGCACAACGCTTACTCGCAAAATTACAGCTACCTGATCAAGAAGCCCACCGATCAGTACCAGGTGATATTGGAAGTCCAGGACGATGGGCGTAGCGCGCCGGAGGACTTGAATCGGCTTTACATCAAGAGCGACGACGGGGCGCGGCTTGTTCCTCTGAACGCTCTTACGACTTGGCATACCTTGGTCGGGCCGCAAGCGGTCAATCACATCAACCAGTTCACCAGTGTCACGCTGTTTTTCAACCTCAAGCCCGGCACCACCATCGGCCAGGCCACGCAGTTTGTCGAAGATTCGGCCGGGCAAATCCTGCCGCCGGAAGTCCGGGGAAGTCTTCAAGGGGAAGCTTTGACCTTTCGCAACACGGTTTCAAGCCTCGCGGTCCTGATGTTAGTGGCCTTCTTCGTGATGTACGTCATTCTCGCGATTCTTTATGAAAGTTACTTGCACCCGATCACCGTGCTCTCCTCGCTTCCCGTGGCTCTGTTCGGCGGATTGCTGACGCTGTGGTTATTCGGATCGGAAGCCTCGCTCTACGCCTATATCGGCATGTTCATGCTGATGGGAATCGTGAAGAAGAACGGGATCATGATCGTGGATTTCGCGCAACAGCGGGTCGAGCACGGCGCTAAGGACGATCAAGCGATTCATGAGGCCAGCATCGAACGCTTTCGCCCCATCATGATGACGACCATGGCTGCGCTTCTCGGGGCGCTGCCCATCGCGCTCGGTTTCGGCGCAGACGGCGCTTCTCGCCGGCCGCTTGGCTTGGTGGTCATCGGCGGCTTGGTCGTCTCACAGCTCATCACCCTCTACGTCACTCCCGCCATCTATCTCTACTTGGAAGAATTCCAAGAAAAAGTCCTGGATCGCTTCTCGTTCTTCCGCACGGTGCGCCCCGAGCTACCGGTTCCAGGGCACGGCCCGGAGGCGGAACCCGGAATAGGAGACTAGCGTCACCATGCCTCAACATTCCCGCATTTCCCGTCCCCAGCGGCTTTCGCTCTTGGGTATTTGCGCGATCGCGGTTGGGTTCGCCGGTTGCACCGTAGGGCCGAATTACAAAAGGCCGGACGTGACTGTGCCAACTTCGTATCGAGGGCAGCTGGAGGTCCCGGCCGACACCCAGACGCCGAATCGAGATCCTGCACTGGGCGATGAAGAATGGCTGAAGGTTTTCCAGGACCAGCAGCTGCAGGGCCTGATCCGGACGGCGCTCGGGAACAACTACGATGTGCGCATTGCCGCGGCGCGCGTCCAAGAGGCTCGAGCTCAACTCGGGATTACGCGCGCAGACCAATTTCCCACGCTCGCCGCCGGAGGAGGCATCACCAGCCAGCGTAATTCGGCATCCGGTCCCATCCCGGCATTCCAGCTTACCCAGGGGCAGCTAAACGTATCCGCATCGTGGAACCTAGACTTCTGGGGAAGGTACCGGCGAGCCACGGAGGCACAGCGAGCCAGGTTGCTCGCCCAGGAGTGGGCCCAGCGAGCGGTAATTTCCTCGCTGATCGCGAATGTTGCCAGCGGCTATTTCGAGCTTCGCGAACTGGATCTCGAGCTGGAAATCTCAAATCGCACTCTGGCTTCTCGCTCGGAATCCCTGAACCTCACAGCCATGCGCACCGAGCATGGAATCGACACCATGCTGGACCAGCGCCAGGCGGAACAGTTGGTCTATACCGCAGCAGCTCAAGTTCCGAACCTGGAGAGGGAAATCGAGCAGCAGGAAAACGCCTTGAGCATTCTCCTTGGGAATAATCCCGGCGCCATTCCGCGGGGTATGAAACTCACCGAACAACCCCACGCTCCCGAGGTTCCCGCGGGACTTCCTTCAGAGTTATTGGAGCGCCGCCCGGATGTGCGAGAAGCAGAGCAGAACCTCGTGGCCGCCAATGCGCAGATTGGTGTGGCCAGGGCCGCCTACTTCCCGCAGATCTCGTTGACCGGATCGGGTGGATATCAGAGTTCCGCGCTCTCGAATCTCTTCACCGGGCCTGCTGGAATTTGGAGCTTCGGCGGATCGTTCGTGCAGCCGATCTTTGAAGGCGGCAGACTTAAATCAAATGTCCGCCTCGCGGAAGCACAGCACCAGGAAATGCTCTTGACCTACCAGCAGGCCATCCAGGGGGCCTTTCGGGATGTTTCCGATGCGCTCGTGGCCTATCGAAAAAATCGCGAGTTTCGGGTTCAGGAAGAAAAGCTCACCGAAGCGGCTCGGGACGCGGCGCAGCTCTCAGAGCAGCGGTTTAATGCCGGGGCCACGGATTACTTGGAAGTGTTGACGAACGAAACGAACTACTTTTCTGACCAGCTGACCCTCGCTCAGGCCCAGTTCAATGAGCTCGAAGCGCTGGTTCAACTCTATCAAGCTCTGGGAGGCGGCTGGAAACCGTGAGTCTGTCCAATCAGCTGGGACCGACAGATAAACGTCATGCCCATCGTGGCAAGTCCGGGCAACAACGGCCTGCGGAGAGAATTCCGGAGGTGTCGTTGCGCCTTTAGGCGGCGGCCATTTCCAGGATTGAATATGGGCTCCTGGTTGGCACAACACGCTCCAATCGAAGGGCAGATTTTGAAGCCAACTCGGCGTATTCCTCCTGAGTGCGCTCCATGCCGCCGGGGAGTGCCATCATGGCGATGTCGAGTTCCTTCGACAGATGCGGCCCCGGCGTGGGTGGGACAACGGTCTCGATGGTCAGCACTCGGGCATGAGGCGGCATGTCGCGCCGGATGCCGGACAGGATTTTGATGGATTCCGCGTCCGGCCAGTCGTGGATGATATTCATCAGCAGGTAGGCGTCGGCTCTGGGCATGGCGTCGGCGAAGAAATCGCCGCCAACCAGGGCGAGCTTCTCACCTTTTTCCGGCGTGACTCCCGCTACTACGTGTGGCTGATCGAAGAGGATTCCCTGCGTCTTCGGTGAACTCTTCAAGATCGCGCGCAGTAGGTGGCCGCGTCCGCCGGCGATGTCGGCGATGGTGCCGAATCGTGAGAAATCATACGCAGGTAGTATGGCGGCGATGTCGCGATGCGATTTCGAGGTCATGGCCGCATCGAAAATACGGCTCTCCTCCGGGTGACTGACCAGATATGCGAAAACGCCCTCCGGATGGTCCTTTGCAAACGCAGATTTGCCGGTACGCAACGAATGATCCAGGTCACCAAAGGCGCTCCAGAACACCGGCAGACCGAGCATGCGGACGTAATCCCGCAGAGATTCAGGGTGGTCGGAACGAAGGAAGCGCGATGCATCCGTATGATGCCAAACGCCATCCTTCCATTCGAAGATTCCAACCGAGGCCAGCAGCCGCAGCACGCGATGGAGCGGCTGCGGCTGAGTACCGGTGCTTTTTGCCAGCGCCTCGGTCGATTGCGGCTGATCACCGATGAGATCTGCAATTCCTAACTCGGCGATGACATGCAGGCAACGCGAAGTCCAACAAGCCGTGGTGAGCTGGAGGAGTTGGATGTTCGCGGGGCTCGGCGTAGAAGCGCCAGGCGACGCAGTGCCGGTGTTCATAACAGTCACCTCCCGGAGAACCGAGCGAAAATGAGTCGCGCGATTATAGCCCAACTCGGTTCGCTCGAAGTCCTTCTGCACCACCCTGGCGCAAGCCCCGATAGAAGGGCAAGCCTGAAGCGATCGGGTGAGCTCCTCCAATTCCTGTTTGCCGGCAATCTGCTCAGTGGCGGTCAACTTCAAGTTGTGCGTGCGCTCGGCGTTGGGGGATGTAAAATCATGCATCCCAGCATAAAGGCGCTCGGATTGAATCGCGCCAGGAGGAAGGCCTATGAAAGCAGCAGTCGTACCGGCCATGAGCAGTTCGTGGCAGATCAAAGATGTTCCTCAGCCTCAACCCGGACCCGGTCAAGTGCTGGTAAAGATGCGCGCAAGCGGCATCTGCTACACCGACGTGCACGAAACACTCGGACACATTCCAGGACCATTCCCCCGAATCTTGGGCCACGAGCCGGTCGGTGAGATCGTGGCCGCGGCGCCCGACGTCACCACGCGCAAGATAGGCGACCGCGTCGGCACTGCATGGATTCAATCCACCTGCGGACGCTGCGAATGGTGCCAGCGCGGCCGCCGGATGTTCTGTCCTTATCTGAAGGGTACGGGGATCGATGCGCAAGGAGGCCACGCCGAGTACATGCTCATGAACTCCGACGCCACCTATCTGATTCCCGACAAGGTTTCCTATGAGCAAGCAGCTCCGATCTTCTGCGCCGGTTACACAGTCTATGGCGGGCTCCGCTGGGCCGATCCCCGGCCGCATGAGCGCGTGGCCGTGCTCGGGATCGGCGGCCTGGGGCACCTGGCCGTGCAATACTCGAAAGCTGCAGGCTTCCAGACCATCGCGGTTTCGCACTCCCCCGATAAAGACAAGATGATCCGCGAACTCGGCGCGGACGAAATTGTCCGCGACGGAAAGAGCCTCGCCGCAGCGGGGGGCGCGGATGTGATCCTCAGCACTTCCAATTCGACCAAGGCAATGGTGGACAGCATTCAGGGACTGCGGCCGGACGGCCGACTTGTCACCATGGGCGCGGACGCAGAGCCGCTTACGATTTCTCTGCTGGACCTTATTACCAAGCGCATTCGCATAATCGGCAGCCAACAAAACGGCCCCGAATATCTCTACGAAGCGCTTGATTTCGTAGCGCAAGGGAAAGTTAAAGCGATAGTCGAGACCTATCCATTGGCCGAGGCTCCCAAGGCATATCAGCGAGTTGTGGAGGGCAAGGCCCGATTCCGCGCCGTCCTCACCATGTGATCGTCGGTGCTGATTTTCGCGGTCGATCGAGAGTGAGTTGACCGGGCAGGGCCGAGGGCCGCCGTGGCCCGCTCGTCATTACGGCCCGCGCCGCCGCTCGAGTGGTCGGGATTCGGTTTGGGTCATGCTCCGGCCTCTCGGGCGCGCTTTCTGAATGCGGCTTCTCCACCGTCGGACACCTTGACCCAGTTCGGGTCAGGCGAGGCCTCGGGGTCGTAATTGTCGTGCCAGTTCCACCACTTGTACGGCGCGGTCTGAGGGTAACCCTCTGGCGAGTCTTCCCAGCTCTCCTGCCGCCCAAGCGGAGTCGCGTCGAGGTAGCTCCAGGTGCTGCCCATGGCCTCGTCGCCGCGGGAGTTGATAAAGCAGGTGCGGAACACTCGCTGGCCATCACGGAAGAACACGTTGTGGCCATGCCACTGGTCGACGCCGAAGTCGGTGTCGAAGCTGTCCGTCAGGGTGTACCACGGCATCTCCCACCCCATCCGAGCCTTTAAGCGCGCGATGTCCGCCTGTGGCGCTCGCGAAGTGTAGGCGAGCGTGGTGTCGCGGGCGTTCAGATGGGCCAGGTGGCCGACCTGATCGGCCCCGAGGGAACAGCCGCGGCAGGCGTGCTCGGGCCAGCCGAAAACCCCGGGCTCGAAGAAGGCGCGGTAGACGATCAGCTGACGGCGGCCCTCGAACAGGTCGAGCAGACTCCGCTTGCCCTGCGGCCCGTCGAATTCGTAGGCCTTCTCCACAGCCATCCACGGCATCCGCCGACGCTCGGCGGCCAGCGCGTCACGGGAGCGGGTCAAGGCTTTCTCCTTCACGAGGAGCTTTTGGCGCGCCGCCTCCCATTCCTGTGGCGACACGATCGGTGGTGTGTTCATTGCGGGACGCCCTTTCTGCTGCTCCATATCTCTCTCCTTGCTTGTTGCCATTTTATTTCTCCTTGAATTTCTGAGACAGACCGAGACCATTGGTCCTGAAAAATTCTCTGAACTTGCCGATGCACACCGCCAGAATTCCTCCCGTGGATCCCGCTCCGGCGGCCATCGCTGCTGCTCTGGCGATGCAGGCTGGGCACATATTCCCCTCCTTCTGAACTTCAGAATCGTCCGCTCCTCAGTCGGGCCGCGGCGCTTCCGCTCGCTGTCGCATACGCTCGTGCAAGTGTGCCCAGCCATTCTTTGCGTTTCTGTACTCCTCCAGTACCAGACCGAACGACTGGTGCCGAAATGTAATGATCGTCACGCCCCCCGATTCCTTGAGCCGGTATTGAAGGTTCGTGATCACCGGATTGGACATAAACAGGGGCCCGCAAATTTCCAGCAACGTCGGCTTCTTGATCGCCTGCACCGTTCCCCAGTAATGGCCGTTGTTGTCTCCCAGGTCGCGATACCATCTGCCGCCTGGCCATGCTTCCAGCTTCATCGGCATGGGCTTGTCCACTTGAGTCTCGTTGTACGGTCCCAGCTGGTCCAGCAAGGCGGCAAACGTCGCCTCAATCGTTGCGCGCACTTCAATCTCCTCCGCTATATGGATGGTTGTCGCTTCCAGCGATAGTGCGGGTGAACTCACGATTTCCTCCTGGTTTGAAATTCCACAAGACTATTGCTTCTGTGCATGGTTGGCCTCGACCCGTGCCTTGATTCCGAGCAGTTGGTGTTTCCACAGCCGCTCGAATGTGCTCGTCCATTCGTGCAACGGCCGGATTGCCACAGAATTCACTTTGTAGAGCATCTGCCGACCCTCTCTGCGGGCCTCCACCAGGCCAACATCCTTCAAGACCCTCAAGTGCTTCGAAACGGACGGCTGCTCCATCTCCATTGCGTCCACAATCTCGCCGACGGATCGCTCCTGCAACGCCAGATAATTCAGGATGTCCCGCCGCCGCGGTTCCGCCACGGCATTGAACGCGTCCGAGGTTGTTGCCGCCCTTGCCATATACTGAATATATTCCCATATAGGAATATGTCAAGCTGTTTTTTTCAGTCTTCCGCACCTTTTTTCTGTGCTGGAACATGGCGCCCGCTGGGCGGGAGGAAGTATTCCAATCCGCTCATAGGGGCGTACGGCGGAGGGTTGAAGTCCAACTTGTCAGGCAACTTCGAAATGGTTAATTGCGGCCGGGCTACATCCTAAGATCGCCGTGTTTCGCGTGTCACCCCGAATTGACAAATAATCTACAAAAATACCCCTTGCCTTAAAGTCGGCTTTAAGTTGTAAGGTGCCGCGAGCGAGCAGCAGTGCCATCAAGCTTGCCGCTATGAGGAGAACAGCCGTGAGGCAAATGAACTCGATATTCATATTTCTGCTTGTGCTGACTTCTGGCAGCGTCGCTCTGGCGCAAACGGAGAGAGCTGGCCGAATTGCTCCTCTGGCACAACCCGGCATGGCTGTAGCGCAGGAGCACGCCGATGAGCACACGACAGCTCTGGACGCACAGCGGGAAAGACAGGCGCTACAGGTCTTTCTAAAGTTGGGACAAAGGATAATTGTGTCGGCCGCTGATGCCATGCCTGCCGATAAGTACGGCTTCGCACCGACCGACGGCGAATTCAAAGGCGTTCGGACCTTTGGTCAACAAGTGAAACACTTGGCGGCGACGAACCATATCCTGGCGGCTGCCGCGCTGGGCGAGGAATCGCCGACCGGGGCCGGAGACGAGAGGGGGCCTGAAACCGTACGGACCAAGGCTGAGATTCTCGATTACCTGAACGGGTCGTTCGAGCACCTGGCCAGAGCGATCGAAGCGGTTGGCGACAAGAATACCAGGGTCAAATCTTCTCCGATTTCGCCTTTGAAAGCTGCCGAGACCACTCGGCTCGCGCTGACCGTCGAGGCCATGATTCATGCTTTTGACCATTACGGGCAAGTGCTTCAATACCTGCGGATGAACGGTGTAGTGCCGCCGGCCAGCCGGCCATGAAAGGTCGTTTTGATAGCAAACCAAATGCTTGCTCTCTGACGGCTGTAGAATTGCGCGGCTGCGAAGCAACGCTTCCTGCGCCATTCGAAAAACAACAAGGGCGATGCGACGAAGGAGGCCCCATGCCACAGATCTCGACAAAAGAGTTCGAACGGCTGCCACTGCGGGTTCACGACTTTCTTGCCGGCGTGCCGCTTCATGATGTGTGGGCCGTCGATCTGCCGCGGGCGCGCTCCGGCGTCACGCTGGATGAGTTCTTGCGGACGGCAAGCGCGTGTCCGTGCACCAGCACACCCCCGCCGCTGGCGCGTGCGCTCCTGAACATCCGGCTCTTCCTCGGCCGGCTGCTTGGCTGGGATCGCGAGCCGGCCACAACCGCCTGGGAATCCTTCGCAACCCGCATGACAACCGCCGACCGTTCTAGATCCCTTGCGCCAACGAGCGCCTGCCAGGGGCTTTTCCGCGTCGTATACCGCTTCGAGAACGAGCAGCTGCTTGAGCTGATCAACCGTACCGCCCACGCCGCAGCGCTGAGCGCCCTGGTCGAAAAGGCAAATGGGTACCGGTTCTATTTCGCCGTCTACGTGCGGAACGTTGGCCGCTTCACGCCGGTCTACATGGCCCTGATTGACCCATTCCGCAAGCTGGTCGTCTATCCGTCACTGCTTCGCTCTGTTCGCGCGAAGTGGAATAAAACCTTCGGCACCGCCTAACAACGGAACACCTTCAAAGCCCTCAGCTTCCTCCCAACTGCTCGAGCCTCTACACCGCAGGCCATTTGCTGGCTGGGAACCAGCTTTTCCTTCCCAGGGCCAGCCAGAATGCCGGGCGGGTGCTCCTACGTTTAGCAGCTGACCCGTGCGGCTCTTGTCGCTCATACTCTCGAGGCCACGCCATTCCCGGATCACCATGAACAACGTCCGCGCCGCCAGCATGCAAGCAAAGCAGCTGCGGTGAATCTTGATTGTCTGCAACACCCGGCCACCTTCGCGAACGCGTACGCAGCGCTTGCTGGGGACGGCTCCGCACCACGCGGCGTTTCCCGGGTCGACCGAGCTTTCGTGTGCAGACGGAATCTCTTCCATCAGTACTTGCAGCCCACGTGCGAAGCGCTGGGCTTGCCCAATATTGCCTGGCATTGCCTGCGTCACTGCCAGGTGACGTTACTCGATACTGGCAGGATCGCGCGAGGCGCTATTAGGCCACGCGTCGTCTGAGGTCACACCGCAGCTGTATCTGCACGCGATCCCTGCGGAGCAACGCCGAGCGGTGGAAGGAGGGAAGTGACTTCTGATTGGACCCATATGGACCGAAGTTGCTGGAGTCGTGCAAAGGCCAAATTAGCAACAGATTGATATGGCAGATAAATGGTGCAGGTGACCGGGATCGAACCTGTGACCCTCCTGCTTGCAAAGCAGGTGCTCTACTAGATGCTGAATTGGCCGTCGTCACGACCGAGCAAAGTCGAGAAGGGGCTTCACTACGTTGTCATTTACATCAAGCGCCCGCAGTGCCGCGAGATACCTGCTGCGTGCATCGCCTTCCGCGACCAGGTCTTTTCCGGCACCCCAGGTGAATTCCGCGTGGCCGTACTTTACGGCGACGATGTCGGCAATCATTCGGGCGTGGCGGCCGTTTCCTTTTGTGAACGGATGTATTCTCGTCAATTGATGATGAAAACGAAGGAGCGCCTCGTCAGTCGGGAACGTCTGGTTCTCTAGCCAGTATCGCGTGTTGGCGAGGAGTTGGGGAATTCGTTGCACGATCTCCCTCGGGTCGCATCCAATGTTTCGTTCCGTTTGACGATAGGTGCCGGCCCATTTCCAAACGTTGCGAACATCCGGCTATGGAGCTCTCGGACATAAAGTTCATCCAAGGGATCAGATGCCCTCATCGTTCGACCATCAAACGCCCATACGCGAGCCCGCAGAATGTTTAGGGCTTCGTATTCATTCAGCTCGCCCATCGTGCTGATGCGGGGAATGAGTTGCTCGGCTTCTTCTTGCCGAATCGGAGTATTCCCGTCCGCGTATTTGTGGTTTAGGATCAAGTTCATCGATTCTTATTGCGATTCAAGCGCCGCTGCGTTTCATCGTCAGCCAGTTGGTTGGCGTTTTCAGGTTTCTGATCTTCGAGCGCCATTGTATGGACGACGGTTTTGACATCACGAGCCGCGCGCGCGTAGGTTCTTCCGCCAAGTCCAAGAACGAACCAGACCTTGGCACGATTACGTAGACCAAGTCGCAGCCCATGGCTCCGGCAACCCGCCGAAGGGCACGAAGCGTGATGCGGTCTTCGGCTTCGGCGTGTTCAAACTGTTGGATGGCCTGTCCGGATGCGCACATTTCCTTGGCGACTTGGCGCTGGCTAAGGCCAAGCGCCTCGCGCGCCGACACGAGCCACCCGCCCGAAGGACGAGGTGGCAGGCTACGCGCGAGCTCGACGTTTCGATCTAACTGTGACAGCCGTAACTGTCTGAATTCGCGTTTCATAATTCTCCTGTCAAGTTATAGCTTGACAGATAAACTATACAAGTCAGAGATTGTCGCTTCTAGACTATCCGACAAGTTAAAGCTTGCCATAAAATAGCAAAGTGACAAGGTATTACTTGATTCCTACCGCGCGTTCTCTGATTGCGTGACAGCCTCGTTGGTGCAAAGGCCTGGCGGCCACACGGTTCAATCTGTGCGCTCGTTGAACCCCCGGCCGCTCAAGATCATGGGGACACACCTCTCCGCCCGTGCCGCCCGCGTCTTCACCTGCTTCGCACCGGAGACATGAAAGATGTATGACTTCCTCCGTCCCTGTGTCAGCGTTTCGAATGCGCGCCGCAGCTCCGGAGCTGCATCCAGCCTGGACTGCAACTCCTCAGGAACCGCATACTCTGAAACCTTCTTGAAGGTAACCTTCTTCCCCGACTCCTCGACCTCGATGGCTTCGTAGCTGTAGTTCCTCAGAATCGATTGCATAGCCCTAATTTCTTTGAGAGAGGTGAATTCAATCCAGCGGCCTGCCTGCGCCTGACCGATCTTTTGGAGGATGTGTTTCGGGTCGTTGAGCGGCGCGCCTTTGAAGAACGAGAGCGCGCACGCGTCCTTCAGCGGGATGCCGATCGACGAGAAGTACGACAGAATCATCCTCATCACTGACGAACAGGCGCATGATCGCGTGCCCGGTCCGTGCACAGGTGACCGCCTCGGGAAATCCATCCTCCTTCGCTCAAAGCGTGCACGACGCAAATATGTCTTGCTCCACCATAAGAATGCACGTCTGATACGCTTCGCACCGCCTTCATCGCCAGGACGGCGAATCATCCCAGAGGATGTAAGGAGCCTCGAGCGGGATAATCGCTCCTTCGCGTTGGGCGATCAGTCGTGGAGTGTAGTCCGTCGCGGGGCGAATGGCCGGAATGCGAGCGGTGTATAGGAAGCCATTCACGGAGTCGCTGAGGCGCTCGCAACGCTTCATGGGCTGCCGCACGCGAGGATGCCCCTCGCGGCTTTCGGCGTAAAGCTCGACGCTCACGGCGTCGGGATCGAGATCGTCGAGAAATGCTTGAACCTCAAACACGTCTTCCTGCCCGCTATGTTCAACCGTCGCCGAACCGAAGTGGAGCTTCGGCCAGTGCTCTCGGAGTTCCGACTCCCACTTCAGTAATTGCGCGCCTAACGCTCCCTGTGCGGCGGCCCGATTGCGGAAGGCGTTGGCGGATGAGATGTAATGCTCCTCGGTGTACTGGCGGACGACACGGTTGGTCGAGAAGACGGGAGTCAAGCGCGTCATGCTTTGGCGCATGCGGCTGACCCAACTGAGCGGAATGCCTCTGTCGTTGCGCGTGTAGAATTCAGGAACGACTTCTCGTTCGAGCAAGCCATAAAGAGCTTCGGCTTCCGCCGCGTCCCAGCTGGGATCATCGCCATGCTCGCGCCCATCGCCGATGGCCCAGCCGACTTCCGGCGAATACGCTTCCGCCCACCAGCCGTCCAGTTCGGAAAGGTTGAGGCCGCCATTGACGAGCACTTTCATGCCGCTGGTGCCGCTGGCTTCCCAGGGACGGCGCGGCGTATTGATCCAAACGTCCACGCCTTGAACCAGGTGCTCCGCCATCAGCGCGTCGTAATCGCCGAGGAAGACCACTTGGGAGCGGATCTCCGGATCATTGGCAAACTCGAACCACTGCCGAATCATGTCCTGCCCACCGATATCTTGAGGATGAGCCTTGCCGGCCAAAACGAGTTGAACGGGATGATTTCTGTCGGTGAGGATGCGCATAAGCCTTTGCGGATCGTGCAAGAGGAGGTTCGGACGCTTGTAGGTCGCGAAACGCCGCGCAAAACCTAGCGTCAACGTGTTGGGATTGAGCGCCTGCGCGGCTTCTGAGATTTCTTCGGCAGATGCGCCTCGAATGGCCGTCTGGCGAGCGTGCAGATTGCGAACGTAGCCCACCAGCAAATTTCGGCTGTCGGTTCGCAGTTGCCAAAGGTCGGCATCGCTGACCTTGCGGAAATCGGATTCCGCGCTGTCCATCTCCTCGTACCAGCGCTTTTTTCCGCAAGCGGCCTCCCACACTTTGTCGGCCTCAGCGGAGTCCCACGTGGGCGTATGCACGCCATTCGTGACATAACTTACAGGTACTTCAACTTCGGGCCAGCGCGGAAACAGCGGCTGGAAAATTCGGCGGCTGACTTCCCCGTGCAGCTTGCTGACCCCGTTGACGGCGCCGCTACCGCGGATGGCCAAGAAAGCCATATTGAAGGGCTCGGATGGATCGTTCGGATCTTGTCGCCCGAGCGCGAGCAAGTCGTGATACGAAATTCCGAGTTGCTCCTCCGCATAGGGCTTGAAGTACTTTTCCATCAGCTCAGGCGTGAACCGGTCGAAGCCCGCTGCCACGGGCGTGTGCGTGGTAAAAAGATTTCCGGCGCGCGTGACCGTCAGGGCGAGTTTGAATGGCTGCTTGGTGCGCGCCATGTGCGAGCGCGCTCGCTCCAACACTGCAAACGCGGCGTGGCCTTCGTTGAGGTGGCACACTTCCGGCTGCAAGCCCAGCGCCTCGACCAGCTTCCAGCCGCCTACGCCGAGAACCTGTTCTTGTTTCAACCGCAGTTCGGAACCGCCGCCGTACAGTTCACTGGTGATGCAGCGGTACTCCGGGACATTGGCGGGATCGTTGGTGTCCAGCAGATACAGTTTTGCTCTGCCTACCTTCGCCTCCCACACGCGGATCCAAAGCCTGGAACCGGACAGATCCACTGGCAGCCGCAACCACTCACGATTCGCCTTGCGCAAGGGCTTTATCGGCAACTGGCCAGGGTCGTTGAAGGGATACAGCGCCACTTGTTGCCCGTGCGCGTCTATTTCCTGGCGAAAATATCCTTGTTGGTACAGCAGGCCGATCCCCTTCACCGGAACGCTGAGGTTGCTGGCCGCTTTCAGTTGATCGCCGGCAACGTTGCCGAGTCCTCCCGAATAAATCGGCAGTGCTTCACTCAACATGAACTCCATGGAGAAATAGGCAACCGCGGTAAGACCAGAGCGCGGATGCGCCTTTTGAAACCACCCTTGTGACTGTTCGATCGCTAGCTTTTCGGTGTGGAGATCGGCGACTAATAATTGGAAATGCGGGTCTGAGGCTACGCTCTGCAATTTTTCCTCCGACGCCGTCTGCAATACGACCCACGGGTTGTGAGTGAGATCCCAAAGGCCTGGATCGAGGCGCTCCCAGAGTTTGTCGGCGGAATGGTTGAAGGACCAGCGCAGGTCCAGCGCTAGCTCCGTCAGGGCGTCCAGGGTGCCGGTTTCTGAGGGTGGACTGCTGAAGGCCGGAGACGTCATGATTGGATCCTCCTTGCACTCTAAACTGCGGCGGCGGCGGAGCTGCTCTTCGCGAGCGCCTTTGAAACGATGCTTTGCGCTTCCTGTTCGATTCCCCGCAAATGGTCCTGGCCGAGAAAACTCTCGGCGTAGATCTTGTAAATGTCTTCAGTCCCCGAGGGGCGCGCGGCAAACCAGCCGTTCTTGGCGATTACCTTGATACCTCCGATCCCGTTGCCGTCTCCCGGGGCCCGGGTGAGAATTTGCTCGATTTTTTCGCCCGCGACCTCGGTGACTTGCACGTCGCTTGGCGACAATTTTGCGAGTGCGGCTTTTTGTGCCGCTGTGGCGGGCGCTTCGATGCGTTCGTAGACTGGGTCTCCCAGGTCGCGCGTGAGTTCGCGGTAGACTTCTCCTGGATCCTTTCCCAGACGCGCGGTGATTTCCGCTGAGAGCAGACACGGAATGATTCCGTCCTTGTCCGTGGACCAGACTCTGCCGTCACGGCCGATAAACGACGAGCCGGCGCTCTCCTCGCCCGCGAAACCCAAACGGCCGGTGAGTAAGCCTTCGACGAACCACTTGAAGCCGACGGGGACTTCGTAGAGCGCTCGTCCCGCACGCGCAGCGACGCGGTCTATCATGCTGCTGCTCACTACGGTCTTGCCGACGGCGACTTCTTTGTCCCATTTATCCCGGTTCCTAAAGAGGTAATGAATGCACACGGAAAGATAGTGATTCGGGGGCAGCAAGCCGCTGCCCCTGGTGACAATGCCGTGACGGTCGTGGTCGGTATCCGCGGCGAAAGCGATGTCGAATTTATCTTTTAGGCCGATGAGCCTTTGCATGGCGTACGGCGAAGAGGGATCCATGCGGATTTTGCCGTCCCAGTCCACGGTCATGAACCTAAACGTGGGGTCAATCGTTTTGTTCACGACCGTCAGATTCAAGTCATACCTTTCAGCAATCACGGGCCAATAATCAATGCCCGCGCCGCCGAGCGGGTCCACACCGAGCGAAATCTTGGCGTTGCGGATCGCCGCCAGATCTATGACGTTTTCGAGATCGCCGATGTAGGCGTGCAAGTAGTCGTGCTGGTGGGTGGTCGAGCTGCGCAAGGCTTGCTCGAAGAGCACGCGCCTTACGCCTACCAGCCCGGCGCGTAAAAATTCGTTAGCCTTAGATTCGATCCAGGAGGTTACCTGCGCATCGGCCGGCCCCCCGTGCGGCGGATCGTACTTAAACCCGCCATCGTCCGGAGGATTGTGAGACGGCGTAATCACGATGCCGTCGGCGAGTCCTGTCTTCCTACCTTCGTTGTAACGAAGAATCGCGTACGAAACGGCCGGGGTTGGCGTGTAGGGAGTCCCTTCGGAGAGCATTACTTCGATGTTGTTCCCCGCAAGGACTTCCAACGCACTTCCAAATGCAGGCTCTGACAACGCATGAGTATCCATTCCGAGAAACACCGGCCCGTCAATTCTCCATAACTTACGGTAGTCGCAAATCGCCTGGGTGATTGCCAGGATGTGCCACTCGTTGAACGCTCCGTCGAAAGCAGACCCCCGATGCCCAGAGGTGCCGAAGACGACCAGTTGTCGCGGGTCGCTCGGGTCGGGCCGCAGCAAATAGTAGGCCGCAACAAGTTTCGGTACATTCACTAGGACGGAAGGATCGGCCGGTTTCCCAGCAGAGGCATCAATTTTCACAGGTCACCTCGGCAATGGCAGAAGGGTTGAGTGACTTCTCCGTCGCGTGAACGCGACGGCTTCTCAAACCACGCATGAGCTAACTGCCTCTACGTTACGGTTTGAAGGGCTTATCCTAGCCCTCTGCAAAATTACTTGAGCCGATACCATGTCTCGTGGTGCAACCAATCCGCATTCGGTACAAATGTGTTCTCTATCGAGGATGCTTGCGGCATTTAGACCTTGAGCGAGCCACGGAACGCCCTAGCGGCATAGTAAGATTCCGCACCGTTGTGATACAGGAAAACAGTGTCGTAGCGGCGATCACAAAACAGTGCGCCGCCGAGTCTTCTGATAGCAGAAGGTGTTTTCACCCAGCTAGACGTTTTCGTATCGAAATTTCCAAGTTTTTGCAACTCTCGATATTCTGCTTCCGTTAAAAGCTCAATGGCCATGGCAGTTGCCATTCCCATAGCGCTATCTATAGGTTTATGTTCTTTCCTTGACTCCAGCGCTTCACGATCGTAGCAAACACTTCTGCGGCCTTTGGGACTTTCCGCTGAACAATCATAAAAAATGTATTCGCCCGTCTTTTCATCCTGACCAACAACGTCCGGTTCACCGCCCGTTCTTTCCATTTCATTGAGTGACCGCAGTTTTTCAGTATTAGCTTCCAGCTTTGCTTCTACGTTGACCCATGGAAGGCCTTTGTGGCGGTTCCTGTTTTTCTCAAAACGGGCTTTTAATGCTCCGAGCAGTTCTTTCCGCTGTTCTGCTGACAAGTCCATTTGGTTGTTGTTCATGTTTCGCGCTTTTGTTGCTCTCATAGTCGTCGCTTCCCGCGGTTCTTAAGGGACCTTTCGGCGCTTTGCGGAAGAGTCGTTTGCTCAAATCTGGCCTGTGAAATCAACTTGTCCGGCTAGCGCGTCGATCAGGCTCTTCTCGTTTTATCCCAACCGACATGTAGTGAGTCGAAGCATCATGGACTTCTTCAATCCCTTCGGCGCGTGCCAAAAGCTCCAACAGGCTGCTTCTCTTCCGTGGATCACCCCATAGAGAATCAAAATCCCGTGCCAGAATCCCGAGACCTTCAATCGGCAGTTGGGCCACTACTTCAAATCCAGCCGCTTCCATTTCTGCTCGAATCTCCTCTCGCCGGTGGAAATACGCATCGGTAAAGTACAAGATTTCCTCTGTCGGGTTCCTGTGCTGCCCGGTCTCCATGTCCGCCTCCACTATGGAGAGGAAAGTAGGGTCGCCAAAGAGGTCGTGACACAGCGCGTCGATGAACGATGCGACTCGCGTGATGGTCGCCGCGAAAGCATAGCCTCCGGACTTCAGCACGCGCCAAGACTCCCGAAGGGCGCGAATTCGGTCCTCTCGCTCCGTCAGATGGTAGAGCGGCCCGAACATCAACACCGCATCACAGAAAGCATCCTCAAACCACAGCGAGCGGGCATCGCCTACCTCCGCCGTTCGTGGGTTCGCTTCGGAGGGAGTGGCTTGCATTCGGTCCTTGCAGATTTCGACCAGTCGTAGGGAGGGTTCAATCAGGTGAGTTTCATAGCCGAGAGAGGCGAGCCAAAAAGAATAGGGGCCGGTGCCACCTCCAACATCGGCCACAATTGCAGGCGGAGTTGGCAATAGTCGCCGCACGATGCTCTTCGTTCGCTCGAACTCAAGTTGGCCTCTCGGAGAACGCAACCTGTCGTGCTCGGGGTATTCAGCGTAATACTGCTCGATAGAGCGTTTCGAATGTCGAGACATTGCCGGGCCACCCGAGCCTGTGGCGATTGTAGCGGAAAACCCGGACTTGCGTCGCAATCTCGACGAACCCTTCTGTGCCACGTGCTGCTAAATCCAACCGACTTCGGGTCTGCCAGCGAGCAAGCATTTTCGCTTCGAGGATTTCTTGTTTCGGGCCAACGACGCCGCAACCTCTCGCCTGCGCCCGATGACTCCTCAGGAATTTTCCCGTGTAGAGGTGCGGCAAGACTGGAATAACGGCCTCCGTGATAGACTCTGCCGATCCAACCACAGAACAAAATCGAGGTGGTGGGCTAGGGCGTAGCGGGGCTGGAAGGAATTGTCGTGAGCGGCGGCACAGTGAATTCGTCGGCAGCCATGGTTCTCCTCGCGATTCCCAGCCAGGTGATTTGGTCCTATTTTGCCGGTGTGGTGGTTTTTGCCATCGGGCTGGTCACGATTTTTCTTCGTGGCGATTGGCAAAAGGCGCGAGGATTTGACAAGCTGATTCTGTTCGGGCCGCTTTTCTACGCGGCACCAATCGCGGCCTTCGGCGCCGAACATTTCACGGTGACCGAGGCCATCGCGTCGATCATTCCGGATTGGATTCCGTGGCACCAGTTTTGGGCCTACTTCGTAGGCGCTTGCTTTATCGCAGCCGCGCTGAGCCTGGTGACCGGGATTCAGGCGCGTCTTTCGGCGAGCTTGCTGGCCTTGACCTTTTTCCTTTTCGTAGTGCTGATGCACGGCCCGGGCTGGGCACAAGATCCGCGAAATCGGTTTGCGCTGGCGGTCGCGCTGCGGGAAACATCCTTCAGCGGAGGCGCTCTGGCGCTGGCAGTCAGCCTTACGGAGCAGGGGCGCGAGCGCGGCACGCACATCTTCAGGACGATGGCGCGATACTTCGTTGCAATTCCCGTGCTGTTTTTCAGCCTTGAGCAATTCATGCACGGCAATTACGTTCCGGGCATTCCGCTGAACCGGGTGACTCCCGAGTGGATCTTCGGACACTCGATTTGGACCTACCTAGCGGCCGTGATTTATGCAGTTGCGGGAGTCCTGTTGCTTGTTGGGAAGAAGACCCGCGCAGCGGCGACCTGGCTGGGCTTGACCGTGCTCTTCGTGGAGTTGGTCGTCTACGTGCCGATCGGAGTAGTGGACCGCGCCAGCCTCGGCAATGGCCTTAATTACGTGGCGGATACACTGTTGTTTTGCGGCGCCGTTCTTCTGCTCGCGGGCGCCATGCCGCGCGAAACGTAACGGCTCGAATCATCCGCGGATCAGTGGTCCCACGAATACGATCCCGATCAACGGCCATAAGATTTGAGTGAACCAAAACAGCTTCTTTCTCAACCCGTGAAGGTCCATCCCCTTTCCCATCAAAGTGCCTGCTCATCTCATCGGATGTAGGCGTCAAGGGGGACTCAGCCTTCCTGGGAATTGGCAGATGAACAGCGGTCACCGCAATCCCTGCCCATAGGCATGAGCTCAAGCCGACCGCAGTTCACCGGGCCAGAGCGAAGGTTGATGGTTCCCCGGCACTTCCGGGTTCCACAGCGGCAGGTGACCATCTCCGACCTCTGCGAATAGCGGTAGTCCCAGGTCAGCTCCTCACCCTTTTGAATGGTGCGCCGGCTGAAAAGCAGAATATGGCCAGGCAACCGCCGCGGCGATAGATTCGGATCGCAAGAATGGTTGATAAACTGCGCGCCGCTTCCTCCCACAGCTCCATCCAGCAACCAATACCGATTGAGCCGGGCGAGATAGATCAGTCTTCTGCGCGCCGCTATTGACATCCTTCGGAACCGCTTCCGGAGGGCCCGTTTGCTGATCCTCCGGCCCGTATATTCGATCACCTTCCGACCCGGCGGGATTCTCTCGGTCGCAAAGACTCCATGACGGTGAATGGCTGATCCGCGAATGTGCAGGCGATATTGGGAGAAGGAAGGGTTGATGGAAAGCACTGGTCTTTGCTTAGTTCTCACGAGAGAGAGAAGGGCTGCCGGCCCTTTGGCGGCAGCCCCAAGTGATTCACCTGACCGACGAACGGGCCGGGGCGCCTCGAAAAGGCCCCCGGCTGCTAGCTCTACTTAATCCACTCGGTAGACCGCAGGGACTTCTTTGATGTGATTTTCTTGCCCTTCTTGAGTTTCTTCGGCATGAGATTTCATCCCTCCCGATACGGTGACCCTCGGGGCCTCCGCGCGTTTATATGCAAGTTTCCAGCCAATGTTTACAGCGATCCGCCGGGTTACACAAGTTGCATTATTTATTGGAGATTCACTTGGAAGCGGTCAGCGCGTCGCCTTCGTGGCTCCTCGGTGGCTGTTGAACTGTCTCTGGCATGCTGAAAAATTCAGCGCGAATCTATCTAAAGGTTGTTGTGCTTCGCGCTTCGCCGCTACCTCGGTAGCCTTACCGTTTCTTGGTGATGAGTCATGCCATACGGAGTAACTGATAAATACGCGATGGCGTCCCAATCTTGCTTCATCGACTCGGTCCTCCCTCAATACTTGCTTGACAGCTAGGCAGCATTCGGTGTCAGATTGGCCTTCCACCTCCCCCCGCGTCAGGCCAGGTCCAGTCTATGAGGATCGTTGGCAGGGCATACATGAGAGCGGCCGAGTCCCCGCGACACCAAAGACCGAGGGCCGGGCCACAGGCCATTAATAAGTCGGACCAGGTTATAGCCGCTCCCCAATGTTCTGCTAGCGTCAGCTTTGCTAGCTGCGAAAGCCAACTCGGCTTCGAATCGATTAAGCGCGTTCTCCCCCGCATGCACGTCACTCCTGTGGAAGACCCATTCTCCTCGCTTGGCCTCAAACAAGGAGGACAAAATGAACCTTTTCCGAAAACCCGCCCAGCCGGATGATTCCGTCCTTGCCCGCCGCCAATCAATCGGTAATAGGCTGGTCGTGTATCTGTCCCCCGTGAATCTTGCGATACTCGCCTCCGTAGCGCTGAGCTATTTCATTTTCGGGAAGGTCGGACTCCTGCTGGCTACTGCGGACCCTGGTTCGGCTGCACTTTGGCTTCCCTCAGGAATCTGCTTGGCAGCTGTTCTTTTGCGAGGCAATCGCGTGTGGCCGGGGATATTTGTAGGGGCCTTTTTGGTTGCCATTTCATCCGCAGGGTCAATTCTAAGCTCCGTGGGCATGGCTCTGGACAGCACTTTCGAAGCGCTCGCAGGGGCTTATCTGGTCAACAGATTTGCACACGGTATCAACGCCTTCTACAGGCCGAAAGACCTTTTGCGCTTTGTCTTACTGGCGGGAGTTCTCTCCACAGCGCTCTGCGCCGCTATCGGAGTTCGTCTTTTGTACCGCGGTGGTTTCGCGAGTTGGACTGATTTCTTGCTAGCGTGGTCTGTTTGGTGGGTTGGAGATATGTTGGGAACAATCATCGCGACACCGTTCCTGGTGCTGTTGTTGGGACGCAGACGTCACTCCTTGGGTCTAGCAGAGCAGTTCGAATTGGCCATCTTGCTGAACGGATTAGCCGTCGTATGCGTGCTGATTTTCGGACCCTCCACCCCGGCCTGGGTTCCCAGGACCGGCCTGATTTATCTGTGTGCCCCTTTCCTGGTTTGGTCCGGCCTTCGCTTTTGTCCTCTGGAAGCTGCGGGGACCACACTCATCGTGAGCGGATTTGCGTTGTGGGGATCTCTGCACGGGTACGGGCCGTATGGGGGTTCCACCAGCACGCCTATCTTAATCGGTGGTTATCTGGCTGTGACAGGCGCGACGACTCTGACGATTGCAGCAGCAAGCGCTCAACAGAAAAGAGAAACAGAAGATGTGCTAGCCATGTACCACATTCTTAAGGAAGAAAAGGACGGGGAAATAAATGCGCTTCAGGCTAGAGTTAAGACTTTTCAGGTCGAGCTAGCAAAGTACGGGCTCCATGGAAAAGGGCGCCCCACGGGTGGGGCCAAGCTTTGAGGCGGTGTGCCTCTAAATTTTCCTGGTTGAATCTCTGGACTCATGCGTGCTAAATCCCGCTCCTTGCTGATGAGGCGCCCATGGACCCAAGAGTAAAACAGACGGCTCGGGAAGCAATTCGCATGGTCTTGAATCAGGCATTCCCATGAACGAAACGCGCCTCAGCGCTCATGCCGACTACTTGGCCGGCCGGTGAGCGGTGAGAGTAGGCGGTAGAACAGAAAGGGGGTCAAAGATGGACATTGGTGAAAGGTTGCGTAATTTGAGAGAGGAGAAGAATCTATCGCAGGGAGATATCGAGAAACGCACGGGATTGCTTCGCTGCTATATTTCTCGCGTCGAGAACGGTCATACAGTTCCGGCCATCGAAACGCTCGAAAAGATGGCGCGGGCCATGGAAATTCCCCTCTACCAACTCTTTTATGATGGTGAGGAACCCCGGAAGTTGCCGAATTTCCCGAAACACAAGAATCGGGATGATGCCTGGGGCAGCTCCGGCAAAGAGGCTCGGATCCTAAGTAACTTCCGCAGGCTTTTGAAGCGGACTAGCGAAAGTGACCGCAAGCTACTTCTGTTCATGGCTCAGAAAATGGCCCGCCCGATCAATCGTCCGGCCAAGGCCTAGTGAGTCGAATCTCAAAAGTCCAGCCTCCCGGACATTAAGGAGGCAGCGGGGGACCAACGGGACCATCCTAGTGCCCGGTTCGTTGATTACCGGGCATCTTCCTGGCCAGGACTCACCCCGGACCAATGGCGAAACCGACCGAAGGGAAGAGTCGACACGATGTGGCTCAGTCAGATCACAATCAAGAATTGCCGGAATTTCGAACTACCGGACGGGAAGCTCGGCGAGAACGCCGTGGTGCTTGGCGAGAACCAGGTCGGCAAGACGCCAGTCTGCTGTTCGCTCCGCGTGTGATCCTCGATCCCTCGCCGCCCGGCAAGGGTTCGGGTAGCTCGAATGCCCGAACACGCTTCGAAAGCAGGCGCTCTCACAGCTGGGCTAGACGTCCACAATGAGGAACACACGAATTCTAAAGCATTCCCCACGCGCCGAAATCCATTGTTCCGTTCACTCTGCTAAGTTTCGGCGGCCCGGACGACCGGCCCGACCCTCCAGATCCGTCGAGGTCGAGCCCCTAGTTGATGGCGAGGATCCGGCGCTGCGGCCTGCAAAGACAGCGGTTGAATCAGAAGCGCTCGTTGCTTGGGAGGGAGCCCGAAGTTCGCCGTAGGTGATCGCCTGGCGCGTCGCAGCCAGCGGCGCGCTATCTATGAAGCGGATATTTTTGCCGTCTCGTTCAATGCCCAACTCTTTCCACAGCGCGTCGAGATCTACGCGATAAGGTTGGTCCTTCATTTTGTCGTACAGCGCAGCCAGCACCTGTACTCCCGTTGCCTGGTCGCCAGCGCTCAGAGCCTTCCCTATTTCCCAATCCTGGGTGATGTTTCCCCCAGCCTCCAGAATTCCGCGCAAAGCGTCGTCCAGGCCTTTCTTGTTTCCGGTTTGGCGATGGATCTCAATGTCCGCCAACAAGCAGAACAACGCCCCTCCCCAGTAAGTCCTCCCCCAGGTGTGGGTATGGTCGAGGCCTCTGTCACCTCGTTCCGGCAGGCCATTCGGGAGGTCCCGGACCACCTCAAACCACATCTCCCGGACGTTCAATTGCTTGGCGCGAACACGAGCGATCGGTTCGACGTACGTCGCGATGCCCTCCTCGATCCAATGATGCTCATGACGAACGGAGGGGAACGATAAGTGGAACATCTCGTGCGTCAGCATCCAATCGGACTTGAATTCCGAGCGCGTGGTTTCTGTGCCCACCTGAATCGTTATCAGGCCGCCGCCTTCCCCAAAGGTCATCCCACGCCCGATACCTTTCCCCTCACGCGGAGTAACGCGCACGAAGACGTGCGGGAGCGGAAAATGACCGTAATAATTCGCCACCGCCTCCGTGGCCGAGCGAATCCAATCGAGCAATCCTTCTTTGGTGACGTCGAATGGTCCCTTCTCGACGACAATATCGAGACGAGATGTTCCGACAAGGATGGTTGAATTCATTTCGCCTGCCGAGGCTGCCACGAACGGCAGCAGAAACATTACCAGCAATACGCGCTTGGTCGCCGGGAGAATTCCGGCACGGGAGAATCTCTTGTCGGCATGATGTAGGCGCTGCAGGGGGAAAGCTCTCCGTGAGTATCTGACTCCTGTTAGACGCGCCGCTTATGCTTCAGGTTTGCCGCTTTGGCGCTCGATCAAAGTATCGAGTGAGAGCTTCCCCGGCCCGAAAATCAAAATGAGGAGAGCGGCGAACAGGAACGTGTAAGGGTCGGCGACGTAGAACTTGCCCGGGTCGGAGAAGAACGAAACGAGCGCCTCGCGATCTGCCGTAGCATACGCCGTGAACATGTCGATGGCGATGGCGAGCGAGGCGATGCGAGAAAGCAGGCCGACCGCAAGCAAAATGCCCCCCACGAACTCTACCGTGGAAACGAAGACGGCCGTCGGGCCCGGTGCGGGCAATCCCAGACTCGCGAAAAATTCCGTGACGTGCGGAAGATGGTGAAGTTTGCCCCAGCCGTTTTGAGAAAGCTGCCAACCCCAATACAAGCGCACCATCAAAAGAAAGGGCGACTGCAAGCTCGAAACCGTCTTCACAAACCAGACATAAAGACTTTGAACTTGGGAAATCAATCTTGCCATGTTTGAGTCGAACGCTCCTAGCGTCGTGCTGACTCGAATCCCACCGACCTCGTGCTACGGGCGGCAGAACCAGCCGAGAGCCGCCCAGGCGTGGAACCAGACTTGAATTTTGGCAGGCCGGTCTGGGGGCTCGATCGGACTCTTCTGCAGCCCTGAATTTATTGCGCTGCTCAGGTTTTTCCCCTCGCGAAGTTTGCTCAGGATTAGGAATTCTTCCCGTTCCAGCCGGCGGAAATAGACGGATTCTTCCAGGCGATGCACGGCCAGGAAAATCGGCGTCGGCTCGAGCCTGGCCACCGCGAGCACTCGCTTGCGCTTGCGGCGCTCGCTGAAAGCATTGCTCGAGAACTCCGTATCCTCATCGCCTCTGACGCCCAGTAGCAGATCATCCACGGGGTACCGCAGGTCGAGTAACCGGAGGTAAGGCTGAAGACGCAAACGCAGTTTGGAAGCATCGGCCCCGGCGAGATCTTCCGGCTTGAGTGCGGGTAGGGCTTTGCCGTCAAAAGCCTCGATGTCCGCCCACTCCAGCCGAACCATATCAATGGCCAAAGCCTGACGCGATCCGGCCCATGTTGGATGCCTTCTCAACCACGATTCCAGCCGGGAGCAAAGATTGCGCAGCGTAAACGAGCGCGAGGGACAAGCGCTCAGATACGCCTTGGCGACAGCGTCGAATTTGCGCCCGCCGAGCACCGCCCGGAGACCCGGAAAGTCTTCTGCGAAACTCGAGAGAACACGAAACCAGTATTGACGGTTGTAAATTTCCAGTCGCTCAAAGGAACTGAGCCGGTCGTTCGGCTTGATGAATTCTGCCGCCACTTCGCGCATCGGTCGACCGTTGGGAGAAATCCGCCGCATCCCCTCCGACGGGGTAAGGGGCGTCATGACGGCATGAGCCATCCTTCGCTGCAGGCTGAGTAGGTTCATACGGCCGTCGCCAGCGATTCAGACGCGAGAAATTTGTTCGCTTTCAAGGCTTCTCTGTGCACTTCATCAAACGAAGGTATGCTGTCGTCCCATTCGAGCAGTGTGGCGGTGTGCCCGGCGCGGCGGATGGCATCCGCGTAGAGTCTCCAGACCGGGTCAATCACCGGATGATCGTGCGTATCTAGAATGTACTTGCGATATTTCGAGTGTCCGGCGATGTGAATTTGAGCGACACGCTCTGCCGGGACTTCCGCGAGATAGGTGTGCGGATTGAAGCCGTGGTTCTGAGACGAAACATAAATGTTGTTCACATCCAGCAAGATCCCACAATCCGCGCGTTCCACCACTTCATTCAAAAACTCCCATTCGGTCATTTCGGAAACGTGAAATTCAGCGTAACTGCTCACGTTTTCAACAGCAATCGGTACTTCCAGGAAATCGCGCACTTCCCGTATCTTCTGCGCCGTAATCTTGGCAGCTTCAAATGTGTAGGGCATGGGGAGCAGGTCATGCGTGTAGCGGCCGTCTACGCTGCCCCAGCAAAGATGATCCGTCAGCCAGGGCGTCTTGGTCCGCTGGATAAGATCTTTCAGCCGACGAAGATGTTCGCGGTTGGGGCGTTCGGCCGAGCCGAAATACATGGAAACTCCGTGCTGCACCACTTTATATTGCTCGAGAATCTGATCCAGAATGCGCAGCGGACGGCCGCCGTCTATCATGAAATTTTCGGAGATGATTTCGAACCAGTCCACCACCGGCTTACGGCTCAAAATGTGATTGTAATGCGGGGCGCGCAACCCGATCCCGATTCCATAGTCCGTGAAATTGTTGAACTGACTTGCAGGCATGGATGGCTCCGGCTACTGCTAGAGTGAGACGAGGGCCGGGATCGATCGCCGGCCCTCGCGATGGGAAACAGGTTAAGTTGAAATTATGCGGAAGGCTTCTTCTCGTCGGGCATCTTTGAACCATCCGTTGCGCAGCCGCCCTTGCCCTTGCAAGAGTTCTTGCCTTTGCAACCGTTGTCGCCCGACTTACAGCCGCCCTTGCCCTTGCAGGAGTTCTGGCCTTTACAAGCGTGTTTGTCTTTCGCCTTGGCCTGGTCCTTGGACTGGTCCTGCGAATGGAAGGACGCCTTGGCCCCGGAGAGAAGGTTGGATGCTTGGATTGTTGCGCCACTGCCGGCGAGCAACCCCGCCAGCGCTGCGCCTGCGATCAGAGCCTTCTTTGACTTTGTCATATCCTCGAAACTCCTCCTGATTGAGTGGATTTGGGCCCAACTGCCCCGCGGAAGAGGTACGCATCCCCGGAGTATTTGGATTTACCCCAGATGCTTCGTTGAATCGGGCCGGTTCGCCTCGTGGGCCCCTGACACGCCCCACCAGGCAGGCATGAGGGTAATCGTTTTTCCTGTCCCCGGCAACAGTCTGATGAGCGCAAGACAGGCCCGCCCCTGGCCTGGCCCGAAAGCCCGCCGCGCCCAAATAGCTTCCCGCACGGAGCAATCTCTGGTAGCATGAAAATTCGTTCCAATTCAAAATTTTCAATCGGGAGCAACTTCACCATGGCACTGGTATGCGAGATTTGCGGTAAGAAACCAAGCTTTGGCAACACCATCAGCCACGCCCACAATGTTCGCCGGCGTCGCTGGAATCCAAACCTGCGCCGGGTGAAGGCCGTGGTGGACGGCGTGCGCAAGCACGTCCGCGTTTGCACCGGCTGCATTCGATCCGGCCGAGTGAAAAAGGCCGCTTGAAACGCGTCCCCCCCGGAAGGAGTCCCTGTTGAGGCGCACAATTCTGGTCTTCGCAGCGCTGGCGGCATGCGCATTCGGAGCGTCGTGCAAGAAAGAAGCTGCCCCCGGGCCGGACGTCTGGGCCGTGGTCAACGGAAAGCAGATCGAGCGCTCCCAGGTGGAGAAGTATTTCCGCACGCGCGTCAACGCCGAGGCGCCGGAACCTTCGCAGGAAGAAGCCCTCTCGCTGAAACTCAGCATCCTCGATGAGCTGGTCAATAACGAAATCATGCTGGAGCGCGCGACCAAATTGAATCTGATCGCAACTGACGCGGAAGTGGAAGACAGGTTCACCGAGTCGAAAAGCCCCTACACCGAGGAAGAGTTCCAAAAGAAGTTGAAGGACACCAGCTTGACGGTGGACGACCTGAAAACCGACATTCGCCGGCAGCTCTCGGTCCAGAAGCTCTTGAACCGTGAAGTGATCGCGAAAATCGCCATCACGGATCAGGACATCTTGGACTTCTACAACAAGAATCGCGCGCAATTCAATGTGGCCGAACCGCAGTTTCATATCGCCCAGATTGTCGTTACGCCCCATCCCGATCCGACAGTCCACAATCGCAAGAATGACAAGGCCACCAACGACGCCGATGCCAAACGCAAGGCCGGCATGCTGGAACAGAAAATCAACAGCGGCTCCGATTTCGCACAGCTGGCAATGGACTACTCGGAAGACTCGACCGCATCCACGGGCGGAGACATTGGCTTTGTCCCGGAGTCCGCGCTCAATCAATCGGACCCGGTCTTGAAGAAAACCGTTCTCTCGATGAGGACCGGCGAAGTCACCCAGCCGATCGCCGTCAATAAGGGCGGTTACCGGATCCTGAAGCTCATCGCCAAAGAGCCTGCGGGGCAGCGCGAGATTACGGATCCTCAAGTGCAGACGTCTATTCGAGACATGCTGCGTAACCGGAAAGAACAGCTGCTCCGCTCCGCGTATCTGGTGGAAGCTCGCGATGAATCGCACGTCACGAATTATCTCGCTCGCCAGATCATCGAATCGACGGGAAAACTCCCGACTTCGAAGTAACCTGCTCGCCGAATAAGAAACTTTAGGGATGTAAACTGCGGAATGGTCTTCTCTCGGTGGGGCCGCGGGTGTTTCGGCCAACCCTAAAAAATTAGCTGCGGCTGACTGTTTGACTCAAAACTCGGTTGCCTCGATGGGACCGGCGAACGAACAGGAACACCAGCCCTGCAATCGGGGTCAGAAAAAACGAAACAAGAAAAATCCTTGAAAAGCCGAGCCCTTGCTTCTCGCCACGGTGCGCCAGCACCGCGCAGGGCATGCTCCACAACAAGACCAGGATCCCCGCCACGACCCAAAAGGAGGCCAGCACGAATGTGGACGCCGAATGCATTCCCATCCTCCTAGGAAATACTCCGAGTTGCGGGAACCAAGCCCAAATCCAATCTGTTTGGCATTCTGGCAGTGGCTCTGAAAGGTGGGAAGAATTGAATGCGACAGGCGAGCCTAAAAAGTTAACGCCCCAGGCTGGCGCGGGTGGAAAGAATTGCTAGGCAATAATCGCGAGAACTTCGCCGGTGTTCACGGCTTGCCCTTCGGTCGCCATCAGGCGCTCGACGGTCCCTGATTTTGGCGAGCGAATCTCATTTTGCATCTTCATCGCTTCCACCACCACTAACCCCTGTTTCATCTCGACCGAATCCCCCGCTTTCACCAACACGCGAATGATTTTCCCGGGCATTGGCGCGAGCACCCGCTGCCGTCCTTCTGCTTCCGCCGCAGCGCGGCGATGCCGCCGCCATTGGCGTGGATCGCGAACATCGGCCGAATATTCCCGCCCGCCAACTATCACGCGCAGGCCTAGAGCACCGGTTTCCGACCGAGGCTCCACACGCACCTCAAGCGATTTTCCGTCCATCAGAATGGAGTAGATCCCGGGAGCCAGTTCGACGGCATCTGCCTCCAGAGCGTTGCCGTCCACATAACACCGCAAGATTTCGCCCACGCGCACCAACTCCACGCCGTGAGGCTGCCCTTCGAGTTCGATGGCAAGTTTCATTTGCCCTTTGTGAGTCCGGGGATTCGGCCCCGGGGCTGGCAGTCGGGTTCGCGGTCGAGCTCTGCTCGTCGCCCTACGAGCTTCCACCGCGATTCGCGCGAATCGGGGCCCTTCGCCCGGGCCCCCATAATCCCCCCGTTCTGTGACAGGTGCCAGAGCGCTGCCGCGAAAATCGCAGCAGCCTCCCGGGCTTGCGGAGCTTCGTCCGGGCGCGCGGGCAAATTCGAAACTGCGCGCCCATTTTGCTTCTCCTCGCGCAGGAAATCGTCGAGCCAGCTCGTATGGATCGCGCCGCTCTGAAAATCCGCCGTCGCAAGAATGCGGCGAAATAGCCAGACGTTTGTCTTGATCCCGCTGGCGTAATATTCCTCCAGCGCCCGGCCGAGACGGGCTATGGCCTCGCTGCGGTCCCCTCCCCAGGCGATTAATTTCCCGAGCATCGGATCGTATTCATTCGGCACTGTCCAACCCGCATAGACCCCATCGTCAAGACGTATGCCCGGGCCGCCCGGTAGACGCTGCTCCAGAATTTTCCCCGGTGACGGGAAAAAATTGTTGTCTGGGTCTTCCGCATAGATACGGCATTCGATGGCGTGCCCGCGCAGCGCCACGTGCTCTTGCCTAAAGGGCAGGGGCTCTCCCGCGGCGATGCGGATTTGTAGGTTCACCAGGTCGAGTGACGTCACCATTTCCGTTACCGGATGCTCCACTTGAAGCCGGGTGTTCATTTCCAGGAAATAAAAGTTCCGCTCGGCATCCACCAAAAACTCCACGGTCCCCGCATTCGTGTAGCCGCCCGCCCGTGCAAGTTTCACAGCCGCCTCGCCCATGGCCCGCCGCAATTCAGCCGTCATGATCGGCGAAGGCGATTCCTCGATCACTTTTTGGTGGCGCCGCTGCACCGAGCATTCGCGCTCACCGAGGTGAACGATGTTCCCTTGCTGATCGCCCAGCACCTGTATCTCGACGTGCCTGGGCCGCAAAAGATATTTCTCGACGTACAGGCGCCCGTCGCCAAACGCGTTCTGGGCTTCGGAAGAAGCGTCGCGCCATGCCGCCTCGAGCTCCGCTTCCTGGTCCACGCGGCGCATTCCTTTCCCGCCACCCCCTGCTACCGCTTTTAAGACCAGGGGAAACCCGAACTTCTGGGCCATCCTTTTCAAATCCTCGCTTCGCTCGATCGAGTCGAGAGTTCCGGGGACTGTGATCACACCGGCGGCGCGCGCCAAATTCCGCGCCGCCGTTTTTGATCCCAGTCGCTCCATCGCTTCAGGCGACGGGCCGATAAAGGTGATACGGGCCTCTCGGCAGGCGCGCGCGAGCGCGGGATTCTCAGCCAGGAATCCGTAACCCGGATGAAGCGCGTCGCATCCCGCGTATCGCGCCACGCCGATGATTTTTTCGATTACCAGATAGCTCTCCCGTGAGGGAGCAGGGCCGATTGGATAGGCTTCGTCTGCGACTCGGACGTGCAGCGAAGCGCGGTCGGCGTCGCTAAACACCGCAACGGAACGCGCGCCGATATCTCGGCATGCGCGCACCAGGCGTACGGCAATCTCGCCGCGATTGGCAATCAGGATTTTGCGGAACATTTTGGCGGCAGCACTCAAGTGTGAAATTTTAGCATGCCGGTTCCCCGCGTGGCTGTATCCTGCGGTTCCCAGGCCAGCGCGCTCACCTGAGAAGTTGGCAACCTGCCGCTGAGCGGCTATGATGCCCGCGGCTCGGATTTGAATCTCGTGGCGGTCCTATGGAACCATCCGCACAGAATCGCTGGAAGAAAGCTGCTGCAGAAGCTGCGGCGAAGCTCGTCGAACCCGGCATGGTCGTCGGTCTCGGTACCGGCTCGACGGCTGCTTTTCTTTTGAGCGAGCTAGGCCGCCGGGTGGCAGAGGAAGGTTTGCGGATCGTTGGAATTCCCACCTCAGAGCGCACTGCCGAGCAGGCGCGCAGCTTGAAGATTCCCCTAACCACACTGGCCGAGCACGCCGAGATCGATCTGACCATCGACGGCGCCGACGAAGTGGAACGCGACACGCTGTTTCTCATCAAGGGCCACGGCGGCGCCTTGCTGCGCGAAAAAATTGTAGCAGCCGCGAGCAAGCAGATGGCTGTGGTCGCCGATGAAACAAAGCTGGTCGAACGGCTGGGTACTCACTTCTCCCTGCCGGTGGAAGTTGTGCCCTTCGGCTGGCAGGCGACCGAGCGAAAATTGAGCCAGATGGGCGCGAACCCCGCGCTACGCCTCGGCGCCGACAAAAACCCCTACGTCACGGAAGGTGGTCATTATATTGTCGATTGTGCTTACGGGCCGATCAAGGCGCCCAAAGAAGTGGCCCACCACTTGGACCATGTCGTCGGTGTAGTCGAACACGGACTCTTTCTTGGTTTTGCCTCGCGGGTGTATGTCGCCGGGCAGGGAGGCGTCGAGGTGTTCACGCCAAAAGCTGGGTCCTCAGTTCCGAAAAAGACTTAAACCGTCGAAATGGCCGCGGCCCCCAGCTAATTCTTCGAGGCGCATCCTCCGGGATACACGGCGTCCAGCGCGCCCCAAAGCGCTTTCAGGCTGCGTTCGGCGGCGCACAGGACCGCCACGTCGTCCACATCCTTCTGGTTCGCAAGCCACTGGCGCCAGGCAGCGCGGTGGCGCACATCGGCCTCTTCGTGGACTCGGAAGTAGGCCAGCGCCTGGGGATCGGTGATGCCGTAGAACCGCCGCAGCCCTGAAATCTTCTGTGTGGCGATCTCCGGCACTTGCGCTTCATAGACGTAAAACGCCGCGATCGCCTGTGCCACGGTTCCTTGCGCGGTGACTTCGTCAAACGTATCGAGAAGCGCTGCAATTCCCGGCAGTGGTTGCGCCGAATCGAGCGCCTTGTCCGTGACGCCAAGCGAACGGGCAAACTGCCGCCAGAGCGCCGGATGCGGCGCCGCCGGGTGCAACTCCTCCGCCAGATTTTCTCCTACCAGCTTGCGGATGCTGCCGGTCGTGCGGCCCTCGAGCTGGTTCAGGTTTTCCGGGAACGCGCGCACATGCTGGTAATACTGCTGGGCATAAAGTCCCAGGGATTCCCTCGAGAGCTTGCCTTCGGTCCAAGCGCGATAAAAAGGGTGCTTCAACAGGTGATGCTTTTCGATCAGTCGATCGAGCGATTCGGGCAACGTCTTCGGTGTCGTCGCGTTCTTGGGCATGACTCTCTCCTGAGCTCCTACGGCGTCCTTCGACTAGGGCAAAACCGAACGATGCTATAGGAATTCTGGACGAAAATCCAGTGAAGCTCGGGACCCGGGGGGGCCCTTCTGACCGCCTAGAGTCTACCGTCGGGCGCTACAGCGGGATATTGCCGTGTTTTTTTCGAGGGTTCGTATCTCGCTTATTTTCAAGTGATCGCAAGGAGGTTATGAGCTTAGCTCGCGTTTGCGAAGGCTCGATAATGGCGTCAATGAATCCGTGTTCGGCCGCCACATAAGGATTCGCGAAGCGTTCGCGGAAATCTTCGACCTTGTCGCGGCGCAGCTTTTCGCGCTCCGGTTCCGGCGCGCGGTCTATTTCGCGCTTGTACACGATTCCCACTGCGCCTTCCGGGCCCATCACCGCGATTTCCGCCGTGGGCCAGGCGAAATTTACATCGGTGCGGATGTGTTTCGACGACATCACGCAGTAAGCGCCCCCGTAGGCCTTGCGCGTGATCACTGTAATCTTGGGTACCGTTGCTTCGGCGAACGCAAATAGCAATTTCGCGCCGTGCTTGATGATTCCGCCGAACTCTTGCTGCGTCCCGGGAAGAAATCCCGGCACGTCCTCAAACGTGATCAGCGGAATATTAAACGCATCACAGAATCGCACGAACCGCGCGCCCTTCACCGAGGCGTTGATGTCGAGCACCCCGGCGAGAAACGCCGGCTGGTTCGCCACGATTCCCACGGGCCGTCCGTCGAGTCGCGCGAGGCCTACCACGAGATTTTTCGCGAAGTGCTCGTGCACCTCGAAGAACTCTCGCTCGTCGGCAATCGCATGAATCGCTTCCTTGATGTCATAAGGCTTGAGCGGATCTTCCGGCACCAGTGAATTCAAAGCCGTATCCGCGCGGTCCCACCGGTCTCGGGGGACAAGCGCGGGCGGATCCTCGAGATTGTTCGAAGGCAGATAGCTCAGCAGTTCGCGGATCATGGCCAAACATTCCGCATCGTCGCTGGACAAGAAATGCGCGACTCCGCTGGTCGCATTGTGCGTCATGGCGCCGCCCAGCTCGTGCTTGGTTACTTCTTCATGCGTCACTGTCTTGATCACGTCCGGGCCGGTGACAAACATGTAGGAGGTGTCGCGCGTCATAAAAATAAAATCAGTGATCGCCGGAGAATACACTGCGCCGCCGGCGCACGGTCCCATGATGGCGCTGATCTGGGGAATCACACCGCTCGCCAGCGTGTTGCGCAGAAAAATATCCGCATAACCCGCGAGCGACATCACGCCTTCCTGAATTCGCGCCCCGCCGGAATCGTTCAGGCCGATTAAGGGCGCACCTTGCCGCATCGCGAGGTCCATAATTTTCGTGATTTTGGAAGCGTTTGCTGCGGAAAGTGAGCCGCCGAAAACAGTGAAATCCTGCGCGAACACGTACACCAGCCGGCCTTCTATCCGGCCGTACCCGGTGACGAAGCCGTCGCCTGGGGGCCGCTGCTCTTCCATGCCGAAATCAGTGCAGTGATGGCGGACAAATTTGTCGAGCTCTTCGAACGAGCCTTCATCGAGCAACAGGTCGATGCGCTCGCGGGCGCTGAGCTTTCCCTCTTTGTGCTGCCTCTCGCGGCGCTCAGCCCCGCCGCCCGCTTCCGCTTCGGCGTTCCGACGGCCGAGCTCTTCCAAGCGATCGGGATGTTTAGGTTGTTCGTTCATGCTGTGGCGTTATCGACCAGCCGGGGTAGCGTGCCATACCCCCATCCTCGGAGCAAGCCGTCAGGGTTACTCGTGGCAGGCATCCCCCGCCGGGATTGCCCGGGCGATCGGAAGCGAGGGAAGCTTGTATTTCTCAACAAGCGCATTCACTTGGGGTACGGTTTGCGCGTTGATCTCGCGCCACTGTGAGAGCGCGCCATCCAGCTCCACACAGGATTCCTCCAGCGTCGCGCGCAGGGAATCCGACGGCGCTGCGTCGCCGGTTTCCAGCATGAACATCGTCCGCGAGAGGTCCCGATTTACCGGTCCCACTCCCGGGAGTGAAGGCGTGCCCTGCATCACAGCCACGACATTCTTATCAAGATCCTTCAGCGTGTCGGCGGCGTTTTTGGCCTCGGGATTGGCTCCCAGGCTCTTCCGTCCCGCGGCGATGGCGGAGCGCAAGGCATCGGCCGCTTGGAAGGAGTCGAAGGTGATCTGCAATCCTGTCATGATTCGCTTCGCCGCTTTCCATTGAGCCACCAAATCGTCCTGTGAAGCGTGTACGCGCGGATCCTCCGTCACCGTGAATTTTTGGCGCACCAACTGGCCGTTCCCGATGAACACCGCTTCGTACTGGCCAGGGACCACGAAGGGGCCCAAGGTCTGCTCTCTCGGCGTATCCAGAGGAATGGCATGATCGGACAGTGTGTATTCAATGTAATCGAGTGCCTCTCCGTAGTAGCCGTAGTTCAGCGTGGAAGGCGGGGCCAGGCGGAGATCCCATACGAAGCGATTCAGCCCCACATTTTTCGAGAGGAACTTGGGTTCTTCAAACCAATAATCCGGCACATTCGCGAGGGTGGCGACAGGCGGTGGCGCAACACTGGTAAATCGCCGCAGCAAAGTTCCCTCGGCGTCGCGAATCTCCAGCGTCAACTCTCCGGTAGGAACCGATTTCAGGAAGTAATGGAAGATCGCGCCGTCGGGCGGATTTTTCCCCGCAGGAAATTCGGGCGGAAGCGGAGTTTCCTGATCGTTGTCCCAGCGAGTGCGGATGGTTTCTCGGGGTTTGAATAGGTAGGCGTTCGAACCCGCGATTTCCGCACGAGCCTGACGCAGCGGCGAGAGATCGTCGAGAATCCACAGCGCGCGGCCGTACGTCGCGGCCACCAGATCGTTGCCGTGAATTGTGATGTCCTGCACATCCGAAGTGGGCAAATTCAGTTGGAGTGATTGCCAGTGATCGCCATCATCGAACGAAACGTACACTCCATCCTCCGTCGCGGCATACAGCAATCCCCGACGAGTCGCGTCTTCACGCACTGCTCGGGCCCGCCAGCGGGGCCGCAAGCCTTCGGTGATGATCTGCCAGGTTTTGCCGGCATCTCTGGTACGAGAGATGTAGGGTGTTTCATCCCTGCGGATTTCGAAGGTCGCGTAGGCCGTATTCGCGTCGTAGTGGGAAGGCTCTATCGACCAAACGACAGCCTTGTCGGTAAGTTGCGAGGGGGAAACGTTCTGCCAGGTTGCCGCGTCATCCTGGGTGATTTGAATCAGCCCGTTGTTCGTGCCCGCCCAGATCAGCTTTGCCTCTAGCGGCGAGGGCGAGAGGACCGAGATCGCACCCCCGCGTGGTGCTGCCTGTTCCTGCTCGCCGCGCTCGTAGGAGTCCGGACCCGTTTCGGCTCTGGGCCAGGCATTCCCTGCCCCTTCGATTTCGCCGTTGTCCTTTTCCCCGTAAGAGAATCGCGCGGCCAGATATTCTCCTTGCCGATCGCGCGGCGAAGAATCTCGAGGCTCCCCGAGCGCGCTGGGCTTGCGCTCCTGATCCCCGGGCTCTTTCGGCCGCACGGTCAGATCGGGGCTGATTTCTTTCCAACTCTTCCCCTCATTGGTCGTTTTCATCACAAACTGCGTGGCAAAGTACAGCGCGTGCGGATCCTGCGGCGAGAAGACCACCGGCGCCATGGTGGCCGTGCGATATTTTTCGGTGCGAACAAAGACGTGTGTGAATTGTCCGGTGATTCTGTCGAAACGCACCGCGCTGCCATACCAGCCGCCCGAATAAACTATGTTCGGATTCAGCGGGTCCGGCGCGATATAAGAGTATTCAAATCCGGCGATCGAGAACCAATCGCGGTAGGTGATCGAGCCGTAATCGCTGCGGCTCGGAATCGCCACCGTGCCGCTGTCCTGCTGCGGCGCGTACACCAGGTAGGGAAACTGGCTGTCGGTGAAGGCATGATAAAACTGCCCGGTCGCCTGGTTGAACCAACTGCTCCAGGTTTTGCCGTCGTTCATGGTAATAATGGCGCCTTGGTCAACCCCCAGAATCATTCGCTCGGAATTTTGTGGATCGATCCACATCACGTGATAATCATCGCCGCCCGGAGCGCCTTTAAACGCCGCAAATGTCTGCCCACCGTCTGTCGAGCGATACAGCGACGTCTGCATCACATAAACGACGTCCGCATTCCGCGGGTCCGTAAACACGCGGCTGAAATATAAATTCCCGGCTATGCGCGGATCCTTCGTGATTTGACGCCAGGTGGCGCCTGCGTCGTCCGAGCGGAACAGGCCCGGCCCCAGGATGGCGAAAATCCGCCGGCCATGATTTCCAGGCGCTACGGCAACGCCGGTGCGATCCCAGGCGCCTGTGGGCAAACCTGTGCCCGGCAGTTGGGTCCAGGTGCTGCCTTGATCGCTAGACTTGTAAAGCCAGGCATCAGTCGCAGTCGGCGGCTCTCGGTCCGTTCGAAAATCGCGCGGGTGCCAGACCGCGGCGTAGAGCAGGCGCGGGTTCCCGGGGTCCACACAAAGATCGGAAACCCCGGCGACTTCATCACGGTAGAGCGTCTTGATCCAGGTCTTTCCCCCATCGGTAGTCTTGAACACCCCGCGGTTCGGGCCGGAGGCTGAGATTCCGAGGATGGGATGCCCAATCACTCCGACGATTACGATATTCGGGTCCCGAGGGTCGACAATTACTGAACTGATGAATCCCGTCGCTTGCAAGCCGATATTCGTCCAAGTCGCGCCCGCGTCCGTCGACTTGTAGACACCGTTGCCAGTAGTTTGCTCGCCCGTGCCGGCATAAATGATGGCAGGATTCGACGGGGCGATCGCTAGCGCGCCAATCGAGGCGACATGTTCCTGATCGAAAATCGGAGTCCACACTTCACCGCTGTCTGTCGTCTTCCAAATGCCTCCGCCCGGCGTGCCCATGTAGTAGGTGGCCGGATCGCCCGGAATACCGGCGACAGCCGACACCCGTCCGCCCCGGTGCGGGCCGATCGGCCGCCAGCGCATTCCTGAATAAAGACTCGGATCCATCTCCTGCCCCGCCTTTTGCGCCTGGGCAATCGTTGCCGCACTCCCCAGAAGCATCACCACCAATGCCCGACACAAGCGCTGATTGCAATTCAACTTGGTCCTCCGGAAAACTGGAAAGTGTACCACTGGATAGCTTCCCTTCCTTCGCCTGCATTTAGACGTGCTCGGGCCATTTCAGTAAGGCTGTGAGAAACGAATGATCGACACAAGTATGTACAGGCTCGGCGAATGTGGTCAGTGCAAGCCGGACCAATCATCCGCGAGCAGAATGGAATTGCTGGGATTCGAGGGGTCATACTTCACGCTGGCATGCTGGCCGGCAATCACACGGTTCAGATGCGCCTGCTCTTCCAGACCGGTGATGTCCTGCGCCGTCTCGTAGGTGACGCCGGAGATCGAGTAGGTGTAATACAGCAACTTTTGCTCGCCGTTTAGGTGAGTGGGTCGAACGCCTTTTGCGAGTCGACCAGAATTCTTCGCCTCACCGGAACTTTCCGGGTAATTCACCACCTCGAGCACCTGCCCTTCGACGATTCGCCCGACGCGATTGAGATAGGCGCGGCGCTGGCGCTCCAGCTCGTTTTCATCTTCCGGCTTTCGCCGCAGCCAGACGAGAATGCCCACAATCACCAGCATGCCAATCCCGGCCGCCGGAATCCAATTGTGCCAATCCGCAAGTATTTCTTTCAAAGCTCGCCTTTACGCCAGGTGGTTTTCTCGACCGGTTCACAAACTTCAAAAATTCAGGAAAAGATTCGGTCCTCGCCCCCGCGCACGCCGGTTCCATCCAGAGGGTCGCGAGCGGAATCAATCACCGGGTTCCGCAACGTTCCAATTCCGGTGACGCTCACTTCCATCACGTCCCCTGACACTACCGGGCCGATCCCCGCAGGCGTCCCCGTCGCGATCAAGTCGCCTGGTTCGAGCGTCATCACTTGCGTAATGAACCGGATTATAACATCAACGGAAAATATCAATTCCGCGACGCGCGCCGACTGTTTCCTTACGCCATTCACAAATGTCTCCACTCGGGCGTCCGCGGAAGGAGTATTCGTCTCCAGCACCGGCCCGAACGGGCAGAACGTATCGAAGCTCTTCGCACGGGTCCATTGGCCATCGAGTTTCTGCAGGTCGCGCGCGGTCACATCATTCAAGCAGGTATAGCCCAGAATGTAGGGATGAACGTCTTCGTTTGGGCGCAGAAGCTGGCAGCGCCGCCCAATTACAACGGCGATTTCGCCTTCATAATCTACGCGATTCGAAATGGCCGGCCGGATTACCGGATCTTCCGGGGCGCTGATGGACGAGGGTGGCTTCAGAAACAGAATCGGTTCCTTCGGGGGCGGGCCGCCCATCTCCCGGGCGTGATCCACATAATTCTTCCCCACGCACACAATTTTGCTCGGCACACTAGGCGGGAGCAATCTCACAGTCTCAAGCAACCGGGAACGTCCCGTGCGTCCCCGCGGGCCCCACAATTCGCCCGAGATTTCCCAAACCGTGTGGTCTTCGATAATTCCGCCGCGAGGCTCGGGATGAACCTCCTGATCTGAACGGGCGAGGCCCTTGGCGGAAAACTCAAAAGGCTGGAAACGGCAGAGTTTCATTGGTGGGGGTGTGCCACATCATCCGTCCGCCGGCGGCGCGGAATAATCGGGTGGGATCGCGCGTGGAGAATCATCGCTCCCACCCACGAGCCGACTGCACAGACGCCGTACACCACGGTCCCTTCCACCAGCAATTCAAACGGCGTCCGCAGGACCTGAAAAAGGTTGTGGAAGAATATTCCCGCGACGTCGTAGCCGGCGACAAATATCACCCAACCGATCATCGCGGATGTGAACATCTGCAACGGCCGGTTCAGGTGCCGGCACACGGGGATGATCATGAAAAGGACGAACAGGCTGTAGGAGGCGGCATTTCTCTCCAGAGCCCGATTGTCGAGCCAGGAGAGGCGGTTCGCAGCCACCAGCGCCCCGATCATCACGATGGTCAGCAGTACGCCGGTGTAGAGCCCGGTCACCAAGGCTGCGTTCGTGGATGCCGTTTGACCCGTCTGTGAAGAATCGCTCATGGCGCTGATTGGTTCTCGACCAGGACACCGCCGGGTGCGGCCGCACTGGCAGGGCTTTCATTGCCGGAGCGGTCTACCGCCGTAACCGTGTACAGGTAGCGGCGACCGGGTACGGCATTGATATCGCGAAACGCCGGAGTAAGCAACAATTCCGAGTTCAGGCGCGTTCCAGAAGCGCCCTCCTGTTCACTTCGATAGACGTTATAACCGGCGATATCGGTTTCAGAATTGATGGCCCAGGAAAGCTCGAGATGCGCGAGCGATTGGCCCAAAGCGGGAACGAAGACGACCACGAGCCCCTGCGGCGGCGCCGGCGGACGGGTATCTTTCGCTGCTATCCAGACCCTGTTCGAGTCGCTGGACTCGATCGCCAAATTCGGATATTGCGTGACGCTACGAACCGCATACATGTAATTTTTCCCGAACTCGGCCAGCGTGTCCCGGTAGGTCGCGGATTCGCTTTCGCCAATTTTCAGCAGCGCCGTTGTGGGCTTCTGGTTTTCACCTTCTCTCGCGGGCGCTCGGTCGAGCTCGGCGCGGTACACATCATATTTCGCAATCGTTGGCGAAGAGCCGACCAATGTCTTCTGAGGAGGGGTCCAGGTGAGCACCACTCCCATGTGCGTGGCTTCCACATTCAAGTCTCGGATGGGATCCGCCGCAGGGTAAATTCCGACGACGACAGAATTCGAATCCGCCGACTCCCGCTTGGACGAGGCTCGTGTTCGAACCATGTAGGCTGCAACTTTCTCCTGATCCGGCCCGAAATCCTCAGCCTTCAATGAATCAACAACGCGGACGTGGCCCTGTTCGGAATATTGATCCACCATTGCCGGGGGAATGATCAAGATCGGCACAGGAGAAACGGCCGGTGCGGCCGAGTCGGCGGGACGGATCAACCGGTAAATCTCAATGGCAGGCAATTGCTTGAGCGGGCGGCGGTCGATCGTCTCTTTCGGCAAGGTAAATCCGAGCGAGATATCGTTTCCGGTCTGCACGGCGGTGAGATCAGAGACCGCCTTCGGCACCGGCGCCCTTCGCTCGATTGGCTCTGCGGGGGCCGCGCAGCCACCCAGAACGCTCAAAAATGAAAAACTGAAAAAAAGAACGTAGGGAATCGCTTGTGAAATCGGCCGGCATCGCCGGGGCTCCGGCGCTCGTGGCCCTGTTCGATTTTCCATTTTCAATTTTCTACAAAATGTAGCGGCTCAGGTCCTGGTCTTTGACGATATTCGAAAGCTGCTTCTGGACGTAGGCGCCATCCACTTTCACCGTTTTCTTCTTCATTTCGGGCGCTTCAAAAGAAATTTCTTCCAGGACCTTTTCCAAGATGGTGTGCAGGCGGCGCGCCCCGATATTTTCCGTGTGCTCGTTTACTTTGGCGGCGAAGCGGGCGATCGTAGCGATGGAATCTTCCGTGAAGGTCAACTTCAACCCTTCGGTATCCAGCAGCGCCGTATATTGCTTGATCAGCGCGTTCTTAGGTTCGGTGAGAATGCGGATGAAATCTGCTTCGGACAGAGAACTGAGTTCGACGCGAATCGGAAAGCGCCCCTGCAACTCGGGAATCAGGTCCGAAGGCTTGGTGGTGTGAAATGCGCCCGCGGCGATAAATAAGATATGGTCCGTGCGCACCATTCCGTAGCGCGTGTTCACCGTGGTGCCTTCGACGATCGGCAGAATGTCGCGCTGCACGCCTTCCCGCGAAACGTCCGGCCCGTGGCCGGTCTCGCGCCCGGCAATCTTGTCGATCTCATCTATAAAAAGAATCCCCATCTGCTCTACGCGGTCCACAGCGATGCGCGTCACTTGATCCATGTCAATCAGGCGGCCTTCCTCTTCTTGAATCAGGTAATCAAAAGCCTCGGCCACCGTCATTTTGCGCTTCTTTTTCTGCTGGCCGAAGAATCCACTGAGCATGTCCTTGACGTTGATGTCCATTTCTTCGACGCCCTGATTGGTGATAATTTCAAACGCGGGCATGGCGCGCTCGCGCACTTCCACTTCCACCAGGCGCTGGTCGAGTTTTCCCTCGCGGAGTTGCGTGCGCAGCTTTTCGCGCGTGCGCTGTGCTTGCTCACGCCGCAGAGCTTCCGCCGCGGCATTCGCATCCACAGGCATGGGCGACGACGGCAACAGTAAATCCAGCAAGCGTTCCTCGGCGGACTGTTCTGCGCGCTCGGCTACCTCGTCGAGCTTTTCTTCGCGCACCATGTCAATCGAAGTTTCCACCAGGTCCCGTACCATGGATTCCACGTCGCGCCCCACGTACCCCACTTCGGTGTACTTCGAAGCCTCCACCTTCACGAAGGGGCAGCCCGCCAGCCTTGCCAGCCGGCGCGCGATTTCCGTCTTGCCCACTCCCGTGGGCCCGATCATCAGGATATTTTTCGGAAGAATTTCCTCGGCCAATTCGGGTGCAAGCTTCTGCCGGCGGACTCGATTGCGCAGCGCTATGGCCACCGCTTTTTTCGCGGCGTTCTGGCCCACGATGTACTTGTCGAGTTCGATGACGATTTCCCGCGGTGTCAACTCGTCAAACGAAGGAAGCGGTTCGGTTTCTGCTGTCTGCGATTCTCCGGTCAAATAGATCACCATATCCTTCTCCAACTTCCCGGTCATAACTCTTCGATGCTGAAATTGGCGTTTGTGAAGATGCAGATTTCGCTGGCGATGCGCATGGCCTCCTGGGCGATGTCCTTTGCGGTGAGCTTTGTAAATTTCGCGAGCGCCCGCGCGGCCGCCAGCGCATAAGGGCCGCCTGACCCGATCGCGCAGATGCCGTCATCGGGCTCGATCACGTCGCCATTGCCCGAGAGCAGGAATGTGGATTTTGCATCCGCCACGATCAGCAACGCGTCCAGGTGGCGCAGGGAACGGTCCGTGCGCCATTCTTTCGCCAGTTCCACAGCTGCGCGCGGCAAATTCCCGTGATACTCCTGCAACTTCCCTTCGAAGCGCCCGAAGAGCGAAAGCGCGTCTGCGGTGCTGCCGGCAAATCCCGCCACCATCTTGTCGTTGAAGAGCCGCCGCGTTTTCTTGGCGCTATGCTTGATCACACCTTCTCCCAGCGTCACTTGCCCGTCGGCGGCCAGAACCACTTTGTTGTCCCGGCGTACGCACAGCACCGTTGTGCCGTGCATCTGTTCGCTTTTTCTCTTCGTTGCCATCAAACGATTATACCCCGCACGATCGAAAAACCGTCAACGAGTGGTCGGAACACGCAGATTTTAAAACAGCAAGTTCGCGGTGAGGAAACATCCATTCCCGGAGCCCGCAAGGGCTCCGCCACTGCAAGGCAGCAGGGGGGAGAGGCGCTAATTCTTATCTTTGTCTTTGTTCTTTTTATCTTTCTTGCCCACTTTCGCCCATCTGTCCTCGAGAGATTCCTTCGTGAAAAAGGAATCGGAGAGGTTCGTGTTGTATTCGCACTTCTCGAAAAAAGCCTGATACACCTTCATCCCGTTGCGCTCGCGCGTAATTTGGTAAGGCGTCTCGATCCCGCTGATCGGATGATAATTCGAGTAGTACTCGAGCTCGTCCCTTTTCGTCCGCGCACCGGAATCGCGCACGACCACAATCTTGCGGATCGGGAGATGAGTGGATTTTGAAATCGCGAGGCGAATGGTCCGGTTCTCGCTGTCCACCAGTTCGACCCAATCGGCTTCCTTCAAATCCACGACGTCCGGTCCACCGTACCGGAAAATCATGCCCGGCTCTTTGAGCCGATGGCGCAAAATGTTGTCGATGTCTTTCCGCACGTCGTCTTGAAATTGCGCAACATCCACCTCGCTCGCCTCCGTGACGCCTCCGCGGTCGAGCACCCAGCCCTTGTCTCCACTCATCACTTGAATGATATTTCGCTTGGGCAGGTTTTCGCTGCGATCCTTGAAGGGCGGGATGGTGTAATCAATCAGTTTGGAGAAACCGTTCAAGTCACCCGAATGGCCGAACGCGCTGTACCGCAGTGTGCAGGTGGTGTCGTGGACATTCAAGTAGGCGGGCCCGCCCAAAGCCTGAATGGCCTGCTGCAAAATCTCTTTGGCTTTGGCGGCGCTTTCTTCCGGCATGAGCTGTTCGGAGTCCTGCGCCACTGCCCACGGAGCGCTCGCCATGCACATCCCGGCCCATAGGATTGCCGATATAAAACCGCGCCATGTCATCCGCACAGAATCGCTCCTCCATTTACATTGATTACTTCGCCGGTGATGAAGGTTGCCAGGTCGGATGCGGCAAACAGGATCGGACCCGCTATCTCTTCAGCCGTCCCCGGCCGCTGGAGCGGAATCGAAGCGCTAGCCCATTTCAACCCGCCCTTCTTGCGCAGCACCGAAGCGGACATGTCCGTATCCACCCAGCCCGGCGCCACGCAATTCACCAGTATATTGTGACGCGCGAGTTCGCTTGCAAGGCCCTTCACGAAGCTGATGATCGCGCCCTTGGTCGCGCCGTAGTGCGTGTGAAATGCCTCGCCGCGCTGACCGGCCGTCGAGCTGATCGCTATGATTCGTCCGGTTCGCTGCGCGATCATGTGCGGCACGGCGTAGTGAATCACGGAATAGACACTTTTCAGATTCACGCGCACCATTTCGTCCCACTCACGCTCGCTCAGCTTTTCAATCGGCGTGTCCGCCTCATTCCAAATGCCTGCGTTGGCGACCGCGATGTCCACACGCCCCAGACGGTCCCGCGTGAATTCGACGAGCTTTTGGGCGTCGATCATTTTCCCCAGGTCCGCTTTGAACGACTCGATGCGCGTCCCGTGCTTGCGCGCCTCCTGCTCCACCTGTGCGGCAGCTTCGCGGTTGCGGTGATAGTTGAACACCACATCCGCGCCTGCCTGCGCGAACAGCTTCACGGTCGCCGCGCCGATGCCACGCGACCCACCCGTCACCAGTGCCGCCTTGCCTGCCAGCGAAATCATATTTCCCCCAGGAAGAGTGCTGCTTTCCAATCCTCAAGAATTGATTGGTGGAAAAAATCAGAAGCTTCCTGCCCGCCGGACTCGAGAATCCGAGAGCCTAGGTTCGAACGGGCGCTCTTTGGGCCGTCCGCACCAGATCACGGAACAAGACCTCTGCGAGTGAATCGGATTCTGCCATCCGCTCGGGATGCCATTGCACGCCGGTTACCCAGTTCGTATCGCCGTTCCATTCCACGCCTTCAATTACTCCGTCCGCCGCGCGCGCCACAACCCGCAGGCCGCGTCCCGGTTCCAGGATCGACTGGTGGTGAGAACTGTTCACAGTCGCCTGGTTCGCCCGGGCCGATCGTGCCAGCCGTGAGTCCGGCTCGAAGCGCACGGTATGAAAGGGTTCCGGAACTCCGCGATCTCGCCCGGACCAGGGGTGCACGATCCGGGTGCCCACTTCGCTTGGGATATCCTGGACCAGCGAGCCACCGAGATACACATTCAGACTTTGGGTGCCGTAACAGATCGCCAGCACCGGCTTGTGCTCCTGGAAAGAATGATCTAGCAGCGCGAAATCAGTTCGCTCGCGGTCCCGGTCCCGGGCGGCAGATTTTGGATGACGCACGGCGCGATAAAGCAGCGGGTCAACGTCGGCAGGGCTGCCCGGAAGCACCACACCTTCAAGCGTCCGCTCCAGGATCCCGAGCTCCTCCTCCGTGAGTCCCAAGGAAATCGGCACGGGTTCTCCGCCAGCCCGCTGGACTGCCTCGAGGTACTTTTCATACTTCGCTCGCTCGCCATTAAGTTCTTCATTTCTCGTGCGATAGGGGATGCCCACGCGCGGTTTGTGAGGGGTTTCAGCGCTCATCTGAAGCTCATCCTACCACCGCCAGCCGACTTCCGGCAACCCGGGAAAGCCTTTTGCATGTTTGCTGCTGCCCGATGGATTGAAGCATGTGTCGCTTCCGCCTGCACCGCCCAAGTCCCCCAGAGCTACGGGCAAAGTCAGTTTTAGACACGCGGCCAAGGGCGAACCCTGGAATCAAATCTCCGCACTGATCGGAAATACCCGAGGAGGAACAGTGGGCCTGGGCGAGGGAGTGGCCGGCTTTCGAGGCGGGTGCGTCTTGAGCCAGATTTCGTAGTTCTGCTTCATCTGCTCGATGTGATGAGGGATGTGTCGTTCCTGGCGCTCGATCCAATCAGCCAGCGTGATGCTGCCTTCTGTCGGACTATGGCCCCGGTAGAGCCATACCGGCTCGGGCAGCGTCAGAAGCAAACGGTAAGTCATCTTGCGCAGGCGGCGAATGATTTCCAGCGCCTCGCGCGTGCTTTGATGGTAGTAGCCGAGCGATACGGCCCAGCGCGCAGCATCAAATTGCTCGAGCGCGGCTCCCGGTTCGGCGATGAAGCCGCGGCATCGCATGTAGGCGCTGGCCTCGCTATCGGCGAGGTGCAAAATCGTTTCGTGGATACTCCAACGCTCGGGTGTCGGTTTGTACAACCACATTTTCTTGGGGAAACGGCGCAGCGCGGCGGCCAGCAGACCTGGAGCGCAACCGAATGATTCCAGTTTCTGGCTTCTTTCCTCACGCGTCATGGGCTCTCCTGCACATTTACTTAGACGCAGGAACTGCAATTTGGCTGCCCAAACGCATTTCGTTCCGTGCGGGAAATGGCTTACCAGCCTGCCTTTCGGAACAAATCACCAAACAAGACTCCCAGGCCGTGTCCGAGCGCGGGAATTGTGCGTCCGAGTACGGGAAGGAATTGCCACGGGGGCCTGCGGAATGGGGCCTTTCGCGCACGAAATTCGCGATTTCGCACAAACCAGACAGTAGCAGGAATTTTCAATGATCAAGGGAAAATAGGAAGGCTAAAAAAATCAGCTCACGAACGGGCATTCGCCGCCGAAGGAATCCTCTGGCGCTTCGACCAATAGTTGCGTAGATCGCCCACCAGATACAGCGAGCCAGTCGCGAAAATGACATCGTCGGGGCCGGCCATTTCTAGCGCGCGTTCAAAGGCCTCCTGTGGATCCCGAACAATGTCGAATCTTACCGCCAGATGGCCGGTGATTTCGGCCAGCAGCGCGGCAGAAATTGCACGCGGCTGTCGAGGCTCGGTCAAGATCACCTGGTCTGCCCGGGGAAACAGTATGCCGGCAATTTCATCCACGGCTTTGTCCCGCATGGCACCGTACACCAGTAGAATGCGGCGGCCTTTGAAATTCTCTTCCCAGAATTTCCATAGCTCCCTTGCTCCGGCCGGATTGTGTGCTCCGTCCAGATACGCGGCAGGTTTCAAGGAAAGGCGCTCCAGTCTTCCCGGCCAGCGCACCGTCCGAATGCCCCGCGTGATCGCTTCGTCGTTCACCACAAAACCGCGCTCCGCCAGCAGGCTGCTGGCCGTGGCTGCGGCCAGGGCATTGCGGATTTGGAATCTGCCGGGCAGCCCTGGTTCAACCGCAATTCTTTTTTTCCATAGAGCGGAAAATGCGGAAGCGCGGTAGGAACCGTCGAAAGCCCGCAGGCTTTCGATCTGCCAGGCTTCGTCCACGTCCACAAACCGCGCGCCCAGCTCTTCCGCCCTCCGGCGAATCACGTTGCGCGCTTCCGGCCGCTCGCTCAAACTAACCACCCACGCGCCCGGTTTGATGATGCCCGCTTTTTCCCTGGCAATCTCCTCAATCGAATGGCCCAGGAAATTCTCGTGATCGAAATCAACCGGCGTAAGGATGGCCACTTCCGGATCGACGATGTTCGTGGCATCCAGCCGTCCTCCCAGCCCGACCTCGTACACCGCGAAATCCAGGCGCTCTGCGGCGAACAGAGAGAACGCCATGGCCGTCACACACTCAAAATAGGTTGGATGGGCGGCCAGCTTCCCGGAGGCCACCAGCGATTCGATCGCAGCGTGCACCAGCGTCCATCCCGCCCGAAACAACTCATCCGAAATGATTTCGCCATTGATGCGAATGCGCTCGTTAATTCGTTCGAGATGCGGTGAAGTGTAAAGCCCCGTGCGCAGCCCGGCGGCGCGCAGGATGGATTCCAGCATGGCCGCCGTCGAACCTTTGCCGTTGGTGCCAGCAATGTGAACGCACGGAACAGCGAGGTGTGGATTCCCCAGTCGAGCGGAGAGAATCGAAATGTTTTCCAGGCCGAACTTCTGCACCCGCGCCTGTTGCGGCGCGGCTAATTCCCTGCCTAGGGCCATCAGTGAGCGGACGGATTCTTCATAAGTCATTCTGCACCGGGTGGGCTAGCCTGGTGCATCCCGTGGTTGGCTTTGTCGCGCACGAGCCGGCTTATCCCAGGAGAAATTCGAGCGCCTGGCCGATGTAGGGCTTCAATTCTTTGCGGGGAACCACGGCGTCCAGGAAGCCGTGCTCGAGAAGAAATTCGGCGGTCTGAAAACCTTCGGGCAATTTCTGGCGGATGGTTTGCTCAATCACGCGCGGCCCCGCAAATCCGATCAGTGCTCCAGGCTCAGCGATATTCAGGTCGCCCAGCATGGCATAACTGGCGGTGACGCCACCGGTAGTCGGATCCGTCAGCAGGGAAATGAAAGGTACCCGGGCTTCGTCCAACCGTCCCAGCGCCGCCGACACTTTAGCGAGCTGCATCAGGCTGACGGCTCCTTCCATCATGCGCGCCCCGCCCGAACACGACACGACAATCAGAGGCATTTTCTGACGCATGGAGCGCTCGATCGCCCGCGCCACTTTTTCCCCCACCACCGCGCCCATGGAGCCGCCGATAAATCCAAATTCCATCGAGCAGCACATCACCGGCCGCCCATTCAGCCGCCCTTCGGCCGTGAGGATCGCGTCCTTCATGCCCAGCTTGTGCTGTGCATCTTTCAGCCGCTGTGCATACGGCTTGGTGTCTGAAAACTTGAGAGGATCGCTCGAAGCTAAATCGGCGTCATGCTCGATGTAGTGCTCGTCATCCAGCAGCAGTTCGAGCCGCCGCCGCGCGCCCAGCCGGAAATGATGCTCGCACTTCGTGCAAACTTCCCAGTTGGCTTCGAGATCCTTCTTCCAGATGATGGCGCGACAGGAGCTGCACTTCGTCCACATTCCCTCCGTGCGGACGCGCCGCTCCTCAACCGGCGTGGGATTCTCAATCGGCTTCCTGTCTCTCTTGAACCAAGCCATGGCTAATAATCGATCCCTCGCTGCGCCAGAATACCCTGGGTGTAGGGGTGCTTCACTTCGCGCATCTCCGTCACCAGGTCGGCCACTTCCACCAGTCTCGGATGAGCATTCCGGCCCGTGCAGATCACATGGACTCGCTCCGGCCGCTTTCTAAGCGCATCCACCACGCGGTCCGGATCCAGCATCTTGTAGCTGATTACATAATTGATCTCATCGAGCACCACGAGATCGTATTTCCCGCTGTAAATCTGCTCGCGGCCGTACTCCCAGGCTTCTTCGCTCATGCGGATGTCTTCCGGGTCGGTATCCGCGCCGCCCACCTTCACGAATCCTCGGCCCATCGGCCGGATTTCGAATTTGTCGTCGCCCAACATTTTGGCGGCGTCCAGTTCGCCGTAGTGCCAGGAGCCTTTGATGAATTGCACCATCAACACGCGCAACCCCTGGCCCACGGCGCGAAACGCTGTGCCCAGCGCGCAGGTGGTCTTGCCCTTGCCCGGTCCGGTATAAACAATCAGCAGTCCTTTACCTTCCGGCATCCGCTCGCGCCCCGCAACGGCAATTCACAAGTGTCGCCGCACCCCGCTGAAAGGTCAAGAAGGAGCGCTCGGGCTTGGGTGTCTCGATGGAATCGGCTTCAAATTGAGCTATCGTAGCCATACCGATTCGCGTCTAATCGGTCAAACGCTTGATCAAGGAGACCAATATGCAGAAACGCCTCGCCTGCTTTTTCGCCCTTCTTGTGGGCCTCGCTTTGCTCCCGATTTCCGCGCTGGCTCAGCAGGACAAGGGCAAGCGTCCCAGCCCCCCGGCCAGCACGAATTGCGGATTTGCGGACGGCAAGACCATCACCGTGGACTATTCCAGTCCGCGCACAAATGGCCGCAAGATTTTCGGCGAACTCGTCCCTTACGGGAAAGTCTGGCGTGCCGGTGCGAACGAAGCCACCACGTTCGTCACCACCACCGACCTCGACGTCGGCGGCAAGACGGTCCCTCAAGGGAGCTACACGATTTTCACCATCCCCAACCCCGACAAATGGACGCTCATCATCAGCAAGAAAACCGGCGAGTGGGGAGTGCCCTATCCCGGCGAAGCCAATGATTTTGCGCGCGTGGACATGACGGCATCGAAACTGCCGTCCCCTTCCGAAAATTTTGCCATCGCATTTGATTCGGCCGGCGGCGCGTGCACCATGCATCTCGACTGGGAAACAACGCGGGCTTCGATCACCATCAGGGAGAAAAAGTAACGGCGGATGGAGCCGCTCTGACACCAGAGCCCAAGGCCTTCATCGCAAAGACAGGGGGAGCGACTAGAAACGCCAGAGGATGGAACCTCTCTCTGTTCTTTGCTTTTCTCGGGTGATCATTCGCTCTCGGTCGCTCTCAGGCGAGACCGAAGGAGGCTCGCAATTTGTCCGCGAGCCGCGCCACTTGCTGCCGCGCCGGCGCCGACATCTCGCCCTTGGCTTCACGCTCCCGCAGAACCAACCAAATGCCCGGCCGATGCACATGCTGGTCGTGGCAAATCGCGCCGGTCAGCTGAGCAATCTCGAGCCCGCTCCCGGCCAGCTCTTTCTCGAGTATCCCGCGCGCTTCGTCCAGCAGATCCTTGAACCCCTGCGAGGCGAGCATCGGATCCACATCCCGCGGAATGGGGGCTTCGACTTCTTCCAGGTCGTAGTCCGGCAGCGGCCGCGTGATCATAAGTTCTACCGAGGCGGTCGGCGCGCCTACGTCATGTGAAATTTTGATTGTCATAGTCCCGGTATTCTTACAAAAGTACGCCTACTTCGGATAGGGGTGGCCCGCCAGAATCGCGAACGCGCGATAGATCTGCTCCACCAGCACCACACGCGCAAATTCATGCGGCATCGTCAGCGGGGAGAGCGAGATTCTCTGGGAGGCACTCGAGCGAAGGTCTTCGGGAAATCCTTCGGCGTCGCCACATAGAAAAACCAGCTCGCGTGTGCCGCGATCCCGCAAGTCACCCAGCCACCGTGCAAATTGTTGCGACGTGAATTGCTTGCCCGCTGCATCCAGCAGGACTACGGTCGCAGCGGGCTCCCGCTTCCATTTTCGTTTCGCCGCCGGCCCGGCAACCCGCGACTCATTCACCACGATTTCGGCGTAATGCCCGATTCGACCCAGGTAATCTTCGAGCAGCGTTCGCGATTCCTCGCGCCGCGTTTTTCCCAGCAACACCAGACGTATCTTCATCGCACCGGTCGGAAGACGGCTTCAGAGGAAGCCGTATTTCTTGCGTTTCTCGAGCAGCGTCTTCCGGCTGATCCCCAGAATCTCCGCCGCGCGCCCGATTTTGTAATGCGTGACTTCGAGCGTTTCTTGGATGGCATCGCGTTCTATGTCCTCGAGTGAGCGCAGCGGCCCCCCGGGTCCGCGCGTTTCTCCGGTCGGATTCATAATCTCCGGAAAATTCTGCGGCGCCAGCTGCGGCGCCTTCGCAAACACGAGCGCGTGCTCAATCGTATTCTTAAGCTCGCGCACATTTCCCGGCCACAAATAGGATTCAAGCAGGCCGAGGGCCGCAGGATCGAGGGTCGCGCCGGGCTTACCGTGAACCGGACCCAACCGCGCGAGAAAATGTGCGATCAGGGCGGAAATATCGCCACGCCGCTGCCGTAGCGGCGGCACAGCGATGCCCAGCACACTCAATCGAAAGTAAAGATCTTCCCGGAAGCGTCCGTCGGCGACGGCTCTGGGCAAGTCCGTGTTCGTCAGCGCCATCAACCGCCCGTCGACGCGCAGCACCTCGGTCCCTCCCAGCCTTTCAAACGTGCGCTCTTCGACCACGCGCAAAAGCTTCGCCTGCATCCCGGGCGCGAGCGCTGCTACCTCGTCCAGAACGATGGTTCCCCCCTCGGCCATTTCCAGGCGTCCCAGCTTGCGCGCCACGGCACCCGTAAACGCGCCACGCTCGTGGCCGAACAGTTCCGATTCCACCAGCTCCGCGGGCAAACTGGCGCAATCAATTTTCAGAAATGGAGCGTCGCGCCGAGGCCCGCGCTCGTGAATCCATCGCGCGAGCTGATCTTTCCCGGTGCCGCTTTCGCCTGTGATCAGGAGCGTGGTAGAGGTGTCGGCAAGCTTTTGGGCCAGTTCAAGCACGTGGAGTGAGGCGGGATCCACGGCCACCCAGGGGATGCTGGCTGCCGTCATTGCTGAGCCGCGCCGCTTTCAGGTTCCTCGCGCGATTCAGCACGCGCAGGGGGCGCGGGAAATTCCAAGCGCTCGGCAGTGCGCCAGAGCCGCTCGAGGTCGTAATATTGCCGCGCGCGCTCGCTGAAAATGTGTACCACGAAGCTGCCGTAATCGAGCAGCACCCACTCCGCGCCGGATCTTCCCTCACGGTGCATCGGCCGCACGCCGTGGCGCCTGAGCTGTTCCTCGATGGCGTCGGCGATTGCTTGAATCTGTGGGTGGCTTTGCCCGGAGCACAACAGAAAATATTCCGCGAACGCGCCGGTGCCGGAAAGCTTCAGCACCGTGATGTCCACGGCGTGCTTGTCCTGAGCCGCTTCGGCGGCCCAGCGAACTTCGGTACGAAGAGAGTTCAGTGTCACCGGTACAGGGCCTGCCCGAGAATGTATTCCTCCACGCGCGCGGGCACAAGCCCATGGATGGATTGGTGCCGTTCGAGCCGCTGGCGCACTTCGGTGGAAGAGACGTGACTCGAAACCGTGGTCAGCAGATGCACCACCGATTTGCGCAGCACAATCTTGTAGGGGTCGTGTGACGGCGCTCGTGCCAATTTCTCGGGCGGCACCACCAGCCGCAGCGCGTCCAGCCGAAACCCCGGGCGGCTGGCAATGATGAAATCGCAGGAATCCATCAAAGTCTCATAACTCTTCCACGTGGGGATTTCCAAGAATTGATCCGCGCCCAGCATGAAATACAAATGATCATTCGGATGCTCGCGATGAAACCGCTTCACAGTGTCAATGGTGTAGAACACGTGCGGCGCGGCTCCCTCGACCGGGCCTTCCGCCAGTGAGGGAAACAGGCCGGAATGATCGGCGCAGGCCAGCGCAACCATGGCGAAGCGATGCACAAATGGCGTTAACGCCGGCTTGGATTTGTGCGGGGGGCGAGACGATGGAATGAAATAAATGGCGTCGAGGTGGAATCGCTTCTGCGCAGCCTGGGCCACTGCAATGTGCCCGGAGTGGACGGGATCAAATGTGCCGCCGAACAGCGCCACCGAGCGACGATGGCCGTGTCCGTGGGGTCTATGCGCGGCGTGCGACGTCAACGCTCCTCCCGATGTGGGGCCGCTGCCTCATCATTTTCCGGTGCTGGCTGGGCAAGCGCTTCTTTGTTCCGCCCGCCACTCGCCGCTCCCGCGGCTGCGTTCGCGATCTCCGCCGCCCTAGCCGGTTTTGGAATGCGGTCGAGTCGATCGGCCATGGCGCGAACCAGCTCGACAGTGCCTTCGCCGCTCGCCGATGAAATCGCATGAAATTCCAGGCCGCGCTTCGCGGCAAACGCTCGCAATTCCTCCAGATGATCGCGATTCGTCGTGGCATCGAGCTTCGTCGCCACCACCATCATCGGCTTCGCCGCAAGTTCCCGGCTGAAGGACATCAGTTCGTGCTCGATGATTTCAAAATCACGCACCGGATCGCGATCGTTCGCATCGCTCGTATCCACTAGATGAGCAATCAACCGCGTGCGTTCCACATGCTTGAGAAAACGCGTGCCCAGCCCCGCGCCTTCATGCGCGCCTTCGATCAAGCCGGGAAGATCGGCGACAACATAGATTCTCCCCGAGCCGGGCGCTCGGGCGGGATCGGCCGACACTACGCCGAGATGTGGCTCGAGAGTGGTAAAAGGATAGGCGGCCACTTTCGGGCGAGCTGCTGAAATCCTTGAAATTAAAGTAGATTTGCCCGCGTTGGGGAAGCCAACCAGGCTTACGTCAGCGAGCAATTTCAACTCCAGCCGAAGATGGCGTTCCTCACCCGGACGGCCGTCTTCGTGTTCGCGCGGCGCCTGATGCCAGGGGCGCACGAAATGCGGGTTACCGTTTCCGCGGCCGCCGCGGCCGCCGCGGGCCGCACGAAACCGCTGCCCTGCTTCGGTGAGGTCCGAGATCTGCTCGCCTGTATCCGCGTCAAACACAACTGTTCCCACCGGCACTTTCAGTATCGTGTCGGCGCCCAGTTTTCCGTGGCAGTTCGAGCCTTCCCCATGGCCCCCACGCTCGGCGCGAAATTCGCGATTGTAACGATAACGCAGCAGCGTGTTGTCGTTCGGGTTCGCTTCTAACCACACATTCCCGCCGTTCCCGCCATCACCGCCCGCGGGGCCGCCGCGCGGGACGTACTTCTCCCTGCGGAATGCGACGCAGCCATCGCCGCCGTCGCCGGCCTTCACCAGAATTTTTGCTTCATCTGCAAACACGGGTTACTCGATTAGAGAGAGATTTCGCACAGAGCATACGCCAGGGCTGGGGGTAAAAACAAAAATACGCGCCCCGGCGAATGGAGGCGCGTATGCAAAATCACGGTTTCAGTTGGCAGCGGTTCGAGCAGGCTTGTTCTCGCGAGCGGCGGCAGCGACTTCGGCCGGCAGCACGCTGATATATTTGCCGAGACCGCCCTTGTCTTCAAACAGAACCACGCCGTTAATCAGCGCAAACAGACTATCGTCCTTGGCGCGCCCAACATTTTTTCCGGGCTTATACCGCATGCCACGCTGCCGGACCAGAATGCTGCCCCCGGTCACCACTTGACCGCCGAACCGCTTGACGCCGAGCCGTTGCCCCTGCGAGTCACGTCCGTTTGTGGAAGACCCGCCGCCTTTTTTGTGTGCCATCGCCCGCCTCTAGGAAATTTGGATGTCGCTGACCTCAACGGCCGTGTAACCCTGCCGGTGGCCGCGCTGAATTTTGTATTGCCCGCCGGTCTTGAACTTCAACACCTTGAGCTTCGGCCCGCGGTGCTGTCGAACGATCTTTCCGACGACTTTCGCTTTCGCGGCATGCTCGCCGGAAACTAGTTTCTTTTCGTCGGTGCGGACGGCCAAGACGTCATCAAACGTCACCTTGCCACCGACCTTGCCTTCGAGCAGCTCCACACGAATGGTCTCACCCGGCTCGACGCGGTATTGCTTTCCCCCACTCCGAATCACGGCGTACATGCTGCCTCCCAATGTGGTTGAGAAACCCCCATTCTATCGGTTTATCCGCACTTTCGTCAATGAACTCTAGCAAGCAGTAGTGCTTCAGTTTGAATTTTTGGTTTTCAGGGAGGGGGCTACGTGCAATGATTACACATGCCGAAACCACGGAAAGCCAAGAAACGCGCCACCAAGAATAGCAAGCCTCAATTAGACGTGAATCAGATTGCCGCGAAGTTGGTACAGCAAACGATTAAGGAATCAGGCGGCTGAAGACTTTCGGACAAGGTAAAAAACAGGCTGCCCATAGTCGCCGTCTTTCAAGCACTCCAAGGTCAGATGTTCAATATCTTCATCGGGTCCTAGTTTACTTGTCCATTGACCGCACTTGAGCTGTCTTGCAGCATGAGTTGGAAAACCATCCTCATCAGCGTAAAGAGCAATTTTTTCGTTCTCCTCTTCATATTTTGAGTTTCCGCAGGGTTGATACCCGATGGAACGGAAAGCATTGATGTACGCTTGCAATGTGTACTCACGCTTAACCGTGGGAGGCCAGTAGTAGGTATCGTATTGGTCTGGTTCCCACCACCTGTGCGTCTCGCCTGCGGCCCAGCCAATGCAATTGTAGGCGTCGGTCTTAGGACTGGTGATTTCGTAATCTGATGGTTGCAGGTTGGGGAAGAGTTTGGTTGCCCAGCTACCAAGTATAGCCTTTGTCATGACCCCACTTTAGCCATGCGTTCCTCATCTCGTTCATGTTCCCTTTGGTTTCTGCTGGAACAGGGTCCTCACCCGAAATCGATTTTAACGCAACAAACCAGTGATCTAATTCTGTTTCTAGCTCTTTCAGAATTAGGGGTAGCGCGTCCGGTCCCATTCCGATGATTTCTAGGTATGCAGGATGCGAAATTAAATCACGGGCAAAGGATGTCGAACGACGGGTACTTTTCCATTCGTTTTCGAGTTCCTTAAACCTAGGCGCGATGTTTTTTTCTCGTGTCGCGCCAATTAACGATTGTAATTCCCTGTTGGGTGTTTCTTTTGGATGTGGCGGCGGAGGCTGGGGCTGCGTGCTTTGCTTGAACAATTGCGAGATGATAGTCGTAAACACACCTAGTTCATTTGTGCCGACGCCTGGGTATTGCGATGTAAGAGGCTGCTCGAGAATGTGCATATAACGCCTATGTTACTGGATAGATTTGTTGGGGGGATGCATTAAACTTACAGGCGAATCCAAGACGTTAACTGCCGGAGCACTAAAAACCAGATACAGCGGCCTCCCATCTGGACCGTATTCGCCCTCAATACGCAGGAAAGAACTAGCCACAAACTTTACCCTTACCTTCGAACCATCCTCTAGTTCGTATTCTCCGAACGTTTCGCTCGCCGATTTTATCGGCACGTCATACACGGTTATTTCGGCTCCCAGCAGCTTTATCTTTTTTTTCGTTTCCGACATGTTTGGTAGCCCCTTGTTTAGCCCAGCGTGCCAAAACAGCATTGCGAGCACTCTCGCTGCGCTGCTCTGGCGTCATGTTAGCTGCTCTGGCAGGGCCACCTTTCAGGCCGCCTTTCCTGCCAAGGGCTACAGCATAAGGATTTTTCCTTTTCCCCGCCACGTTTTTATTATACGTGAGCGGTCTGGAATATCAACAATTTTCTTCCTGACATATACGTGAGCGGTCACGTACAGTGATTTTACTATGAATCGCCTAACTATAGAGAAGCGAGCACAAGTTATCTCGGCATTGGTCGAAGGGAATTCCCTTCGTAGCGTCGTCCGTATGACTGGCGCGGCGATGAATAGTGTCCTGAAACTGCTGGCCGACATGGGGCAAGCGAGCCTTGAGTGCCAAAACAAAGCGATGCGAAGCCTTTCCCGCAAACGCATCCAATGCGACGAAATCTGGCAGTTTTGCTACGCCAAGGAAAAGAATGTTCCTGAAGAATTGCGCGGCAAGTTTGGCTACGGTGACGTGTGGACATGGGTGGCTTTGTGCGCCGATACAAAGATCGTTCCCACTTGGATGGTTGGTGGGCGCGATGCTGGTACGGCATTCGCTTTCATGCAAGACCTTGCCGCGCGACTCTCCAACCGTGTACAGCTAACCACAGACGGCCATCGCGCATACCTAAACGCGGTAGAGAGCGCATTTGGCTCCGATATTGATTACGCGATGCTGGTCAAAATGTACGGCAATGATTCGTCGAAGGAATCTGAGACTCGCTACAGCCCCGCTGAGTGCATTGGCTGCGAAATGAAAGCCATCTCAGGACGCCCAAAGGTAGAGCACATCTCCACTAGTTACGTCGAGCGCCAGAACCTGACCATGCGGATGTCAATGCGCCGTTTCACGCGCCTGACAAACGGATTCTCAAAGAAAGTGGAAAACCTAGAGCATTCAATCGCATTGCATTACCTGTGGTACAACTTCGCTAGGATTCACAAGACTTTGCGGGTTACGCCAGCAATGGAAGCGGGAATTAGCGACCATGTTTGGAGCATGGAAGAAATCGCTCGGCTTTCAAACTGAAGCACTACCTAGCAAGCGGTAGTGGTGAAGTTTGAAATCCATAGCGTCTAGCCAAGTTACCTAGGCTATGCCCAGCGGATGCGCGGCAGGATTGTGGCGATCCGAGCGCCCACTCCGCTCGGGTAGGTGTACGACTTCCTTGTGCCTCCGCCGTTTAGGGATTGGCGGGCGAGGATCCGATGGGCGGAAAAAAAAACGCCACTTCCAGATCCGAGGATCGCCCGAAACTGATCCATTGGCCTATAAGCGTTTTGCGGGTTTTTAGCGAATCAGGCGGGCGGCCGTAATTCTGCCGTAGGGGCCTCTACGGGGGGTTTCGGTGGTGGTTCCGTCCGCGCGCCGATTCCTATCACCAGCGAGGTGTTCTTGGGAAAAACCACGTCGCGGCCGCGGGCAATGAAATGCGTATAAATGGACCTGCACCCTCCATAGGCGCCCATGGCCATACCGAATCCCTGGGAATGAATCGCGGCACCCAGGGCAATTCCCACCAGCTTGTACCCGCCGGCGCCGCCCGCCACGCGAGGACCGGTGTCGCCGAAGGTATCGCCCAAAAACGAAATGGCTCCCAGTCCGACTGAAACGGTCGTGGCCAGGAATCTGGTTTTGGGCGGAGTGGCCTGGGCTCCTCCTTCGGAGTCCAGGTGCAAGTTTTGATCCTTCCCCGCCTGGATTCCTTCAAGGATGGCATCTACTTTCTGCTCCATGCCGTCGGGCAGGACAAGCTCGTGAAAGACCATGCGCAGCCGGCCGTCGCGGCTCAAATATCTCGCCGGCTGCACCTGCACTACCGTCCCTTTCAGCCGGCTTCCCTGCGGAAGAATCAGCCTTGTGCCGTCAAAGAGCGGCTGAGAGAGGATCGCCTCCACTTCGTCGCCCTTCAAAGTCGTCAGAGAATTAACCGCAGTCATCAGCCGCGCGCGCAGGAAGCTGCCCGGAGGGGCTGGAGTCCTGATCGCCAAAGCCATCTCATCAGTCATCGGCTCGCTGCCAAAATCCAGCGGCTCCTCGAGTTCCGCGAAATAAACTGTCCCAGCGTCAATGTACTGAGGGTGGACGGGCAGTTGCGCGATGGCTGCTCTCTCGAGCCGGTGCACCTTCCCAGGCTCTTTTACTTGCTTGACGGCCGCATCCCATTCGCGCTTGGCTTCTTCCTTCGCCTGCTTGGCCTTATCCGCGACCGCGTCTCTGGGGCCTTTCTTCTCGTCTTCCGCCGCGGTCACAAACTGAATTTCCTCGCCGCTGCCTGGAGTGACCGTAGAACGTATGGGAATATGCCGGCCGTCAGCGGTGATGAGTTCATTGAATTCCACCCCCACCTTACGTGGCGGCGTAAATTCCGCGTCCAGCGCATCGAGAGTCCGTTTTCCCCGAGAGACGCCCTCTAGGCCCGTGATTTTCCCGGTCACCTCAGTACCCAGCGGCAGCACCACTTTGTCGAATGCATATACCGGCTCGGCGATCCGCCCATGGATCGCCTGCCCCACCTTCCGCACGCGTACTTCTTTGTCCAAGATCACTTCGACCGGAGTACCTTTCGGCACAATCAACGGAATCGTCTCAGATGCCAGAGGTTTTTCCAGAGCAGGGGCGGTAGAAGCGGGCCTGTGCGTCAGCGCAGGATCGGAATCGGCAGACGGTGGGTCGCGGGGAGGAATTTGCTGGCCTTGAGCGCAGGCAGCACAAGCGCACAGCAAGAAAACCGTGCGTATCATGCGCCCAATCGTCAATTCAATTCTCCCGCAAGCGCCTCCCCGCTGCGCGGCGGAGGCCATCCCTATTCTAATACTCAATCAGCGTGGCGCGAGGCTCTAGGAATAAGCCGCGCGGCAGGTCTCGTGCTCACGGCACGAAGTGGGACAATTCGTGCGATCGATCAGAATGTAATTGTGGCAAGCACCGCAGATCAGGCCGTAGATCGTTTCGCTGAACTGGTCGTGACCCGCTTTCGATGTGTGCTCACTGCGCGCTTGCTCACGGCTGATGGCCATTTTGCTGACCCCTGTGTGACTGCCTCCACTTCGGCGATCCGGTGAATTCGTACAGCGGATAGACCTCGCGGAATACCCTGGCGATCTCCTGCGGAAATTCTCCGCGCAAGGCGGCGCTCTGTGCAAACATCCTGCGCACCACCCACCCCTGGAGTTTCCTCCAGTCTTCCGGTTTCACAGGCCAGCCCTGGTGCTTTGTCCATTGGCCTTTTTCACTTGTATACCAGTAGCTTTCATACCTGTTACCCAGCCGTCCGCGTTGCCGCTCGATCCATCCCGAATTTTCCTGGCCGCGCGGCCGCGCAACCTGCACCAGTCGTGAAGTCCGACTCTCGCTGTAAATGCGAAAGCCGCATGTCACCGTCTCCCCCGAGATTCCGACGTAGAGCTGCCCGGCCTCGCTCCCCGCTTCGGCAAACAGGAGATACATCTGCGTGCGATAGGGAGACTTATCCTTGGCGAAGCGGATATCGCGATTGATCCGTGAGAAATTTTCACCCACGCGCCCGCTAACTATAAATCCTGCATTCAATTTCCGCACCGCCGGCTCCAGCCGCCGCAGCAGCACGCGAAATGGCCCCACGACCCATGCGCGATAACCCTCGCGATGCTCGTCCATCCAAGCCTTTTGATTGTTGCGTCCCAGTTCGCGGAAGAATTTGAACAGATCACGCGAGAAGATTCCGGTCCGATCCGCCACAGCGCACCTGCCCACTAGAATTTGCGCAGCTATTCTAACCGAGCCGCAGAATTTCTGCTGGGCGGCGAGGCCCGGAGGCACTGCCGGGCTCGCCAGTCTCTAGGAGCGATCGAGCCAGATTGGCTCTTGCGACGTCGGCCGTGCCCGACTACGCTCGCTCGATGAGCGAATTCACACCGACAGAACGAACGCAGGTGAAACGGTTGCCCGCTCGCGGCGCCTATGATGCCGAGACGGTCTTTAAGATATTGGACGAGGCGTTCCTTTGCCACGTAGGGTTTGTGGTGGATGGCCAGCCCTTCGTTATCCCGACCGGCTATGCGCGGCTGGGAGATACGGTCTATATTCACGGCTCGGCCGCCAGCCGCATGTTGCGCACACTGTCGGAAGGCGTGCAGGTGTGCGTCACCGTCACGCTGATCGACGGCCTGGTGCTGGCCCGCTCCGTCTTTCATCACTCGATGAACTACCGTTCGGTGGTCATGCTGGGACGAGCGGCGTTGGTCGAGAACCGCGAGGAAAAGATGCGCGCGCTCGAAGCCTTCACCGAGCAGGTGGTGCGAGGCCGCTGGAAGGATGCGCGCAAACCTACGGATGCGGAATTGAAAGCCACCTGGGTCCTGGCTCTCCCCCTGACCGAGGTTTCCGCGAAAATCCGCACCGGGCCGCCGAAGGACGACGAACAGGATTATGCGCTTCCGATCTGGGCCGGAGTGGTGCCGCTGCGCTTGAAGCCGGATCCCCCCGTGCGAGATCCGCGGCTGGAACTGGATCTGGCGCCGCCAGACTATGCGCAGAACTATTCGCGCTAGAAGTCGCCTGGTGATTTTTTCGAGGGGCCGTTGCCGCTTCCATCGTGGTTTACTCTCGGTTACTCTCAACTGGCAAGGGTCGACAGACTTGATGCCATCGGCGCCACGGCTGCTAGCGGGGATCCTGCTTCTAAATCTATCGCTGTCGTTTCCGCTTGCAACTTTCGAAGCACCGGATTCTCCCGACGCCGGATTCCTCGCGCGCTCCTTTCGCAGCCCGACCGGGGAGACCATGCCGTATCGCCTGTTCGTCCCGCCAGCGTATGAAGCCACGAAGAAATATCCGCTAGTCCTTTTCCTCCACAACGCGCTCGCCCGCGGCACTGACAATCGGCTCCAAATCTCTGGTACCGACTATGCCGGCACGCACCTCTGGACCACCGGGGAAGCGCAGGCGAAATTTCCTGCATTCGTCCTGGCCCCACAAGTTTCGGACACCAAGGCCTGGGCGCGCCCGCACGCGAATACGCCGCCCCTCTCGATTCGCCTGGCGCTTGAAATTCTCGACTCTGTGGAAACCGAATACGCGATCGACGTCGACCGTCTGTACTTGGTGGGGCAATCCATGGGCGGCGAAGGCGTTTGGATGTCCCTGGCGGTCGCTCCCGGAAGATTTGCCGCGGGCATCGCTCTTTCGGGCTACGGGGAGCCGTGGATGATCGAACGTGTCGCGAAGACGCCCGTGTGGGCTTTTCAGGGGTCCGCGGATGAAATCGTACCCGTCGGAGAGGCCCGCGAATGGATCGCCGCGCTCCGCAAAGCGGGAGGCAACCCGAAATACACAGAGTATCCGGGCATAGGGCACCAGGTTTGGGACAAAGCTTTCGCCGAGCCCGAGCTTCTTCCTTGGCTCGCCGCACAGCGGCGCGAAGCTCCGACGGCCGCCCGCGCTCTAGGGTTCCTTCGTGAGCTCCCGGCCATACTTGCTCAATAAAATTTGGATCCCCAGATAGCCCATGAATTCGGGCTGTCCGCTGGAATTGCCGCTGAAGCTGCGTCCCGCCATGAACAGAAGTACGAATCCCTGGCGGAGTTTGTAGCGCCCGCCGAAATCAAACGTGGTGTCGTGCGGGAGGGTTCCTATCGCGCGGTCGTTGTAGATTTCGGTATCGAGTTCCAAGCGGTGTGTAAATGAATGTCCTACCATAAAACCGAGGATGCGCTCCTCCGGACCGCGCCAGGGGAAGAAGTAGCCCGCCTCGAAATCGAGATTGAGCGGACCAAACTTCTTCGAGACTTCGACGGGCAAAAATAAGCGAGGACCGTTGCCCGCAATGCCATTCTTCTGAGCCAGTGTCGAACCCCTGGTCTCGAATTGCGGAAACGTCGAGAGTTGCCAACCGTCCTCGCCCTGATCGAAGAATCGCCACTTCACGCCGGTAACCGCATTGCTCCAGCCAGTTTGCTGCGGTTGCCCGGTTGTTGTTTGCAGGACGTAGGGGACTTCGTAGGTCAACTGGATCTGATCCCCCAGGCCAAAATTTATGTCCAGTTGGGGGAGTTGGTAGGACGACACACCCCGGCGGAGGATGGGCACCGAAGCAATATTGATTTCCCAGTTCGCATGGCCAGGAGTGCCCGGATCGTTGGTGAGGAAGGGAGGTCCGCCCTGCGCACGAGCTAGAAGCGGGAAGAAAAGACTTGCGGCAGACAGAAGGAGAAAAAGACCGGGCCTGGGGTGGCGGCACATTGGTCCGCGATCAGTGGCACCCGCAACCACCACCGCCGCAGCATCCGCCGCCGGAGGGGCCGGAGGAGGAGGAGCCCGCAGAGGATTTGCCGATCGAGCGAGCGGCGAACACGGAAAGCTGGAGGGTGTTCTTCGCGCTCGCACAGTTGGGACATGTGATCAGTTGCTCGCGGCTCATTACGATGCGCTCGTACCGCTCGCCGCATTCCTCACAGACATATTCGTAGATCGGCATCTTTGAATTTCCTTCCGCTAAATTCTAACCGAAAGAAGCGGTTTATGTACGGGACTTTCCTCTCTAAAAGCCAACAGCCCCGGTTTCATCCGGGGCTGTGGGATTCAATCCGTGAGCGGAGATGGGTGATTTAGTCGCCGGCGACCGCTGGCTCAGCCTTTTCGGTGTGAGCGGCGCCAGGGGCTTCTTCATGGCCAACAGAGTGGCCATTACCATTCCCGTTTGCCGGCACAATCTCGACTGGTTTCACGGGAGCGCCGGGAACCGCCATGTGGATCTGCTTGACCGTCCCGATCTGCACGACCGTTTCCGTGGGCTTCTTCAGGACCAGCTCTTCGTAGATTTTGCGGACCTTGGCGGCTTCCTCAAAAGCCTTTTTGCGGCGCGCGCGATCTTCTTCGGCTGCGGTGAGAGGAATATCGTGCTCCAGGTGACGGACGCGCGCAGCATCTTCGGCGTCGATGCGGAGCGAATGCTCGTAATTCGTGAGATCCACTTTCTTGCCCTTGGCGTAGATCTCGTGCTTGCCGTGCTCCTTGTACCACTGCGCGACGGTCGCGTTCTTATACATGTTCTCGATGATCTTCCGCCAGCCGATCCCGGTGTTGTAGGCGCAGAAGGAAATTTCGCCCTGCTGCGTGGCGTAAGGAATGATGCACATCTCGGTGCGGCGGAAATCGTAGTTGAAAAGATCCTGGAACCACATCCCGGCGATGAAGAGGAAATTCCAAGGATCCTCGTCCCGGCGCTTTTTGGCGTCGTCGAAGGTGCGATCCGGGCTGACACGGCCGTATTTCTTGTCCGCGTTCTTTGTGAGCGCCCAGGTCTTGTCGAACTTCCTCCACAGGTCTTTGAGTTTCAAACTGGGGGGCGCCTGGAAGGGCTTGTAATTTTTCAGCAGCGCGAGCGCCATCATGAAATTCGAGAAACCCTTACCGCGCGCCGCGTCGGTAATGGCGGTCACGTCTTTCGTGAGCGACGGGCCATCGAGGAAGCGGGGAACAGGCGCCCATTCCTTTGTTTCCTTGTTGATCATGAGCGCCGTGCCGACGCCGCAATTCGGATGGCAGCCGCAGGAGAGCGAACCCCATTGGGAATCCGGGCCGTGCGAAAGATCGGAGAAGCCGGCAAACGTGGCGATGTAGGAAATCGGGAACCAGTCGCGCGTGGGCTCGACCTTGCCCACTTGCTCGCTGACGTCTTTCGCAAGGTGCGAAAGCGTGTAGCGCTGACGCAAGCGGCGTTCCGGCGTAATTTCTTCATCGCGGCCGGTGAAGGAGACCGGCTGGAACGACACGAAGGAAATCTTCTTGGGATTGTCCATCGCGAACTTGACGATCGGACCCACCTGATCGTTGTTCACGTTGTTGACGATGGTGGTGACGAGAACGATGTCGATTCCCGCCTCGTGCATGTTTTCAATTGCCCGCAGCTTCACGTCGAACAAATTTCCTACCTGGCGGTGGCTGTTTGCGTCATTGCCGATGCCGTCGAATTGCAGGTAGGCATAGCGCATGCCGGCTTCAAAAGCCTTCTTGCAGAATTCCTTGCTCTTCGCGAACTCAATACCGTTCGTCGCTGCCTGCACGCTGTTGTAGCCCACCTTGCGCGCGTAGCGCACTGCATCAAGGAACATGGGATGCATGGTCGGCTCACCGCCCGAGAACTGCACGGACATCTGGCGGCGTGGCTTGATGCGCAGCGCGTTGTCGAGAATCTCCTGAATTTCTTCCCAGCCCAGCTCGTGAACGTAACCAACCTGATTGGCGTCCATAAAGCAGGGGTCGCACATCATGTTGCAGCGGTTCGTCAAGTCAACGGTAAGAACCGAGCCGCGGCCGTAGCGCACCGTGCTTGAGCCATGGCGGTGGAGATCTTCGTCGTTGTGCGCTGGAATATCGCGGCCGGGGAAATTGCTCTCGATCCACTCGAGGAACTTGGCATCCACAGCCATCAGATCTTCATACTTTCCGTGGATGGCACATTCCTTCACCATCCAGACCTGGCCGTCGCGCTCGATAATTTGCGCTTTGATTTCGCCGACCTTCTCGTGAACCAGATCGGTCCAGTCTTTCGTGCCGTTGATGATCAAATCGCGCGCTTCTCTTACGCAGTCCGGACAAAGAGAATCCGTGGTGCGCGGCCAACCCAGAGTCGGCTTGGATTTTTCCCAAGACTTCAACAGCGGCTTCTCCGACCACCGGGGCGTAAAGGAAGGGTTCGGCCGGTATTTGTTGAAGTACTGTATCGAATCGAAGGCCACCCGTGCTGTCCGGCAGAGCGCCCAGTCGAATGATTTCCAAAGCTGGTTGCCCACTGTCTTCGGCATAATCCTCCACCTCTCCTTGATCAAATCGCGACTGCTGAGTCCCCCGAGAGAGCCTGACCCCGCCGGGTGAACCTACACCCGTAACTGGTTACAGTACCAAAGTTTGCCCAGTTTCCTAGCCTCCGTCCAGTGAACTGCGTCCAAAGGTGCAATTAGGGGGCTGAATGGCGCTCGGGTGCAGCCAATGGTCGGGTCCAGAAGTCGGGGAAACCCTTTCCTGTAAGGTATTTGGGAGAGTTCAGTTGAGGAGGGAGAAGACCAATTCGCGGGGCTCAATCCATGTTCAGTGGCGTTCGAAGGACGGCGACGGCAAAATGTGCCAAAAGCGGAGCATCGTCATCGAGCTGAATCCAACGGACCACACAGTGGTCCTTCAAATATTGACCCACCTTTGCTTCACTGATCTCCAGGTGCTCGGCCAGCTTCGATTTCAGGCCGCTGTCGGAGGCATATCCGCCACGCCCACCGCCGCGGCCTCCCTTGCTGCTGCCGCCGCGGCCGCCGCGCACCAGGTTTCCAATGCCCACGCGAAGCGTTTGGCAGGCTTCCACATAATAGGAACTGATCTGGTCGGAATCGGATATCAGGAAAACACCGGGACCCGCCGGAGCTTCATCCGCTTCCTCTAGCCGGTGAAGCGGGCTCGACACCAGCCGCCGCAGCATGGATTCAAGATGCACGAGCCGCGAAGCCAGTGCCGGGTCCCCGGCGCGCCCATGAGCGGTGCGCTCGGAGGGGAGCGTGGGTTCGGGGGACTCGACCTGCATGCGACGGGGCGATTCCGGCGCTGCCCAAGAAGGGGAGGGAGTTCGACGAGGCGGTTCGACAGCAGCGACCTGCTGCCGCGGTGGATGCTCTTGCCGAGGAGCGCTCGATTCTGCGAAGGCCTCGGAGGGAAGCCCGGGCGCAGCAGCCGCGCCCTTTCGGCGACGCCCCCGACCACCGCGGCGTCCGCGGCGGCGTTTCTTTTTCGCGCCTTCACCCAGCTCGGCTGCGCCGCCCGATACCGCCGGTGAATCGGCGCGCGATTCCGATCCGTGCGGGCTTTCGGCCGCGGCCGCAATGAGCGGAATTTCGCCGAGGGCGAGCGGAAAACTGACCTGTTCGGCCTCGCCCCGCGCCTCAACATGCGGCGGAGCCGCGGGTTCATCACCCGGCGCGGGCAGCGCCATGCCCAGTCTTGTGAGCGCTTCTTCGGCCTTTTTCTTCCACTCTGCGCGCCGGAACCGTTGCGCGGCAATCGTGTACCATTGCCCCGCTTCGTCGGTTCGCTCCGCTTTCTCCTCGATCAGCGCCAATTCCCATGCCACCATTGCGTCCCGCGTGCGCTGGAAAAGTTCGGAGAGTTTTGCATGCGCGTCGGGAGCATTTTTCGCCTTCCGGATGCGCGCCTGGATTTGACGCCAGTCAGCCATGGCCGAGCATTGTAGCAGTCGATCGCAACATAGGCCAATGATTACGCCGTTTTCCCCGGCTGGCTGGTTGGTTCATCATCAGGCATGATGGGACGCGAGGAAGCCATGACTCCGGCCGAGCGAACCCGATGGATTTGCGAACGCGCGCGCTTCGTTGGATTTGATCTCTGCGGTATCGCGCCGGTCGAGGGCATCGAGGAACTGGAGCGCTTGCCCGAATGGCTCAGACGCGGTTACGCCGGCGAAATGAAGTATCTCGATGACGCGCGCCGCGGCGATCCGCGAGCGGTGCTGGAAGGCGCGCGCAGCTTGATCGTCGTGGCCCTAAACTACAACACACAACACCCGTATTCGACCGAAGTGGCTCGGACGAGCGGCGTCGAACCACCGCAAGGATGGATCTCGCGCTACGCCTGGGGTCAGGACTACCACGAAGTGCTCGGCGAGAAACTCGACACGCTGATCAGAGCCATGCGCGCGCAATTCGCGGAATCGTTCCGAGCACGCGCTTACGTGGACACCGGCCCGGTGGTCGAGCGCGTCGCCGCAAAACACGCAGGCCTTGGATGGCTCGCAAAGAACACTTGCCTCATCCACGAGCAACTCGGCTCCTGGCTCTTTCTCGGGGTCATCCTCTCGACGCTGGCGCTTGACCCGACGCTCGGACCGGGCGAACCGCCCGCCGCCGACCTGTGCGGGAATTGCCGTCTGTGCCTCGATGCATGCCCTACCGAAGCTTTCCCCGAAGCTTACCTCCTCGACGCGCGCCGTTGTATTTCCTACCTCACCATCGAACTGCGCACCGCCATTCCGGAAGCGCTACGCCCTGCGATCGGACGCGCCGTGATCGGATGCGATATTTGCCAGGACGTGTGCCCGTGGAACCGCAAAGCGCCGGTCTCCGAGATGGCCGCGTTTCAACCGCAACAGTTCCGAGCGAAGGAAGAAAACGGAAAAGGGAAAATCGAAAAGGGACTTTCGTTGTTTGCGCCGGAGATCGAGTGGCTGGCCTCGCTCACGCAGAAGGAGTTCAGCGAGATGTTCCGCGGCAGCGCCGTCAAACGCGCCAAGTGGCGCGGCCTGGTGCGCAACGCTTGCGTCGCGTTGGGAAATTCTGAAATCGAGCGCGGCTCAGACACCTATCGTCGGGTAACATTGCAGCTGGGCCTGCTGGCTGATTCAGAGGACCCGCTGATCGCTGAACATGCGCGCTGGGCGCTGGCCCAGATCAGTTTGCGGGGACCCATCGTTGGCCTTTCGTTTTGATTTCCTGTAAGTTGGCTCCTAGTCAGATCGAGGAGGCTTCCCGGATGCTGTCGCCGCTCGTGGTTCTCATCTTTCAGGCCTTCGAACCGCATTTCAACTTTCCCGAAAACCCCGTCGCAACCGAGCAAATCATGCTCCGCTGGGTTCACTTCGTTTTCGGAATCTTGTGGATCGGCCTTCTGTATTTTTTCAATCTGGTGGGCTTTCCAACCATGAAGCAGCTCGAGGCCACCGTGCGTGGCAAGATTTATCCTGTGCTGATGTCGCGCGCCATGGGATGGTTCCGTTGGTCCGCGCTGGTCACGGTGGTGGTGGGCATGCGCTATTACTGGATCATCCTGGCCACCGATGCCGAGAACGCCGGGAACAGCCGCCTCGCGCTCCGCTGGTTCGGAGAGTGGCTCGCGGCTTGGCTGCTGGCCTACGCGTTGATTTATCCTTTTCAACTTCCGAGCAAAGGACTCGTCGGCAATTCCTGGGTGCGCACTTTAGCCATCGCCATCATCGTGATTGCCGCCTCGTCCGTCGTTCTGGTCCTAAACGCCGGCCCGCACTCCTCGAACAGCCATCTTTCGATCAGCGTCGGCGGGGGCCTCGGTTTCCTGATGTTGCTCAACACTTGGGGTGTGGTATGGCGCGTGCAAAAACGACTCATTGAATGGACCCGCCTGAACGTCGAACACGGCACGCCCATGCCGCCCGAAGCAGAGCGCCTCGCTCGCTCGAGTACCATCGCCTCGCGCGTCGGATTCTGGCTCTCCTTCCCGATGCTGTTCTTCATGGGGGCCGCGGAGCACTACCCATTCCTCACTGGCATCGCGGATCGAGGCTGAAACCGGAACCGGTTCCGCTTTTTGGGCGTCTCCTCATTCGCTGAGAATAGGAAGGCACCCATGCAAACCGCCGCGCACCTCTGGTTCGTCACCGCGCTTTTGGCCCTGGCAGCCGCATTGCCTGTCCCGGCATTCGACTAGCCCCTGTCGTCCCTGTCGATCCGCGATGCCTACATGCTTGGAAAACGGAAAGACTTCTGAACCAGCGAATTCTTCGCCCCTTATACGCACAATTTCCCTAGGCCCGAGACTGGCCCGCATGTGGCCAAGATCACTGTTGAAACGCCCTACGCCCAAGTTGTAGAGCTTGCCGAGGATGCTCTGAATGCCGATGTTCAACGTGCCGAACAGGAGCTCGAGGTTAAGCCGTTCCCCTTGATCGTGCGCGTTGGCATCGATATGACCAGCACCTATCCGGGCCCCCCCCTGGAATCCGCGCGCCCCCCGGCTTGGCCATCCCCGATTTCCAGCGCGACTTCGAGTTCCAGCTCCTCGAGGGTAAGGAAATCCCTCGGAAGTCAAAGCAGGTGTATCTGCTCTGCTCCGATGCGGTCGCAAATATCTACCGAATCTCAGGAGCCATCGTCGAATTGCAATACGACGCCGACAAGATCGACCCCTATGACGATGTGACTCTGAAAGTTCACACCCCGGACGATCAAAATCTCATAACCCCATTTGATTTGGGGCCTCTCCAGTAGTCGGAGCGTAGACCGCCCCCGGGGACGAACCGAGCGCGGCCGAGCCACCGATTGACGCCATTTGATTTTGGGGCTATTCTCAATTCAGCAAGAACCCAATGTTCGCGGCATTTTATTAGCGCTTTCTCTCCCGCCCCTACCCGGGCGATGCAGTCGTTCGAGTTCATCCATTTCTCAATTTCCCTTTTTTGTATTCCGTTCTCTTGAGGTCTTGCAATGGCCAAATTGACGCTGTTTGAAAAACTCGATCGCCTAGAAGCGCGCTACGACGAGATGAGTCAGCAGCTCTCCTCGCCCGAGGCGCACGACGACTCCGGGCGCTACCAGAAGCTTGCCAAGGCCCACGCGGAGCTGGGCGAAATCGTCGCCAAGTACCGCGAATGGAAGGAAATCAACAACGGATTGCAGGGCGCCAGGCAGTTGTTTGCCGAAGCAGAAGATCCGGAAATGAAGCAGATGGCGCAGGAGGAACAGCGCGAGCTCGAAGCGCGCTTGGTGCCCGTGGAGCGCGAACTGAAATTCCTGCTGATACCGAAAGATCCAAACGACGAGAAAAACGTGATCGTCGAAATTCGCGCCGGCACCGGCGGCGACGAAGCTTCGCTCTTCGCCGGCGAGCTTTTCCGCATGTACTCGCGCTACGCTGAATCGCAGGGCTGGAAAGTCGAAATACTCGAGAGCTCCGCTTCTTCGATCGGCGGAATGAAGGAAGTCGTGGCGGCCATCCAAGGCAAGAAGGTCTACTCCAAGCTCAAATACGAAAGCGGCGTGCATCGCGTGCAACGCGTCCCCACGACCGAACAGCAAGGCCGCATCCACACTTCCGCCGCAACCGTGGCCGTGCTGCCCGAGGCGGAAGACATCGACATTAAAATCGAAGCCAAGGATTTGCGCATAGATACCTTCTGCTCTTCCGGTCCGGGCGGGCAATCCGTGAACACCACCTACTCGGCCGTGCGCATCACCCACATTCCCAGCGGCCTGGTGGTCTCGCAGCAGGACGAAAAATCGCAAATCAAAAATCGCGCAAAGGCCATGCGCGTACTTCGCGCGCGTTTGTATGAAATGGAGCAGGCCAAGCAGCACGAAGCGCTCGCTGCGGAGCGGCGCGGACAGATCAAGACCGGCGACCGCTCGGAGAAAATCCGCACGTATAATTATCCGCAAAATCGCATCACCGACCATCGCATCGGTTTCACGCTCCATCAACTCACCGAAGCCATGGACGGGAAGATCGGCCCGCTGGTCGATGCGCTGGTCACGCACTTCGAGTCCGAGCGCTTGAATGAGGAGCTGGTGGAGGCCTAAGGGGCGCGGGCCATCCCGCCCTGGTGCGCGTTTTGGCCAGCGAAAATTGGGGGCCCGTGAATCGTCCTGGCGAGATTAGAATTTCAATGGCATCGGCCGAATCCCGAAATCGCCTTCGAGCTCAGCTGGATATCCGCGCCGCGCTCGAACAGGCAATCGCCCGCCTCCGCGAGGCCCGTGTGCCTTCACACACGCTCGCCGCAGAACTGCTGTTGATGCACGCGCTCGGATGTGACCGCACTTGGCTTTACACGCACCCGGAAGTTCTGCTCGAGCCCTTGGCCCGGGAGAAATACTTCGCGCTCGTCGAGCGCCGCGCTTCCGGCGAGCCGACGCAATATCTCACGGGCAAACAGGAATTCTGGGCGCTCGAATTTGAAGTCACACCCGACGTACTCATCCCGCGCCCGGAAACCGAACACCTTGTCGAAGTCGCGCTCGAACGGCTGGGCCCGCCTGGCATCAAAATAAACCTACCGACGGGCGCGCCGAGGCCTCGACTGCGCGTCGCCGATGTCGGCACCGGTTCGGGTGCTCTCGCGGTAGCTCTCGCGCATGAATTGCCGCATGCTGAAATACACGCCACAGACATTTCCGCCCCGGCACTGGCCGTCGCGGAGCGAAACGCCGCGCGGCATGCCGTCCGGGATCGCATCCGTTTCATTCACACAAACCTGCTGGATTCAGTTCTCGACGAATCGCAGGTCGCGGATCGCGAATCACGTCTTTTCGATTTGATCGTCAGCAATCCGCCCTACGTCGCGCGCAACAAAGCCGAGCAACTCCCCCCGGAAGTCCGCGACCATGAACCCGCATCGGCCCTTTTCCCCGGACCTACGGGCGTGGAAATCTACGCGCGCCTGATCGAACAGGCGGGATCGCTGCTGCGCCCCGGCGGGATTCTGGTGCTTGAGCTCGGCTACGATTCGGCGAATCATGTGCGCGCGATTTTCTCGGGCCAACACGGCTGGACAAATGTCACCCTCACGAACGATCTGGCTGGAATCCCTCGCGTCATTGCCGCCGAGCGTCTATAAATTTTGGCCCTCGAACGCCTGATCGACGAAATCGCTCGCCGAGCAAATTCAATCGCTTCGAATTTTCTTCGCCCTGCGGTATATTCGGGCAAAAGACATGCCCAGGCTGGCCCATTTTCGCGCCAAGCACGATGCAATTTCCTGGAACGCGGCGGAATCATCCGCATCCATTCTGCACATTGATATGGACGCGTTCTTCGTTTCGGTCGAACTTTTATCGCGGCCGGATCTGCGCGGAAAGCCGGTCGTGGTAGGCGGGCAGCGCGACCAGCGCGGCGTGGTCTCTTCAGCCAGTTATGAAGCGCGCCGTTTCGGCGTTCATTCGGCCATGCCGCTGCGCACGGCAGCAAAGCTTTGCCCCGAAGCTGTTTTTCTCGACGGCCATCATGATCTTTACGGACAGTGGAGCGACCGCGTCGCTGAAGTCCTCGCCCGATTCTCGCCCACAGTCGAGATGGCCTCGATTGACGAAGCCTATCTCGACCTGGCCGGCACCGAACGCCTGCATGGCGCGCCACTTTCGGCCGCGCATTTCTTGCTGCGCGAGATCACTCGCACAACGAAACTCCCGTGTTCAGGAGGCCTCGGCCGAACGCGCTTGGTCGCGAAAGTTGCCAGCGATCAGGCCAAACCTCGCGGCCTGGTCTGGGTACCGTCGGGAAGTGAAGCCGCATTTCTCCGTCCGCTCGGCGTGCGCAGGATCCCGGGCATCGGCCGCGTGACGGAAGCGGCGCTCCGGGGCCTGGGAATCGAAACGGTCGGCCAATTACACGAGCTTACCCTCGAGCGCCTGGAAGAACTTTTCGGCCGTTGGGGAACGGCGCTCTTCCGCAAAGCGCACGGCATCGATTCCTACGAATTTTTCGTAGACGCCGAACCGAAATCGCTCTCGCACAATCAGACTTTCGGCCGGGACACCAACCAGCGGAGCCAGCTGGAATCCACGCTGAGCTACTTGTGCCAGAAAGCGTCGAAACGGATGCGCGATGCCGGCCTCTGCGCGCGCACGGTCACCCTCACGTTGCGCTATGCCGATTTCACCACCATCACGCGCAGCCATACGCTTCAGGCGCCATCCGATCTCGACGCTGACTTCTTCAAGGCATTTCGTGACCTTTTCGAACGCGCCTGGGACGGCACGGCCATGCTGCGGCTGCTAGGAGTTGAGTTGTCGTCCTTCTCGGCCGGCTCGGGGCAACTCGAGCTGCTCGATGCGGGCCGGCGCGAAAAACTCGCACGGCTGGCGCGCGCAACGGACCAACTGCGCGACCGCTTCGGCTTTTCGAAACTGCAATTCGGCGGCTCGCTCGGCGCCCGCGACCGCCGCGACTGACCGCACCCGAACTCACTCGCCGCGCCTCGGCTGCTGCTCTATAATCCCGCAGCACATGTTCCCCCGCGCCAACTTGGAGCCGGCACCCAAGCGCAAACGCTGGCAGCGTGTGCGTGATTTTTGGGCTCGCGTCACCGAGGGCCTGGAAATCAGCGAGCTCTGGGGACAATTCAAATCCGAAGCGCATGCCAGCTATGGCCTCTATTCCCAGGACGTGGATTGGGACTCGCTCCAGAAAGAAAAAAACATCCGGCGGTACTTCCTGTCGGCTTGGGCGCTGTTTCAGGCGCTGCTGATGAAGCTTTCTCCCGCGCGGCGAGTGCTCCTGCTCGTGGCCGTCCTTCTGCTGCTTTTTCAGCCGGACATACGCTTTGGCGCGACGGACGTGACGCTCGGACTCGGCTGGGTAGGGGCGGCTATCCTATTCGTGCTGCTGGCGCTCGAACTCGGCGACCGCGTCACCATGAAGCGCGATCTGGAAATCGCGCGTGAGATTCAGCAGTGGCTGGTTCCCGATCATCCGCCACTGGTTTCAGGAATGGACATCGCCTTCGCCACACGCCCGCAAAATACCGTCGCTGGCGATTATTACGATGCGTTCCTGCGCCCGCTACCTGCGGCTGATTCCGCGAACAGCCCGCTGTTTGTAGCCGTTGCCGATGTGGCCGGTAAGAGTGTTCCGGCGGCCCTGCTGATGGCCACTTTTCAGGCCAGCTTGCGCGCCCTTTCGGCTACCCCCGCCTCGCTCGATGAGATTGTTGTCGTGCTCAACCGCTATGCGCGCGCTACCAGTCTCGAGGGGCGCCGCTTCACCACCGCATTTCTGGCGGAAATCAATCCGCAAACACGCGAGATGAAATTCGTCAATGCCGGGCATAACGATCCGATTCTTCGTCGCGCTTCGGGACAAATCGAGAGGCTTTCAACCGGCGGCCCGCCCTTCGGGTTGCCGCTGTTCAGCGAAAACGACATCCCGTACCCGTCCGGCCATGTCCAACTCGAACCCGGGGACCTGCTTTTTATTTTCACCGATGGCCTGGTAGAAGCGGTCGACGAAACGGGCCAGGAATATCGCGAAGCTCGCCTGCTGTCGTTGTTGCGAACCGCTCCCCCGGAAACCGCCGCCGAAACTCTGAAACGCGTGCTGTCGGACGTGAACCGCTTTGTGGGATTTGCGCGCCAGCACGACGATATCACTTGTCTGGTTCTGCGCCCGAGCGCCTAGCACGCCTTCACCCCCGGCCCTTTTTCGACCGGCCTGGTAACTTCCCACGCTTGCTTTTTTCCCTCATAATCCGCGTATGACTCATCGACAGGTGGCGGAGAGCGTCTGTAAAACTCTGCGCGGGGCCGGCCATCAGGCTTACCTGGTAGGCGGGTGTGTGCGTGACATCCTGCTGGGCCGCGAGCCCTCGGACTATGATGTCTCAACCGACGCAACGCCCGACCAGGTGCAGTCCCTGTTCCCGCAAAGTCTCGCGGTGGGCGCGCAGTTTGGCGTGATCATCGTCACCGATGGCGTTCTTCCGGTAGAGGTCGCTACCTTTCGCTCCGATGTCGGGTACTCCGATGGCCGGCATCCCGATAAGGTCGTGTTCTCGGGTTCAGCCCGCGAAGACGTCCGGCGTCGCGACTTCACCATCAATGCCCTGTTGCTCGATCCGGAAACGAACGAAGTGCTTGACTACGTTGGGGGGCGCGACGACTTAGAGGCGGGAATCATTCGCGCGATTGGCTCGCCCTCGGAACGCTTCCGCGAAGACAAGCTCCGCATGATTCGCGCCGTGCGCTTCGCCGCGCGCTTTCGCTACTCGATCGAAGCGGCCACGTTCAGCGCGATCACAAAACTCGCGCCCGACATCTGCCAGGTGTCGGCCGAGCGCATTCGCGACGAACTCACCAAAATCCTCACCGAGGGAGCCGCGCGCCCGGGCTTCGAGCTTCTGGACCAGACGCGCCTGCTCCCGGAAATTCTACCCGAAATCGCGCGCTTGAAAGGTGTGGAACAACCGCCCGAATTTCACCCCGAAGGCGACGTCTGGATTCACACGCTGATGATGCTCGAACAGTTGCAGCCGGGTTGTTCGCCCACGCTCGCCTGGGGTGTGTTGCTGCATGACGCGGGCAAGCCTGCGACTTTCACCCCCCCTTCCGGCCCCGCTGGCCGCATACGGTTTGACCACCACGTGGAGGTCGGGACGCGCATGGCCGAGGCCATCTGCCGACGCCTGCGCTTCTCAAATGACGACACCGAACAAATCGCCGCCCTGGTCGAAAACCACCTTCGCTTCAAGGACGTCGGGCAGATGCGGCTCGCGACTCTCAAGCGGTTTGTTCGCCTGAATCGCTTTGAAGAACATCTCGAGTTGCACCGCTTGGATTGCCTGTCGAGCCATGGAAACCTCGATGCTTACCACTTCCTCCGTCGCTTCCTGGCCCAAACACCCGCCGATCAGGTCCGACCCCCGCGCCTGGTGACCGGCGACGATCTGATTCGCATGGGCTTCCTTCCAGGTCCCTGGTTCAAGCAGATTCTAGACTCGGTTGAGGAGGCTCAGTTGAACGGGAGGTTCCCCAGTCGAGAAGCAGCCCTAGAATATGTGAAACAGTCATTCAATCCGCCAGGAGATTCTACCTAAAGTACTTGTTATCTGAAGTATAGAGAAGTATGCTAGGAGCCTGGATCAAACCACGCAGGACCATGAATCCCGAGCTCGTACAAGCAGTTGCACAGGCATGCCCACATATGTTAGCGTAGGAGACTAATATATTCTTCTAATCTTTAGCGAAACCCTGTAAATCCTTTTACAATATTATGCATCTAAAATCGTGAGCGGCCGATTTGCTGCTTTAGAGGTCTTAATTTATATGCTTCAAGGGGGACAAGGTGACTAAATCCGGTAAGGTTATAACTCCACAGGAGCTCGCCATTCTCCCTGTGAGAGACACGGTTTTGTTTCCGGGCGCCATCATGCCTCTACCCGTGGGCCGGGAAAGCTCGCTGGCATTGCTGAACTCCCTCCAGGGTCCTGAGAAATTGCTCGGCGTCGTAGCGCAGCTCGATCCGCGTATTGAAGACCCGACCGGTACGGACCTTCATGGGGTGGGAACACTCGCAAAAGTTCACAAGATGGTGCGCATGCCCAACGGGAACGTGGTGGCTTTTCTCGAAGGACTCCACCGCATCCGCGTAACCGAAATCGTCGGCCTGAAGCCGTTCCTGCGTGCCCGTGTCGATGAGCAGTTGGACCTGGAAGATCAACCCGACCCGGAGTTGACTGCGCTCACACGCAACGTCCAGGAATTGTTTCGGGAAGTGGTGGCGCGTTCACCGCAACTTTCAGACGATCTGCAAGCAGAAGTAATGAACCTCGAGCTGCCCGGGAGGCTGGCCGATTTTGTTTCCTCCACACTTCCTTCGCTGAGCTCCATGGTTCGCCAGGAATTGCTGGAAACTTTCAGCGTGCGCAAGCGCCTGGAAACCTTGATCAGCGAGCTTTCGAAGGAAAAGGAAGTCCTCGAGCTGCGCAATAAGATTCACGAACAGGTGCAGGAACAAGTGAATCAGTCTCAGCGTGAGTTCCTGCTGCGCGAACAGATGAAAGCCATTCAAAAGGAGTTGGGCGAATCCGACGACGGCCAGACTGAAATCGAAGAACTCCGCAAGAAAGTAGAAGCATCAGGAATGTCTGCCGAGGCTCAGAAGGAGTGCGACCGCGAGCTGAAACGCCTGGCAAAGATGACCCCGGCTTCGGCCGAATATATGGTCTCGCGAACCTACCTGGAATGGATGACTTCGCTGCCCTGGAACAAGACTTCCGGCAGCGACGATATAGATATCTCGAAGGCCCAGGCCATCCTCGACGAAGACCATTATGATCTCGAAAAGGTCAAGGAGCGCATTCTCGATTTCCTGGCGGTGAAGAAACTGCAACCAGGAATGAAGGGCCCGATTCTCTGCTTCGTCGGTCCTCCGGGCGTGGGCAAGACCTCCCTCGGGAAATCCATTGCCCGCGCTCTCGGCCGCAAATTCCATCGCATCTCGCTCGGCGGAATGCACGATGAAGCCGAAATCCGCGGCCATAGGCGCACGTACATCGGCGCTCTGCCGGGACAGATCGTTCAAGGACTTCGCCGGGCCGAGACCATGGACCCCGTGTTGATGCTCGACGAGGTGGACAAACTCGGCCGTGACTTCCGCGGCGATCCGGCGGCTGCGTTGATGGAAGTGCTGGACCCGGAACAGAATTCCACCTTCCGCGATCACTATCTCGATGTGCCGTTCGATCTTTCGAAGGTGCTCTTCATCGCCACCGCCAACTGGCTCGATCCCATTCCGGAGCCGCTGCGCGACCGCATGGAGATCATCGAACTTCCCGGCTATACGGAGGAAGAAAAAGTCCACATCGCGAAGCGTTTCCTGATCGCTCGTCAGGCGAAGGAGCACGGAATCACTGTCGGCGAGCAGATTGAATTCACCGACGAGGCTTTGCACGACCTGATCCGCCACTACACGCGGGAAGCAGGCGTGCGCAACCTCGAACGCGAAATCGGCACACTGGTTCGCAAACAGGCCCGGCGTATGGCCGAGGGCAAGACGGAGAAGTTGGTCGTCACGCCCGGTGTGATCCGAGAAGCGCTGGGGATTCCGAAGGTTCGCCTGGAAAAGGAAGTCGAGGAGCGCGTGAAGAAACCAGGCGTGTCCGTGGGCTTGGTCTGGACACCGGTGGGAGGGGACATTGTGTTCATCGAAGCCAGCAAGATGCGCGGAGGCAAGCAGTTCACCATCACCGGGCATCTGGGCGACGTAATGCAAGAGTCCGTGCGTGCCGCGCTCACCTGGGTGCGCGCAAACTCGGAGCGCTACGACATCGATCCCGATTTCTTCCGTAAGCTCGACTTGCACATTCACGTGCCATCCGGCGCCGTACCGAAAGATGGTCCTTCGGCGGGCGTGGCCATGGTCACGGCGCTGGTCAGCTTACTGACGGGTCGTCCCGTCCGGCCGCGCGTGGCCATGACGGGAGAAATTTCTCTCTCCGGAATCGTGCTGCCGGTCGGAGGAATCAAGGAGAAAGTGCTTGGCGCAAAGCGTGCAGGAATTCGCGAAGTGATCCTCCCGTCGGAGAATGAGCCCAACGTCACCGAGGATCTGCCGCCGCACATGCTCGACGGCGTCGAGATTCACTACGTCCGCACGGCCGAACAAGCGCTCGATATTGCTCTTGGCAAATTCGAGAAGCCGGTTCGCCCGCTCACAGGCGGCCATCAAGGCGAAGAACGCCCGCTCGCAGGACCGATACACTAGATCGGAAACTGAGACAGCCAAACGACCGACCCAGGCCCGGGAAGAAATTCCCGGGCCTTCTGTTTTAAGCGCACCGAGAACCTTTCCTGTTGCGGCAAGCCACGCAATCGCGTACAGCTAGAAACCCTCCATGCCCTACCGCCCGAGAGAACTCGTCATACGCGCCCGGGAGGCTGCCGCGCTCCTGCTTGCCACGCTCGACCATAATGAGATGGTCCAGCGCTTTCTCGATATGTACGCGGCCGAGAATCGCCGCCCGGGGCGCGCGGACCAGCCCTCTCACTACCGCGAACAACTGGAAACAATTCGCCGCGAAGCAATCCTGGCTATGGTCCTGCGCATCCAGTCCGCACTACCCACGCGATTGAAAGTCAGCGTGACCGTGCGCCACACTCGCCGGCGCTCCGCCAAGAAATCCAAGAGCAGAGGGAAACTCGTGAAGGGCAAGAAACCGAAGCAAACGCGGAAAAGCGGCCTGGATCTGGCGATTCCTCTGCTCGATCTATTCCGCGAAGAGTTTTTTGTCGCCCTCGGACAAGCTCTGGAATGGAACGACCGAGACGCGGGAGAATTCTGGCGCGACCTTGAATTGTACGAAACGCTCGCCGGGGGAGAATCGCGTCGCCAAACCAGCCGGGCCGGGCGCGCTTTCGCCTCCGGCCCTTTTGTGGACCGGACCGGGCTCTTGCTGGATCCTTCGCTGATGGAACAGGCTCGCCGCGCCGCAGGAAAATTTCAGCTCGAGCTCCATGCCGCCGCCGACCGCGTACTCGGAAGAGTCTTCTCCCGCCGCCGCACCAATTAGTCTCTAGGCTCGCGCCTCTAGCACGATATTGAATGGCGTCTCCGCTGCGCGCCGCACGCGCGTGAATCCTGCCGAGGCAAGAATCTTTTTCAGCCGCCCTTCCCCAGCCTGAGCCCCGAGCGCCAGGCCGACCTCCTGCGACTTCGACGCCGGCGTGCACAGCATCGTCGAGGCGGCATAGTAAACGCGACCGATGGGATTCAAATTGTCTTCGAGATTGTCGTTGGCAAACGGCTCGACGATCATCCAGGCGCCATCGGGCGCGAGCGTTTCGCGCACGTGGCGCGCAGCGCCTTCTGGGTCGCCCATGTCGTGCAGGCAATCGAAAAAGGCCACCAGTTGAAAGCCCTTCCCCGGATAGTCCTTGGCCTTCGCCACTTCAAACTTCACGCGCTCCGCCACACCTGCCTTTTTCGCCGCCTCTTGCGCCATCTGGATCGAGCCCGCGTGATAGTCCGTACCCAGGAAAGTTGACCGGGGGTAGGCCTGCGCCATCAGAATGGTCGAGGTTCCCAGGCCGCATCCGACATCCGCCACTAGAGCGCCCGCTTGGAGTCTTGCTTCCGTATCGCCCAGCGCCGGAATCCATTCACTGATCAAATGTGCTCGGTAATTGGGACGGAAAAATCGCTCCGTCCCCGCGAAAAGGCCGGGGTCGTGTTCGTGCCAACCGACACCTTTTCCCGTTGCGAAGGCTTCCGTGATCTTCGCTTCATCCTTCATGCAAGCGCTGACGATGTGGAAAAATCCCGGCAAAAACACGGGGCTGTTCTCCTCGGCGAGGGCAAAAGCTTGCTCCGGTGGCAGGGTGTACTTTCGCGTCGCGGCGTCGTAGGTTATGAATCCGCCGGCGGCCTGAGCGGCCAGCCACTCGCGGACATATCGTTCATCGGTTCGCGTTTTCACCGCCAGATCAGCGGAACTCATCGGCCCCGCCCCTGCCATTGCTTTGTAGAGGCCTAGTTTGTCGCCAATCACGATCAACGCCGCATTCATCGCGGCACCCATCTCACCGACAGCCTTCATCACAAATTCGTGGAGCTTTGCTTCATTCAATGGTTGAGCCGCGGAACCGGACATGCACTTCCTCCAGGTCGAAACCAGGCTGGGGAAAATACCTCGACAGTTCACGGAGTCTATCTTTGCGTGTAGAGCAAGTCAATCTTCGATGGGGCCCCGCTGCGGAACAGTTTTTGCTATCCTCGCGCCCATGGCGGCAGTCTTCTACGTCCTCATCCTGGCCCAGATTGCACTGGGCCTCTACTCACTGTGGACCGGTATGGAATGGTTTCAGATGGTGCGGCAGCGGTTGTCGTCTCATGCGGGATTTTACACGCCCGCGGCTGCGGTAATTTGCGCTTGCAAAGGCCAGGAGCCGAATCTGGAAGAAAATCTGATGGCGCTCACGCGTTTCGAATATGCGAACTACGAGATTTATTTTTCGCTAGCCACCAGTCTTGATCCCGCGCTCAGATCCATCGAGCGCGTGAAAACGTCGAGCGAGCGCCCCGTTCACATCGTGATCGCCGGGCCGCCCGAAAATTCGAGCGAAAAGGTTTACAATCTGCGCCGCGCCGTCGAAGCGCTTCCCGAGAAATTTGAAGTCATGGTCTTCACCGATTCCGACGTGCGCCTGCCGCACGGCTGGCTCACAAAACTGATTGCTCCGCTCCAGAATCCCAAAATCGGCGCCACCACCGCCTATCGTTGGCTCATTCCCAGTGGGAAATTCGGCGCGGGCGCTTTCGCGAGCGCGCTTGCCTCCGCCTGGAACGCAGCAGTGGCCACCCTGTTGGGCCGCGCGCGCGATAATTTCTGCTGGGGTGGCGGCACGGCCATTCGCCGTTCCACTTTCAACGACGCGAAAGTGCTGGAAGCCTGGCAAGGCGCCGCGAGTGACGATTTCGCGATGACGCGCGCGCTCGAAGCGGCCGGCAAACCGATCGTTTTCTGCCCCGAGTGTTTGGCCGTGACCCTCCATCCGTGGACCGGTTCTGAGCTGCTAGAATTCACGAACAGGCAAGTTCTGATCACGCGCGTGTATTCGCCGCGCCGCTGGTGGATCGGCGCCATCGCCCACCTGAGCTACTCGCTCACATTGATTTTTGCCGGCGTTTTTATTCTGGGCACGATGATCGAAGGCGATCCCTGGGTCCAGCTCTTCCTGATGGCCGCTGCGGTTCCCCTGCTTGCCACCATGAAGGGAGCGATCCGCACCATCGCCGTCTCGGAAGTTCTGCCGGAGTGGAAAGCCCAGTTGCACCAGTGGGGATGGGTGTGGTTCGCGCTCGCGCCGGTAGTTCCGTTTTTATTTTCCTGGAATTTTATTTCTTCGCTGCTATCGAGACGCATCCGTTGGCGCGGAATCCGCTACGAACTCGTCTCTCCCACCGACACACGCATCCTTACGCGCTAGGCTGATTCTCACCCGCCCCGGCATGCTGCAGCGGGTCAAACGCACGCTGAACTCTTCCGAGAAAATATCCTGTCGCGGCGCCCGCAGGAATCGCCAGCCACCAGCCTGCTTCGAGCGCCGTCTTCGGCCCGAATGTCAGCAAACCAAGGAGGGAGAACCCGGGAGGCCCTCGGAGCTCCATTCGCCGTCCCCAAGTTCCCAGCACAACGATCCAGAGGGGCTCAAGGATGGCGCCGAAAATCGCCCAGTGAGCAGGACTCTTACATTGCAACCAAGCCGCGACTCGCCGCAACAAAAGACCGCCCAGCAGGGCGCTCGGCGCGCCGAACACCAGCCCATAGAAATAAAACAAGATCAGCCCGAACACTTCGCGCAATCCCGACGCCAGCCGCGCCGCGCCCCACAAATCCTTGCTCCACACGGCGAGACTCATGAAGAAACAACCGAAGATCCATGCGGTGAAGTAATAGATCAGACTGCCGCGGCGCGTCATGAGGCAGCAGCGGGAATAGCCACCGGCGCGACCTTGCGTCCCGTGCACCAGGGAACTGCGGATCGAGAAGCGCCCGAGATGGCCGCCGGCCCGGTCGACCCAAACATGCTTTTCAGCATCGCGAAGCCCAGGAGTAGGGAAAAGAAAAATCCGCGATCAAGTTCTTCAATCCGCCACCCCAGGAAGAAAAGAATCCATAGAGGAAATGCGCCAGAGAGAAACCATGGCCGCGACTCGCCCCCACCCAGCCGTTCGACGGGATCAAGAAGAAGCACCCGATGGGGCAGCGCAGCAAACCAACCGACCAGAAACGAATCAAAAATCGCAACAGGCCATGATGCGAACGGGTCGTGAAGCGAGTTTCTGGCCGCCTTTGCCCACTCAAACCAGAGCGCCCCCAGAGTGCGGTCGTCCAGAATCGCGGCGACTCAATCCACCGGATAGCGCGGCTCCTGGATCTGGTTTCCTGCTCAAATGCGGCGCTCGATGTTTGGGAAATCGACCCACACCTTCACGCCGCAGAAGTGCGAGCCTTCCGTGCAGATGGGTGTGGAAATACCTGCGCGGAGATAGCACGGCGGGCCGATGTAGCGCCCCAGTTCAGGGAATGCCGCACGTACCTGTTCCACCTCTTCCATCGAAGACAGATAAATTTCTTCCTGGGCGTTGAAGCACGTGCGCATGGTCCATTTGTGCAACAGGTGCAACAGCGACCCGGACTCTACCAGTCGAATCGCTTTCGCGTTGGGCAGAAGGTACAGCGCAATTTCGCGCGGGACGCCACGATCCAGCAATTCATTCTTGGCTGCCCACGCCTCTTCCATGGCCTGCTGATAAATTTCCATCGCCCGCGGATTTTCGCGGACGAGCATGGGCGTTACGTAATCGGGCGCGCGCGTGTCTGCCAGCGTTAGCAGCGGCCGCGAGCCGGGGACCATGCGATGCCGTTGGTCCTGGCTATCCGCGGTGTGGCTGATTTTCTTCGCGAAGGTGAAATTCGCGTGTTGCAGCGCCCGCATCATCGGCGCATGCACGCCGATATCGAGCGTTTCCCGGCGATAGGGATTCCGCGCCGGATTCAGCATGCGGTCGAGCGCTTCGCCGTCAGGACATTCCGCGGCCGCCAGTCCCGCGACTGCGCGATACGCTTCTCCCATCGCGGCGATCGCGCCCGGTGAAAAATCGATCAACCGCGATGTCCGCCCCGCCAGTCGCGCATCGAATTCTTGCGCGAACGCTTGGCCCTCTCGCCCCGCCTGCTGCCACTCGGGTGGATCCTCCATCGGAACATTGTCGAAGCGGTCGAAAAACTGCGGGTCCACTTCGCGGACACGCTCGACCATCCGGCCGATGACGAGCCGCGCTTCGCCGGGCGTGTCGCTCGCCGCCTGCATGCGCCACAGCCGGTGCAGCACGATCCCGGAAAGCGTATGCACCATGGTGGTGAAGGCCGCCACGGGCAATACGTACCGCGCGACTTCGATCGCGCGCTTCTCCGCTTGCCGGGCCACTTTCTCGACGCGCTTCGCATGCGACATCGGCCCGAGGTGCCAAATGTCCCCGAGAATTTCGCGCGCCCCTGGCTCGAGCACCCTAGTCAGAGCGCGATAGTGCTCCCAGGCGCGCGCTACTCCCCTTTCGTACATCGCCCGCTCGGTTGCGCCGAAAGGGGGCGCTGCGGCGGGAACATACGCTTGGGCGCGATCGAGCCGCACGTAGCGCTGGCTCTGCTGCTCGGAATTGTAGAAAGGGTGCGCGTGCAGGAAGGACCACACAAAATGCCGGCTGATATTTTCGAGGCCGAATTCAAAGTGCGCATGCTGATAAACGGTGTGATGTCCGCCGTAATAGGTGGCGGATCCGATCGTCACGCGCTGCTTGTCGGTGATTTCTTCGGCGCCAATCAAGCGCGGCGAATAGCAGGTGCGCGCCGCCGCAATTGCCGAATCAAATGGATGTGAAAAATAATTTCGCAGCGTGACGCGAGGCGCAGCCGCTTCCACGGCAGAGCCTAGCGGCGCGTCGGGCGTAGGGGACAATTGCGTGGCCATATCCGCTAGGCATTCTACACCGTCTCGAGCCCCCGGAAGCGGCGGAGCGAAAATGCAGCAGCGTCAGGAGCGCCGCTACTTCTTAAGCGATGCTGCTTTGTCCGCGTATTTCTTCTGAAAACGTTCGACGCGGCCCGCCGTATCAATCAGCTTCTGCTTGCCGGTGAAGAATGGGTGGCAGTTCGAGCAGATTTCAATGCGGATCATTTCGCCCTTGGCAGTCGAGCGCGTTTGAAAAGTGTTCCCGCAGGCGCAGTGCACCGTCACTGCGTGATAATCGGGGTGAATTCCTTCTTTCATAGATCACTCCTGTCCGCCGGCCGATCTGCGCGAGTGAGTGAGCCGCCCTCACAGCCGCGTCGCTAGGCCAGCATCGAAACCCCCATTATAAGCCATATTCGGGAATTCTTCCAGCGCGCCTGGGCTCAGGCGGTGGTGCGGTTTGAAAGCCATGCCGCCAAAGTCAACGACACGGTAATCAGGGCCGAGAAAACGATGGGGATGGTGAAGGCGTATCCCCAGCTCAAAACCGTGATGGCACTAAAGCAAATGGCTAGCGCCCAGGCAATGCTGCGCACGCGTGCCAAAGTCTCTGCCGCGAGCCCCCCCAGCAGCCACGCTAATACCGCGGAGAACACGAGAAACACAGAGAAAAAAAGCCCGAACGCACTGAAGAAGTCCCAATACGTCCGGCTAAACCCTTGCGCGTCAAAGTGGACGGATCGCATTAACCCCGCAACCGCATCCGCCCCCCATTCCGGATTGTTCTGGCGAAACCCAAACGTATGTCCGGCGGCAAAAAGCAGCAGAAGAACAGAAGAAATTCGATATACCACGGACGCTTTCATTCTTGCCTCCCCGGAGGAACGCAGCCGGCACACGATCCGGTGGCGCAGGTTCAAAATGTACCCCTATCTAGGGTGACCATTAGATGCGTTTCTTGAGGGCTAAGAAACAAATGCGCAGCCCATGCGCGTGCGACCGGTTTCAAGGCGGGAGGCGTACACCTTACGTAGCACCACGCGGACCGGCGGCAGGATGGGCACATGCAACACGGCGCTGAATTGCGTGGGCAGATCCTCTGGCTTATCGAGCTGCAGAGCTACGCCACCGTAACTCAAATCAATCACGATCGCTGATTTCTGACCCGAATCGCTCAGCACGGCGTAAGCCTTGGTTCCGGCAAGCGACACCCGCTCCCACTTGCGTTGTTCGGCATGCGGCGTGGACTTAGGCGGAGGGCTCGCAATGGGCGCAGGGCCGGCGACAATTCGTGGCGGCGCAGGCGTCGGTGCTCCTGTCGCTGTTGGTTCGCCTGGTTGCGGCACGGGCGGTTCGCGATGAAGAAGTGGCTCGAGTGGAATCACGCGCGACGGTCCGCGGCCCGCATGCTTCAACTCATACAGGCGCTCGTCCGCGAGGCCAAGCAACCCTCCCTTCTGATCCCCGTCTTGCGGATACTCTGCAGCGCCGAAATCCAGCGTCACGCCCAGATCGAGCTTGAGCGGATGAATCTCCGCCTCATATTGCGCGCGAACGCGCCGGCAGAGCGTGAGGGCTTGCTCGGGATCCGTTTGCGGCAGGAGCAATGCAAATTCATCGCCGCCAATTCGAAAGGCGAAATCGGAAGCGCGCAATGTCTTTCGCAGCGTGGTGGCCGCGAGCTGCAGCACTTGATCACCCTGCAGATGACCGTAGCGGTCGTTCACTTCTTTCAGTTTGTGCAGATCGAGGATGACCACGGCGAGTTGCTGCCCGTAGCGTTTCGCACGATTCAGTTCCTTGTCAAAATATTCATCGAACAACCGCCGATTGTACAGGCCCGTCAGCGCGTCGGTGGCTGCATTGATTTGGAGTTTTTTAAATTCGTCATACTCCATCAGGATGGGAACGCGCAAAAAATTCGAAGAGGCCAGGACATCGACCATCGCCGTCTTCAGCGATACTTTCTTGCCGAGGGTTTCCGTGAGCTCGGTCCGCCGCGTGAGAATGCGGTCCCAATATTCATTGCTCTGCGTTTCGGTAAGATCGATTTGCGCAATCGTCCGAAAATACTGCCGCAGAAATTGTCCGCGAACTGACTCGTCGAGCCCTTCCAGGGTCTCAATCAACAGATCCAGAAAGGAGTCTTCGGCCGAGGGCTGCGGCTGAAAGGCTTCGCCGGGCTGGGGCATCAGTGTCCGAGTTGGTCCTGGGTCCGCCCTGGTTCCAGGGGGACTGCGGGGGCAGGTATCCTACAGCAAGGGATAGTCCAATCCAAGCTCAGAATCCACGCGACTCATACCGACTAAACCAATACTGCGATACACGTTACAGTCGGAAGGATCGAAAGACGACCGGAAACAATCTGGTTTCATCCCTGGCGGATAAATTCCTTCCACTTATGACCAACCTGGGTGCGATTTACAGGATTCGGGAGGGAACAGCCTAGCCGATGGGTTTCAGGAACTCTACCCCGACCAGATGTACGTCGCCGGCGTCCTGCTTTCGTTTGACCCGCGCCTGAATGGGCGGCATGCCGGCGGGGACCAGGGCGGAGGAGGTGATGGAGGGGGCGGGGATGGTCAAAGTCACAATCTCATTGATCGCCAGCGGCCTCGGACTGGTCAGAAAAGCTCCTATGCCGCTGATATCCAGCGTCTTAGCCAGCTCCAGGAACTGCTCTCCATAGGCATCCTTGCCGCGTATGAAGAGCGGAACTTGCAGGCTAATCCTCTGAAATCTTCGACGCTCGTCGTAGGAAGGCGACATGGCAAGCTTCGAGTGAGCTACTGTCTCTCGGATCCCCATTGGTACCCCAGTTTTAGTACTTACTTTCCCCGCGACTACCCTGCACTTACGGGGCAACATGACGAGCTTATTCAGCGCCTTTGCTGTCAATGACTTACAGAATAAATGGCGGGCCTGATTAGCACCGAAGCTGGTCGAATGTGCCACATTGGTCCACGGCTTTTCATCTAATGTGCAAAGTAGGACGCATTTACCATTGACACATTTTTTTCCCTTTGCGAGCATACAGTTCCCCAGACGCTTTCCCGCCAGTCCCTTGCGAAAGCGTGTGAAGTCGTGTGTTCGGTCCCTGATCGATGGAGGGGCTCCGGAGGGTTAGTTGACTCAGGGCATGGCCATAGACCCACAGGTAACCAGTCAAGCGGTCTTGCAGCTTGTTAGCAGCCTCCTGGACGCCGTCGATCGACCCCTGCTGGTTGCCGACCGGAATGGGCGTCTGTTGTTTAAGAATCTCTACGCCCAGGACAAGTTGCGCTCGCATGGTTTCGATTCGCGGCCGGATGTGAACCTATTCGACCATATTCTGCGCACCGATCGGAAAGAGGTCTTCGGCCGGTTGGAGGGCGGGGAGCAGGAAGTAGTGATCCCGCTTGCCTATGACGAGGGAAACAGCCGCGCAAGAATTCGCTGGCTGCCCGAGCCGGACTGGCTGGTTGTGTACGTCGAGCCTTCGCCCGCAGAGGCCTCTGCGGAAGACGCCGCGATGCGACAGACGGTTCACGAGTTGATGCAGGAACGTGAAACCACTTATCGCAATCTTCTTGCTGCTTACTTGCGTTTGCAGGAAGTGAACCGCCAGAAAACGGTGTTCCTGGCTTCCGCGGCGCATGAACTGAAGACACCGCTGGCAGTGATGAAGGGCTACTACGATTTGTTGCTTTCGGGCTCGCTCGGGAAATTGAGCGATCGCCAGCAGGATATTCTGAAGGAGTCGAAGGAAAGTTGCGACCGGCTGGTGCGGCTGGTTTCCATGTTCCTGAATTATTCGGCGCTCGAGAGCGGAAAGCTGGTTCTGCAATTGCGGGACAACGATCTGCGCGATTGCATCAAGGATGTTTCCTGCCGCTGGCAAGACGCGTTCCAGCGGGCGACCGTGCACCTGGATATCAAGCTGCATCCAGAACTGGCGCCATTCAAGTTTGATTATCAGAAGGTGCAGCAGTGTGTAGCCAACCTGCTCGACAATGCCTTGAAGCACACACCCGCGGGCGGCACGGTGTCGCTCATTGCCGAGCCCCACTTCTGGGAGCGGCGCATATCGGAGGCATCTCCAACGGCGGAGCGCCGGCGGGGCGGCGCGGGCCGCGCGAATAGTATCCTGGTATCGGTCTCGGACACCGGTTCGGGCATCGCCGCCGAATTTCACCAGGAAATTTTCGAAGAATTTGTGCGTGTGGATCCGTCTTCTTCCGGCATGGGATTGGGTCTGGCGATAACGAAACGTTTGATTCAAGCGCATCGCGGAAAAGTATGGGTGGATAGCGAATTGGGAAGAGGAAGCTCATTCTCTTTTCTGCTTCCCATCCAATTGGAATAAACTAACGGCTTGATTGTTGAGCGATGGAAGTTCGCTCTCAGGAATGAATGATGGCTGACAAAGAGAGAATTCTTGTAGTGGATGATGAACCCAGTATTCGCAAATACCTCCAGACATTGCTGGAGGTGGATGGGTTCGAAGTGGCCGCCGTCTCAAGCGGCAAGGAAGCTCTCGAACGCGTAGGGAATGCGGAGCGGCCCGACTTCGTGATTCTGGACGTGCTGATGCCGGAGATGGACGGGCTGGAGACGTTGCGTCAGTTGATGCAGGTGGACCGCACGCTGAACGTGATCATGCTTTCCTGCTCGAACGAAGTAACTACAGTTGTCGAAGCAATTCGACTGGGCGCGCTCGATTACCTGACCAAACCGTTTGAGAAACCGGAACTGGACGCAGCGCTGCTGAAGTCGCGGCAAAAACAGGAGCTCCGTTCGGAAAATCAGGCGCTGCGCGAATATTGCGAACAATTGACTGAGGATCTTTCCTTCCTTGCCGCCAGCCCGCAGATGCTGAAAATCCGCCAGCAAATTCTGCAGATTGCGCCGGTGGATGTGCCGGTGTTTATCAGCGGCGAAAGCGGCGTGGGAAAGGAAGTGGTCGCGCGCATGATTCATCTGCGCTCCTTGCGCCGACAACAGGCGTTCGTGAAGGTGAATTGCGCGGCGCTCCCCGGCGAGCTGCTGGAATCGGAACTGTTCGGCTACGAGCAGGGAGCTTTTACGGGCGCGGTGCGCTCGAAGCCCGGCAAGTTCGAACTGGCCACCAAGGGCACAATTTTTCTGGATGAAATTGCGGAAATGAGCCCGCATCTTCAGGCCAAACTTCTGCACGTCCTGCAGGACGGACAGTACTCGCGGCTGGGGGCGCGGGCGGTGGTGAATGTGGACGTGCGAGTGCTGGCTGCGACCAACATGGACGTGAAAGACGCCATGCGCACCGGCCGCTTCCGCGAAGATCTCTACTATCGCTTGAATGTTCTCTCGCTGCATATTCCGCCGCTGCGTGAGCGGACTGCTGAAATTCCGCTGCTCTTCCGCCATTTCCTTGTGAAGTACAGCGAGAAATACCAGAAGCACGCTCCGGATCCTTCAAAACATTTGCTCGAAGCGGCATTGCGCTATCCGTGGCCGGGAAATTTGCGCGAGCTGGAAAACTTCGTGAAGCGCTACGTGATTCTGGAAGACGATGAGGGCAGCTTCCGGGAGTTGCTCGAGATGACCGGCCAGCAACACCGCACGGCTCCCCGCGATGAGGCTCCCGCGCCGAAAGAGCAAGGATTGAAAGCGCTGGTCCGCGGATTGAAGGATGAAGCGGAAATGGAAGCAATTGCCGACGCGCTGGAAAAAACCAACTGGTGCCGGAAAGACGCGGCGAAGATGCTCGGGATCAGCTACAAGGCGCTGCTGTACAAGATGCGCCAGTTCAATCTTGATTCCGGCCGCGGCTCGCGTTCCGCGGCTGCCAAAGAAGCTGCGAAACAGGCCGCGTTGAAAGACGCAGCTGCGAAGGAAGCTGCCGCGAAAGAGCCCGCGCCGGTTATTCCGGGTGTTCGCGGTTCCTGAACACAATCCGCGTTCGATAACTCTCGCAAGCGGTGCTTCGCGAATCGTAATTTTTCAGGAGCGATTCGCGACGGCCCACCCCCTGAAGAAAGTTGCGACTAAAAAAAGGACCCCATCGGCTGTTTGAGTAAGTTCGGGCGAGTTCCATTTTGCTTGAGTTGCGATTAGATTCCGGAAGCTGGGCGCTGGAAACTGTCCGCCCCCCCGCAAAAATCTGTTGACGCCTGCCCTTCGAAGATTTTCAAAAGTTTGCCCGGCCCGAAGCGGGGCGGGCGCTCAAGATCGCAACTCAAGAGAGCCGAGCTTCGAACTGGGCATGTTGATTCTACTAACTTCCCCTTTAAGGCTGCCTTTAGGAGATCTCTTACACACCGTTGAGCGGAGGAAAAACGACGCCCCGCCTGATGCGGGTCGCTCTATGGGCGAGCGGAGCAGCAGAGCCGGCGGGAGGTAAACCAGCGCGCTGCCGCACTCCATGGCCAGGTCGGCCGGGAAACCGAGGATAAGTCGTGGGTGGGGGCGTAGTCCTATGCTGATGCAAACTATTGCATAACTAGAGCACACACTGAGAAATACCGCTACCCTTCCAAAATTGGTTAGACTAGTATTCGTGACCGAAACGGACCACATGCCGAATCTGTGGGATGTGGGCGCGAGTTCTCCCGCCCAGCTGAGAACTCGGTGAAACGGTTGTTACTGGTATCAAAGGGTTTGTTCGGAGCGCTACGGTCGGACACGGAAGGTTGAGCTGTGAGTGCCCTAAGGTGGGACAGTCTTCCGGCGGCTGAACAACTCCCGGCCTTTGGAATAGGGATTGCTACGACCACAGGGGGGGGAATCCTGTGCACTTCAACTTCAGTGTGGGGGGACAGCGGGAATGACGGAGCGTCGCATGGCCCGCCGGTACGATTTGTCGCTACCGGTGAACGTACGGCTGCCAATTAACCGAGAGCCCGGCTCGCACGATGGGCAGACTCGAGACATCTCCACGCGTGGCGTCTATTTCACGATGCCGAAAGAACTCTCACCAGGCATGGAAGTAGATTTCACGCTTACGTTGCCGGCGGAAATTACTCGCGGGACAGAAGTGTTTGTCCGGGCGCACGGGCGGGTGGTGCGCGTGGACAAGCGGCGCGATGAAGAGCATGAAACAATCGGCGTTGCAGCAGTGATCGAGCGGTACGATATTATCCGTGGCGAGGGGGCTCACATCTAGCACTTGGTGGCCTCCGCATTCCACGAGGTGATGCGATTTGGATTTTCTTCGGTTCAACTGCAGGATAGCTCCCGCTCCATGTTCCCAGTAGAAGCGGTATGGCGGTTCTCCGATGGTCCTCTAACCAGAACCGGGTCCACCGCCCCTCCGCTCTGTTCGGGATCTCGGACACAGAAGCCGAGGCCGCGAAGAACCTTCCGGCCGAAAGTCACGCTCGGAGTTTTTGGTTGCACTTTGCCGCGCAATCGTCCTAGCATGTTGCCTTCTCCCCACTCCAGGAGCTACTCATGAAGGTTGCGGATCTGATTGCTAACCGCCGGGAAGTTTATTCCATCTCTGAAGACACCACTGTGCATGACGCGGCTCGCTATCTTCGCGACAAGCAAATGCGGTCGGTGGGGGTTTGTGATAAACAGGGAGTGCTGCTCGGCGTGGTCTCGCAAAGCGATGTTTCCGATAAGGTGGCGGCGGAGAATAAGTGTCCCGCATGGATGCACGTTTCGGAAATAATGACGCGGCAGCTAGTGACGGCGACGCCGGAGACTTCCCTGGAAGATTGCCTGCGATTGATGGAGCAGCACGGGATTTATCATCTGGTGGTGTTGGATACGGAAAAGGGATACCGCGGGATGATTTCCGTCACCGACTTACTGCAGTTGATCGCTTCAGATCACAAGGCCCGCGCGGACATGTTGGAGGCCTTGATCTTTCCTCAGCGCTAGCTTCATCTCGGCCCTGGACCCCGGCGTGCTTTCCTGGTCTTAAGAATTTCTTCGCTGGACCGAATGATTTCAAGCCTCCCGGTTCGCTTTGAATCTTCCTCGACCCGCGAGAATTGCGATCCCGCAGCGGCATTCGCTCATTTCCCCCGAGGTTCCATGCCGTTTGAAGGAGACGGGAACTTGGACCTCCCAACCAGGGCCACAAGCCGGTTGAGGAGGAAACTTCCTTCCCGAAAGTGACAAGCATTTTCTGAAGGATTGGTCCATAAGACTTCATCTTCTGCACCAATCGCTGTATGTGGGAGTACTATTCCCAGGCTGGAGGAGACTGAAAACAATCGAGTTGAATGGTTCTAACCTTCGAGCCGACGGGCGGGAGTATTTCTCTGGCACTCGCCTGTTTGGCGTTCCATGTGCAACATGCATCGAAGGCTCATCTTCCCCCGATGATGCCGTTCAACCAATATGGCATCTCCCGCTGAAGCGAAACTAACGCCCACAACCCTGGCCGTCGAACTGCCGCCGGAAAATGTGTATTTCGGGCCCTCGGAAGCCATGCAAACGGTCCGGCAGCGAATGGAGCGGGCGGCGGCGCTAAACGTCCCGATCCTGATCCTGGGCGAAAGCGGGACGGGAAAAGAGGTGCTGGCGCGATTTATTCATGAGCGCTCGCCATGGCGCGAAGGGCCGTTCGTAAAAGTGAATTGCCCGGCGATTCCCGGGACGCTGCTCGAGAGCGAGCTGTTTGGTTTTCAGAAGGGATCTTTTACCGGCGCGAATGCGTCGAAGCCGGGCCGCATGGAGCTGGCGCAGGGTGGGACTCTGTTTATGGATGAGATTGCCGAACTCGAGGCCGGGCTGCAGGCGAAGCTGTTGCATGTGTTGCAGGACGGGCATTTCACCCGCCTGGGCGACCACGAAGAAAAAGCTGTCGACGCGCGGGTGATCTGCGCGACGAATCGCAAGTTGCAGCAGGAGATTGCGCAGGGAGGATTCCGCGCGGACTTGTTCTATCGCATTAACGTGATCAGCATCACGCTGCCGCCGCTGCGCGAACGCCGCGACGACATACCCTATCTGGCCGATTATCTGCGTCAGCAGTTCAACCGCCGCTTCGTGCGCGACACTGCGCCCCTGACACGGGAGATCAACCAATTGCTGCAACAGCGCGAATGGCAGGGAAATATCCGCGAGTTGGAAAACTGCATGGCGCGCTACGTGATTCTGGGATCGGAAGAGGCTTTTCATCCGGAGCGCGGGGAAGAGAAGAAGCCGCTGAATTTTGGTTACGAAATTTCTGAAGACGGCAACATTCCACTGAAGCGCATCGCGCAGCAGGTGACCAGGCGGATGGAACATGACGTGATCCTCAGAGTGCTGCAGGCCAATCACTGGAACCGCCGCAGAGCCGCCGAGGTGCTGAAGATCAGCTACCGCGCTTTGCTTTACAAAGTCCGCCAAGCGGGTCTTCCGGCAAAGCGTCCACAGCGGAAGATCGAAGGCCGGCCTGGCGCCCTGCCGCGGGCCAAGGCTCCGGTCGACTAAACTCTTCCGCTACACCACTTCTGGTGCTGCATCCTGGTCGAAGCGATTTCCCCCTCGGTCCGGCCATTCCGCTTTGGGACGGCTTGCGGGGTTCGAAACCCACCGTCCCACCCGTGTCTGGTATGAAATCGTCGCTGCGGTCCTTCTTGCCCCTGCCCGGTAATTCCGTTAGCCTAAATTACGATGGCAAAAAACTCCGCAAAACCGCATCTCAGGGTTTGTCTGCTTTCGCCGCACCCGATGGTGCTGGACGAATTCGACCGGCTATTGTCGGATTCGGGATACCAGATCGTCTCCCGACAGTTGGAATCCATGCTCGCGCCCGATTTGCGCAATCTGGAGGTGCCGCGCGCCACCGTTTATGTGGTGGACGCGCATGCGGCGCGCCAAGCTACCGGGGCGCTGCTTGGCAACATCCTCGACCACTATGCGGGGGCGCGATTGATTGTGGTGGGGGACAAGTTTAAGGAAACGGACAGTTACGCGCTGTTGCGGCAGGGCGTGAAGGGCATCCTCAATTACAATGAAGCGCGCGAGCAGCTTCCCCGGGCGCTCCCGCTGGTTGCTGCGGGCGGCTTCTGGGTGCCGCGCACGGTGCTCTCGCGATTTGTGGACTCGATTTTGAGCACGGCGCAGGGGCGGCGTATGCGCGGGGATTCACCCGCGGACCTGAGCCGGCGCGAACAGGAAGTGCTCAACGGGCTGCTGGAAAACCTGGCAAACAAGGAAGTCGCCGACCGGCTGCATATTTCCGAGCGCACCGTGAAATTCCACGTTTCGAACCTGCTGGCAAAATTCGGAGTGCGCCGCCGCGCTGACTTGATTCTTCTCTGCTACCAGCGCCGCGGCGCAGGAACCTGACTCCACACGGACGGCCCCCAGACCCGACTCCCTGCGCAGCGAACCGGCACTTCGAACTGAAGTTCGGCGGCGATACGCTGCTATAATCTCCGCTTTGATCCTGGCCGCGAGGATTTTCAGGAATCAGCTTGGCTACTTTTTCAATCGAGAACTTTGGGTGCCGCGCGACAGACGCCGATGCTGCGGCGCTGCGCACTCGATTGCTCGCGAGCGGGTTCGAGAATGTGGGCGAGCACACGCGGGCCGACGTGGTGGTGTTGAACACCTGCACGGTAACTGCTGCGGCGGATTCGCAAGCGCGCGAAGCGGTGCGGAAAATCCATCGTGTGAATCCCGGGGCGCACATTGTGGTTACAGGCTGTTATGCGCAGCGAGCGCCGGAGGAGTTGGCCGCGCTCGAGGGCGTTCAATGGGTGATCGGCAATTCGCATCAGACGCAGATTCCGGAGCTTCTGCGCGATTCGATTTCGGCGCCAACGATTGCGCATGCCGCAGGAGGAGATTTTTTTCCGCTTGCCCGGCTCGACGGTGAAAACTTGTCACTTGCGCGCGGGCCGGCAAAAATTCTCAGCGGCGATATATTCGCGCAAGCCACTGTCCACCTGGCTCCGGGAGCTCTGGCCGGCAGCGACCGCACGCGGCCGATCCTGAAAATACAAGACGGGTGCAACAACCGCTGCTCCTATTGCGTGATTCCGTTTGTACGCGGCCGGAGCCGCAGCCTGGAACCCGGGTTGGTGGTGGAAGAAGTGCGGAAGTTGGTGGGCGCGGGCGCACAGGAAATAGTTCTGAGTGGGATCAATCTTGGCGCGTATGGGCGCGATCTCATGCCGCGAGTGGAGCTGGCCTCGATCGTCGAGCGAATATTGAATGAGACGAAGCTCGAACGGCTGCGCTTCAGCTCGATTGAGCCGCACGATGTGACCGAGGATTTTGTCGCTCTGCTGGCGTCTTCGGAAAGAATCGCGCCGCATTTTCACATCCCGCTGCAATCAGGCTCGGACCGCATCTTGGGCGCGATGCGCAGGTGGTATCGCGCGGAGCACTATGCCGAGCGGCTGCACATCATTCGGCGCTACTTGCCGGGCGCTTCGATCGGCGCGGACGTGATTGCCGGATTCCCGGGCGAAACGGAAGCGGATTTTCAGTCTACGGTCGAGTTCATTGAGCGGCTGCCCTTTACCTATCTGCATGTCTTTTCTTTTTCTGAACGGCCGGGGACAGAAGCGGAGAAAATTGCAGAGCGCGTGGAGCGCGAGACGATACAGAAACGCGCGCGAGCGTTGCGCGCGCTCGGCGTGAACAAATCCGCCGTTTTTCGCGCTTCACAGGCAGGACAAATCCTGCGCGCGCTCACGCTTGCGCGCGGGTCTGAAGAATGGACCGAAGCGTTGACGGGAAATTATCTGAAGGTGCGAATCGCAGGCCGGCACGCGGCGAATCAGTGGTGTGACGTTCCTCTGCCTGTCGACCCCGTTGGGATCGGGGAACCGCTCGAATTTCACCCGCCGCTTATTCGTAACGGAGCGCGATCAGAAGATCGACGCGCGTCGCGCGGCTCACCGGAACCCAGCATGCCAGAAGCGCCACTCCCGTAAGCAGAACCCCTAGGCATAGGTAGGCGAGCGGATCGGTCGGGCCGGTTCCAAGGAAGATTGGCATAGCAAGCCGGGAATGCGAAATCGATCTGGATTGACACTCAATCTAATTCTCAAAAATAACCTGGGCCAGGGCCAGGTTGCCGCTGTGGGTAATCGTGAGGGAGATGTTCTTCACGCCTAGGTCGTTCGCGAACCGGCGCGCGGCTCCCTCGAGATCGAGAGTGGGCTTGCCACTCGCTTGGCGAACTACTTCGATATCGCGCCAGCGAACGCCGCCGCGCCAACCGGTTCCAAGCGCTTTCATGGCGGCTTCTTTCGCGGCAAAGCGGGCGGCGTAACGCTCGAACTTGTTCTTGTGGTTCTCACAGTAGCTCACTTCGCGGGTGGTGTAGATGCGTTCGAGGAACGGCGCGCCATGCCGCGCGATGGCCGCTCCGATGCGGTCGATTTCCGCAATGTCCAGGCCCACTCCAACGATCACGCGCGCCTCAGATGATTTCGCGGCGCGCCCGGCGGATTCAAATGCAGGTCGGACTGCGCCGAAGCCCGATTATACCTATAATTGACAGGCGCCGCGATTGGCGCCGAAGGCTGGACGATCCAGATGCCCGCAATGGCTACGAAGAATAAACGAACGCCCAGCAGGGGTGCCGGCGCGCGCAAACAGATTTCAAACGGCGCGACATGGAGAATGCGCCGCGCGCGCGGACTCGGGATACTCGAGGCTCGAGCGCTTGCAAGACTTAATTGGCTTGTCCATGGATTCAGCACGCGGCCCGGCGGTGCCAGCGAACTGAAGACTGTTTGCGATGGCCAGGAGAAAAGCGAGAACGTGCTGAATCTCGGCTTCACGGATTGGGACCGGCGCGAACAGGTGCTCGAGAACCGCGCAAAGTTTTTCGCTGCCGTCGGCGCAGGCAAGATGCACATGCTCGCGTTGCGGCAAATACATTCCGACATTGTTCATCGCGTGGACGCTTGGGAGCGGCTGGCTCCCGGGAGTGTATCGCACGAGGTCGCACTGCACGGGGATGCGCTCTTCACCCGCGAGCACGGAGTGCTGCTAGTGGTGCAGACGGCCGATTGCATTCCGATCCTGCTGGCGGATCGGAAGCGTCGCGCTGTGGCTGCGATTCACGCGGGGTGGCGGGGGACGCTTCGGCGCATCGCCGAAAAAACGTTGGGCCGCATGCAAATGGAATTCGGCACGCAGGCGAAGGATGTGATCGCGGCGCTGGGGCCGGGGATCGGGCAGTGCTGCTACGAAGTGGGCGAGGACGTCGCGAAAGAGTTTGCTGCGCTGTTCCCGAACGCGCGCGATTGGTTTGAAGGACCGTTCGACGCGCTGGCGTCAGGGGAAAACGATCCGAACTGGCTGCCATGGCTTACGATGAGGCCGCCCGGTCATCAGCCGCCTTCACCGCGGGCGCGCCTAAATCTGATCGCTGCAAATCGCGCGATTCTTGCGGGCGCAGGGGTTGCACCGGGCAACATCTTTTCGTCGGGCCTGTGCACGGCCTGCCGACCCGATTTGCTTTTTAGCTACCGTCGCGAAAAGACCACCGGGCGGCTGATGGCCGCCATCGGAATTCGCTAGCCAACACCTCGGAAGCTTGAGCAATCCAGGAGCGCTCGTAATCTGCCGCTCTCGCGGGCGCCGCGCAGCCGGCTAGCCAGGCTGCGAAATCTGCGCGAGCGAGGAGGGCGGCGTGGCGGATTCTAGCAGTGCGAGCTGACCACACGCTGCCATCACGTCCTGGCCGCGGGAGTAGCGCACAAACACGAGCATGCCTTTATCAGCGAGGATTTTTCGGAACTGCTCGGTGCGCGCGGGGTCAGGCTTTTCGTAAGGCAAGTCGCCCGGATTCCAAGGGATCAGATTCACCTTGGCGCGCAGGTTTGAAAGTAATCGCACCACTCGTCGCGCGTCTTCCGGGGAGTCGTTGAAACCTCCCAGCAGGACGTATTCAAACGTCAGCTGCTCCCAGGGGCGAAGCGGGTAGCGACGGCAGGCGGCGAGAAGTTTTTCGAGGGGATACTTGCGATTGATGGGCATGATCCGGTCCCGTTGCTCGTTCGAAGACGCGTTCAGCGAGATGGCCAGCTTCGGCCGCATCCTTTCGAGCGCGAGCTTTTCAATTCCGGGAATGATGCCGCTGGTCGAGAGCGTGATGTGCTTCGGTGAGATGGCCATGCCGTTCGGGTCGAGCAGAATCCCGAGCGCGGCCATGACGGCATCGTAATTCAGCAGCGGCTCGCCCTGGCCCATTAGAACGATATTTGTCTGGGGTCGAAGAGCTCCGCGGTGGTCGTCGAGCGCGACCAGCACCTGACCGATCATTTCGCCGGCCGAGAGATTGCGGATCAGCCCGAGAGTTCGAGTGAGGCAGAAATGGCAATCCACGGCGCAGCCCGCCTGCGTTGAGATGCACACTGTCTGACGATTTTCTTCAGGCATGAACACCGTTTCGATGGCTGCTGCTTTCGGCGGCGCGGCTTCGTTTTGTGTTCCAGGCGCGGCGAGCGAGAGAACGTAGCGCACGGTGCCGTCCCGTGAGCGATAGCGCCGGAGAATCCTGGGCAACGCGATGGAGGATTCGCGCGCGAGGCGCTCGCGAAGCTCGGCGGGAAGATTCGTCATCGCTGCCAGCTCGAAACGGCGCTCGGCGTACAGCGCGTGATAAATCTGCGCTCCGCGGTAGGCCGGCTCGCCAACTGATCGAACCAGGGCGCGCAACTCTTCAGCAGATTTGCCGAGCAGATTCATGCCGTGATGGATTCTCTCTCCAGGCATCGTGAATTCCATCATAACACGCCGGTGGCGCGGTCATTTTCTGGGGTTTCGGCCGCCGAGGCGCGTTATAATTGTTTGGAATGGTTCTCGGCCGGCGTCGAGGAGGAGCAGCGATGGAAACTGCGGCGCGCATGGAAAACCTGACGATTGACGAATGGGTGAAGCAGCTCAACGCCATCCCGGAGAGAGAATTCACCATTCCGCGCGTCTTGCAATTCACGCAAACGCGGGGAATTCGCCCGGAGACTCTCGCTCCTTACCTTTTTTACGCCCAGAGCCACTACACCCGGAACTTGATCTACAAATGCGAACTCTTCGAAGTGATGGCCATCTGCTGGGACATCGGACACGTGAGCCGCATTCACAATCACCGCGATCAGAACTGCTGGATGGTCACCCCCATTGGGCGCTTGCGGGTGCAGAATTTCCTTGTGGAAAATCGTGACGCCGCGCAGGGAACCTGCAAGCTGGTTCCGACGGACTCTTACATGATGGATCCCGCCCATCCCGCGGTAGTCGACCCGCACGAGCCGGTGCATCAGGTGCTGAACCTGCCGGAATTTGGACAGCGCGCCACGAGCATCCACATTTATTCTTATCCCTATTCGAGCTGTGAAATCTATTCGCTTGACCGCGGAGCTTATTCGGACGTGCCGCTGCACTACTCGAGCGAATACGGCAAGCTTTCTCCCGACGAAAAACTGATTTAGCGGCCCAGGTGGTGATTGGGGCGGGCGGCGGCGTAGAAACGGGATGGTGCGCTGCGATGACTTTTGCTGCCCGCACGTGCGAAGATAGAAATCGAACATGACCGAAACAAAAAGTGCGGTGAAAAAAGAGCAGCTGCCGAACGGGCTGGTGGTGATCACAGACTCGATGGAACACGTGCGTTCTGTTTCCGTGGGAGTCTGGCTGCGAACGGGATCGCGGCGAGAACCGGCCGAGCTGAACGGCATCACGCACTTTATCGAGCACATGTTGTTTAAGGGCACCACGCGGCGCACGGCGGAAGACATTGCCCGCGAAGTGGACCGCGTGGGCGGAATGCTGGACGCATTTACTTCGAAAGAGATGGTCTGCTTCAATACGCGCGTGCTTGACGAACATCTTCCGAAAGCGTTCGATGTGGTTGCGGACATGGTGCTGGAGCCGAGATTTGCGAAAGATGAAATCGAGCGCGAGAAATCCGTGATCATCGAGGAAATCGGGATGACTTTGGATAACCCCGAGGATTTGGTGCATGAACTGTTCACGCAGAATTTCTGGAACGGGCACGCTCTGGGGAAACCCATTCTGGGAACGCCTGAAACTGTTTCGGCGCTTACGCGCGAGAAACTGCAGAAGTGGTTTGGGCAATGCTATGCGCCGAACAACATGGTGATCACCGCTGCGGGACACCTAGAGCATGCGGAACTGATGGATCTGGTCACCGAGCGTTTCGCGAAGCTTGGCCCCTGCGCAGACGGTACGGCAGATTTGAGGCCAGAGCACGCGCCGCACGTCACCATGTGCACGAAGCACGAACTCGAGCAGGTGCATATCTGCATCGGGGCGCCGTCGCTGCCCATGACCGACAGCCGGCGGTTCGCTGTCGCGGTGCTGAATATTTGTTTGGGGGGCGGGATGTCGTCGCGGCTGTTCCAGAATATTCGCGAGCGGCAGGGATTGGCCTATTCGATTTTCAGCGAGCTGAATTCATACCGGGATACTGGATTGCTGTCGGTGTATGCGGGCACATCGCTTGAGACAGCGGAGAAACTGGTGCGCTCGGTGCTGGAGGAATTGCGCCTGCTGAAGGACGAACCCATCTCGGAGGAGGAGTTGCGGCGCGCCAAGGATCATCTGAAGGGCGCGACACTGCTGGCGCTGGAAGGGTCGGGGCAGCGCATGAACAATCTGGCGAGGTATCACATTTATTTTGACCGTCATTTTACCGCGCCGGAGCTGATCGCGCTGCTGGAGAGTGTGACAGCGACGGATGTGCAGCAATTGGCGCGCGAATTCTTCCAGTCGGGGCGAATGGCCGCCAGCGTCGTCGGCAACCTTGACGGTTTCGAACTGACGCAAAAACAACTCAGCATATAAACCATCTCATTCGAATTGTTGACGCAGGGGCGGCAGTTTGCCATCATCCTTCGCGATGCTGCGCCGGGAGATTGCTTGCGCGGCGGGCGAGCGAGGGCGCATCCCTTTCAGGGTCTCCATTCTGGCGTCGGGAAGTTCGGGCAATTCCACCTTGCTCGAGACCGAGCACACCGCTCTGTTGATTGACGCAGGACTCGGCAAAAAAGAAATGCTGCGTCGGTTTGAAGCGCTGGGCCGTGAGCGCCCCGACCGCGTTGATGCCGTCCTCATCACTCACGAACATTCCGACCATTCAAGCGGCCTGGCACAAATGGCGCGCGAGTGGGATTGTCCCGCGTACCTCACGGAGCCAACGCACCGCGAAATCCTGAAGATGTACGCTGAAGACCCAGAAAAGCCAGGAAAGAAAGCCAAGATCGACCGGGTTGAATACATTCGCCCGGGCAAGTGCTTTCAGATCGGGAATATTGAAATCACGCCGTTTACAATTCCGCACGACGCCTCCGATCCAGTCGGCTACGCGTTCCGTGCGAACGGCACAAAAGTGGCGATTGTTACCGACCTTGGTTATATGCCAGAACTCGTGAAGCAGCACCTGCGCCAGGCGGATTTCTTGATTCTCGAATCGAATCACGATCTGGAGATGCTGAAGATGGGCCCGTATCCGTGGTACATCAAGCAGCGCGTGATGAGCCGGACGGGACATTTGTCGAACACCGTCGTGAGCGAATTTCTGGCGGATGCGGAAGTGTTCGACGGGCGCGCGCGGCATCTGGTGCTGGCGCATCTTTCTGAGCAAAACAACAACCCAGATCTGGCCCGCATTTCTGCGGAAGAAGCGCTAAACCGCCGGCCCGGAGAATTTTCCTTCCGCGGGGTATTGCATATCGCCTCGCAGCGCACGCCGCTCGGGCCGTTCGAATTATAGCCTTCCGCTCACCGCGATTCCTCACGGGCGGAGAGATTTTCATAAAATAAATCGTGCATGGTGCGGGTGTGGCCGTCTTCCAGGTCCGCTTGACGGGCGATCACCACGCGCGCGTCGAAAAGATTCTCCTCTGTGACGGCGACGCCCGGACCTACCTCGATTTGCACGAACTCTGCTCCTCGATGAGCGTCTCCCGCGAAATCCTGTAATCCGCGGCACTGGTGGCATACCCCGGTCTTGTTGATCAGCGCGCAGAGACCGTGGTAGTCCCCGATCATGGTCCCGCGGGCAGCGGCCAGGCGGTGACGGAACACTGGCTCAGAGACTTGGAGAATGGCGGCGGCTTCTGCCGCCGTGAAGCCGAGGATTTCCTTCAGCACAACTGCGGCCTGCTCCTCGGGCGGGAGCGTGCGCGCGATACAAGAAAAGCAGAACGCAATGTGCTCGCGGATTTCGTAGCGGAATTCAGGCTGGCGCATCAGCTCGACCAAACCGTTGTGCTTTTCCGGATCTGCGCCGGTCTCTTTTTCCCCCACAAGCTGCGCCTCCACGCGCCAGCGCTTCTTGTGACGCAAATGATCCAGGCAAACGTGTGTGGCGATGCCGAAGAGCCAGCTTTTGAATCGCGCCTCCCCTCGATATTCACGAATGTTTTCAAGCACGCGCACGAACACATCCTGGAGCAGGTCTTCGGCATCCTGCCGCAGCACGACCAGGCGATAGATGTAGCCGAATAGCGGCTTGCGCCAGGGTTCGACAAGCGAGCCGAAGGCGGCGTGGTCGCCCTGTCGGGCGCGCTCGATGAGCGCAGCTTCCTCTTGTCGGGTGATTTGCGGTAGCGGGTGAATGGTCATTTCGAATCTCCCGGAAGCGCAGGCCGCGCCAGTCTACCCGATTGGACGGACTCGGTGCGGCCTCACGCTTGAAGTTCCATGGCCCATGGTACGACCGAGCTCCTATAGGGCCAGGTCCACCGCCGGACCTGGCCGTACACCCCAATCCGTTCCTTTTTTGCTGCCCCCGGCGCGATCGTTGCTCATCAAAGGACGGTCAGGATTGACTGTGCGACTGCTTCATCAGCACCTGACAGAGTTGCAGGCGGTTGCCGGACGGATCGCGGAAAGCGGCGAGTTTCACCATGCCGGGAATTTCTTCGATCTGGCCTTCGAAAGGGACGCCGCTCGCAAGCAGGCGTTTGCGCTCGATTTCGATGTCATCCACGCGGAGAACGATTGTTGCACCCGGCTCTTTTCCGGCGTGCGGATTTGTTGCCACACCGATCGATGCCTCACCTTCGGCGTGGCTGAATTCCGCCCAGCCCTCAATTTCGAGGATTTTCTTCAAGCCCAGAGTATCGCCGTAAAATTTCTTAGCCTCATCGAAATCCTCGACGCTGAACCAGGCCACGGTCACTTTCATCACCATTCTCCTTTCGGCAATTTGAGCCGCTGTGAACTAAGTCGTTTGAGCAGGGGATTTCCGCCAAAACCATGAAAAGCAGTCGCTTACAGGGTTCGCCGGACGGCCCCACGCGACTTCGCGCCCGGTGCAGATTTCGGGTATCATGGGATAGGGAAATTCCCCGCCGTTTGCAACCTAGCCCAAGGAGTTGCGCTTGATCGCACGATATACACGGGCGGAGATGGGCCGCGTTTGGAGCGAAGAAAACAAATTCCAGAAGTGGCTGGATGTGGAACTGGCTGCGGCGGAAACGCTCGCGGAAGCAGGGATCGTGCCGCGCGAAGCCGCGCAGAAACTGCGCGAACGGGCGCGCGTGGACGTGGCACGCATCAACGAGCTCGAAGCGAAGGTGAAGCACGACGTCATCGCGTTCACCATCACCGTGCAGGAATCGGTGGGCGATCCTGAGGCGGCGCGGTGGCTGCACTACGGACTGACTTCCAACGATGTCGTGGACACGGCGCAGGCGCTGCTGGTGCGCGAAGCATCACAACTGATCGAGAGGCAAATCGAGCGGTTCGGCACGGTGCTCGAGCGGCGCGCGTGGGAATTCAAGGACACGCCGCAAATTGGGCGGACGCACGGCGTACACGCGGAGCCGATCACATTCGGATTGAAGGTGGCGAACTGGTTTTCAGAGAACCGACGCGACCTTGCGCGCTTTCAGCTCGCGGCGCAGCAGCTAGCGGTGGGAAAAGTTTCCGGCGCGGTGGGCACGTGCACGCACCTGGGGCCGGAAATCGAGGAGAAAATTTGCCGGCGGCTGAGGCTTGCGACCGCGCCGATTACTTCACAGGTGATCGAGCGCGACCGGCACGCACAGTATCTTTCGACGCTGGGAATTCTGGCTGGATCTCTCGAGCGTGTGGCGCAGGAAATCCGGCACCTGCAACGCACCGAGGTGCGCGAGGTGGAAGAGCCGTTTGGCGGCGAGCAGCGCGGGAGTTCCGCGATGCCGCACAAGCGCAACCCCGTGGGGAGCGAACAGGTTTGCGGCCTGGCGCGCGTGGTGCGGACGAATTCGCTGGCCGCCATGGAGAATATCGCACTGTGGCACGAGCGCGACATTTCGCACAGCTCGGTCGAGCGCATCATCTTGCCGGATTCGACGATCCTGATTGATTACATGCTGCAACGCATGACAGAGATTGTTGCAAACATGAAAGTGTTTCCCGCGCGCATGCAACGCAACCTCCAGGCGACGACAGCGCTCGTATTTTCCGGCCAGCTGCTGCAAGACCTGGTGGAGCACGGAGCGCCGCGCGAGGATGCCTACAAATGGGTGCAGGAACATGCCATGGCGGCCTGGGAGACAGAGACGAGTTTCCGCGAGCGCGTGGCAGCGGATGCAAATATCAGCAAGTTCCTCGATGCCACCGCCCTCGCGCACACTTTTGATCTGAAGCGCCAACTGCGCGCCGTGGATGCAATTTTCAGCCGTGTCTTCGGAGCCAAGTCGAGCGCGGCGCATTAGATTCGACGAGTTTTGCGGGTTCCGCGAGCGGCTGTCGTTAGCAAGTTAAAATGTCCGCTTTTTAGAGCACGCGATATGTCCGGTTTGAGGTTGAGAAAGCACCGCCGCCGTGACTGTGGGAAAGTGGGAATCCCGCGGTGTGGGCGGGATTTCCAAGCG
>Ga0210384_10000135_pt1 | contig 111739 bp, 94 predicted proteins | sample IncBWH2MmetaG_FD_160574 | JGI IMG/M metagenome (GOLD analysis project Ga0210384, IMG submission 160574) | Forest soil microbial communities from Barre Woods Harvard Forest LTER site, Petersham, Massachusetts, United States - Inc-BW-H-2-M | ecosystem: Environmental > Terrestrial > Soil >... | reverse complement strand
TCGACTCCCAAAATCACCCGAGTTGCCGCAGCGCACTTAGGAGTTTTTCTTGGGAATCGTTCTCTTGTGAGCATTACAGACCAGCCTAGGTTTGTCCCGTTCCCCATAATCGCAAGTGACCGCATCCTCGCCAATCGTGAACCGAACCGCACCAATTCGGACCATTTGTTTATGTTTCTTGCTATCGGCCGCTTGCCGCACCTGGTGCCAAGAGCGGCCTTCCATTGACTTGTTTCAGGGATTGCAATCTGTTGGCTCACACTCCGCCAAAGTGCAGCAACCAGAGATAGGAACATGGAGATCGCTCCCCGATGCTCCGTCGTCGGTGCAGCGTTCAACGCAGGCGCTGAAATCTCAGATGCTCGTCAATGAGGCAAGCGCAGCCCGTCTGCGCGAAACGGGACTGATACGCATCACTCCCGAACTGCAGCGCCGCAGCTTCGTGGAGGCCTATCAAGGGTCCCTTATTCAGCAGAAGCCCAGTCCTCTTCTCGATAGGTACCTTTATCCATCCGTTCTCGGCGGGGGGCGCCGTTATCAACCTTCCACCAGCGGTAGCCTGATGGGCCGGACCTCCTACGCAGCCTCGCGCATCTTCGTCACGCGTGACGGCTCAGGAAAGGCAAGGCTGAACACTCCCTATTTTCTCGGATTGCTGGCCTCGGTCGCCGTCCACTCAACTTCCCATCGGAATTTGGCGAGATCCACTTTGACGACATTCAACAGTTTTGGTTCGACGGTCGGCAGCGATGCGGGAATCAATGTCTTCCATGAGTTTGAACCGGGCATCCGGCAAATCCTAAAAGACCACACCCCGAAGTTCGTGTCCAGGGTCGAAGATCGTTTTCGAAAATAAGACCTACCCCTCGGAAAAACACCGACTTCAATGCACTGAGCAAGGCAACCCAGGTCCCCCTGACACCATCGAAACCGCGTCTTGTGGACGAAAAGATTGGTTGCCCTATGTTCAGGCTGAGAAACGGTGTCGTGGTTTGCTGTTTGAGCTCGATCGCCCTTGTACTTTGCGGTTGTGGAGGGGCGAGCGGAACGATTCCGCCCGGTTCCGTTCAACTCACGGTGCAAGCCGCCGGTGCGGGTGGAGGAACGATCAGCAGCGATCCCGCAGGCATCGCGTGCGGCGCAACGTGCAGCGCTGCCTTTGCAAGCGGGACGCAGGTGACCCTCACTGAAACTGCAGCCGCGAAGTCAAGTTTCGCCGGGTGGACTGGAAGCTGCAGCGGCAACAACCCATCCTGCACGCTGACGCTCAGTGCGAGCCAGCAAGTCACTGCAACCTTCAACACTACCCAAAACCTTTCTGCGCTCAATCACATCATTTTCCTGGCGCAGGAGAACCGCTCGTTCGATCACTACTTTGGCGCTTTGCGAGAATACTGGGCCCACAATGGTTATCCGGACCAGTCGTTCGATGGCCTACCCCAGTTCAATCCCAGCTCAGGCGCGGCGCCGCTCAAGGGGCCGGCGCCAGCCATTCCCGGTTGCGACCCCAGTTCGCCTCCGCCCAGCGATTGCGTCTTCGATACCAATCGCCCAATTACTTCGTATCACCTTATTACCCAGTGCATCGAGAACCCGAGCCCTTCCTGGAATGAGAGTCATGTGGATTGGGATTACAACGATGCGGTTGGCCTGCTGCCTGCTGCTTTGAATGGATTCGTCTGGACTGCCGGGCACGACGCCAGAGCCCTGGTGCCGCCGTTCAACGACACCGATGGCATCCGTGCGATGGGCTACTACGATGACACCGACCTTAACTACTACTATTTTATGGCTTCGAAGTTCGCCACCTCGGACCGGTGGTTTCATCCGGTAATGACGCGGACTCAACCGAACCGCTCGTACCTGATCGCGGGTACAAGCCTGGGATACGCATATCCGGAAGACACGGACAGCGGAGACACAGCGCTGTTGACGGCACCCACCATCTTTCAGAAACTGCAAACGGCGGGCGTCAGTTGGAAGATTTATGTGGACCCTCAGGGAAGCCCTTGTTCTGGCCCTCCTTATGATTCTGCCTGCCTGCTGACCATGAGCTCCGCACAGTACTTTCAATGGGGCCAGACAATTCCGTCGCAGTATCCCCAGAACATCGCTCCAATCTCCCAGTACTTCACCGACTTGCAAAACGGAACCTTGCCCCAGGTCGCTCTGATTGAGCCGGCCTCAGACGCCGGTTTTGATGAGCATCCAACAAATTCCGATTTGGCGCCGAGTAATGTCCAGCAGGGAGCCAAGTATGTGTCCTCGCTCATCAACGGACTGATGACGAGTACTTCCTGGAAAGACTCGGCCTTTATTCTCACCTTCGATGAATTCGGAGGTCTCTACGACCACGTTTCACCGCAGCCGGCCGTCAGTCCCGATGGCATCCAGCCAGTAGACCTGCTTCCGCTTGATGTTTGCACGCTCACGACCGGGCCGACTTGCGACTTCGTTTATACCGGTTACCGCGTACCTCTGATCGTGGTCTCGCCGTACACAAAGAAGAACTACGTCTCGCACAGCGTCGCCGATCTCACTGCGATTCTGAAGCTCATTGAGACTCGCTTTAACGTGCCGGCGCTAACCAAGCGGGACGCCGCCCAAATCGACATGACTGAGTTTTTTGATTTCGTCAATCCGCCTTGGATGACTCCACCGAGCCCTCCCGCACAAGTCACCAGCGGTGCCTGCTATGTGAATCAGTTGCCTTAATGGGGTTGCGGAACAAGGAGCTAATGAGCCCAAAGACGAACGATAACGAGCACAATTTTGAACCGAGAGCAGGTTCCCGTGTCCTCGAATAAATTCCCGTGCTGGCGCGGTGTGATGCTTGTCGGCACGTGCTTCTTCCTTACTTTGGTGACTGCTGACATCGAAGGTCAAACCACTTCATCGGCTCCGGCGCCCTCCATTGCAACGGACGTCGCTCAACAGCCCCCAGCACCCACCGGAGCGACGACGCAGGAGCCGCCGGACGGCCAGAAGCCCGCAGATAATCAGAGCGAAGTGTTCGTGTTCAAGACGCAAGTGCGGGAAGTGATCCTGCACGCAACCGTCGTAGACGAGCAGCGGCGCCTGGTTACCAATCTCGATCGACCAGCGTTCACGGCCTTCGAAAACGGAGTGCCTCAGGCGACCACCTCCTTTCACCGGGAAGACGTTCCGGTGGCGCTGGGCATCGTAGTCGATAACTCCGGCTCCATGCGCGAAAACCGGGACAAAGTGAATCAGGCGGTGCTCAACCTGATTCGAGCCGGCAATCCGCAAGATCAAACTTTTGTGGTCAACTTCAGTGCGGATTCCTATCTGGATCAGGATTTCACGTCCGATGTCGACCTGCTCCAGCAAGCTCTGCTGAAAATCTCCACGCAGGGCAGCACGGCGCTCTATGACGCCATCGTAGCTTCCGCGGTCCATTTGAAAAACAATTCCCGCGTGGAGCGAAAGGTCCTGCTGGTGATCACGGATGGCCGGGACAACGCTAGCCGGGAAACATTACAGGAGGCTATGCGCCGCTTGCAGCAGGAGAATGGGCCCACGCTGTATGCGATCGGACTGCTCGGCGATGAACTGCAGAAGTCGGACACTGGAGCCCTTCAGAGTCTGGCGGAGGTCACGGGTGGGGTTGCTTTTTTCCCAAAACGCCTCGACGAGGTTGACGGCATCACTCGGACAGTGGCGCGTGACATTCACAGTCAGTACACCATCGGTTACAAGCCAACCAACCATAATAAGGATGGCGGATACCGGGCTATCGAGGTGAGAGCTCAGTCGTCAGGCCGTCGCAAGCTGACCGTTCGCACTCGGAGTGGCTACTACGCGGGAGAGGCGGTCCACTGAGTGGACGCCGCAACCGATGTCGTTTCTAACCAGTTCAGCGACCCGAAAGCACAGCTGTTGACCCACCAATAATCGGTTCCCGACAACCTGCGGATTAGCAAATTCTACTCATTGAACTGAGCCGTATTGATCAGACTCCAGAGCGCCAAGAGTAGAAGGTAATGTTAGCGGGGTTCTACCTGGATCTCGCGCCAAGGAGACCGACATGCACCGTGGATACCGATTTCTCAGCTCACTTCTTCTGACCGCTGTATTTGCTGCACCGCTTGCCATGATGGCGGCTGCTCGCCCGCAAGATGATAGGGACAGGAAAGAAGAAAACCGGCAAGGCGAGAACCACAAGCGCTACTACGATAAGCACCACAAGGACTATCACACCTGGGATGGCAATGAAGACCGTGCGTACCAGCGATACCAGGCCGAGCGCCACGAGAGGCATGCCTTTGTTGAGTTGAACAGCCGACAGCAGACCGTCTACTGGACCTGGCGCCACAGTAATCCAGACAACAGATAACAAAACAGAGTGCGCATTTTATAACCGTTGATGTGTGGACGCCTGGAGTGCAGGCGTCCACTAGCCGGGGATCAGAACCATGACATACACGATGACCAAACCATGCCCGATCTGCAAACAGCAATTAACCAAACAAAAGCCTACGGAAAGCGTGCCGTGCACCTGCGGTCACCACATTTGGCAGGGGTAGAAGCGTGAGTGGCGTCTAAACGGTTACCAACGGCTCGCATAATTGGTTGGGACACTTAGCCAGAGAGCCGCAGAGCCATCGGGCTACGGGCTACCAGATTCCCTTGTCGCTTCCCGTGATCTTCTGCCCCACAGCCGCTGCAGTAGCCAGGCAGGGCAACAGACTGAGCCGGACACTGTTCTTTAATTCCCGATTGAGCAGCAAGGTCGTCAGTTGCGAGCCGTAGAGCTTAGCGGATTGCGGCATAATTGGAATACGCAAAAAACCTCGGGTGAATCGAAGTTCATCGCCGCCGAATCGCGCTGAGAATCTAACGAATCCCGGGAGATCCAGACCCTCACCTCGGTAGTGATTCAAGTAGTCCGACACAATCGCAAGATAACTCGCCACGCCCTTCCAGATCCCGGCAACCTTAGACGCAAAGCGCAGGTCCTCGTAATCGATGGAACCCGTTTCCGACAGAATGCCAGTGTCCACGATGTCGCACAACCGGAAATAGAAATGGCGGTACATCCGTTGCAGAGTGGAGATCATCAGGCGGTCCTCGGCGCTTGGCACGCGAAACATGCGATCTCCAAAAGCGGCAAACCCGGCACGCCTGGCCAACGACGTGGCAATTCCAACTTGTTCTCCGGTTTGACCCAGGCGGCCCATGTGAATCTCAACCGCCTCGGGTAGCCCCGGTATGACGAAGTTCCATTTGCCCGCCAGCCGATCTCCCCAACTCCGCGGCGCAAGTTGTGCTTCGAAACTCCGCGTCATAAGTTGGAGCACATCCGCCTGGCCTGCATTCGTGTATAGATCCAGGTCGCTGCCGAGATCGGGCCAGTGATCGAGCGACTTGATCACTGTTATGTCATATCCCTCCGACTGGAAGGCTGAGCAAATTTCCTGCAAGAACGACATTGCGTTCTCGATCCGCGCACCCTCAGCCGCGAGGGCAGTCGCCGCCCACTCTGCGCGGCTGTCGTCCCCTGCCCGACGCATGATCTGGCGAAAGGCCTCGAACCCGCGTATTACCACGTGATGCGAGCTAGCCAGCGCCAGCATGTCTTCAAGTTCTTCCTGGTTGATTTCTGCGATGCCGCAATCCAAATCCTCGGCCGACCTCAGAAGCGGTGCATCGCACGGCGGCAACAGAAGCCGCGAAAGGATGGTGAGAGACTCGTTCGAACCGAAGGGAGAGGATGTCTTAATCATAGTTGGCCAAATTGCATAAGTGTTATTTGGGCGGCTGCTGGATGGGTGGTTTGGCGACAGGTGGCGCGGCAACCGGTGTGTTTTGCAAACCCGGGGATTCCTCCACGGCAGTGTTGTCGCGGTGCTTCAGTTCGATCGGGCCGGTTTGCCTGCGTCTGGCCTGGTTTTCCAGAACGATCTCGTCGGCAATCTTGTGGTCGCTATCGGTGGCAACCACGGAAAGGTGCTTCCCTTCGGCGGAGTGTCGCGTCGCCAGCCCAACGCGGTCGCTGACGTGCTCGGATTTTCGAGCTCTCGCGTAGAAGAATTGCGCGGTCTCGAGGTCTCCATCCTTTTCCGCCAGGTAGCCCAGGTTGTTGAGTGAAAATGCGCTGTTTGGATCAAGAGAGTAAGACTGGAGGAAGTCTTGCTTCGCAGCCAGCCAATCGTTTCGATTCGTCGCGGAAACTCCGCGCACGGCGAGCAAGGCAGCCCGCGCCTGGTCGGTGGCTGTCTTTTGTATGCGCTCTCTCAGTTTTTTCGCGTTATCGGCTGCCATCTCGCTGACCGGTTTACCTCTCCAGGCGCGATTCACCGTAACGATGACTGGCTCCAAAGAATGCGAATCAGCCGCCGCCAGATAGTCAGTCAGCGCCTGGTCGTAATCTCCTCGCGACTCCTTGGCAACACCCATATTGTTCAAGGTGAATATGTTTCGCGGATCCAGAACCAGCGCTTTCTGCAAAAGGAGATCAGCCTCGGGAGCCCGGCTCTCTGACAAAAGCCGCATAGCCTCGACATTCATTCGATTGGCCTGCATGGGGACGTCGTTCAGGCCGCCGAACGCTTCCCGCATTGGTTTTCCTTCCAGGCGCGTCGTATTCGCACGGTCGATCAGTGCATCACTCGCCTGTTCCGATGCCAGGCTATAGAATTTTTGCGCACGGTCGAGTTGGCCCTGCAGTTCGGAAATGTAGCCCAAGTTGTTCAACGTAAAAGGGTCGCCGGGATCGAACAAATACGCCTTGAAAAAAATCCCTTCGGCTTTTTCATACTGGTGCTTCCGAAGGGCCTCGACTCCGTCGCGATTGAGGCGCTGCACCAGGGTAAGCTCGCTTCGCTTCGGGAGAGTGAGTTTGAGGTCACCGGCCCAGCCGTTCGCGGGTCCCAGGCCCACGATCACGGCAGTAATTGCGAGGAAGCTTATTCGTCTACCCAACATGTTTGGTCCCTTATGAGCGTGAATTGGATGCTCTGGGTGGAAATGCGTTGTCTGCCAACACGCAACATTTTTGCTGCTAATTTTGCCGCTAATAAGGTAGTTGAGGCCACTGCTCGTCATTTCACACCATCAAAGAGACGTTGAAAATCCAGGGAGCAGGTAAGGTGTTCGAAATGGGTCGTTTTCTAGCCGTAGCCATTCTTAGCGGTGTGGCACTTGCCCAGTCATCGTCGTCCGCGGGTTCGCAGTTAGCTCAAGATCAGAGTGCTCAGCCCGCGTCCAGGCAGGAAAGGGCGCTGAGTGGCCCCGCCGGGCTGCCGCCTACGCCCCGGGGAAAAAGCACCGTCATTGGAGGCGCGATTGGTGCGGTGGATCGCGTTCGCGACCAGTTCACACTGAATGTGTTCGGTGGGCGGGCGTTGAAGGTTCTGTTTGACCAACGCACCCAAGTCTATCGTGACGGACTAAAAAGCGCGCTGAACGATCTGCGCGCTGGCGACCATGTCTCGGTCGAGACCGTGCTGGATGGAACCGCAGTGTTTGCGCGCAGCATCCACCTGTTGTCGGGAGCGCCAGCCGGCGAGTGCCAAGGTCAGGTGATGAACTACGATCCGACTGATCGTGAATTGATCGTCCGTGACTCCCTATCTCACCAGTCGGTTCAACTGCGCGTGCCCGCCGGCACTGCCATGATTCGCCAGGGTCAGGCGGCCTCGGCCTCCGCGGATGTCGGCTCGCCGGACTTGGCCACTGGAACTCTAATCTCGGTCAAATTCCAATCCGACAATGAGGGTCACGGTGTGGCCAGCCAGATCGCGATCCTGGCGACTTCAGGGAGTTCATTCGTGTTCGTTGGCAATGTCGCATTCCTGGACTTGCATTCCGGGTTGCTGGTGCTGGTCGATCCGCGTGACGATAAACGCTACGATGTATTCTTCGATTCCGCCCGGTTTCCGATGAGCCGCGAGATCCACGAAGGGGCGGATGTCACATTGACCGCAGATTTCGAAGGATCTCGATATGTAGCCAGGGCGCTCACGATCAACGCGCCTTCCGACAACAAGTAGATTAAATTGCACTCCAGAGAGCTAGCGACCACGCTAAGGCGAGATGGCTCGAGCTCGTCTGGATGTTAGAACTCGAGCGCCTCGCCCCCGGCCAAAACCTGCAACAGAGCCCGCAACCTTCCCTTTGAACCACATCCTACCCAGCCTCTCGCTGGCCGGAACGTAGGAGTGACTGCTCTCGATCCTCATGAGGACACTGCCCTTCCGAGTGGATTTCGACGCATTTCTCATTTGACGCTACTGGGAACCCTGTATTACTGTTTGGGCAACATTCCTGAATCTCTGGACGATTGAGATTGATCAGCGGAAGTACAGGGGCAACGTCCCGTTCGCGTCGGGCCTAGTCCGTTCGTTTCATTAACCCATTTCAGAACTTGCGATTCCGCAAGCACGCGTTCCAACTAAAGATGCCGGAGGCCTGCGAATGAAGACTTCCTACTACACTGTCTGCATTTTGTTGATGCTGGCAACATCTGCCTCGGCAAATGTCAGTGTGAGCACTCCAAGCGATGGCGCTCAAGTGGGCTCGCCCGTGCAATATGCGGCGACCTCGACCACGAGCGCTTGCGCGAAGGGTGTGGCGTCCATGGGCGTTTATGTGGATAACGAACTCGTCTACGTCGTGAACGGAGCAAGCCTGAGCACGACTTTGCCGGTCAGCGCGGGTAAGCACAACACCGTGGTGGAAGAGTGGGACTATTGTGGCGGCGCAACTTTTACGTCTCTTGCGATCACCGTCAACAGCCAGACTGGCGTTTGGGTGGCTGCGCCCACGAACAACGGCCAGGTAGGTTCGCCGACGAATTATGTGGCGACAGCGAGCACCACGACCTGTTCGAAAGGGGTAGCGTCCATGGGGATCTACGTGAACAACAAGCTGGTTTACGTGGTGGGCGGCGCGAGCTTGAACACCAGTTTGAACTTGAGCGCAGGAACCTACAACACAGTAGTGGAGGAGTGGGACTATTGTGGTGGAGCGGCGTACACTCCCGTTGCGATCACGGTGCAGGGTGGAAATGTACTCTCCAACCTGCAGGGCAGCGGCGGGTGGAAGAGTTGGGGTGAATTGCCTCCAAATTATGACATCTGTTCGGCGCCGTGCCCGGGCGTTACATGGTCCATGACGCAAGGCATCAAATCACCCGCCATGAGCGGAAACTCGACGCAATTCAATATCGGTGGCACCAAGCCTTATTCCGACGTTCTGTGGAGCATTCCTGTGATCGGCCAGGGTTCGACGCAGGGCTTGCCTGATTCCGGTCACAAGCTCCTTCCGACACTGCACAGCTTCACCTATGACGCCTATTTTTACCCGACGAACCTCGGGGTGACACAGGTCCTCGAGTTCGACATCAACATGTACTTCAACGGGCTCGGCTTGATTTGGGGCAACCAGTGCCGGGTTGCGGGCGGAAATGAATGGGATATCTGGGACAACGTCAACTCGAAATGGGTCCCGACCGGCGTTGCGTGTAATCCTGTAAACAACTCTTGGAACCACGTGACGATTCAAGCGCAGCGCGAATCCGACAATTCGCTGCTGTTCCAGTCGATAACGCTGAATGGAGTGACCAGCAACATTAACCAACGCTATGCGCCGGGCTCAGCTCCGAGCGGCTGGTGGGGCATTACGGTCAATTACCAAATGGATGGAAACTACAAACAATCGGCAAACAGTACGTTTCTGGATAAGTTCAACTTCACGTACCAGTGAAAAGCGAACATGGAGCGCAGTGAGACTCCAGTGTCACTTTGAAGCAGCCTCTGCTGTATGAGCGAAGGTTGCGGACCGCTGCAAGCCATCAGGTAGCTTCGTCAGTACCTGGTGCATCACCTGCCGCTCGACATCCTCTACTGCCTGGGGAGCTATGATCGTCATCCCGCCCACTAGGTCACTCAGAGCCAGATAAGACGCACGGCTGCGGTGGAGAAAATCGAGCGGGTACTCAGGTTTTCGAGCGCAAGCTTGAACCGGATCTGCATCCAGCAAAAAACCGATGTCTGGTGGCGGAACGAGCATCAGCAGTAGCCGAACATAAAGTCGCGTAACCTCATTGCTCAACGACAAGTTCGCTAGTTCGTCGTAGAGATACCGGTCAAAGATGACGACGTCCGCATCTGCTCTGAGAGTCTTCGCTACGACGATGCGGAGCGAGATCGCATCCACGAAGTAAAGACCGAATCGCACCGCTGTCATATACCAGGACTGGACATTTTTGTCTCTTCGGTTTACCGGGTTTGCCGGTGTTCCCACACCCTTGTCTCCCTTGAACAGCGTGTGGCCGCTCATTTCCCGGATGCGCGTTAGCCTCGCAACGTCGGTCCAGAAGGTTACCAACAAAACGCGAAGGCCCGCATCATTGAGCCGGGCACGGAGGGCTTCGATTTGGGTGCTCTTGCCCGCGCCGTCAATGCCAGAGAAACTTACTAATCTGGGGGCGCGACTTTCATTGGGGTTTTGAATCATGTCCGGCGGTTGTCTCTCTCCTGCCGTTGTGTCAGCGACTGCCTGGTGGCCGGCTAGGACTAGCGCTGGACAATGCCACAACAATTCCGACGGCGGCGCCGGCACCCACGATGGCGGCAACTTTGATCAGGATGGAGCGCGCTCGTTTCTGTTTTGCCGGCGCAATAGCCGCTCCTGCCGGTCTGGAAGCCGCAACCCCGGTTGTCTTTACAGACGGTGCCGCGGCTGTGCCCACGGGGTCCTGCGCGACGGTTTGCTGCGCCGGGGAGGGCTGTTGACCGCTGGACATTCGGTCTTGCGCACGTATACTGCCGGGGCTGTTGGGAAGCGCGTCAAGCTGGGCTTGAGGCTGGGATGGTTCCGTGATGGCCGTGTTGGCGCCGCTGTCGGAGTCTCGAGGAGGGGACTGGACAGAAGATGCGCCTGCGGGCTGCTGATTCGAGTTCGCCTCTTGCTGCGGGTAGGGCGCCGCAGCTGCCAGTGGTGCAATTAATAAGAGCAAGAGGCAGCCAGCGATTTGTCGCCGCAGCCAACTGCCTGAGGTCGTAGTCGTTATTTGAGAACCCATGCGCCTGTCGCGCGAGTCCGACTGACCATCTTCAAAGCTGTCGCGCGGCACTTCGGAGGCGACGGTTGCATACTCGTACTCACGGTCCGCCGGGAACGGCTGTATCCGCACTCGGTGGAAGCTGCTCACCGCGTCAGCAGTGCTGTCAAAAGCCTCGAAGAGACGGTCCACCCTTGTAAGCGCCAGAATCGCCGCTGCTCCCGGAGGGATTGCCGCAAGTTTGACGTCGCCATTCCGCTTCATGGCCTCCTCCAGGCATCGTAACAACACCTGGATTCCAGCGCTGTCGAGTTGCTTCACTTTGGAGCAGTCGAGCACCACCCGTGGCCGGTCTACGTTCAAGCAAGACTCTACGTCGCGAAAAAAACCTCGCCCTTGTTTAACGCTTAACCTCTCCGGTACTTGTCTCACCGCTACAAGTCTTCCACTCGTCATAGTCTGAGCCCAGGTTCCAGCCACGGTCTTCTTTCCGCGTTTGCGACGAAAGAAAGTTGGTCCAATAGACACTCTAGAATGGCAACACTGCGGGGTCTATCCTGTCTTGTCAGTAGAGCGCAGACGGGTTTGCGCTAGAAATTAAATACGCGTTTCGGTCAAAAGGAGCTTTACAAAAGCCGCGCGAGTTCAGCCGCGGGATCGTGCACAACGTGGGTTAGCAGGTTTGTCCCATAGCGGAAGAGGGTCGCCACATTCGTTCGGTACCAACAACACTCCGTCATCTTCGGCGATAGTCCGCACAAGAACCGAAACCTCAGCACGGTCTCTGGCGACTTCAGGATTGCCGCCACCAGCCGGTGATTTCCATCCAGGACGGTGAATGGTTCACTTTCGTTAAGGCCGATGAGAAGCACAGCCCCTGGGTCGATATTCTGGCGGAGCCCATCGCGTAGCGCGGCAATCTTCGAAAGGAATGCCCCTTCGGACACGTTATGGCTGCGAAACCTGCGCAGGCGTTCGGCAATTCTCGTGATGCTGAAATCTCCCCGCGCAAGCTTCCGCCACTGGGCCCGAGGGAAGACTCGAATCTGGGCCAGGTCTGCCGTCCGAATTTCGACCTCAAACCATTCCGTTCCCGCAGGCAGCTCTCGCCAGAGCGCAAAGTGCCGAATAAATAACAGGGCCCGCCTCCGGGCATTTTCGCGGGGATCGTTGAGGTGTGGTGTTGTCACCAATCCACGCAGAGTCTCGTGGTAGTCCTCGAATGCGGAATCGGTGAAATCGGTCTTTAGAAACTCCGCGATGACTTCGTCCTCCGAGACCCGCCGAATCAGCCTGATCGCATGAGGGACCGGTATTGGCAGCGCCTGTTTTACGCCCTTCAAAGAGTTCAGGACGAAGGGTACTGCGACCACAATAAGCAGAACCACCATCAGCACAAGCTGTATCCAAATGACTTGCTGCAGAGACGAATGGAACCTGCAAATGCCCGCGACGACAACGCCACTGAAGGCCAATTGCACCCAGCTGGTATTGGCGATCTTGTATGACATCTCGTACGCAATGACCACAACACTCAGCGAGTAAACGACGGTCGTGGCAGCGTACAACGCCAATAGATAGGGAAGGCCGTATTTCCCGAGAATTGCGAATTGAGGACCGAAGAACGCCGTCCAAATCCCTGCGGGCGCCAGGCGCAGGCCTAGGGCCAGGGACGATCCGATGCCCAGCACGAGCAGCAGTGAGGTCAGAAGGACCCTGTGACCTTTTCTCTCCTCATCGCGGGTGCCCGCGACCAGCGGAAACATGGTATTCACGACCGCTGAGGAAAAAGCAAAGATCACTCGCCCCACCAACGCCACGGCTGCGTACAGCCCGGCCTCGGTCGAAGGAAAGAAGTGTTTCACTAACACGATGTCGCAATTGTTAATGAGCGCCTGGCCGGCAAAGAAAACGATTGCCTGCAATGCTTCGCGAAACGCATCCGGGATGTGCAGTTCGTGGGGAACTGCGGCTGCGAGTTTTGGTGCCGCGGCAAGATAGGCCACCGCTATGGCGGCGGCGTTGGCCGCAATCACTCCCTGCACGCCCAAGCCCAGAGTGATGAGAACGAGAGATCCGCCGAGTCGAACCAGTCCCTCGAGGACAAGATTTGTGGCGAGACGGTGGAAACCGTAGGCGCCCTGGATGTAGCCCCGCCGGCTTCCCAGGGGAACGTAGAAAGCTACACCGATCGCGAGCAAGACCACGAGAATCGGACTTGGCAAATTGAGATAGTCTGCAATTGCCCTCTGAAACACCAGCAACAACAGCGCCACAGCAATGCCGCCCGCCCATGCGCTCTTGTGGAATCCTCGATAGACCGCGCTCTTGCCCTCGAGAGAGCTCTGTTGCGCAACTACCTTCGCGGAAACAATCTGAAAGGAAAGGGTAACGGCCGATATCAGGATGAGAAGGGTGTAAACCGCCGTAGCATGACCGAAAGCTGTGGGACCCAGGAATCGTGCTACCGCAATGTTGTAGGCGAAGTTGATCGCAGTGGCGAGCCCCGAAGCCGAAAGCAATACGAATGTTCCCGACAAAACGCGGGCTTGGAGTGTCTTCGACTTCGAGATCGGACGATGCACGTTCAAGGGACAGGATTCTCCGCGCGCGGCAGCACTTCTGATGCTGGAAGCAGCAATCAGGCTGCTTGCGCATGGGCGAATACACCTTGAATTCCTGGCCGCGCTACAACCCAAGGTGCCAGTGCCGACTCTAAGATCTGACTCTTATGATGAATCGTTACTGGGCAGTCTGCCCATTGTTGTTCCTCTTACTCCCGCACGGCTTAGCCCAGGGACCGCGCCAGAGTCCGCCGCCCGCGGAGGCTTCACCACGAGTTCTGGCAGTTTACGAGCCCTGGTTTGGTCACCCTCGGCACATCGCGGTGGGCTATTCCTCGCAAGATCCAGCTGTGATCCGGAGACAGATTGATCAGGCTAAGGCGCTGGGAATTTCCGGGTTCGTGGTCGACTGGTATGGGTATCGCGAGCCTTTTATCGATCGCAGCTACGCCCTCATCCAGACCATTGCCGCCGAAAAAGACTTCCAGGTGTCGATGATGTACGACGAAACCGAAGAAGAAGAGGCGGAGGCGACGGACGATGCTTTTGCAGCTTTTAACAAGTTCAATGAAACCTATCTTTCGCAGAATGCACCCGGCCGCCATGCATATCTCACATACAACGGACGCCCCGTGATCTTTATTTTCCCAAAAGGAGGGCACACCAACTGGAATCGTGTGCGGGCCGCAACCGACAAATGGACTCATCCTCCGTTGCTGATCTACGAAGATCAAGCCAGCCCATTCCCGGCTGCGTTCGACGGTTTTTATGCCTGGATAAACCCCGGGAAAAAAGGTTGGGCGGCAGATGGCGGCAACTGGGGAGAGGACTACCTGAGCGACTTCTATCGTAAGATGCAGTCAAAATACCCCGACAAGATCGCCGTGGGAGCCGCCTGGACTGGTTTCGATGACAGCAAGGCGTCATGGGGCCTCAATCGGCACATTTCTCAGCGTTGCGGCGCGACCTTTGCCGATACGATGAAGTTGTGGCGGCAGTATTACCCCACCGATCATCCGTTGCCGTTTCTGCTGGTTGAAACCTGGAACGACTACGAAGAAGGCTCGGCGATCGAGCGTGGGTTGGCGAAGTGCGAACCAGGCTCGCAACCGCGGCCCGGACAATAACCTCTAACCCGTGGTGAAAGTGCGATTTGTATCAGGGTATGCCTTCAGGCATACCGCAAGTGCCCTGTTATGAATGCGCCTTTAGGCGCTGGGTTTGAGCGCTGGAGTTTCACCACGGGCTGCTAAGCCACCCGAAATGGTTTCTTCCGATCTCCTTCCCGGCGGCCCAGGTTCATCCGAGAGGAGTCCGACTGCGAAGCCTCGTAGACCTTGTTGATAATCGAGAGAGGCCGGCTGCGCACCTCGTCATACACCCGTCCCAGATATTCGCCAAGCACGCCCACGCAGAGGAGCAGGAATCCACCCACCAGAAAGACAGCAGCGGCCACACCGTACCCCAAAGGATTTACGGCGCTCTTCGAAAAAATCGTGCACACTCCCAGGATGGCAGCCAACGAGATTGCAAACCCCGCTAGCCCGAAACTAAGGCGCAGGGGCTTGTAACTGAAACTCGTAATTGCGTCCATGGCGTACTTGATCCGGCTCATGAACGTGAGCTTGCCCTCGCCCCCTGCCCGTTCCTGCCGGTCGTAGAGAACGACGCCGGTCTTGTAGCCCACCCAGGCACGCAACCCAGGCAAGTATCGACTGCCTTCCCGCAAGGCGTTGATCGAATCCACCGCTTGCCGGTCAAGAAGCCCGAAAATCCCGGCATTGAGCGGGATGGGAAAGTCCGAGAGTGCTCCCATCAAGCGATAGAAGATCGGAAACAGCTGGGCGAGAACCTTGCGCTTTTCTTGCCGGCTCCTTCTCACCGCGGTCACGACTTGTGCCCCACCCCGCCAGGCAGCCACCAATTCCGGCACAACTTCTGGCGGGTCCTGGAAATCGCCGTCCATTACGACAACCGCATCGCCACGCGCAGTCTGCAGACCCGCCGAAATCGCACCCATGTGCCCCCAGTTGCGCGACAGGTCGACCACCACAACGTGCGCATCCTCGGCATGCAGTTCGGTTAACCGTGTCAGCGACGAGTCCGTGGAGCCATCATTGACATAGACAACCTCCCAGGCTTCGTCCTTCATGGCGTCGGTCAGGGCCGCATGAAATAGATCGACGATTTCCTCTTCATTGAAAATTGGTACCACGATAGAGATCATCTAACCGCTCCTTGAGTTCGCCCCAAAAAACCACTAGCGCTCGACTTGTACTGTGGAAAAGCTTGATATAGGCGCATCATTCGGGGTTGGCCTGGAAGACGCGCACTTTCCACCGCACTTCGGTAGGGGTCAAGACCGCAACGTAACGCGCTCGAACATGCTGCGTGGTCACCACCGCTTCGCCATCCAGGATTTGCACGCTGTAGTCAACCCTGTCTACCAATTGAATCGACAGTCCTTCCGGTGAATAAAACACCAATTGAATATCGTGCGCGGTGTCTCGATAGCGGGTATGAATTCCCAGCTTTGCTTGGTCCCGAATCGTGTTCGCCAGCTTCTCTTTGCCTGTGCCGATGAAGTCCGGATCGAGCAGGTCGGCCCGATTCTGCTCCAACGCAGCGCTCATGCTGCGCCAGGCTTGGAGATAATCACGAACGACGGCGCTTTCAGTTTGCTTTTCCAGAGGCCGTGGCCCGACCGAATCCGTGGCTTCAACGTGCACCGCCGGTTGGTCAGATCCCAGCGTGAGTATCGCGGCCAAGAGCAAGGCCACTATGTAGAGAGGCTTTTTCATCGCTCTTTCCCCCGGCGAATTTCATTTCCTATAAAAACGCCAGTCGCGACGGAGATTTTTGCTCCGCTGTAGGCCGGCATATCAGTTCGGGCGACGCCCCGTTTGAGAGGCACATCTACGGTGGATTCACCGCCGTCATAGGTTTCGGTGAAGGTGACAATCGTTCCATCCGCCAGCAAGTTCCCGCTACAGTCACGCACTGGCTCCGTTTCCACGGCCAGCCTTTGACCCGACGGCCGAGCGCTCATTCTTAGGTGACAGGGATCGCCCGGAACTTGCTGTGCCACGCGCGTGCTGGCAACGTCCCCAACTCGAGCTACAAACTGTGCGACACCTTCTTTGGTTGCGGAATTCATCTTTGTCCAGGCAACGCCGTTGCGCGTGAGCGCCGTTCGCATCTGGATGGCGCCGGGAACATCTAGAAGTTGAAACGATACTTGCGTGGGCGCCAGGACCAGATTCTGAAAGGCATCAAACACATACGCAACCCCACTGATGCCATCACGCACATCAACCGGAAGGCGAGAAGGCTTGGCTAGAAAGCTCAAGGCCGCCGGTTGATGAGCAGCTATGACGTCGAACGCACCGCTTTCCATAGAGGAGCCTCCCACAAGAACGGCCAGGTAATGGCCGGCGTTGTGGATCTCTTTAGGAGCAAACCATGTCGCTTTTCCTAATTGCACGTCGCGTCTCAATACCTGCGCCGGTCCCACAATATATAGGACTGCTTTGCCGCTGCCGGTGGTTTGAATCGAAAACGCGTTGCCCGCTTCGACATTCTTCGGCAAATTCAGATCGCCGGTTTGCGCCAAGGCGAGGGGTATGACGGCGATGACGACGACCAGCCCACCCAGAAATGCGATTCTGGATTTCATTGGAACCGGCCCGAACTGTAGGTGGTGGCGATTGCGCGCTCAGTGCTGACTTTGATTGCGATGTCCGCCGGAAGGGATATGGCAAACGAAACGGGGACCTGGGGCAAGAGTGCGCGGTCGACATATTGATCCGCGACCCAGACCAGTTGTCCGCTCTTGTCATAGAACGTCCCCAGGACGTGCGCCACATTGACGACCTGACCGCTTTGATTGACGAGTTTCCCGCTCAGTGAGGCGCTAGGCGCTGGATTCAGGCGCTGATCTTCGATCCCGATCACAGGGTCTGCTGAGGCCGCGATCAGCGTTGCCGATGGGTCCATGTGAACGCTGTCGACATCGGACAAAGCTACATCGTGAAACGCAATGAGAAACGGAGTGACTTGCTTGGGCAAAAGAACGTGAGAAATCTTGTCGAAGCTGTCTTCGGTCGCTAGCGCGGACCCGTTCTTCGCCAGTAGCGTCGCTTTGACTGTCACAAAGGCGGGCACCACATCTTCGTTTAGAAGTTCGCCCATGATGACCACTCCCCCACTGCGGTCCACGGGATGCATGTCGACGATACGCACGTGCGGCGCCTCTACGTCTTGAGCTCCCCAGTCATCCTCCGGGCCGCGGTAGATCACGTCCCAGCGCAGGTAGTTCACCGGAATCACTTGCGGCGGTAATCGAGGTTCTTTCACGATCGGCCACCACACCGCCCAGCGGTCCCCGCTTCTAACCACTTGCAGGGTGCGGGTGTCCAGGAAGACCCCTACTACGGTCGACCAACGCAACTTGAGCTGAACTTGTGCTTCGTCGGACGACGCATGAAGCGGCCGCAGGTCAAAGCAGTCCAGAGTCGCGTAGGTGCGAAGGCTGGGGTAAGTCCCGGTCAAGTCGTGCACGAACTCCAACTCTGTGAATTCGCCTTTGTTGGCAAGACTGGAATACGCCTTTTCCCAACCCTGCCCGCCGATTTCGTTCGCCAGCGTGTTGACCGCGGCTTGCGCCGACGAGGCAGAACTCAGCAGATGGGTCCCGGAACCCGCCAGGGCGACTGCGGATGGAACGGGCCAAACCGTACCCACGACAATGAGCGCTACTGTCGCGACGGCGATGACGATAGCGAGGAGGCCTCCAGTCTTCATGATGCCACCCTCCCCAGGACAAGGTTCTCGTGAGCCACGGAGGGTTCGACGGCTCGTCGTCTGTGCCATCGTCTTTCCGGAATGAGCACAACCAACATCGCCAGAATGCTGCTACCGATCGGGAGGATGCCCCACATCAGCCCTTGCCAACGCGGAGGAATTTGCGGCGCATTGACGGGTACCGCAGGTGCCACGTCCTCTCTGCTCCACACAGTAATTGTTTTATCTTCAAGGTCATCCACTCTGCGCCAGCCAGCAAAGACCAGAAGAGGCTCGTAGTAACGGTCCTTCACGAATACCCACTTCAAGCCGTAACGGTCGGCGTGATGAAGTATGGCGCTCAGCGCATCGAGGCCTGGTTTGCCAAAGTATTTCGAGCTCGTGAGCGCTCCGCCGCCGAACTGAGTTAATTCCGGAAGCATGCGGCCGGAATTCCATTCGCCATCCACGCTGCTGGCGTCTGTCAGAACCGCCAGCCGTGAAATCTTGTTGCCGAATCCCAGCGTGACATAGCGGTAGCGGTCGTGCCCGTCGCGGTTGAGCCAGGAGGCCACTGTGTTCACCTGGAAATCGGCGGCGTCCGCCGGACGATAGGTTGCCCACGCCACCGCCAGAGCACAGCTCAGAGCAGCCGCCACGGTTAAGCCGGCTACTGCTCGCAGTTGAAATCGATCGATGAGTTCTGTGGCCAGAAGCCCCACAAAAGGCAGTGCGAGCAAAGTTGCCCAATAACTGAAGCGCTCCATAGTCAGCACGTCAAAGGCTCGGCCCAACACCAGCCGGCCCACGGGCGTTGTCCCTCCCAGTCCCACCAGGAATGCCAGCCAGAAACCCAGGAGCAACGGGCGGAGCCGGGGGATTGAAGAGCCTCTCAACACGATGAACGGCAGCGCCAGAATCAGAGGTCCGTAAGGCACCACGAAGTAGTTCAGGCCCCACTGCGGACTCAATAAGTAATTCGCGCGACTGGGGTGTGGGATCGGAGTCTGAGTAACAGGATAGTGAATCAGCGCAATCCAGAACGGCAGAAGTACCACCGCAACCGCGGCGCCGACAATCACGACAATGCTGCCAGTGCGAAGAAGGAACGCAGGAACTGAGATTCGGCCGCCTTCCTGGCGATCCGTATTTTTGCGATCCGTGTTTGTGTGATCAAGGACTACCAACGCCAGTACTGGCAGTGCGAACAAGACGGACCCAAAGAGCAGCGTGGCATGATGGGCTGCCGCGGCAGCCACGAACAGCGTTCCACCTTTAAGAAAAGATCGCCACTTGCCATGCCGCACCCACTGGAAGAGATAGGGCAGCGCGTTCAAGTAAAGCGGCGCGGCAAAGGTGGTAGACAACTGCCCCGCGGAATAGACCAGAAAGCACTCCGAGCCGAGAAAGACGCTGGCTAGCGCGGCGAACGCTGCCGCCCGCCGGTCAACCCAAAGCAACGAAAACCGGTAAACGCCTAATGCGAGAAGCAAGATGGCGACGAACTGAATCGTCATGTATGCCATGTCCAGGCCAATCAGCCGGGACACCAACGCCAGCCACTGCTGCGGCAACGGAGGATAGGTGGTTTGCGAAAAACCCGCATACCACTTGGGGTTCCAAGGATCGAACCAATTGTGCAGGTAATGAGATGCGAAGAAGATATGGAAATTCGCGTCGTACGACTTCAGCGGCAACTTCATGAGCAGCAGCGGCAAGTGAACCACAAGAGCCGCCAGAAAGATCAAGCTCAACGGTATTGCCTCTGCTGATGGCGCGACGGACTGAGTTCGTTGCACAGCTCCCTTTCGGTTGGCTGGTCTTGGATTCGGGGTCGTCAATTCGGGTTGTATCGCCGGGCCTTGCCTTTCGTCCACGGCGAGAACAAAGTTCACCTCGGCCCAGCCAACGCAGCAAGCCTTTCCTGAATCGAAGAGCTGCAATCAACCGAATCGGGTGGTCACACTTTGAGTTCCGCGCTGAGATACGTGAAGACCGTGCATGTGTCTCTGCTCGTCGTCGCGTTTGCCTGCTCGCTCCGAGCGCAGACCTATAAGGTGGGCTCTGGTTCTTCAGAAACACCTCAAGTCGATGCCGGTCAAACGACGCCTCCGAATAAATCGCTAGGCTGGGGATCGAATATTCAAAACGCGCGTCTTGCCGGAGCCGCGGAGTTAGCCCTGAAAAACGGCAACTATGCGGCTGCGGTTGAGTATGCTCAGCGTGCTGCGCAGGCCACACCCCACGAAGCCCACCTCTGGTTCCTCCTCGGTTATGCGGCGCGACTCAACGGGAAATCGCAGCTCTCGGCGGATGCTTATAGTCGAGGGCTTCGGCTGAATCCGTCAGCGCTCGACGGGATCTCGGGACTCGCGCAGACCTACAGCACGATGGGTCGGACCGCAGAGGCCGAGGGTCTTCTGAAGCAGGTTCTAGCGGCGGACCCAAAACGAATCAACGATGCAGTCTTGCTGGGAGAGATCCTTCTGCGATCCGGAGAGTATGCCGCCGCACTCGATGTACTCGGGCGAGCCGAGCAAATGCAGCCTGGCGCGCGATCGGAATTGCTGCTGGCTCTGGCATACGAACATCAGAAGCAGCTCGAACTGGCGAGCCGTTACCTTGAGTTGGCCAAGCGGCATGCCCCGGACAACCCCGATGTTCAGCGGTCCCTGGCGGGCTATTACCGGGAAATTGGAAACTATCCGGCGGCCATCGCGGCTTTAATTTCCCTCCAAAGCTCGAAGCCGGAGGTCCGCGCCGAGCTCGCCTATACCTATCAGCTCGACGGGAAACAAGAAGAAGCCGCGAGACTCTACGCGCAGGCTGCCAATATCGCGCCGCACGATTTGGGTCTGCAGCTTTCTGCGGCGCAGGCCGAAGTAGCTGCCGGTGCTGTTGAAGCTGCGAAGCCATTTCTTCAGCGTGCCTCGGTTCTCGATGCGGAACACTACCGGTTACACGCTATTCGCGCGGAGATTGCCCGAGTCCAGGAGCACCCTGAAGACGCCGTCCGAGAATACAACGCCGCGCTGGCTCACTTACCGCAAGGCCCCGCCGAGGGACCTCTGTACGGCATTCAGCTGCAGATGAATCTGGCAGAACTGGACCAGAGTTTGGGAGATACAACTGCCGCTCACGATCATCTCCAAATTGCGCAGGGGCAAATCAGTGGGTTGGACGACAGCAGCGCGAGCCGGCCGCAATTCCTGCGCCTTAGAGCCTCAATCAAAATGAACACCGGCGATCTCGATGGCGCCGGCAGCGACCTCAAGGAGGCGCTCGCGATCAATGCCCAGGATCCCAACAGTCTGCAGCTCGATGGAGATCTGCTGGCCAGACTTGGACGCACCGATGAGGCAATCGTTGTCTACAACCGAATCCTCGCAATCGATCCAGTGAACCGGTCCGCCCTTATCTCCATGGGCTACACCTCGCGCAATACCGGACACAACGAGGACGCCGAGAAGTATTTCCAACGATTGGCAGCAGCTTATCCAACTCTGTACGTACCTTATCTCGCGCTGGGCGACATGTACGCGGTCCGTCGGGATTTTTCAAAAGCTGAAGCCGCCTACAGTAAGGGTTATGACCTGTCTCCCAGCAATAGTCTGATCGTCGCCGGAGGGATGAACGCTGCCATCGAAACCCAGCACTTGCCCAAGGCGGCCGAGTGGTTGCGTCGCGCCACCAACGAAATGCAGCAGGAACCTCACCTCATGCGAGAAAAAGAGAGGTACCTGAGGTTCATGGGCGATTTTCAGCAATCTGCGGACGTTGGCCGAGAAGCGATCAAGAAACTCCCCTTGGACAGGGATGTGGTGGTCTATCTCGGATACGATCTGCTCTACCTCCAACAGTACGACGATCTTCTGCAATTAACTTCGCGGTACGACGCCGTGCTCCCCAAAGAGCCCAACATTCCGCTGCTGGCCGGTTACGCGCACAAACACGCCGGACAGCTGGAGCAGGCGCAAAACGACTTCAACCATGCTCTGGAACGCGATCCGGAGATAGTGACGGCATACGTGAACCGCGGATACGTGTTGCACGACCTCCACCAACCGGAAGCCGCCGTTTCGGATTTCGAATCAGCTCTCAAGCGCGAGCCCAAGAATGGCGAAGCACATCTGGGTCTTGCTTATGCCAGCCTCGATCTGCATCGCCCTCGAGTGGCCCTGCAACAAGTGCAACTGGCAGAAGTGGAAATGGGCGATTCCATGCCCATCCATCTGATCCGGGCAACAGCCTACGGGCAAAACGGGATGTTGGTGAAGTCCGCCGGCGAGTATCGCGCCGCGCTGAAGTATTCGCCAAATGACGGAGACCTTCATCTCGCGCTAGGTGACACGTTGTATGGGCAGCGGCAGTACCACGAAGCGATCGAGGAGTTGCAGGTTGCGCGTCAACTTTCTCCCGACAACGACGTCATCTACGCCCAGCTTGCACGTACCTACGCCCAACTGCAGGACCGAGAGCAAACACTGCACTATGTGCTGCGGGCAGATGAGACAGCCCTCACCGCAAAAGACCAGAAGCTTGGGGAAAGTCGAGTACTGGTTTCCACGGGACAGGCTTTGAGCCTGCTGGCAGACCACAACGGAGCCATGGAGCGCTTCGAAAAGGCGCTCGCAATGCCAGGCAGCGATCATATCAGCGTCCGTTTGGCGATTGCCCAACTGATGGCCAGCGAGGGGCATCCGATGGATGCGCAGCGGCAGATCGCGCTCGCGCTGATGGAGGGCCAGACCGAAGAAGCGCTACCGGCTACCGGTGAGCAGTTGATGGAGGCAGCCGACGTTTTCCTCAGCATGCACGACTACCAGCTGGCGCAAACCTACCTGAAACAAGCGCTGGCGGCAGGCGCGCCCGAGGCCTCCGTACGGATTGGCATGGCCAACACCTATCTTGCGCTGGGTGACACCCCGAGGGCGCAGGACCAACTCTCCCTGATCAGCAGTTCAACCGATAGCGAACTTGGCTATCAATACCTTCTGGCCAAAGCCAACGTGCTTCGTCAGGAACACCAGAACGCCCAGGCGCTCACCGCCTTTGCCCAGGCCGCCAACGCCGCAGGCGAACATCAAGCGGCGGAGCAGGATCTGCTCCAGGCTGGAGCAAATGAAGGACTGAGGATCAACTCTAAAGTAAGTTTCCTCTCGGATTTTTCCGTGTCGCCCATATTCGAAGATACGACGGTCTATGTTCTGGATTCAAAGCTCGATGTTCCAAATTCGGCAGGCGGCGCGGGACAGCTTCCGCCGCCCCGTTCCTCTCTCCAGACGCAATGGACCGGCGCCTATCATCTCCACCTCGGCAATTTGCCCGACGCGAGCGGATTCTTTCAGATGCGGAATGCCCGCGGCCAAATTTCGTCGCCTGGCGCGGACACGATCGTCAATCGTAATACGACCGATTACTCGTTTAACTTCGGGCTGAGCCCCACCCTGCATCTGGGTACCAATGTTTTGACCTTCAACACTGGCATTCAGGAAACGGTTCGCCGGGATTCCGTGTCTCCGGTGCAAATGAATCAGAATCTGTTTCGACAGTTTCTGTATATGTCGACCAGCGCATTCTTCAACATGGTCTCGGTCAGCGGCTATGCCATTCGTGAGGCTGGACCCTTTACCAAGAGCACCCAGCATTCGCGCCAGCTGGCTGGCGCGCTCAATTTTCGCGTCGGGCGGCCCTGGGGAAAGACTGTTCTGGTGACCGGCTGGGGAGCTAGCGACCAGCAGTTTGCTCCCGTCTTCAGCGAGGACTACTACACCTCCGCTTACCTCGGCATCGAATGCCGGGTTTCCCAGCGGCTCAAGTTCACGGCGGTCGCAGAAGATCTGCGGGCATGGCGTGTATTTGGAGGCAAGTGGGCGATTGCGCAGGCCCTCCGTCCGGCTGGAAGCGTTCAGTTTGCCCCCACGCGTAACTGGAGCGTGCAGGCCTCGGCCGCCTACTCCCGGAATATGGGTAACCACGTTTACGACGCGGTCCAGGGCGGGTTCGCGATCTCATATGCCATGCCCATGCACCGATCGTTTAAGGACGATGGCCGGGAAGTCGAACTGCAATATCCGATTCGATTTTCGGCTGGCGTGCAGCAGGAGACTTTCTTCAATTTTACGGGTGGTCAGAACCGGCAATTGCGACCTTACTTGAGTATCAGCTTGTTTTGAGATTGGGATCCGATGAAAATCTGTTTAGTTGCGACTTTCCCTCCCAGCGCGCGCCAGCTGAATGAGTACGCGTTTTACATTGCAGGGGAACTACAGCGCAATCCAGACATCAGTTTGACCATTCTGGCGGACGAACTGACCGACTATGAATTCGCCACGGACGAGAACGGGAACCCGTTGAATGGTCCGCAACCGGCTGAACTGGCGGGCTTCGACGTGATCCGCTGCTGGAAGTTCAACAGCCTGGCAACTCCCGTGCGTTTGTTAAACACGATCCGCAAATTGAAGCCGGATGTTGTGTGGTTCAATCTCGTATTCTCGAGCTTTGGCACTCCGGAATTCCCGCTGGCAGCCTTTGCGGGACTGTCGACGCCGGCTCTGACTCGAGCTCTCGGCTATTACACCCATGTGACCCTGCACCACATCATCGAGCATGTCGATTTTGCCAGCGCTGGAGTGCGCCAGGTAAAGATGTTCCGTTTGGCCTCTGAGGTGGCAACCAGAACCTTGCTCAGGGCGAATTCTGTCTCCGTATTGCTCTCGGGGTATCGGCGCACTTTGGTGGAGAAGTACAGCGCCCAAAATGTTCTTTTGGGCACCCATGGGACGTTCGCGCCCTGTGCCACTCCCCCGGACTTTACGAAGAGGGCGAATCCGGAACATCGCATTCTGGCGATCGGACATTGGGGCACCTACAAACGGCTGGAGACTCTGATGGATGCCTTTCCCGCGGTCTTGCGGAAAGTGCCCCACGCCAAGCTGATCATTGCAGGGGCCAATCATCACACGAAACCGAGGTATTGGGAGTCGATGCGCGAGTCGCTCAGTCCCGGCTCCGGCATCGAGTTCCGCGGATATGTTCCGGAAGAGGCCATTCCCGAACTTTTCCAGACCTCCACGGTTGTCGTTATGCCCTACGACTCCGCAACCGGGTCCAGTGGCCCTGCCCACCAGGCTTGTGAGTATGGAGTCCCCATTGTGTGCGCCGATCTCGCCGATTTTCGCGATATGGCTGCGGACGAGGATATGGCGATCAAGTTCTACAAAGTCGGGGACGCGGTGGATCTCGCCGACAAACTGCTTGAAGTATTGCAGTCTCCGGAGCAACAACGTCGAATGGCGGAGCGCAACTTTTCCGCCGCCATGCAGATGACCATGAGCAGCGTCGTCCGCAACTATCTTCGCTGGTTTGAGCTCAAGAGGTGCAAAAAGGCCATAGGTACGGCCTCGTTGTTCCCAGCTTGGCGCACTCTTTGGCTGCGCTATGGATTTCAGCTGCGGGGCGCGCCGTCTGCAGTCCTGACCTTGGGCCCAGGACTCATAGCCAATGGGGATGAGATCGAGAATAGCGACGAAGCGTCCGATCAAACGGCGGATCCAAGAACTCTTACCAGCTAGTTGCAGACTCCCGGTCCAAATACTCTTCAATGGTGACACCGGAAGCCGCGCTATCCAGCTGATGCTGCACTCCAATTACGGGAGACCACGCCGGGGTCGGAATCGTGGAGTATGAAAGCTCTCCCAGGTACGCCGTGACACCGTCGATGGACAGAGTTCCGAATCGCAAACTAGTGTTCTTGTCAGTCGCGGGCGAAAACCACAGAGGGATCTCCTGGAATCCGCTGCTGGTCACTCGTTGTACAAAGTAGGTGGCGTGGTGCCAGGTTCCATGGGAAAACTGACAGGGAGCCAAACCTGCATTCACCCAGGTCAGAACCCCTTTGTTCGGAAGCCAGAGTTGCCACTCATTCGTAGAATAGTTGCACTGCGATCCGAACATGAATTCATGCACGCCGTCCCGCAAACGCACAGCTTGAAAAAAGTCGAACTCCAACGCTTGCACGGAACTGGCTTGCGTTGTGGTTGGAACATAAAACCAGAAGTCCCATAGAAAATTGGTGTGGCCGGATTGCGGATTCTGCGGGTTTTTCCAGAAAAACAGGCTGTCGTCATAGGAGCAGCGGCTCCTCACGATGAAGTGTTGGCCGTTTCCATCAAAATCGGGGGAGTTCGCGGTGTTCGGGTCAGAGGTCTGGTCGAATGTTCCCAGGCTTCCGTTGTTGCATTGGCCGCCAACGCCGCGATTATTGTCGACCGTCCAGGAGAACGATGCCGGCTTATCGATATTCGCCATGCGAGTCGCGATGATTGGCGGAGTGGGGGTAACGACACCCGTTATCTCAATCGAATACATCGGAGTGCTTAGGTGATGCCCACTGGAATCCCAGGTCGTAATGGCCACCGAATGAATGCCGCCCGGCGGAAGAACTACCCACGCATCCAAAGACGGACTGAAGTTGCGAAAGACGTTGTTTCCATCGACGTAGACCACGTAGCCCGTGATGTTCAAGTCGCTGTCGGCCGTCGCCGCAAAATGAACCGGCGTGGTGACGCTGGTGGTCGTACCCGAGGACAGCACAGGCGATTGCACGGACACTGCGGCCACCGTCGCTCGCGCACTCCCACTCGCACAAATGAAGAGAACGCACGCCAGAAGAGGCGTCAAACAGGTGGCGTTCGAGGGTCCCCGGCCCATCGAGTGTCCACCATGAATAGCGGGGATGCAGCAGGACTCCCGGCGCTGCTGATCTTCTGAAATCTCCTGCGGTTGCTCAGCCATAACCATGCTACCCCAGGTTTAGCAATACAGGAAGGTAGGGAGGAGGCGAAAGAAAATCCCGTGGAGAAAAATCGGAAGTAACCAAACCGACCCAGCACGGAAGGACGTGCCCGCGCTATAGTCCTAGGGCATCACGCAAATATGGAGAGTGGACTGCGTTTCGGCTGGGAGGGTTCGTGAGGCAAGTCGATGGGCGAATGGACAATGGGCAATGGGCAATGGGCAATGGCCGCCCCTGCGTCAAGCCTGGTCCATATCTTGTCCCGTTCTGCGACCTCATCCCGGTTACGTTTACTGTCTTTGGGTGATCACAGAGTTTGCTCTTGCAATGGGGTGACGAATGGCGCTGGCGGGATTGCGATGTTGAGGCCGATGCGCGGACCCCAATTCTCAGGCTTCGGTTTTGCGCGTTTCTTGCCGACTGGATGTCCATTGCGAACTGCCAACGCTTCCGGCGAAGGCGCCAACAACTCGCGAAATCGCAGTCTCGCCTTGTACAGCTGCGATTTCGAATTGCCCACAGTGCAAGTGAGCATCTCCGCGATTTCCTGGTGCTCATAACCCTCTACTTCGTGCAGCAAGAAGATTGTCCGATACCCGGGAGGAAGCTGTTCCATCGCGCGGGCCAAGGTGATCCGGTCGACGCAGCCTGCCAGAGCCCGATCTCTCGTCCCGTATTCGTGGCGCAATTTCCCTCCATCGCTGTTGATGTCAGGCTCATCCAGCGAAACATGACACAGCATTCTTTTCCGAAAATGCATCAATACCGTGTTGACCGCAATGCGGTGAAGCCACGTCGAAAAAGCGGAGTCTCCACGAAACTTCCTGATCTTGCGGAACGCCTGCAAGAATGCGTCCTGTGTCAGATCCTCCGCTTCCGCGCCATTGCTGGTCATGCGTAAACATACGGAGTAGATGCGCGACTTATGCGCTTGAAAAAGACTGCCGAAGGCATCCGAATCCCCTTCTTGCGCGCGCTTGATCAAATCAGAAGCAGAAAGAGCCGTTCTTGTAGTCGCGGAGTCGATTTTCACCGGGAGTCCTCTTTTTCAAGTGCTACATCCGAATTTGGTTCATGACGAAGCAAAATGAGTGCAGTCCTAATTACTCTTCAGCGTAGAGTCGGAAGCAAGAATGGTCTATCCTGTGCAGTCGGTACGGGATTCCAGTTGTTGCTGTATCAAATAAAGTCAGCGAAAGGCCGCCCGACTTTCTTTGCCTGAAGATATTCCTCTCTTTATTGTTTATGCGGCACGAGTGTAAGTAGCGATTCAGGATCGCGCTGGCCGAAACGTAGTGGGACGCTTGCCGACAAATACACACTCGGCACGATAGACCGCGCTGGCACGACTCAGTTATTCCTTAGAACAGCCCCAACGCGAGGGGCGGAAGGTAGGCGTTGGCTCGAACCTCCCGTTTGTCACCAGCGCTTGCCTTCTTCCACCATGTGATCGTAGGGGATCACCGTGCTGTTCCCACCTCACACAATCTGCACGAATGTGTTTCTAATCTTCCGCGGCTGGCAGTCGCTACCTGAGCAATTGTGCTCAGACGCATCACATTAGAACTTGATAACGTTGCTTGAGTATCAGGGGAGGTTCTATGGGCGCATACCGCATTTTGCTGGCTGACGATCATCCAGTATTTCGCTTCGGTTTGTCTTCGCTGCTTCGGTCTCACGAAAGTTGGGAGGTCTGTGGCGAAGCCGCTGACGGACGGGATGCGGTCGAACAATGCAGGCAATTGAAACCAGATCTCCTGATTCTGGATATTTGCCTTCCCATACTGAACGGTCTCGACACGGCGCGTCAGATCCTGAAGCACAACCCCGCGCAGGCAATCCTGATCCTCACCGCGGTGGAATCCGAGCAAGTGATCCGGGACTGCCTGGAAGCGGGGGTTCGCGGTTGGGTCTTTAAATCCGACGGGACTCAGGATCTTACGACCGCGGTGGAGGCCATGCAGCGGCGCAAAAGCATCTTCAGTTCGCGCGTGTCGGATCTGATCATGGATGGATACAAGCGGCATCGCGTTGATCCAGACGCCGCCAAGGTGCCAAAATTGTCGCCGCGAGAGCGCGAGGTTGTGCAACTCGTGAGCGAGGGCAAGGCTTCCAAGGAAGTCGCCACGATTTTAAATGTGACCTTGGCGACGGCGGAAACGCATCGCAGCAATATCCTGCGCAAACTCAAGCTCCATTCGATCGCTGAGTTGGTGCTGTATGCGGTGAGAAACGAAATCGTGCATGTGCACCGTGCACCTGTGCGGCGCTTCCCCGGCCCGGAAGAGCAACGAGATCGACCGCGTGTAACCTCCGACTACGCTGCGCTTCCTAAAGCCGTGAATGGCGGAGCGGACGTTGGCCGCCAGAGCCTTAACTGAGAGCTATCGTTTCTTTCGATTCGGGGAAGTACAGCCCTAGCCCTTGTGAGGGTGGCGAGTATCGACTCCTCAAGGCCTGAGAGCGTGGCTCCGACGAAGGCAAACTCGTACGCGAGGGTTTGGCAAGGCGGCCAACGCGGGTTCACTCGGAACTCGCGCGGCACAGGACACGGCGATTTCTCCATAACGAATCGTCGACAATCGCGTGGGCCAGTGTGAGCCGAATTGCACAGAGGTCTTGAATCTTGCTTGCTAGGGAATCCGCCTTTGTTTTCTATGCGGCCGGTATCATCGTGAAGTTTCCGTTCCCGCTGCAACCTAGTGCTCCTGATAAGGTCCAAGTTGCGGTTATCTGTCCGTTTTGCACCGTTCCATTCAGACTGAGAATATGCCCTACTCTCCGGCGATGGTGTATTGAAAACTCCCCGACACTTGGCCATTGAAGTTCCCCTGCAGGGTGAACGAGCCGGCTTGCGTCGTCGTCGACGGGAAGCAATGCGTGTTATTCACTGTGAACCTAAAGTTGCTCGATCCACCGTCGCGCCAAGGTTGCCCGGACTACTGGAATGAGCTTCAGCAGATTCGCAAGGGGCCATGGTAATCCCAGCTTAGAAAGGGTTTGCCGGTTAACCACAATCCAAGAACATGTCGTTTCCTTAACTCTGCATAAGAAAGATTACCCTGGAGCTTTACGCACAGGCGGTTTCTGCCGATCAGCAGGAATCCCACACAAAGGTTGTGCAGATGGTGCTTCCATCGGACTTCCCGCAGAAATTGAAGGCGCGGGGCGTTACGGCAATGGCGTAGAAACCAGAGTCTCAATTGCTCTGGGTGTCCGGGGGTGCCGAAATCAACCCCGCCGAAATCAGCTAAGCACTTTGAAATCTTGGTGAGCGCGGCAGGACTCGAACCTGCGACCCATGCCTTAAAAGAGCGGCAGGGGCGAGGGCTGCCGCGCTTTCTCAATCACTTACGATCACGCAAAGGGCTGCAAATCAGGGTAGAGGGCTGGTGGTCGGGTCTTAATTTACATCTTAATTTACATCGGGCCGCAAAACAGTCATCTCCTGCCTGACAGTCCTTCCCTTCCCTGCATCCGAGATCGTGCCTGCTAGGGCCCTCAGCGCCCGCGCGCGGGCCATCCTAGGATGCTGGTCAGAACTTCGTGAAGAGCTTTGTAGGATGGACGTGCAGGGCAGCCGCAATCTTCAGGATGTTCTTCAGCGCAACGTTGCGCACTCCGCGCTCCGTTTCTCCCAGATAGTTTCGGTGAATGCCGGCGAGTTCGGCCAGAGCTTCCTGGCTCAACCCGGCTTTGAGCCGCAGTTCGCGCACTCGTTCTCCAAACACCAGCAGCGGATCCGTAGGTTTCATCGCCAGCCATTGTTGATGGGATGACCACTTTCAGTCTACAGCCGATGGGTGTGCAGTGGATGGGTGTGCAGTGGATGAGTTTTGCACAGGATGAGTTTGCAGTCTATGAGTGTGGAGCGTAGGATTACCGCGTCCGAACTTCCTGGTCCTCCGGGACCATCCACAAGGAGTGACCCAAACATGGGACACGAGACAGGAACTCCCCGCAAACCGCCTCAACACAGCCTTCCAAGCCCGGTCGAGCACGCAGCTGTTCTCTTGGCGATCACGGGAACAAAACCAGAAGCGCTCGAGATCGCCGAATTGAACGCGGAGGCCGCGACCGGCTTCGAAGATTACCTCTATTGGTGCCGGGTTGCCTCTCAGCTCAGCGATGGGGAAGGGCAATCCGACAGCCTCCCCGACCGCGTTCTGGCGATCGAGGCACGCATGCGGCCCGACGATTGGGCATCATTTCCGACCATCGACCTGACAGGAGTCGTCACCTATCTCCTGGCCCGCGTCGACGAGGGCATTTGCAGCGATCCTGGGCTCGCCCTTCTGTTCGCGTGCGCGGGCGAGCTGCACCGCCGTCGCCAGCCAGCCCTTCCGCGCAACCTATCCGAATGGACGTAAACCGAAGGAGGAACAATTGTGAGAACCAGTCGATTCGAACGAAGGCCGCTAACTTTGTCCAGTCAGCCCGTCATCTTCTCTCAGAAGACGGCCGGCGTCATTTGGTGGGTTCTGGTCACAATGCTGCTGGCCGCGGTGATCGCTTTCGCCGCGGCTTGGTTGACCCAAAACAGCGCGGGCGACGTCCGCGTGAGTTGCTACACCGAAGGCGGTATGCCGTGCAAACCCTAATTTTCCAAATCGCGTTTTCGGTTCTCGCGGTGGGCTGGGTTGTGCTCATCGTGCTGTGCATCCACTGGTACCGAAGTGAACGCCGGTGCGCGAGAGAAAAGCGAATCGCGCAGCAGCGTGCGGGCTACCGGATCAGCGGCAGCAGTGGCACGCCATGATGTCAATAAGCTTGCCGAATGGGGAGTCGGCAGTGAGGACGGCGCGCGCTCTCGGGGGAGAACCGTTCGCCGTCCTCGAAGTTCTGGAGCGTAAACCATGAGCGAACGCTGGGCAGAATTTTGCATCGTGACGTTCGTCCTCGTCTGCGCTCTTTTGTGGAGATGGAGAACCGCACGATGACGCGACGCAACCCGATCTGGCCACTCTACGCATTCGTGCGAATCATCGACATTTTCCGCAGATGGTCGATCTCGGCGGCGAAGGAACAGAAGTATCGTCAGTCGAGGCGCCGATCGACAGACGCGCAATATGGTCGACGCCGGAGCGACGTGACCTCGCCGCGGTGGGCGGGGAGTTTTCATCTTCACATTCTGCCGGTGATCCTCCTGGTCGCTCTGTTCGTGATCCTCGACTGGCTGGTCCGCGGCATGATGATCCGCTGAGTGCGACGTAATCGACACGCGCTCGACATTCGCAAATTAGGGCACGCTGAAAGCCTTGACTGGCGCGGGTTTGAGGCATGCCGATTTTGAACCATGCTGGGCCCAGGCACGGGTTTTACAATTCGTCAGAATTGGAGGCTGCGCGCTTTGACTCTGCTCCCGCGTCGTGCCATCATTCGGCTCGTATGGCTGTGAAGAAAATCACCAAGCACCGCGGAAAGAGACCGCAGCGCCCGATTCTGAAGAGCCGCTCGGGCCCCGATATGATCATCGTGACCATTCCACTGGCGACGAGGGCGAAGGCACTGGCCAAAGGACTCTCGCTCGTAAAGCGACGCAATCTCCAGGAACCGATCCGTTGCTGCATGCTCGACTGCCACGGAGATCAAGTCGGGCCCCCCATCGAAGAGGTCGACATCCAGATGTGCGTAAAGGAACTAAGGGAGTCAATTGAAATCGGGCCGTTATCCCCGAAGGCGGTGGTTACTTTTCTGATGCTGGAAGATGCCCGTGGAACAAAACTGACGGTGAAGCTTGAACTTGAAGGTCACAAAGTGAACTGATCGCGGGGCTTTTGTTTCGCATCACCGCACATCGATCATCCTCGATCTTCCACGCGACTCTCCTCTGTCCATGCCAATTTGTCGAATATTGATTGCAGTCTATATCGATGGTGGGCTATATTCGCAACAGATGCGCAAGAGGACGTGATTTCCGCAACAGGGAGACAGCCTTCATGGCGGAGACGTACACGGTCTTATGGAACGGCAGTATCGATGCCCAGCATCAGAAATCTCAACAGCGACCAGCCACAGAGCTTCCGCTCGATGCACGACAGCACATTGGAAACGCTGGGGTTGCGCGCAAGCGCAGACAGCATGCGACCTCGGACGATGCGAACGCGGGGCGAATCCGAGAGCAATGGCACCGCGAGAATCAGCCGATCGCGACCGGCGGCTTACCAAGAGGCGAGCCCGTCAAAACTTAGTTATGGCGCAACAGTCGCAACAAATCGAGCAGCCACGAAAACAGCGCGGCCGTGATCTGCCGTGGTGCGGACCCAAGCCTCGGCGGAAACCGAAGGCCAAGCCGGAGATGCGGCTGCCGCAACTCGCGCTCTTTCCTGAAAGCCAGGCGACGCGGTGAGCGCCGTCTGTTCCATTTGTCGGAGAGAGGACCGCACGGCGATCGAGGAGAGCCACGTCGCCGGCATGAGCCTGCGCGCGATTGCGAAGGCCCATCCTGGAACGACCGCATGGAGTCTGCGTAGACACTTCCAGCACGTGCCCGCGATCATCGAGAAGCAGCAGACGCTGCAGGTGCGCCAAGAGCGGAACGATCGAGCGACCGCAAAACTTCCGACGCGCGTTGAACAACTCCTTGCCGAGCTTGAGCGCATTACTCTAAACGCCAATCGACGCCGGGATTACACGGCCGCGCTGAATGCGATCCGCGCCAGGCTCGCATGCCTAGAAATGTTGGGCAAGATCAGCGGCGAGCTGCGAGCCGGCGCCGGTGAGTTTGTTCCAGGAACCGCGGTGCAGGTAAACATCGCGCCCGCTGCGCCCGCAGAAGAGAAAGATCCTCAGCGGCTGGTACGGCGCATGTGCGAAATTTACGGGCTGCCGTTTCCTCGCGAAACACCCGTTCAATAGGTTGAATCCTTCCACCTGGAGGACGTTTTCCATGCTTTCGCTGGGCATGGGTCTGATTCATCATGCCTCAAACCGTGCGCCAGTCAATGCTTTTCACGCGCAACGCATGGGTCGATGCGAGCCGAATGACGATTAAATCCTGAGATCACACTCGCGGCTTCGCCTTCCATTCGCTCATGCGTCAGACGATGCCCGAAATGGCTTGTTGACAAAATTTGACCTGGTCTTAACGAGCGATCGGAGCCGAGTAGTGTTACTCTGGTTACTGTAGTGATCCCGGCAGTTGGCATTCCCCTTGAAGATTGCGTTGCTCGCAACCGATCATATAGACACGGCATCCAAACCATTTGACTTTTCAGAGGCCCAGGAGTATTTTGCGTGCGACGCAGCGGAGATGCATCTCGAAAGCAACTAAATGGCTAAACGCAAGATCAGTCTAGGCGGGCAGGAGTTCATGGCTGAAGAGGTTGAGTTTGAAAACGATTCCGGCGAGAAGTGGAACACCTATATTCTGCACGACGGAACGGCTCTTAAGCTCAAGATCGTCCTGACTGATGTATTGCGGGTCGATGGTCAGTACGCCCCGAACGGCGATCCGCTCTACACAGTGAACGCATCCATCGTCGCAGCAACAAACTCCCCCGATTCTCTGAAGAAGAAGGCTTGAATTTTATGTCGTGCCAGATCACAAACGGCTCTGCCGCTTACCTGTCGTTAGACGGCGTGGTGTGTCTGAATACCCCACAGCCCGGCCAGGCTCAAAAGAGATTGCGGAACGACGCACAGTTGAGAGGCCAGTCCTACACAAAATTCACGATCAACCCCGAGGCTCTGATCCGTCTTGAAATGTCCTTCGTTGCCGAGGTTGAAGCAGTGTTTGTCGAGCGCGCCCCCAGGAGGGCAGGCTTCCACGTGTTCACCATCGTGAACGAACGGAACCCGGACGTGCGCGCCCAGATCTACAGGCGCGAACAGGCAATCATGGACGAGTTCAAGAATGTGGAATTTGATTTTAGGATTATTGCTCGCCGCAACCGAGACATAAAAGACATCATCACTGGTCTCGGAGACCCAGTTTTCACTAGGTGAGTAGACTTGCCGAAGAAGGCAGAGCACAGCGGCAAAGCCGCACAGAACGAGTTCTTTGTCTCCACTCTCGGCAACCCATTTTGGGACTGGGCAGTTACAGGAAAGTTCTACGCGGCCTTGCATTATGTCGAGGCCTATCTCGCCACAAGAAATCCAGCCATACACTCCCGCAATCATGCGGTGCGCGATAGCAACATCCAGGCTGATTCCGTACTGAAAACGCTTTACGTAGACTATCGGGAACTGGAAAGCGAGTGTCACGATGCACGCTACGACGCTTCGCTCACGTTCTCTCAGGGGGACGTGGAAAGACTAGAGCGGAACCTGGACCGAATCAGGAAAGTATTGCAGCCCTTGATCGCATAGCAGGTAACACCACGCCCTCGGGGAGCATGAGTCGCCGTCGAGCTCGCGCGCAGCACGCCTCGTCGGCGTCAGTGTTGATGCAATGACGACTAAGCGCATGTCCCGAACCCCCACCGAAAACTTTTTTGAAAAGCTGCTGGATTATCACAGCTGCGCGTGCTAGTGTGAATTTGTCTTTGGTTCTGCGGGCCCGCGCGGTTGACTCTTGACCGGGTGTGGCCGCGCTCCCGCAGTATCCAAGTCACACTCGGTCCAAATGGCTTCCACACAACACAATTCGATTTCGCCATTCGCCGGGCCGATCTCCGCGCGCAGCACAGCGCCTTCCCCAATCAGGTCCAATCGGACCGCTCTAACAGGAGCGACCTTCGACGGGTCGCCACCGAGCGGCCACCGATGGGATCCGAACTTTCTGAAGTAACCCAGCCACCACGTTCGAACGACGAACTCCTCGCCGCCTACGCACACGCTCGCTTAAGCCAGGAGCGTGACAAGCTTCTGCGCGAGGCCGCGGCCTGCAAAGCGAAACATCCGAGGCAGGCAGAGCTGGTGATGGTGCGAGCGAACGCGTTCAGGATCGCAATGCGGTTCTTTACGAAGCTGCAGCGGGAAAGTAAGAGTGCGGCCAGTGAGTGAGACATGCAGTTCTCATTTCGCTGGCCGTTTTGTTTTTGCACGGCACGGCACGATAAACCGACTGCGCAGGAGCAAGGGCATGGCTGCAGAAGCCGAGCATGAGCACGAGGCGAAAGCGAAGAGATCGATGAAATGCACGCGTGACATTCGGCTTTTCCCGCCATCCGATTATCGGTTGCCAGATGACGGCCGGCAGTGGCTGCATGTTTGCGAGCGGCGCAAGACGCTATTCCTTCTGCTCTCCAGTTACGCGAACGGCGATGGCTCTCACATCAACGTCGCCATCGGTACGCTTGCGGAGGCTCAAGGGTGGAGCTACAGAACGGTGTGCCGACTGCTCGATGATTTTCGGGCGCTCGGCATTCTGAACGATGGCGACTTAGATCCCAGGTATAAGAACACTCGCGTTCGCTCCATCGACATGGAAGCGCTGCGACGGCTGCACGAAAGCGCTCAAATTGACCCGGCTGGTGTGCCATCTTCGCCGTCTGGTGTGACATCTTCGATTTCTGGTGTGACATCTTCGCAAAATTACCCCCCGAAGATGGCACACAACCGTCTTCAGACCGAAGATCTAACCGAGAATCCAACCGAGGACAGAAAACAGGGCTGCACTGGCGTGCAGGCGCTCTCTGTTTCTACTTCCTCCGGCAAGTCGAAAAGCAAACCAGTTCGCAGCAGTCGAGGTCCCATTCCAACCGAAAGTTGGGATGCAATCCTTCGCCACATTCAAGGACCAGACTTTGCAGAGGTCGAGTGGCGACCCATTCGACGTGATCGGGCTGCATTGCGTTCTTTGTGGGCATTGGCGCCTGAGGTAGAAGCAATCTGCGATGCGTTGGACGTAGCAGTCTCGCATGGAGCGACGTGCGCGGAAACGCTGTTCTCGATAGCGACGCAGTTGCTTGAGCGCGATTATTGCGGGACGCGGAGTCAGAGAGCAGGTACAGCATGAGCAGAATGATCGAGGCGTTTATCAAGCGGCGCAGGGCAGAGTTGGAAGCGCGCGACGGCGGCCGGTGGATCATCCAGCGGCAGAAGGAACTGGAAAAGGTTCTGGGACCGCGCAAGCCCGGAAAGCCGAAGTTGTTTCTGGTACCGAAACCAAAGCCAGAACCGGAGCAGCTCGACCTGGACTTTACCAGCGAGGATCAGCGCGAACTCGAGCGCGCGATGTCGGCCATCTTGGAGCGAACGCAGAACGGACGAAAGCCGAAGGTGGGCTAAATCGTCACCGCGTCGACATTGACGGTTTCGATAGCGGTAAACGCCTTGCTGGGCGCGGGGTTTGCAGCTAGGCAAAGTGAGCCATGCCCGGCGAGAGCATGGAACGCACAGAGGAGCACGGCAATGTTGAACGAGAGTTTAGGGCGGTGTCCGCTTTGTGGGAGAGACTGCAAGGCCGACGAAGAACTAACCCAGATCGATGGCGGCCCGCATGGAATATGCCACGTCGACTGCATCCAGGAAGCGGCCGAGGCGCAGGTTGATTTCGAGAAGCAGATCGAGAGGCGCGCGTCATGAGGATTGAGGTTTTCGCTTCCGGGCGCTGCGTGCCGTCGCAGGGCGGCATCGGAATTTTTGGTTGCGTATTGAAAGTCGATGGCCGAGTCGTTTGGACCGAGTCCGGGTGTTCGGGACGAACAGGACAGACCATCCTGTCGGCGAAGTTCGCAGGCGCAATCGTTGCGCTGCGCAAGTTGACCGACGAGCACGCAGAGCATCCCGAAGCGGCGCTCGCTTTATTCGTCGACGACCGGCAAACGAAGCTGCAGCTCGATGGGACGTGGCCGGCTGGCCAGAACGATTGCCACTTTCCGTTGTGGAAGGAAGCCCACGAACTGTATTTCGTGCTGAACGAGTACCGCGAATTTTATCTGGGCTGGATGAACAACAACGTGGCGCAGGAGTTGGTTGCGCAAACCATGCGGAGGCACAGTCTTTGTGGAGAGAGGACCTCGCGATGACCCCGATGCATGGCCCGACCGCAGAGCATCTCCGTTTCCGCGCAGCGAGGGAAGTGATCGAACGCGCGCGGGAACGTGCTGGCGTGAAGCTTCCGCCATTCACTCGTGGAGAGTGGGACCGTGATCGGGCCGCGCTGCGCGATTCGTCGAACAGGAAGCGGGCGCTGCGCCGTGCAGAACGGCTGGCGCTCGAAGAATTGGAAAGGGCGGGCTGGATCGATAGACAAACGGAACGTAGCGAAGGTAATAGGTAATTGCGATCAGAACTCCAACCCGTGCTCGATGCGATCCGGAATGTCCCGGAAGGGGATTTACCGGCACTCATCGGCCAGATCGCTGAAGTGCAGGCGATCGCGCTGGCACGGTTGACCAGTCCGCAAGCCGAAGTTAGAAGCGTACTGTCCGACCTGGCCACTGAGGTCGCTGCTCTGCGGGAGAACGGCGCGAAACAAAAATCCCTCACGACTCTGGACACGCGCAAGCTGTTCATCAGGGCATTCGCAGCTCGACATCCGGGCGTTCCAGGTCGCACGATCGCGCTCCGGCTCGACAACGAGGAACTGAGGCCTCTTCCATCCTGGATCAAGGCGACGAAGAAACGGCTCTGGGCTGAGTTGTGGGACCTCGAGACGCATCCGAAGACGCAGCGCGCGGTTAGGAAATTCGTCTACGACGAAGCCGCGTTGTCACCGCCTGTCACCGAGAGCAAGCGCGAAGGCGCATAAACAGGGGCGATCCGAGCAGATTTGTCACCGAGGAGAAAAATATATTCACGGTGTGCGAGGACTGGTAGCAAGATGGCGATGACAGCGCAAGGCACGGCACGAAATATGAGAAAAGTAAATGGCCGAGGGCTACATCGCGGACGACAGCCAGGAGCAGCGCATCTTGCGGCTGTTGGAATCTCGCGGCGGCGATGGTTGGACTCCAGCTCCGGAGTTGGCCAGAATTTCGTTGCAATACTGCGCGCGAGTCAATGGCCTGCGGAAAGCAGGGCATCGGATCCAGAACCGAATCGAGACGGTCGACGGTGTGCGTCACGGCTTTTACAGGTTGGAGCGGCCGGTCACGCAGGTGCGGCTGATTCCCGAGATGACCGTGCAGCGGTGGGCGGATCCGGAGGAACGCGCGTAATCGTCAACTGGTCAACATCGCCATCGGGGCGAACGCTGAAAGCCACAGTGGGCGCTGGTTTCGAGTCATAGCGATTTCAGTCATGCCTCGATGGGGCATGGATCAGGAGGGAACGTGGCAGGAGCTGTTGCAGAAATTCGGCGACCGACAAACGAGCAGCCTGCGATCGAGTACCTCGACGCGCGAGGACTGGGGCAGCGCTTGAACTTGCCGCCGACGTGGCTCTTGGAAAATACACGCAGTCGCGCGGTTGATCCTGTGCCGTGCGTGCGATTTGGAAAATATGTGCGATTTGCTTGGGGCTCGCGCGAGTTGAACGAATGGCTCGCACGACGCGCGTCCGGCAAGAAATAGGGAGGCTTTATGAAAATCGACAGCGCACATCTGGAAGCGATTCGCAACCTGCTGGGCGCCGCGAGTGCTGCACTGGCGCAGCAGAGCAAAGCGGCGCGCGAATTGGAGGAGGAAAGGCTGGCACTCGATGCGCGAGTGCGAGGCCTGCAGGGAGCTTTCGATATTTGCGCGGCCGCGTTTGCGGGTGACTCGGAACTGAGCTCGGCACAGCTTGCCGCATTGCCGGCCGCAGTGCAGAGCGCGGTCGGATACGTGCCTTCCGCACCCGCGGCAGCGTAAACATGCTCACCATCCGCCAAACAGTCGCTGCAGCAACTCCGGAGTTGTTTCGCGCTGCCCTGCGCGAAGAGATTGAGCGCGATCTGGCGGAAGTGGCGGACGCGCACGGCTTGGCTGAACTTTGGTGGAGCGATGTCGAAGTGCTTGCTGAAAATATTTTCGAGTTCACACTTCAGGACGTCAACGGAAAGCAGGTCCGCGCGGAGATCGAGATCACACCGGTTATTTTGCAGTAGATCAGGAGGAGTCATGGCAGACGAAAAGAATTACCGCATGCCGATGCCGCAGAAGATGGGAGAACGCGGAAGCGCAGGTAGCGTCGGGCATCAGCGTGCGGACATACGGCGCTCAGGCAATATGCCGAACGTCAAAACGCGCGGCCTGGTCGACCAGCACGGCAAGGCTGCCGATGGCATGACGTTGCAGCCCGAGCCTCACGATTCGCCGACGATGCCAGCGGAACAAAACGGTTTCGCGCCACTGAACGGCGATCTGCCGAAAAAAGATGACGCGCAGACGGCGCAGACACACGCGGATCCGGTTGCGCACGAGAGCGAACCCGCAGAAACCATCCCGACGACTGCGACGGCTCCGGACAGGGATAGCAAGACGACGCCAACCGTCGAAGGCGTGGAGAACGAACCGACCGGCAGCGTCTCAGAGGCGCGCTATCCCGCGCAGATCGAAGAAGCGCATCCGGTGGGATTTCCGAGCGACTAGCGCGCTAGGACGTAGCGAGCGGCGCCAAGCAGCGCGCAGGACGAAGAGAACCGGAGGTCAGTGACATGGGCAATCCCCAAAATGCGAACACGCTAGGCGGGCTATTGAATAGCTTGCAGGTCCCGATCAGCCCAGCTCAGTTGCGTGCGCTGCCGAACCAACCGATTCCTCTTATCGGCTCTCCAGGTCCGGGCGTCGCGAATCTGATCGTGCGAGTGATTGCGAGTCTTAAATTCGGCACGACGCCATACACTGCAGGCCCCGGAACAAGGGCGCAGATGCTTTATGGCGGGCCGAGCAGACTCGGAGTCGATGCGGCGCTGCTGGCGATCCCGGTCGGACCGTTTCCATTCTTGAGCTTTCCGGGGACCGCGGTTGCAAACGCAAGCGGTGGGAACACGTCGTATGCGGCGAACCTGTCGAACGTCGGCACGAATGCCTTGGTCGGATTTCCCGTCGTCGCGTCGGGCTATTCCCATGCAGCGAACAACGGCAACTTCACGATTGTGTCCAACAGCCAGAGCGCGATCGTCTTGAACAATGCGGCCGGAGTCCTCGAAGCGGCTCCGCCTGAGCCCGCGAACCTACAACTGTTCAGTTCGCTTGCGCTCGCCGGCGGCAGCGGACAGGTTGATTTGACGACGCTGCTGACATCAGCCCTGGCCGACACCGTGCAGACGTTCGAGGTTGCCAGCCCCGCGTTCCCTTCGGTGGAGGTCGCAAACGTGCCGATCTATCTTGGGACGTCGGCCAGCGTGTTGAGCGCGCCGCAAAACTTCTCGGCGGGCGACTCCAGTGTGACGTTGACAATTTTGTATTCGCAACTGCAGTTGTAGAGCGCTGTTAATCGACATGAGATCAACATGTCGGCGGGCGCGGTCTGAAAAGCCTTGAGGGGCGCGGGTTTGGAGGCGGAACGATCTGACCCATGCTGCCGGCGAGCACGGTTCGAGGGCGTGTACGGGCACGGCACGGCACGTTAACTTCTGAGGAGGCACCATGGCAAAACTGAGCAAGGCCGAGCGCCAAGCATGGGAAAAAGATTTGGCCACTCTGCGCGCCGCCGTCTCGCAGTGCGAGCAAGTTTTGAAAGCGGACGATGAAGCCGCAAAAGCCGCGGAGGCAGAGAGCGACGTTGCAACCGTGAGAAAGATTGTAGATGGCGGGACGGGCGACGCGCGCACGGCGACCGCTCGGGGCGTGTTTGCTATCCGTGAGCAAGGTGGCAATCGGATCTCCGACGCGGTGTACGGCGGCGACCGAGAGAAGTAAAAGCTTGCGACCATCTTCGAAGGCGGAGGGCACTCCATGAACCAGGGACGAGTATTTCAAGTGAGCCAGCAAACGTTGCGAGAGGATGCAGCGAAAGCCACGCGTGCGAACCGCGCCTCGACGAAGGCAGCCCTCAAGTCGAGGCTCGCGAGTCTCGAAGTGCAGGCCGCGCTGGAAGATTTCGTGCCTGGGGTCCTCAACGAGGAAGAGCAAGAGTGGGCGCTGACCGATCCAGAGTTGGCGAAGTTTCTCGCCATGTGCAGTCAGAAAGAACTGGATCGCATGCGGGCAGAGCGCGCGTACAAAGGGCGCGCGGCATAGCGATGAAATTCACGTTTGACATCTTCAGGAGAAAGAGACCGATGACACCGATCGAGATAGTAAAGCCAGTGGAGCCGGACCGCGACGAACTCGAGGAATTGCAGACGGCGATTACGCTCCACCAGGGCCGGCTGAACATGATGGAAGAAGAGGCTGCGCATCTGGATTCCCAGATGAGCCGAATTGGCGTGCTGGCCAGCGCGTTGAAAATCAGAATCAGCGAGCATGACGCCGGCGCCGCCGACCAGCTCGACAGCCTCGAACGAGAGCAGCAGGAAATTGCTCGAAGGCGCGAAGGCTTGCGTCTCAGGATCGTGAGTCTGCAGTCGGAACTGGTGCCGATGACGCGCGAAGCGAGTGCGCTCGCCAGCCAGCGTGATCTCGCGCGCCAGGACGCGCTTGTGAAAAAGTGCGAGGTCGAGAAGGATGCGCTGATTGAGGAGATCTTGTCGAACTGGACGCGGTGCTGCGAAGCCGCATTTGATCTCATGGTTATGTTGGATGGCGGGATGGGCGGCCAGCTGCAGCTCGATGCGGAGCACAAGCGACAGTTATTTGCGATGAACACCGACGTGGGTGAGCGCTTGCAAAGTGCCGCGCTTGTTCATGTAAACGGACAGCATCAGTTTGTGTTCGCGCGGTCGGAAGTGTTCGCGCGCATGAAGATCATTCCGGCACGCAGGAAAGAACAGAGTCAGCGCGCCGGGTAACAGTTCGCCGGTTTTACTCCACAGTTTTTCCGGCGAAGGCTGCGTTTCATCTGGCAGAGGCCGCGCTCCTCCTCCGGAGCGTCCAGTAAATGGCGCAGCATCCGAGAGGCAACGGGCGGTCGTGGTTTGCTGAATCCCACGGCTGCCCGCCTTGGAGGACATCGGCAGTGCACGACGAACCCGAATTGGCAGCGACGAACATCTTGGCCCACATAAAGCAAGTGTGGATCATGGGCTGCCCCTGTCTGGTGTGTCAGCGAGTGGACGAGCGAAAAACGCACATCGCAGCGCGAAGCCTCGAGGAGCGGCCGCGTCCTCCCGGAGGGTTTCGAGCCGCGCTGCGAGCCCACCGGAGGGAGCAAGATGCGCGGAAGTCCCCAGACTCCGCGACAGGCGCAACGGGAAACGGGAGCGGTGCAGGACCGGCTTGACCGTCCAGGTGCGTCGAAACCGGAGGGGCTGAGTCTCGTTCTGGGAGGTCAGCCTTTCCGGTCGAATCTGTCCACCGGTGGACGGATTGGGGACAGGCAAGCCACGCCCGCCGCGGGCATGAGTCGGACAGAACGCGCAGAAAAGAAAGTGCTTAGGGTGAGCGATGGTGAAGAAATGATGATTTAAGTGCGGAGCGCCGGATCCCGTGCTATAGTGCAAGCGCGTCGAGCCGGTGCTTTCAACACTGGCCCGACGCTAACCAACGTCGCCTAAACGGAGGCAACATGGCTGATCAAATCCTACCTGATTTTCTCTCCCAGATTTCCTCTGTTGGCGGCCAAAAACGGAGGAAAATACATGCAACGCAAGCGAGAACAAACAGGCACCACCGTGCCGATCGGCGGTTATTGGGTTTGCCGTTACGCTGATTGGCGAATCGAGGATGGCGTCCGCATTCGCAAGCAAGGTCTCTGTCACAAACTAACGCCGATCCAGGAGCAGCACGCCCGACTCCGACGTCCGCCCAAGTACGTCAAGGAACTCCAGGCTGAGTTCATGAAGACGGTCAATGCCAGTGCTGCTCGCCCTGAAATGTGCAGCACGATCGGGCAGTTCGTCGAGTCGAATTGGCTGCCCTTCATTGAAGAGCACCGCTCGTCATCCACGGTCACCGGCTACAAATTTTATTGGAAGGTCTTGCTGAAACCCTACCTGGTGAACCAGCTCGTGCGCGACTACACCACGGCGCAAGCGGAGCGGATGCTCCACGAGATCGGCCGTCTGCACCCGACGATGAAGAAAGCGACCCTGCACAAGCTGAGGAGTATCCTTTCAGGAATCTTCAAGCGTGCGATCGGTCAAGGCCTGCGTCCCGGGCACAATCCCATTCGAGAAGTGACTCCTCCGGAGGGCCTGCCTTCGGCCGAGACATACGCTTACACTCTGCAGGAGATCCGGCAGATGTTGGGAGCGATCACAGACGAGACTACGCGGGTGATCGTCGCGCTCGCAGGCTACTGCGGCCTGTCGAAAAGCGAAATCCAGGGCCTTTGCTGGGAGAACTACGATGCGACCAAAGGCGAGATCGCAGTCGTCTCGTCGGTCGTCGCCGGCAAACGCGGCAACACGAAAACGAAGGCGCGCGCAGCCAGCGTGCCACTGATCGCGTCAGTGCGTGAACTGCTCGACCTGTACCGGCTGCGGCTTGGCGATCCGACAACGGGCGAGCTTCCGAAAACCGGCGTCATGTTCGCGACGGAGGTCAACACTCCGTTGGACCTGCACAACGTCTTCACTCGCCAGATTGAGCCCGTTCTCAATGGGTGTGCGGAGTGCGGCGAGAGCGAGAAGGAACACGGGGAAGCCGCGGAGCACGAGTACCGTCGTCGCGACCTCCCGACCTGGCACGGCTGGCACGCATTTCGACGAGGCCTGGCAACGAACCTCAACGATCTCGGCGTGCTCGATCTGACGATCCAGCGCATTCTGCGTCACAGCGATGTGACCACGACACGGAAGGCGTACATCAAGCCGCTCGACCATCAGGTGACCGCAGGTATGGAGCGGATGGAGGAGGAAATCCGGAGGGTCGAAGCTGCGACGGGAAGAGTCAACTAGGGCCTTTTTCGAGGCCGATTTTCCTTAATAAACATTGACTCTCTTAATCAACATCAACCCAAAGTTTGCAAGTCATTGAAAACTTTGGTGAGCGCGGCAGGACTCGAACCTGCGACCCATGCCTTAAAAGGGCATTGCTCTACCAACTGAGCTACGCGCCCCACTGACATTCAAATGTAACACACTAAAATACCCCTTCCCTAAGCCGTCCGACCGCCTTCGCCCTCCATCTTTGACCATGGTGGCAGTTGGGCGGGCGCTCGACTCGCCTCCCTCCTACGCTGTCAACGCTGGCGAGCTAACTTCACTTCGAATTGCAGGACCCGACCCCGCGCTCACGCTTTCCCGCCTGGCAACGCCCTTCACGGTTTCTTCAGAACTTCTTCAGAGAACCCTAAGTACCCCACACTCGATTCTGGGAGATTCTCCTCGTCGAAGGGCCGAGGGTGCGGCTCAACCTTGGAAGTGGTTGGGCCTGATTCGCAACCTTCGCCGGAAAAACCATATAAATCTTTGATTTTCAAGGAGAACCCCTATGAACTCGCCAAAATTCACGTCGCTCACCGAAATGCCGTCGAGCAGCCACGCCGATTTCTGCCGAACCGGATCATCCTCTTCTCCATGCGCCGGATCAATCTCCACCAGCCGTAGGACGGCTAAAATCACCTTCTGGCCTGTGCTTGTCCTCCTGTGCCTCTTGGTCACCCTGCGAGCCCCAGCCTCAGCCCAGGGCCCCACCCAGGAAACCTGGACCGGCGCTGCTGGCGACGGCCTGTGGAGCGATGGCGATAACTGGAGCCCCACGACGAAGCCGGGAGGCCCTAATGGAAACTTCAACGTTTCCATCCCGCACATCAACGGCGACGGCGTTGAAATGGACGTTAGTGCTAGCATCGTCAACCTGCAAATCGCGGCCAGCACGACTGTGAACGTCACCAACGGAAGCCAACTCACCGTTACGGGCACAAGCATCTCCAACGATGGCCAGCTGCAGATTGACAACAACGGTGGGGGAAGCTCGGGCAGGCTCAACATTTCCAACACCGTAACCCTTTCCGGCACCGGCAACGTGTTCATGGGCGCCAACGTAGCCGCCATTTCGGGAGGCGGAACCCTCATCAGCCAGCAGCTCATTCAGGGCGTGGGCACGATTTCCGTGGCGCTGCAGAATCAAGGTCCGAACGGACAAATTACCGGAGGAACGCCAACAAATCCGCTATTTCTCACCGGGGCGGTGACCAATTCCGGACTGATCTCGGGCCTGGGTTTCACCACGGTAGTGTTCCTCAACAACACAGTCCAAAATGGCGGAGGCACCATCAGCGGAGGGCCCGGACAGGTCCTGCTGAACGGCTGCACCATCATTGGAGGCACCGTGGGCGACGCCACTGCGGTTCCGATCGCCGTCCCGGGCGGGGCCGCGCTTAAGGGAAGAGCTTCCGCACGTCGAAGCCAAGCCTCCGTCACACCTCTTACGACATCTCCAATTACGACACCTCCAAGCGGCACCCCGACTCTTAATGGCGTCACCATAGTCGGGCAGTACTCCGTGGCCAGCGATATGACCCACACGAACGGAACAATTCTGGCGGGTGACATCACCAACAACGGGACAATCGTCGTCACCAGCCCTCCCGGCGAGCAACCGGCCGTGCTCTTTATTCCCGGGGCAGTCTCAATCGGAGGAACCGGGCAGCTCAGCGTAGGAAGCCAGAATGCATCGATTGCCGGCGCCGGCACCCTGACAAACGTAAGCCCGCATGTCATCGCTGGAGGCGAAGCAACTATCACGGTCACTGATCTGATCAACCAGAGCACAATCAACGGTGCCATAACCATCGCCGTGCACAGCCTGAATAACACGAATGGAATCGTCAACGGTGCGACTGGGATGGTCACCATCAACGGGGGCTCGGTGCAGGGCGGTAAGATCGTGGCTGGCAGCTTCGCTGGAGTGACCTTGACCGGAGGAGTGATCCTTTCCGGCGTCGACTTTACTGGTGCTGCCGACGGAGTGGTGTTGGCGGTCAATGCCGTCCTGGACGGGCTGATCTCCCCGGACACCATTCAGATCATTATCGAGATTGATGACAACGGCGTGCTGGTCCTGGAAGGCGGGGTAATTATACTTTCGCCCGGCGAGATCTTCCTGGACTCTTTTGAATTCACCGCCAGCCTGATCATCGAAGAGTCCGTCACGGTTAGTGGCACGGGGCAGATGACCTCCTCGAACAGTCCCAACAACAAAGTCGCCGGAGCCGCAGGAAAGAAGAACGCCCTGACCATCAATGTTCCCGCGCTCACCGCCGGCGGCACGATTGGGGATGGCACATTTAATATCACCATCGGCGCACATACCACCGTCACCAACAACGGAGGCTATCCGCTTATCTTCGACGTAGGGCCGAATAACATCTTCAGGAATCTGGGCACGCTGGTAGAGAACTCGGCCAGCGGCACCATCAAAATCATCGGGAAATTCGCCAACTACAACTCAGTCACCAATACACTGGCTGGCGGCGCCTACATGATCGATGGGATCTTCCAGTTCGACAATGCCAACCTCGTCACCAACGCTGCCAGGCTGACCTTGTCGGGCAACGGCCAGATCCTCAACCAGAACGGCGCCAATGGTCTGTTGAACTTCGCCGACAACAAAGGCACGTTTGAACTGTCCGGTGACGAGAGCTTCGAAACTCGCGGGACATTCAGCAACCAGGGCAACCTCATCATTTCAAGAGGCAGCGCCTTCACCGTCGGCGGCACCAGCACGAATTACAACCAGACCGCCGGCACCACCACTGTGGACGGTACCCTGACCGTTCCGGCAGGAGGCCTGACCGACATCACCGGTGGCACGCTGCAAGCTTCGGGAACTCTTAACGGAGATGTCTCCGTGGGCAACGCCACCGGCGCGGTGGCAACCTTCATCATCGGAGACAGCAAGAAAGCCTCAGCCTCGGTCTCCATCGCCAACAAATATACCCAGCTCGCCACCGGCGTCATGGACGTCCAGGTCGGCGGAACCAGCGCCGGCACTCAATACAGCGAACTCACCGTGACCGACGCTGTCAAGCTTGCCGGAACCTTGAACCTCGCCGTGATCAACAAGTTCAAACCGCAACTAGGACAGACTTTCACCATGCTCAACGCGCCGTCAGGCATCACCGGCACGTTCTCGCCCGTGAACGGCACTGTCATCAACTCCAACGAGCATTTCGCGGTGAACTTCGACTCGAAAAGCGTCGTGCTCGCCGTGGAATCCGGGCAATGAGGACTACGTGAACAGGATGTTCTTGAAAGAATCGCGAACGACTTGTCGTAGGGGGATGGCGGGCGTTGGCTTGATTACAGGCCCTTCTGAATCAACCAACGCCCGCCTTTTTTCGTCAGGGTGAAAGTGAGAGGTGGGGGAATGTCGCTGCTCTCGCTACCATCCTTTTGCACCCACGTCAGGGCCTGGCTCACCTTGATAGTGGCTTGCTCGCCATCTATCTTGAGTTGATCCGTACTCAGTTCCATCTTCACGGAGCTGGCGTTCTTGAATTTCGTTTGCGTCGCTTTCTGGTGCTCAGCCGACAATGTCGGATACAGCGCAACCAGGGTATTAAAATCGCGATGCTCGTATGCCGCCTTGTAGCTGTTCATCAGACTCTGAATGTCGCGGCGGTCCTGCTCCTCGACGCGCTTGTGTTCGGCATCCGAGCGGAAGCGCTCAACCTTTTTCTCGGCCAGTCCACCTGCCGCAGTAGTAGGAAATTTCTTAGCGAAATTCTCGAGCTCACTCTCATTCTGACTGTCATTGACAAGCTTCTCCACTCGTGTCTCGGCCGGCTGCGCATACTTGCCTCCGGGAAACTTGTTCAAGAATCCCTGTAGCGCCGCCATATCGTTGCTGGAGCCCAGGCTCACCCACTCCGTATCCTCAGCACTCGTCGCCGCTTCCATCGAACCATCCAGCGTCGTCTGACCGTTGAACGACTGCTGGGGCAAGGTCTTAGTCTTGTAGTTGTCCTTCGAAAGTTCGAGGGTATGACTGCCCGCCGGAACTTCAAACTTGGCGACTCCAGAATTGTCCGCCTGATGCGTGTCGCGATTATCCACCTTGACGAAAGCACCAGCCGGAAGATTCCGAACCGTGACCATCACGGAAGCGTGAACAGTAGGGTTAGCGTCGGTAAATTTAAATTCCCTGCCGTCGATGTTGCCCGTGTTGCCCGCGGTGAACTTACTGCTAACCGCCGAGGACTTGTGTCCATCCAGGGACAGCAAAACTTGGTGCGGTCCGGGATCCAACTCATGCGAGAAGCTTCCGTCACTCGCCGTCAATCCCAGATAGTGCCCGTCCGCGAACACCTGAGCGTTGGGCTTCGCATCGCGGATCGTGAGTGCCGCCATGGTCGGTGAGAGCTTGAGTTCAAAAGCAACTGTCGTCTCCTCGTCTTTGTTCACTCGAGCCCGCTTTGGTTTGACCGGTAAGTATCCGCTTTTCCGGACTTCGATGTTGTACTCGGCCGGGTCAAGAGGCAACCGCAAAATGCCGCCGCTCGTAGTCTGTTCTGATTTCTTGCCGTTGATCAGCACGTCTGCTCCGTCCACCCCAGTCTTTACGACGAGGAACGTGCCGACGGGAATCTTAACCAGCTCCACATTCACCGTCGGCTCTGCCGCCTTTGGGTCAACCACCAGAGACTGGGAATACACCTCATAGCCTTGCAGCTGAGCGTTGAGCTGGTAACTTCCCGCCCGTAAGCTCAGCTGGCAGTTGGGAGTCGTGCAGGTTTGTTTTCCAACCTGTACCTTCGCTCCCGTTGGTTGACTTTCGATATGAACAGTAAACAGCTTCGGGGCGAAGGCCACCTTCACCACGATCACCCCCACAACCACCGCGGCGACGGCGGCTGCCGCAATGATCCACTTACTCGCCAGCGGCGGCCGCTTCTTTCCAGGTTCCAGCTTTGGAACTTCCCGGGTTCTCGGTTCGACCTGCTCCGCCACCGGAGCTTGAGCACGAGGCTCCTCGACAGGCGCGAAGACTCGAGTCGCCATGCGAGTTTGGGCCCGCTCCACTTCCTGTTCACGCAGGCCATCGATGGCCGACTGCAGCGTTCCCCTGACGCCCGCGAAGCTTTCTTGAAACTCACGATCGTCCGGATGCTTCCCTGCCAGCGCTTGTGCTTGCCGCACCCGCTTTTCAAGCGCACCAACATTCACCCCGGTAATCGCATCGGCCAGCTTTTTGAGTTCGCCAAGATCGCGCTCGCGCAGGCGCTTGCCTTCATCGGCCTGCTTTTGTTGTTCGAGCCGCTTTTTCTCTTCCGCCTTTTTTTGCTTCACCGCCGCCTTGGCGGCTTCGAGCAGCGACTGCAACTGCGGATTCTTCCCCAGGCTCTTCAGCGCAGCTTCCACCGCCTGCACTGCTTCATCCGGCTTCCCACCGTCGAGCAGCGACTGAGCTCGATTCGTCTCGGCCTGCAGCCGGGCTCGCCGTTTTTCAGCTTCTTCCCGCTCGGCCTTCTCCTGCGCCAACTTTCCTTTACCGGCTGAGAGCTGAGAGCGCAACTCTTCGCTCTCCGGATACAGCTCGACCGCTTTCTCCAAAACGTCGCAGGCCTTCTCGGTCTGGTTCGCCTTCAGAAGGCGCTTGGCACTCTCCACCTCAGCCGCGATTCGCTCCCGGCGAATTTGCGCCTCGCGCGCCGCTTTGGCCTGCTCTTCGCGCTCCTGCTTCAGCCGCTGCTGGGCTGCGGCCAGCAGAGATTGCAACTCCGCGCTCTCCGGAAATTCACGCGCAGAATTTTGGATCGCTTCCACTGCGTCTTCCGTTCGGTTGGACGCTCGGTTGGACTCCATCCACTTGCGAGCCGCCGCAATCCGGTTCTCGATCTCCATGCGCCTGCGGGCAGCCGCTTCCTCGGCGCGCGCCTTTTCTTCCTTCTCGCGGACCAGGCGTTGGCTCGCAGCATCCAACTGCGCCTTGAGCTCTTGACTCTGCGGAAGCTTTTGGACTGCCTGTTCCAGGCTCGCCACCGCTTGCGCCGTCTGCCCGGAATCCAGAAGTTGGCGTGCCGCAGCAATCTCCTTGCTGATTTCCGCTTGCAGGCGGCGCGCCTCCTGCTCGGCTTTTTCCCGTTCCGCCTGCTCCACTGCCAGTTGCCGCTGCGCATCTTGCAGTTTTGTTATGAGCTCGTCACTGTCCGGATAATTTCGCAGCGTCTGCTGCAGAGTGGAAATCGCCCGGCTGGTTTGTTTGGAGTTCAACAATTGCTGCGCCGAGGCGATTGCCCTCTCGATCTCGGTTCGCCTGCGCCGCTCCGCTTCCACCCTCTGCCGTTCGGCTTCTTCCTCGGTAAGGCGTCGTTTGGCGAGATCCAGCTGAGTCTTGATCTCGATACTCGCGGGGAACCTGCGAAGCACCTGCTCCAAACTCGCAACCGCTTGAACTGCCTGGTTGGAATTCAACAGTTGCTGCGCCGCGCCGATTGCCTTCTCGATCTCCGCTCGTCTGAGCCGCTCCGCTTCGACCCTTTGCTTTTCAGCTTCTTCCGCGAAGTGCCGTTTAGCCAGGTCCAGCTGAGTCTTGATCTCGGTGCTGTCCGGAAATCTGCGAAGCGCCTGCTCCAAACCGGAGATCGCTTGCGCTGCCTGATTGGAATTCAACAGCTGCTGCGCGGCGGCGATACTCTTCTCGATCTCTGCTCGCTTGAACTGTTCCGCCTGCAGCCTTTGCTTTTCGGCTTCTTCCTCCGCAAAACGCCGCTTGGCGACATCGAGCTGTTCCTTGATCTCGACACTGTCGGGAAATTTGCGAAACGCCTCGTCCAACGTGGAGACGGCTCGCGCCGTCTGCTTGGAATTCAACAGGTGGAGCGCGGTGGCGATTGCCTCATCGATTTCTGTTTGCCGGCGCAGTTCCGCCTGGATCCTTCGCCTCTCTGCCTCTTCCTCCGCAATGCGTTGTTGCGCCAGTTCGAACTGCGCTTTCAGCTTTGGGCTGTCCGGGTATTTGCGGACCGCCTTCTCCAGGCCCATCATCGCCAGATTCGTCTGCTTGCTTTCCAACAGTTGCGCCGCCCGTGCAACCTCCCGCTCAATGTCTTCTTGTTTCAGCCTTTCCTGCCGCGCGGCCCGCTCCTGCTCTTCCTGTTGGATCGCCAAACGCTGCCGGGCAATTTCCAGTTGCGACTTCAGCTCTTCACTTCCCGGAAACTGGCGAAGTCCCTGTTCCAGCGCTTCCACCGCGCGCCCAGCCTGATTGGAATTCAGCAGCTGCCGGGTGCTCGTGATCTCGCTGTCGATCCACGCCTGCCTCCGCCGCGCCTCCTGCTCGGCCTGCTCCCTCCGCGCCTGTTCGGCCGCCACATAGCCCTGCACCACGCTGCGTTCCGACTTCAGCTTTTCGCTCTCCGGATACCGGCGCAGCGCCTGCTCCAGGCTTGCCAGTGCCCGGCCAACTTGATTGGAGTCCAGCAGTTGCCGCGCCGCGGCGATCTCTTTCTCGACTTCAGCCTGCTGCCGCCGCGTCTCCTGCTCAAACCGCTCTCGTTCCGCTTGTTCGATCGCGAAGTGTTGCCGGGCAACTTGCAGTTGCGACTTCAGTTCTTCACTGTCGGGATACTCGCGCAGCGCCTGTTCCAGTTCAGCCAGGGCCCGGCTGGCCTGCCTGGCATCCAACAACTGCTGAACCTTGGCGCGCTCCCGGTCAATCTCTGCGCGCTGACGCCGGGCTTCCTGCTCGGCGCGCTCTCGCTCCGCGATCTCCACCGCCAGGCGCCGCTGGGCAAACTCCAGTTGCGACATCAGCTCCTGGCTGTCGGGAAAGCGGCGAAGCGCTTGCTCCAGCACCACCAGTGCCTGGCCGGTTTGCCGGGATCCCAGCAGCTGCTGCGAATTCGCAAGCTCCTTCTCGATCTCTGCCCGCTTGCGGCGCGCCTCTTGCTCGGCGCGCTCCCGCTGCTCCTGCTCCCGCGCCAACAAGTCTTCGAGTACCACCACTTGAGCCTGCAATTCCTGGCTGCTGGGGTAGTGCTGCAGCGCATCCCGCAGCCTCTTCAGTGCGAGTGCGGTTTGCCCCGACCGCTGCAGTTCCGTCGCCGCCGAGATCTGCATACCGATGTAGCGCCGCGTTTCCGCCGCCTGGCGCTCGGCTTCTCTTCGCTGCGCATCCTGCCGCGTGATCGTTTCCGTCACCATCGACAGAAGCGAGATCAGGCCCGAGTCATCGGGATAGCGCTCCAACGCATCATTCAACACGCCTTGCGCGCGGATTAATTTACCCGACTCCAGCAATTGCCGGGCGGTCGTCATCTGGCTTTCAATGAATAGGCGGCGGGTCCAGGCATCGCGCTGTTTTTCCGCGAAACTTCTCAATTTCAGCAGGCCCAGCTCGTCGGGAAACCGCTGCAGTGCGGCCTCGGCCTTGTCACAGGCAGCCGCGTATTCGTCCCGGTTCAGCAGGTCTTCAATCTCGCTGCAAGTTTCTTCCAGTGCACGCCGCCGCAGTTCGTGTTCCCGGCCAGCGGTCGCGGTGCGCACCAACTGGTGAACCTCCGCAACCGTACTGTCGACCGACTCAGCCTGGCGCAACAGTTCCAGCGCTGAGGTGTAGTGGCGCAACGTGATCTCTTTGCGCGCTTCCCCCAGAAGGTCGTCGAGCTTTTTCCGCTTGGCCCGCTCGCCAATTTCCTTGGACAGAATCGCGTTGAGAGCCTTAGCGGTCGTGTCCGACGGATCGACACTGAGCGCTTCTTCCACGGCGCGCTTGGCCGTGTCCAGATCTCCTCCGCTGTGCGCCATCTCCGCCCGGCGTAAGGCCTCGGTCAGCAGCGTGCTCGAACGCCGCACCGAATTCCGGAATTCGATCAGCTGAGAATTAGTGCCGTCCAGCCGGACCGCCTGGTCGAGCAACGTCAGGGCGTCGTCCCACCGCCGGGCAGAGAGCGCTTCCTCGGCTTGCGACCGCAGCAGCCCGACCTGCTCGGTGATTTGCTGTCTCTGAATCTGGCTCTGCACTTCGCGCAGTAACTCGTTGGCGCGTCGGTGCTGTTTGTCCAGTTTCAGAACCTGCTTGAGTTGTTCCCGCGCCTTCGTCCAGTCCCGCGTCTCCATGCTCACTTCGGCGACGCGGAGACATTTGGCAATCACGTCGCGGCCCAGCTTCTCCTGCACCGACTGCAGTTCGAAGACGAAGTCCTCCATCGCCGTGAAACGGTCGTTGCGGTCTTTCGCCAGCGCCCGCTGGATGATCGTGTCGAGTTCCGGCGGGCAGGGCTGCACGAAGTTCGACAGCAACGGAGGCGGCTCCTGCAAAATCTTCGCCAGCGTTGAGGTTGGATCTTTCCCCTGAAACGGCAGGACTCCGGCGATAAACTCAAACAGCAATACGCCCGTGGAATAGATGTCGGAGCGGGCATCGACGTCCAGACCCTGAATCTGTTCGGGAGACATGTAGTAAAGGCTCCCAATCACTTGTCCGGTTCGCGTGAACCGCTCATTGCCCAGCTGAGCGATGCCGAAGTCGACAATCTTCACCACGCCGTCTTTCAGCACCACCACGTTGCCCGGTTTCACGTCGCGATGAATGACCTGCCGCTGGTGGGCGTAGCCCAGTCCCTCACATGCCTGGATCATGATGCTTAACTTCTCTGTCAGGGTGAAGGGGCGTTTTTCCTTGATGATCTTCTCGAGGCTGTCGCCCTCGAGATACTCCATGACCAGATACGGGATCCCGTCCTGATCGCCGAGGTCATAGACCGTCACGATGTTGGGGTGTTGCAGTGCGCCGGTGGAGTGCGCTTCGCGGTAGAACCGCTTCAACAGCAGGGGATCGTCGGAGAATACTGACGTGACTTTCTTGATCGCGACCATCCGGCCGATCGTCGGATCGACCGCCTTATAGACCTGTCCCATCCCCCCGTGACCGATCACCTCGATCACTTCGTACTTGCCGATCTTGTTGACTTTGGGCGGAACCATTGGCTGTAGGCGACCAGACTCGCCGGCGGCAGATACACATCACTCGTCGCAAAGAACGCTACCACGGAAAGGCATGAACCCGCCAACGAATGCTCTCGGCGCAAATGGGCTCATATTCAGCATTCTTTCGACGACCAGCACGGGGGAGGGACGCTAATTTCGAAGCAGGCGGTAGACAGCCGCGCAAGGCCAACCGCCAGTGGCCAACTCATCAAATACTAGTCCATTCCAAGCGTCAGGCTACCGTTTGGAATTGGAAATCACTTGCAGCAAATTCGGGTCTGCTCCGTCGGCCAGCAGACGGTTTCGCGTATCCCCGTTCAGACTGAAATTCACACCATAGGTTTGAACGAGAATCGCCATCCGGTTGTTGGTGATCCACCCCTTGAGCCCAGTTTCAACCTCAGCGAGAGAGAAGGGTGAAGACGACACCGCCTTGTTTTTTGCCGGCTCTTTCGACACCACCGTCGCCACCGGTTCGGGGACGTGCCAATTAGCTTCCGTCTTTGTAATCCACCCCTTGTGCAGCATGTCTTCCAGGCTGGCCCGCGACTTGTCCGAACCCGGTTGCCGGGCCGCTTTGCGAAACCACTTCGCAGCTTCTTTCGGATTCCTGGAGACGCCGGTCTCCGCATCCCCATCCAGATACAAACGCGCTAACTCGTACTCCGCGGTGGCATAGTTATGGTCCGCAGATTTTCGCAGCCACTCCAGTGCCCGCTTCGGGTCCTTCGCCAGGTACGGGGTGAAACCTTTCCGGTACATGACCCACAACGCGTCCTGCGCCCCCGCATGTTCCAGAACCGCGGACTTCTCCAGCCACTCCATTCCTTGCTTCACGTCCTTGGCTATGCCCTGCCCGCTGATATACGCCCTGGCCAGTTCGTACTGGGCCTCGGCATTTCCTTCTTTGGCCTGCGTTTTGAGGCTCTCGACACTCTGAGCCGACGCCGGTACCGTCGCCACCAGCGCACCCGCCGCGAGGACGCATACCAGGATTTTGCGCACCAGAACTCCCCGAGGCAAAGGCTGAAGATTCATGGGCCACACAACGGTCCGAAAACGCCGCTGGAAGCCGATGTTAGTTCTGCTTAGGCCCGAAGTCAATCGGAAGCCTCAAGTCCACCCACCCCTCTGCATCTCCCTTCGCAACGCCCCCCGAGGCCTCCCCCACGGCACTGCGCCCGGCCTCAGGTTTCGTGCTACTCTATGCCATTCTTGGGCCGGCGCCTTCCCGCGGGTCGGGCGCTACCCCGCGCGAACCGATGAAATACTGCCCTGCATGTAACAAGACGTATCCCGGCGACTACACCGTCTGTCCGGGGGATCAGACTGGTCTGCAAAGCGTTCACGAGCTCCAGCCCGGAATGATCATTCGCAATAAGTACCAGATTCTGGATCGCATCGGCATTGGCGGCATGGGCGTGGTCTACCGTGGCCGGCACCTCACCTTCAACGAGGTGTGCGCCATCAAGATCGTCAACGAATCCATCGCCGGGGATCAGAATTTCCTGCAGCGCTTTCAGACCGAAGCCGTAGTCACCCGCAAACTCCGCCATCCCAACGCCGTCCGAGTCGACGATTTCGACTACACCGAGGACGGCCGTCCCTTCATCGTCATGGAATTGGTGGAGGGCAAGAACATCGGCGAAATCCTCCAGGACCAGGGCCCACTGCGCGTTCCGCGCGCGGTTCGCGTTGCCACCCAAGTGGCCCGCGCCCTGGGCGTTGCCCACAAGCTCGGGGTCGTGCATCGCGATATCAAGCCCGGCAACATCATCCTGACCACCGACGAGCAGGGTCAGGAAACCGCCAAGGTCCTCGATTTCGGCATCGCCAAACTCCGCGAAGCCGCGGGAGACGCAAACCCGGGCATGACCATGACCGGCATGGTGGTGGGCACTCCTCTCTATATGTCCCCCGAGCAGTTCATGGGAAAAAAGGCCGCCGGTGAAATCGACGGCCGCACGGATATTTATTCCCTCGGTGTGGTGCTCTATCAAATGGTGACCGCGCAGTTGCCCTTTGATGGCGACACCCCGTATTCCCTGATGCTGCAGCACATCCAGGGCACCGTGCGTCCTCCGCACGAACTTGCCCCCGAGTTGCACATTCCCGAGTCGCTATCACAAGTGATTCTGAAAGCGATCGACAAATCGCGAGACCTGCGATATCAGACTGCCGAAGAACTCATTGCGGCCCTCGATCAAGTCGCCAGCGATCAGCCCATAAGCCAACAAGTGGCGAACCCGGCTGCCCAGACTAGTCAAACGCCAGTTCTGCCGCCGCCCAGCCAAGCGGTGAAAGCACCGGTCTCGAACGTCGCCGTGCCCCCAACCGCCCGTGCTTCGCAGGTTTCACCGGCCCCTCCGAAAACTCAACCTTCTGTGGCGCCGACTGTGAGAACTACCGCGCCCGCGCCGATTCCGTCGGTGAGTCCGACGGTCGCGGCCCCACCGCCTTCAGCTCGCATCGCCACTGCGCCGCCGGCAAGCTCCGTGCTCGTGAAGAGCGCGGAGCAGCATGTTCTTCTCCAGCCTCGAAAGTTCCGGCTCAAGCACTTTCTCATTCTGGTTGTCTTGGTTTTGGCGGCCGGATTGGTGGCGGGCGTTGGATATCTGAAATACCAGACCCTGCGCCGAATTCAAATTGAGAAAGCCGTCTATGACCAGTTGAGTTCCGCGCCGTCGCTCACTCTTCGCCAGGCCGCGCTCAGGGTGTCTGTGTCCGATAAACGGGAAGTAACGCTCGATGGCGCCGTGACCAGCCCAGACGATCTCCAGTTAGCCGTGGACGCAGCCGCGAAGGTTCCCGGCGTATCCAACGTGATCAATCGCGTCGTGGTTGCTCCGCTGACTCCGGTGAAAGTTCCGGTCACTGAAACCCCCGAGTCCCTCATCAGCGATGGAAATAAATACTTGGATGATGGCAAGTATGACGACGCGATCCAATGCTTCTCCAAAGCGGCAGCAGCGGATCCCACCAACAAAACCGCACAGGATCTAAAAGATCGCGCCACCCGCGCGAAACAAACGGAAGAGCTACTGCTCAAGAATCGCCAGTAGCCCTCATACTCGCGCAAGGAGTAACCGCGTCACGACCCCTGACTGAATGCTTCCTTCGCGACCTGCGCTTCCGTTTGGTCCGCTGCGGCTTGCTGATCCTCCAGAGCCTTCGCGGCGCTCGCATCCGGAGGTGGCGGCGGCACATCCGACGCGGTCGTCTTGGTATCGGGAGCCTTCGGCAGCCCGCCTGTGCCCTGTTTCGACGACAACTCCTTCATCCCGTTGTCGAGTTGCTCCTGGAAATGATTGTGCATTTCCTGCAAATCATCCACCCCAACAGCCACTTGTTTCCCCGGCGCGCAATCCGTCTTCTTGCTGCTGGAAACACTCACCGTCACTTTCCGGTCGTTATCGGGCGTATCCGTAATGCGTGTGATTACGTCTCCCGAGGACAGCTGGCATTCCTGCCCATCGGCCGCCACGGCCAGATCGGTGTCCACCACGAACGTTCGTCTCGCCGGATCCAGTGCGGGCGGTACTTCCCCGCTGGCCTGCGTAGTGGTCGCCGAACCCTGCCCCTGTGCGCTCCCGGCACTTGTGGCCGCCGGTTGCGCTGCTGCCGCCTGTTCTGCGGCGAGCTGCGCCTTCACTTCTTCCGCAATCGCTGCTTTGACTTCAGGCGTCAGAGTCACCGCGCCCGAACTTGCCGCCGGAGCATCGCCGCCCCCGTTACCCTGGTCGGCAGGCTGACCCGAAGCGTTGTCCCCGGCTGCGGCAGCCGCCGCCGCCACGTGGGCCTGATACGCCGCCTGCAGACTGGCAGAGAGCAAATAATCCGTCAGCCAGAACGCTGCCGAAGGATAGGTAGGATACGGCGCAAAATATCCGCCGTAGTATCCGTACCACGGCGCTCCGCCCCAGCCCCACCCGTAATAAACCGGCGCGGGCCAGGGATTGTAGGCCCACCCGTAATACGCAGGCCCGTAGTAGTACGCAGGCGTGTAGCCGTAGTAGCAGCAGTACCCACCATAGGAATAGGACCGGTACACGGTGGTATAGCTCCTGTTATTCACCACCACGGTCCGCGACACATAGGTGCGCCCGCCGCGCGTGACATAAGGCCGCTGCACGTATCCCGAATGCTTGCCCGTGGTGACAATGTGCGCACCGTTGTGCGTAGTCTCGATCCGGCGGCTTCCATTGAGCCCGTGCTCAATGTGCATGCCATTGCGATTGATGGAACGAATCTGTCCGTTGGGCCGGATGCTCGCCGTCCCGCCGCCATGGAGGGACACCTGCTTCCCCGGAAGCGGCCGGCTCGTCGCTTTGGCCATGCCGCCAGTTCCACCCTTCCCCATGTTGGTGCCGCCCGGCCTTCCCGTGCCAGACGTCGGGCCCGTTCTCCCCACAGTGCCGCCTTTGCCCACAGTTCCCGTGCCGGTCTTGCCGGGTGTACCCGTTCCGCTCTTGCCAACGCCCTGGTGTGTTCCCGTTGCAGTTCCCGGCCTGCCCACGGTGGACGGGTGAGTTCCCGTCGTAGGGCGATTGGTCGAAGGATGCGCTGCCGGAGCATTATGCGGCGCACTCACATGCGGTGCGGGGGCCGGTCTTGGCGCAGGGGGCGCCTTCTTCTGATCTGCGGACACTTCAACCACGGCTCCGGCGAGCAACAGCACAAGCACAACGGAGACCTGGAGAATCGTTTCACGACGCGGAACAAAGTTCATCGCACACTCCTGGCTATCAAATCCTCTTTTGATTGTGACTCCACCAACCGAAACGTTTCACCCCAACGAAATCGAAACTCGTCAACTCTGCCGACGCACACCCTCGCCCATGGCCACTGCACATTGGCCGTTCGCAAGCCGTAGGATGCGGTAATTCATACGCTAGATGAGGAAATCCCGATCGTCGTCGGTCTCCCCTGAACGCCCTGGACACAGATTCCCTGCGGCGTCGGAGTGATGGCAATTTTGATCCCGGCCCCTGTGCAAGTCAAGCAAAATCCCGGTCTGGGCCGATCTGGGCAGGGGGCTTGCAGCGTGTGCGTGAGAGCTAAATTTCTAGGGGAGTGGTGGCACGAAGTGACCGAAATCCAGCCGCGAAGCGGCGACATATTTTAGCCCAGGGCGCAAGCCCTGGGTAAGGTGGGACAACAGAACAAGTCCCGGAGGGACGACACAGGTTCTCACGCACGCTGTCTTGAGACCCTTGCAGACCCCGGACCCAAACGCTCGCGGAACCGGCTGTACCCACGTCCGATTCCCATGTTTACGCCGCATCCCGCCATGGTTCACGAGCGGATGCGCCTCTCAGCTTTCTTCGCGGTGGCCTGCGCGACTGGAGTTATAATCCTGCGTCGGGCGAGCGAGTCCCGAAAGCAATCGGCGCGAACACGAAAATCCTCGGTCGATTGTGAAGGAAACCACCATCAAGCAATGAAATTCGGAGAAAAATACGACCTTCAGGAATCACTCACCACCGGTGGGGTAGAGACCTTTGTCGCCAACGACAAAATCCGAGGTGAGCGCGTACTGGTGCATATTTTGCACTGTGACCCGCAGAAGCCCAACCAGCCCACCGTGCAATGGGTTCTTGAGTCCTTTCGCCGTCTCGCCCCAGAACCCGCCGGGCTCGTGCTGGAAACCGGCCGGTACAGCGGAACCCTATACGCCTACCTGGTCACTAAATTGCCCGAGGAAACCGCCCTCCGTCGCTGGGTGCAACAGTACGAATCTCAACCGCGGGATACCCGTGAGACTCCAGCGCCCGTCACGGTGCCGGCTCCGCCAGCGCCAACTCTTCCAACTCCGCCCCCACCTGCGGACCTGGCATCGACCGAACCTCCGCATGTTCCCGGTCCAGTCACACAGTTACTCCGGACTTTTGAATCGCAATCCCGATCCGCCGTGCCCGGCGTTGCTTCGAAACCAGCCGAACCGCCTGCTCCGAATCTCACCCCAGCGCCGGACCCCCTTCGCGCCGCTCCTCTGTGGAGTCCGGAAAAGGAGCCGGAACCTCCGCAATTCTCAGTCCCGCCGAGACCGACGCCAGATATCAACCGGCCATCCGGCCCCTTTCGTCCCGATTTATCAGCCAAGAATTTCACCCCCGATCCCGCCCCCTCGTCAGCCGGCCCTAAGCCCGGCGAGTTCACGAGTTTTTTCCAGGGCCCATTTCGCGGAGACCGTCCGTCCGATGTTCCTGCTTTATCCTCCTCGCCATCTCTTCCCCAGGAGCCTCCGAAAAAAAACGTGGGCGACTTCACTGCCATGTTCGGCTCGGTGAAATCGCAGCCGCAGCAAGAAGAACCGCCTCCGAGCAAAGGAATCGCCGGAAACGAGCCTGCCGGCACGGGATTCACCGGATGGTTCACCCCAGAGTCTCCCTCGCGGACCTCCAGCACAACGCCGCCCTCCATCGGGCTGCCGCGGCCTAAGGTCGATTCCGGGCCCATCTTTCCCGAGCCCGCCAAAGAGCCCTTCTCCCCGCCACCACCACCAATGTCCTATGTCGCGCCCGCCCCGCCGATTTTTCCGGTTCCGACGCCTCCCAGTCCGCCCATGCCGAAGCTCCCCGTAGCTGCACCGTCCGGCGCGGCCCCTGAAGGCGCCGGCGCCACGAATGCATTTTCTCGCCCGGTCAGCGAGCCCGCTCCCGTCGCGCCGCCGCCCCCCAGCGGTCCGAGTCCCTACACGGAAATTATTTCGGTAAAGAGTATGAATCCCTCGGCGGATCCCGCAGGCGAATCCAAGGAATCGACAGCCCCATCGATGGCCCCGCCCGCGTTTGCCATGCCGCCCATGCCCGCAGCTCCCAAGACGCCGGCGCCACCGCCCGCGCCGAAAATGACAGCGCCCAAAGCACCCAAAGCTCCGAAGGCTCCCAAGGTGGATGTTCCCCAGCCGCCCCCAGTCTCCTACTGGCCGCTGATCCTGACCCTGACAGTTCTTTTCTTTATTGCCGTTCTGCTGGTGCTTTATTTTTGGCTGAGACCCTAGACGGCACACGCCTCGCAGGAAAAAGTTTCACGAAGGCCTTGATTCGCAGTTGCCCTCCTTCGTGTACCTTCGTGTCCTTAGTGGTAAATGCCTTCAGATTGAGGGGCTACTAAATTTCTTCACCCCGCCTGCGGAAGCAGAATCAGCAATTCCAGCGTAGGGTTCGGAAGCTCCCCCGGAACGTACGCCGCAAAGTTGCGCGCCCGGTTGACCGCTTCCCAAGCCGGCCCCGATTGGTTCAACGCGAAATACTGATACTTCAACTTCACCGGAATCGCACTCGGAGGACTGCTCAGATGCCGCAGCTGAATTCCCGGCAACGCCTGCCGCACCAGGTGCTCAATGTGCGTAGCCGAACAAGCCTTTACCAACTGCGGCACTTTTTGAATGATGGTCTCTTCCGTGGTCTCCGCGCTCACCGCCAGGTACATGCGCGTATTCACCAGATATTTGTCCTGGTCGATGGCCGTCCCATAAATCGAGTCCTGCACCAATTTCAACGGCAGTGACACAAGATTGGTAGGCACCACCGTTTCCAGCAGCGATCGCAGCTTCTCATCGAGCTCTGAAAAAACCGGCCCCAGCGAATCATGCACGTAGAGCGGCAGATCGCGCGGCCGCAATTTTTGCGAAAACGTTGTCAACGATCCCGCCAGCGAAACCATCGTCCCGTACAACTCTTCAGGATGTCCCATCTTGCTCTCGTAGAGATGGGAGAAAGCCGGAAAGTTCGAGTTCACCGTATACAGCAGCCAGAAGTTCGCAATGTCCGATGCGGTGAAATCCGCCAGGCTCTGATTCTTCTGCCGCCGCCCCGCCGAAAGCTGCGTGCTGCGCGCGGACAGCAGTTCCACCATGCCGCGCAACAGTCCCACCAGATATTCGCTCGCGCCGATTTCGATGAGCGGCGGAATGAACCGGGGATTCAGTTGAAACGTGCCCGCCGGCGTCCGTTCCACGTTGGCGATGCGCAACACCGACGACCCTTCGCGGTTTTCCGATTCCGCCAGCAGCCGCATATTTTTTCGCGCCACCTGAATCGGCTTCTCGCTCGCTCCCGTATTCTCGTCGCGAAACGCCGCCACTTCCGCCAGGTATCGTGTGCCGCCTTCTTTCCCGGTGGAAACATTCAGCCCGCGTTGTCGGTAGTCCGGAATCGCCAGGTAAATGTCGAGGTTCTTCGTCCCCGGATCGAAGAATTCTTCCAGCGACTTCGAGGGCGGCGGTGGGTCCGCCTCCGGAACCTCGAACATCAGGCCATCCGGAAAAATCCCCGTAGCGCGCGTCACTGCAAATTGCCCATCGGTCAGCAGTTCCGCATTGATTGCCAGTTCCCGAAAACCCCACGGACAAAACTTAAGCGCCTGCAGACGGAAATTGAGCGCGTCCTCGATGAAGCGATCCTGCAACTGCAGATGCTGCGGCGTCAGGAACGTCCCTTTGGTCCAGAGAACTGGTTTTAGCTGCTTCATAGCATCGCGCCGCGCGCCGAGTTGGACTGGAGATGTCTCTCCGCCCACTCTCAGCACGGCTGCCCACAATAACAATTCCTGAGCCAGGAAGCAAAGGGCAAATCGGCAAGAAACGACGACAGGCGGGAAAAAGCAGACTTTTATGCTGCGCAGGATTTCGAATCGAGAACTGCTTTACAGTTTGCGGGAAAACTCGGATTTGTCGGTGATACCGTGGAAGAGCGGCCCTTTAGGGCCGCGTAGACCGTAGAAAATTAATCTGGGCTTCAGCCCTCGTCGTCGTTTTTCTTCGACCAAACGAGTTTCTCAGCAAACCGCCAGCCGCTACGCTCTCTCGTCGCGATCGGACTTCCACAGACTTTCCATGAACGTCAGCCATTCCTGGGTTCTGGCACGCATGTTCTTCGCTACGTTCCGCGAAAAGAGCGCCAATCCAAAATCACCGCGGGCCCGGCGAAGCACCAACTGAATTTCTTCCTGCAGGCCTTTCGGAATCGTCGCCTCGTTCTCCAGAACTTCCAGCAACTCGAACATATCCGGCGCGGACGCAATCAGGCTCGCATTCGCAGTACCGTCCGATTCCACCGACGCTACCTGCTGACCGCTGCGATCAATCACGCGCGACCACTTCGCCGGATCAATCCGCCACATCCCCGAACTCAACCTAGATTTGGCCATACTACCCCTTAAAGAAGGTTCACTCCTACGTATCTAACTACTAATAGTGTAAGATGCTCCAGCTAACGGCAAGGTTACTAAGGTTCTTCAGGGGTTAACGGGGGGGATTCCACTTTGGATTGCCAAACCTCAGTACATAGACCCTTGGCTAAGTAAATTGTTCCTAAGCCCTTTCAAATCAGTACCTTTCTTCGTGCTAGCCTTGGGAGAGTTAGCACCCTCGCCGGCGGCTGATGATGCGCCAGATGATGCGCAAGAAGATGAGAAAAATTGTCGCACCCATCCTCCCCGCCAAAGCATCGCGCGGTTGCATTCGCTCCCGGCTTTGCTAGAATGCCCTGCAGCCAATTGGCGCGGGGGTCTCCTATGGCGATGCAAGTCTGTATGGGAGCGATGATGATGTGCACCATGGGGATCGCGCCCAGTTCCCTCGTAGTGCTGCCCACCAACATGGTGATGACCGACGAAATGCCCGACGCCAACATCATGGACTTCATTCCCATGGTCAACATAATGACGTTCGGCATGTGCATGTCGCCCGCGAATCCCATGGTCGCCGCGGCCACTGCAGCAGCCATGGGCGTGCTGACCCCGATGCCCTGCATTCCTATGACGATGGCTCCCTGGGTCCCCGGAGCCCCGACCGTTCTGCTCGCTGAAATGCCCACGCTCGACAACACTTCAACATTGATGTGCATGTGGGCGGGCGTTATCACATTCGTCGACGCGGGAGAATTTACGGTGATGGTGCCGTAGCCGCGCCCACGCGCTCGGGCACTCGAACTCGCCTCAGACCAGCTCGGCTCAGACCAATCGCGAGCCGTTCTCCGCCAACTTCTGAATGCTCCCCAACGTGCCGAGATGAAACTGCGACGTACATAGGCAGTGATGTAACGCTTCCTCCGCGTCGCCCGCATGTGGATTTTCCTCGGAATTGTCCGTCGTTGCTCCCGCCACATGCGCCAGTTCGTGGATCAAAGTACAACCCAGCACATGGCTCGTCTCAAACAGGATCGTGGGGTCGATCGCAATGTCCCGCCCGGCCGTGACCGCATGCGGCAAATCTTCGAACGTGTGACCAGCCTTGGGTTCCAGGCAGTGCATTACGATATCGTCTTCCTGCAGAACCTGTTTCAGGGTCTTGTGGCGACTCAGCGTCTGGAAATAAGCATTGCACTTGCCCCCGACGATATTGGCTCGTTGATTTACAAACCCCCAGGCCTCGTTCAGTTGCCGGTTTACATCGGCGATCTTCGTGGTTCCGTCCTTGAACTGCGCCGTCAGAGTGTCGCCGTCGAACCCCCGAAATCTGTAAATTCGGCTAAGCACATTGGGCAGCGAGCCTGAGTACTTACCTTTGATGTCGATGATCAATGCCATAAAAGCTGCTCCTTCATCCTCCGCTGGAGTTATTGGTGCTGGATGGTGCCGTAGACGGAGCTTCAGGGATCGCGCTGGCGTCTCTTTTCAATCCCGAAGAACTGATTCTAAGAAGAACCGATCCTAAGAAAACAACGTGCCCCGGACGGCATCCTGCCTGCTCAAAAGCAATCCACCTGTTTCACCGTGCGGAACGCAGTCTTCCTGTCATACGCCACCTCGCAACGGGAAAACTTTTCTGCCATTTTCATGGTTACCGACATCGCCGTATCCCGGTAGAAGCACGAGATCCAGATTTCGCCGGTAAGGCCGGAAGAGAAGTCGAATGTCTCTGACTTCTCTTGTTTCGTCGCAACCGTCTTGACGGGAGTCCGAAAAACCAGATTCTCCGGGGGGCCTTCGGAGAATCCCACGCCGTAGAAGTGACGAACGCCATTGGAGCCGCTATTGTATGCACGCCATCCTGAGAGCGCAGTGACGTCGGCTGCCTCCTGCACCGAGATCGTCGCCGGGCATGCGATTTCCTTCGCGGAAGCCGCTGTTGATAAGGAGCAGAGCGCGACGCCAGTCAGCAACCAGCGGCGAGTCAGCCTGCGATGAAGCGTCATAGAATCACCGAGTAGCAGTCACCATTGTCAACCTGGATCTTGCCACCGTCCGGTACCCCTTTGTACTTGAGCACTCGCATTTGTATCTTGTCGGGGTGCGGATCGACGTGTTGCTCAAGAACAAGAAACCCCGAACCATCCTTTTGCTCTTCGATAAAAAAGCAGGCGTGGTTGCCCTTCGGATTGCTGGCATATTTTCCATCTTTGTTGAACGTAGCAATCGCCGTGCCGCGGGCAAGGCCGGTTTGCATTCCTGGCGAGCAACTCGCGATCGCTTCCTTAACCAGCAAGCCTTTCTTCCAATCCTTGGTCGAGCCGCAATCCGTGTAGTTCTTGACCAGAAACACGCATTGGACCTCCTTAGCACCCACATCGGCATCGTCAATGACTGCGTCCTTCTTGTCCAACGAAAGCAGCAAAGCGACATCGCGGATTACATAAGGACCAGGCATAACTCCTCCATAATTGTTTGGACCGACTAGTTCAGCTTGGTACCCTTACTCCCATCATCCGCCGTATCCGGATCATTGGGATCGGTAGGCGCGTCGGGACTGTCGGGCGATCCTCCGCTGGGGTCCGAGGTGCTGGCAGGAGAACTACCGCTGTTGAGGTTTACAAACGGGACTCCCGTGACATACACGCCCGCGGGACCGATATCGATAGAATTGGCTCCCGAACTCAATGTGATTCCCAGGGGACATTCAATCACGATGCCGGTCTCCGCACTCAGATGAATGCTCATGGCGGACATCATGTACCCCATCGTGATGGAGTCAGATTTTCCCTGCGTGACCGACAGCGACACATTGCCAGTCACGCTCTCGCTCTGGTTCCCGGTGACACTCAGCGACACGTTGCCGGTGACGCTTTCTTTCTGATCGCCGGTAACGTTGAGTGACTTATTGCCCGTCACACTCTCCATCTGGTTGCCGCCAACGTTCAGCGACATGTCGGAGTCGACCTTCTCAAAATGTTTTCCCTGAACATGCAAGTGCTTGTCCGTCTGGATTTGCTCCACCTGGTTCGTGGTCACGATCAGATGCCGGTTGGCCCCGATGAATTCCCGCGAGTCTTTTTCCACGCGCAGATCCATGTCCATTTCCGCATTCATGAAGATCTGTTCCTGCCCCTTCAGATCTTCAAACCGAAGCTCGTTGTAGTTTGAGGTCCCGCCGCCCTTGGAACTGCGCGACATAAACGTGCTGCGCGTCTGGTAATCAGGCAGCGTGTACGGAGGCATCTGGTCCGCGTTATACACGCGGCCCGTGATCACCGGCCGGTCGGGATCCCCTTCCAGAAAACTCACCAGCACTTCCTGCCCGATGCGCGGGATCCACATCGCCCCCCAGTTTTGCCCAGCCCACGGTTGCGAGGTGCGAATCCAGCAGGAGCTGTTCTCGTTCCTCGCCCCCAGCCGGTCCCAATAAAACTGCACAATGACCCGTCCGTACTTGTCCACCCAGATTTCCTCGCCTGCCTTGCCCACCACCAGCGCGGGCTGCGGACCCTGCACAAAAGGTCTCGGCGTGATGCGCGGTGGGCGGTAAGGAACCGACGCCGGAATGCATCGGAACTGGTTCGAGTAAGTTTCTGCCTCTTCACCGGCCACGGTCGTATACGATTCTCCCGCCGACGCCAGGTGCCGCACCTCGGTCACCACATAGTTCGTGTTCTGGTCCGCGCGATAATGGTTCTTCAATTCGAACGAGTAACCGGACGCCAGGCCGCGGCAGTTTCCCGATCCCGCCACCACCATGTAGGCCGCTTCCTCTTCCTGCATGCGCACTTTGGCTACGGTGTCGCCCTGATCTTTGGTGGTATGCAATCCGGGATAGTCAAACAATTCCAGAGGCTGGCTGGCCGAGAGATTCACCACCGTCGGATCGTTGGCCAGCAAACTGGTCGAGGGCGTCGTGAAATTGTAGTCGGTCACCGTGTACTTGCCGGTTTGCACTTCCTGTCCCACGTTCCAGCCGCTGATCGTCTCGGGATCGGTGAGACCCCCCACCTGCAAGCTGTGGCTGAACGGGGAGCCGACACACGCCGGCAGCGTACTGGACTGGTCGGCCAGCACCATCGTATGTTTTCCCTGCGTGGAATGATCGAAATAGTAGAAGATGCCGAACTTTTCCATCAGGCGTGAGACGAAGTTGAACGACGTCTCGCGATACTGCACGCAATATTCGAGCTGCGGATAAGTATTCTTCAGGCTGAGCCGGAAATCCTTGAAGTCGAACAGATTGAAGACCTGGCTGATGATGTCGTTCACCGCCAGGTTCTGGAAAATCCGGCAATCCTGCTGGCGAGTCAAAAACCACAGCCACGGCACCACCTGCAAAAAGTAATGGGTGAACAACCGGTCGTCGGTATCCCCCTGCGTAAACCGGCTCACGTACCCACTGATGTAGCGCGGCGTGCCGTCTGGAAGATGAATGGTTATGCTGACCTTCTGCCCGACGATATCCTCGAAGGAAATCGAGTTGTTATCGTAAGCCAGCACTTCCAGTTCGTAGCTGAACAAACGCGAGATTCCCTCGTACCCCCTGAGCTCCTGCAACAGGAGCACATCTTTTCCCAGCGGGGTGTCCAGCACCAGCACCCGGTGATCTTGAGTGTAGTTTTCGTCTGCCACGAACCTGTCCTTCCCTTGCCGTGCGCGAACCGCGCACCTTAACTACTGTTCTGCCATCCCGAGCGAAGCAGAATTGCGCTTTTCAGCAATTCTGCGCAGTCGAGGGACCTCGTGTTTTCTCAAACGTACTAAATTCCCCTAACCCTGCGCGGCCGCCCATTTCCCTATCGATATTCGAATGCCCCGTCGGCGCCAATCCCCACGTGAATTCGCTCCATCGGTTCATTCGATGCCATCCTTCCCAACAACTGCCGCGAAATATCGGGCAGCAGCGTGTTGGTCAGAATGTTATCCACGTTGCGCGCCCCGCTCTCCACCTCGGTGCAGCGATTCGCCACCTCCTGCACCAGCGCAGGATCGTACGTCAACTCGATCTTGTGATTCTCCTGGATGCGGCGCTGAATCTTCCCCAGCTTCAGCCGGATAATCTGCCTCAGATTCTCGTCGCGAATCGGCATGTACGGAATCACCACCATGCGCCCCAGAAATGCCGGTTTGAAAATCTTGTTGAGCTCCGGTTTGAGCGCCTTCACCAGGCCATCGGGCCCCGGCATGGTCTCCGGGTCGGCACACAGTTTCGCCATCGTGTCGGTGCCCGCATTGGTCGTGAGAATAATGATGGTGTTCTTGAAGTCGATCTCGCGGCCTTCGCCGTCTTCCATTCTTCCCTTGTCGAACACCTGGTAGAACAACTCCAACACATCCGGATGCGCCTTCTCGACTTCATCGAGCAGCACCACCGCATAAGGCCGGCGCCGGACTGCCTCGGTCAGCACACCGCCTTCGCCGTAACCGACATAGCCTGGAGGCGAGCCTTTCAAAGTCGAAACGGTATGTGCTTCCTGGAACTCAGACATATTGATGGTGATCAGGTTATGTTCACCGCCGAAAAGCAGGTCCGAGAGCGCCAGCGCGGTTTCCGTCTTGCCCACGCCGCTGGGCCCCACCAGCATGAACACACCGACGGGCTTATTCGGATCATCCAAACGCGCCCGCGCCGTCGAGATGCGCTGGCTGATGATTTCCAGTGCGTGCAGCTGCCCGATCACCCGCTGCCCCAGGAATGACGGCAGAGAAAGGACCGTGGAGATTTCGTTCTTCATCATCTTCCCCACCGGAATGCCCGTCCACGCCGAGATCACCTCACCGATAATCTGCGCGTCGACCGCGACGCGGATCATCGGCGTCTCCCCCTGCAGCGCCGAAAGATCCGACTCGGCCTGCGCCAGCTGGGTCCGCACCGCAGCCACATCCACCGGCTTCGGGGCTTCTTCAACTGCCGTCGCCGTACCCGACGACGCTGCCGCCGCGGGAGCGGTTGCAGTCTGAGCCGTCGCCGTCGGAGCGCTTGCGCCGGCATCGCTGGCCACGCCCGGTATTTCCGTGCGCGCCACTGCGCCATTGCCGCCCTGCGAGCCCGCCGCACTCTCCAGTTGCGAACGCAAATCCCGGATCGTCGTCACCAGGTCGCGTTCCTTTTCAAAACGCGTTCGCAATCCCGCCAGGCGCGATTCGATTTCCGCGCTCTTCGTGGCGATGTCCTGCAGCCTTTCACGATGATCGGTGCCAACCACCGTTTCGCGTTCCAGGATGCGTTGCTGCACCGCCAGGTCGTCGATCTGCCGGACGCTGTCTTCAATGGCAGGCGGAGTAGCGCTTTGCCCCAGTGCCAGCCGCGCACACGCCGTGTCCAGCACACTCACCGCTTTGTCGGGCAACTGCCGCCCGGCAAGATAGCGGTGCGAGAGATGTACCGCCGCCGTTAATCCCTCATCCAGAATGCGAACTTTATGATGCTTCTCCAGCGACGGCACAATCCCACGCAGCATGGTCATGCACTGCGTTTCGATCGGCTCTTCCACCTTCACCACCTGGAAGCGCCGTGCCAGTGCCGGATCTTTTTCGAAATACTTTTTGTATTCCGACCACGTCGTGGCCGCAATGGTGCGCAACTCGCCGCGCGCCAACGCGGGCTTCAGCAGGTTCGCCGCATCGCCCTGCCCCGCCTGTCCGCCGGCTCCAATCATGGTGTGCGCTTCGTCGATGAATAGAATGATCGGCGTCGGCGACGCCTTCACTTCTTCGATCAGGCCCTTCAGCCGGTTCTCAAATTCACCTTTGATTCCCGCGCCCGCCTGCAACAGCGCGAGATCCAGCGTTCGCACCGTGACGTTGCGCAACGGCGGAGGCACGTCGCCCTGCGCCACGCGCAACGCGAAGCCTTCCACCACGGCCGTCTTCCCCACTCCCGCCTCGCCGGTCAGAATCGGATTGTTCTGTCGCCGTCTCATCAGAATGTCGACTACCTGGCGGATTTCAAAATCGCGTCCCAGCACCGGATCGACCTTGCCCGTCTTGGCCTTCTCCGTGAGATTGACCGTGAATTGGTCGAGGTTCGGAGTCTTTCCGCCCGGACGCGGCGCCCCGGCCGGCGCGCCCGGCGCCGCCGCGGCGGCAGCGACGGCAGCCTGCGCCTGCTCGCTCGAATTGCCCACAATCGAGAGGAAGTCCTTGCGCAGCGCATCGGCCTGAATTTTCTGAAATTCACGGCTCACGTCGCGCATCAGCCGCACCAGTTCGTCATTCGTCACCAGCGCCAGAATGGTGAAGCCCGTACGAACTTGTCCTGCGTTGTAGTCGATCGAGCCCAGGGTCCAGCCCTCGATCAGCATCCTCATGAGCGTCGGGCTGAGTGCCGGCGTTCGCGCGTTGCCGGTCTTCAGCTTGTCGAGAGCCCGTGACAGTTCCCCGGAAAGCCTTGAAGTGTCGATCTCGAAGTGTTTGTAAATCGCGGCCACGTCGTTGTCGATCGAGTCGAGCAGCTTCGTCAGATAGTGCTCCACCTCGATGTCATAGTGCGTGCGCGCCAGGCACAGTCCTGCCGCCGCCTCCAGCGCACTCCGAGTCGAATCGTTAAGCTTGCCGATCAGAGACTTCAGATTCATGGCTTCCCCCTTCTGCTGCTTTTATACCCAGCACGGTATCGTCCGGATTCCTCCCGAACGGCACCGACTTCACCCACGACACCCAGCCCAACTGCGGGCCAGATGCTCCTTCCGCACCCAAGGTACAAGCCGGAACCTGCTCTTGTTCGAGAATCAGCTTGACCTCGAAATCCCATTCGTCATTCGAAAAAAAACGCACCCACGCCCCCAACGGTTCCCACGATTGGCCGTACGGCAAAAAATCCACGTAGCGCTCCAGCGTCAGCGGACCCAGAACGATGCGCACCTTCGACTGCTGGTTCCACACCTCGTCGCCCACCACGGCGCCGAATCCCAGTTCCTCGCTCTCGCTGTTCCCTTCCTCCAGGCGGCACTGAGTTTCGCGATCCAGCCGGTACCACCCTCCGGCAAATTGCTCGATCTTGACCGGCACCTCGAAGTAGTCGGCCAGAATCTGCTGCAACGCCTGCGCCGACCGCGGACGCTGCGCCAGCAGCCCCGCATAGTAAATCAGGGTATCGTCCGACAACGCCTGCCGGTCGCGCAAGCCGTCCGTGCCCAATCCCACCAGGCTGAGCAGATGCCGCGAAAACAGATCCCGCTCGCCCTCTTCGCAAGCCACATCGAAGCGGTATTTTCTCCAGGCGCGATAAAACAGCGAGATCATCCGGTGATTGAACAGATCCAGAAACTCTCGCAGCGTTGTGTCCCCGTCCCGCAACCGCTCGATAATCAGCGTGGTGTAAGGGTTGGGTAGAACTCCCTCGGGGCCCGTCAACCCCATAAAGTTGACGGTCATCTGCGCCGGCTTCTCTTCCGGCCAATCCATTTCTTGAATCTGGCTGGCGGGAAACGCCAGCGAGGCGTGAACTCCAAAACGCGCGACTTCCGTCTCCGGGTGCGCAAATTGGCCTACCGACTTCCGCTCCGGATAAAACCGTTCCAGAAGACGCACCGCCTGAAAGAAGTCAAAAGAGAACGGCTCGCGACGGAGCTTCTCCGCGACTTCACAAGCGGCTAGATCAGCACTGATTGTCCCGCTCTCGGTGCCCACTCTTCTAACGGCTCCTTTCGCTGCCGGCTTCGCGCCACCATTTGGCTGAAGCTGTTCATCGACACATACAGACCCAGAAATTTTTCCAGTACGCTGGCAAACAGGTAAGCGCCGCCCCCGCTGAATTGCTCCTCGTCGAATTCAATCTCCACCCGCGTGCCTCTCGCAAAGCCGATTCCATGTTCCGAGATCACGCGCGTGAAATGCCGCCGCGCATTGACCGAGCTGATTCCGCCAATCTGTTTCTTGGTGTCCGGCGAGTCGGAAAAGTCGTACAGCTCCAGAATCTTCTGCAGCGCTTCCTTGCCCTCCGTCACGATGGAAAGATAATTCAGTGACAGTTGCGAGATCAGGCACCACAGGGTCTTGCCGTCCAGCGGCGGACGCAGCGTCCGGGAAGGCTTGTGCAGCGCCACAATGCGCTTGATCGCCGCCCCTCCCGTCATTTCGAAATCGCCATTCTCGCTGCCGAAGGGCAGGCGCGTCACCAGATCGCGGTTGGTACACGTAGTCCGCACCGTCACCGTGTCATAGTCGAGTTCCATCGGACGAGACGAGAGATCGACCAGCGAAAGAAACACATCCGTTCCTTCGTCGCCCTTGCGGGTTGAGGCCGAGCGCGTTACATACCAGTAAGCCGGCGTCGTGCCCTGCACCGCGTGCCGCTCCGAGTAGAGGGGGTGATACGTCACCGTTTCGTGAGTTTCGGCGTCGGTGCTCACCACCTCGTCGACAGAATAGATTTCCATCGTCATCCGGCGCCGCGCGTCCGGCACAATCGGATACTGGTAGCGCGTCTGATCCACCAGAATCGGTTCGGCGGTCTGCGCAAACAGGTTGATGATGGGCGTGCATCCCAAACGCAGCGTCTTTGCATTCACCGCGACTTCCAGCCGCTGATGCCGCCCGTCCTGCTCAAACGGAGAGATCATGAACAGAATCTCGGCCTTCGACGTGAGTCCGGCTCGCTTCAACTCCGAAAGCCCTCTGAGATTCATGAAGAAAAATTTCTCAGGAAACGCGAAGTACTCCTGTAACAGCCGGTAGCCGACAAAAGAACGTCGGGGGTACGGCAGCACGTCTTCCGTTTCTCCGAAACCCATGGGCTGCAGATTCCGCACTGGAATTTCGCGCATCGGCGTTTTCGGATTTGCCGGATCCCGCACCAGAATGCGCACGCAGTTGCGGCACAACAGCTCGTACACCCCGTGCACGACCGAGGTTTCACCATTCAGATAAAACGACAGCGTATCCGGGTCGAGCTTCTCGAAAGAAACATCCGGGAAGCATTCCAGTTCAACTCGCAGCACCGCGGCTTCGGTGGCGCGCAACGCCGGGCGAACCCGATCGGGCGTCATCCATTGCGCCTGGGCCACCTTGAATGGCCACAAAGTCACGTCATAGGACGTCCGGAACTTGCACGGCACCCCTTCCACCGGGCGTGAATAGAGAACCGTCCCTTTCGGAATTTGCAGGCTGCTGGTCAGTTTGCCCTGCTCCGCGTCGGTATGAAACTGCGCCACCGACATCGACGGCACTGGCCGCAGGTAATGCGGATACAGGATGTTCAAGAGCGCTTCGGTGATCTGCGGAAAGTCGTCGTCAATGCGCAGGTGAACCCTCGCCGCCAGCAGCGCGAAGGCTTCCAGCATCCGTTCCGCATGCGGATCTTCACAGCGATCGGGCTCCAGCACCAGGCGCGAGGCGATCTTGGGATACTTGTCCGCGAACTCCGCTCCAATCTGGCGCAGGAACGTGAGCTCGCTCTCGTAATAGTTCCTCAGCTCATTGCGCAAGATCGGCTCCCTTGATTTCGTACTCGCCCTTGCCCAGTTCCAGGACCGTGTCGAAACGCACCGGCTCCGGCGCTGGGTCCATGCACAACAGTCCTTCAATCGCGAACTTCAACATCCGGTACGCGCCTTCCACCGGCTCCATGCGTACTTTGGCGCGCTTCAACCGGGGCTCGAAGATGGCGATCGCCAACTCCATGTCTCGCACCAGATCGCTCTGGTCGCGCCCCGACAACACCGACTTCGAAGAGAGATCCTCAAATCCGTAATGGTAGACCGACCGAACCGTCTCCCGCGCCGACTCAGGAGCGGGCTCGATTGTCTTTCTGGTATTGAGGAGCCATTCCAGATCGCGCTTCAAGCCCTGCCTCAACTCGCGCAACGATTGCGCCCGCGTGAAAGGAACCTCCGAGTGGGTCTTCGGATCCCGATCGATCAGCCGGTCCAGCACCGAGAGCGTAACCGGTCCGCTCGCTTCTCGCCTGGCCATGGCTTACTTCCCGTCTCCGAACGCCTGCGCCGGATCCAGCCGGCAGATGCGCTCGAATAGCTTTTGCTGCTGAGCCTTGTCGGCTTGAATCCTGACGCTCATCTTCATAATGGTGGCCAGCGCGCCCGCTACCACACCCGGATCCTCCCACTCGTCGAGTTTGTGATTCTCGATCGCCGCCGCCAGATCGTCCAGAATGGGCTGCGCCACGTTTGCCTTGTTGGTGGTCGCGCAGATCTCTACCAGTTGCATCCGCCGGCGGAACCGCTCCCGTCCCGAGCGCCTGCGGCCAATGTCCTGCTGCAGGATTTCAAACGCCTTCCGCTCCTGGCCTTCGCGCAGGGCTTGCAGGGCCGAGGCATACGCGTCGGTCGGCTGCCCCGGCCATCTCGAGCCCAGACCGTTGGAGCTTGTCGAAGCCCGCAGCAACGGTGCGTCCGCGGCAGGAACCGCTGCCGCTGGCTCGGAAGGTGCCTGGCTCAGCGCAACCAGCCAGGCGCGCGTCTCCGCATTCGCCGCCGGCGTCTCGTCCATCAGCGCGGCGTCGAGCAGTTGCGGAATATCGGCGATCAACGCCTTCAGTTCCGAACGGATCGCCCGCGCAATCGCTTCGTATCCGCTGCCCAGGCCATCGCAGGCCTCCACCACAAAGCGCTGCAGATCGAGCCAGGCGCGGCTGCAGGGCAGCGCCATGGCGCTCTCGGCGGCTTCCAGCAACTCTTCGTATCGTTTGTCGAGCAGCAGCTTTTTCAGGTGCCGGCGCAGCTCCGTGGGTGGAGCTTCCAGCCGCGTAGGATCTGCCAGGTCAATGGCCGCGCGCAATTCTCCCCAGCGCAGTCCGCGCAACATCAAGTAAGACGCCGGGCTGGTCGGTTCCCTCCGCCGCAGATAGGCCGCCGCCTCCGCCACTTTCCGAATCGCATCGATGCGATCTGGAGGTTCCGACGAACCGTCCAGCGAAATCAGAACGCCCGTGCGTACCGGGCCCCCACCTTCCCCCGCCGCACCTTCGCCCTCGCCGCCCGCAGCCTCGGCCGCTGGGACCACTTCCACCGGATCCGGTTCCTTCTCACGCTTCTTCTGAAGAAAACCGTGAATGACGTGCCGCGATGCCTCCAGTGACGTCCTCAACGTGCCAAAAGATGGTCCGTCTTTTCCAAACTTCTCGTCGCAGGTCTTGTTCAGTTGCGCGACCGTGCTCAAGCAAGCGTCAAGATCCTGCTCGGCCTGCGCATAAAATTTTTTCGGAGTGTCTTCAAAAGCTTTGTCGAACGCTTCCGGAATAGTCTTCCCATCTTTGATGTATTGGGCGCGTTTCTTCTTGGCCTCGTCGGTCTTTGCCTGATCCTCATAGCCCACTTCACGCGACTGCTGGTAGTCGAGTCGGTTGTACTTCAGTTTCTCGACCACCGGCACTAACTTCAACGGAACTTCCAGTTTGGTTCCAACAAAACCAAGAGGCGCTCCGCGGGATTCCGTATCGCCGTCCTCCACCTCCGGATACAGTGTGTCCCAGAACTTTTCGGTCAGACCCAAACATACCGCCAGCCCCTCTCGCAGGCCGCCATATCCCTTGTGCTTAAGCAACGCCTCCGTAAGCCACGCTGCAAGCTGAAGATCTTTGGTTTTGTTGGTGAGAAGGTCCGTGGTTAACTTAATCACCTGGACGTTGTCCGAGACTTTACGATCCGTCTCCGTCATCCCCGGAGGCGGCTGCGCCTCTTCGCGCCGTGCCTCTTTTATTTTGTCGTAAACCGGATCGTAGCGGAGATTGGACCCACTTGGATTGGCGCCTTCAATTGGGTTCAGCAAGTCGTCGGGCAGGGGCATGTTGATCAGGCGGCCACGGAGGCGGGATTGAATTCGAGCGCCCGTAACTCGAGGAACGGAATTTCCTCCTCGTCCACGAGCCACACTTTCTGGCCAAACGGAACTTGGTATTCGGAACCGTCACGCTGCTCCCAGACCGTCATGCGGCCCAGGCGCACCATTTCGTCAGGGTGACGCCACGAGAAGGGAGCCAGAACCGGCAGCAACACCTCACCCAGTTCAGTACCTTTAAAGGCGGGAGTTGTGCGAACAGCAGCGGGCGTCCAGATCAAATCCCGCAGCTTCTTGGGTGGCGGAATTTCGATCGCAGCCACGTGCTCCAACGGGAGCAGCAAATAATTGCCCGCCGCGAAAAGTTCGAGCTTGGCGCCGGTTCGCGGATCGGCATCCGAAAAGAAACTAAATCCCTTTCCATTCGCGGTTCCCCCGCGGCCCGCTTCATCACCTTCCTCGCTCTGAGAAGTCGGGAATTCTCCGCGCTCAAATAGATCCTGGCGCTGGCGCTCGGCATACAGCGCGCTGCGATACAGCAGCACACCGATTTCGCTCTCCGGGCCCGCCTGACCCAGCACCTCCAATTGTTTGTCCGCGCGCTCGAACTCGCCGGCAAAACACAGGAGTTCAAACAGAAATGTTCGGCGACGGGTATCCGTCGGGTGGTCTCGCAACTCCGCGCTCAAAGCCTTGATGGCATCGCCCAGCCGCCCAGCCTGATACAGCTCTTTCGGGTTCATGCAAAGCCCCACTTTCAGATCGACGAAAACGTTCCCCTAGGTCCACGAGTTGAACAGCGTACGCGCAGCAACGGGAGGTGCTGCGGCAAGCTTCACACTCACCGAAAGCCCTCCCGTTGCCACACAATCCTAGAACCACAACAAGCTAGCTGTTGACGCCCGTCGTGATGCTATAGGTGGCCGTACCTGCAGACGTGGTCGTACCTTTGGTGGTGTCCTGAGTGTAGTACTGGTACTCAATCTGCGCATACGCGATACTCACACTCTGCGACGGCACCCCCTGCGACCCTCCACCGGTACTCTGGCTGGTGAGGTAGCAGTTGGTCATCGTCACCTGGATGTACATATAGGTGCTGCCACCGCCTCCAGCCTTATTCCCACTGAAGACGCAGGTGTCAATGTGCGTACCAGCATACAGATCCTTCACGATCTGCCAGCTGGAAGAATCCAGGGCGCAGGTAAAGCTGAAGTCTGACAAAGAACACTTGCCAGCCGACAGACCTGCCCCGCCCACGTCAGCCGGGTTGGAAGCGCCGAACGAAAAGCTGTCCAGCTCAATTTGACCCGTAAAATTTGGGTTTACCGATTCTCCGGTCACAGCGCCCGCGCTGCCAGACGACCCAATCTGCAGATAATAATCACTTGGCATTTCTGTTCCTCCATCCTTTTTCGTTTTCAGATTTCAAGAATTCCTGAGAATCCTTGTTTGCAGCCTTAAAGCCTTACTTTGCGGCAGCCGGCAACTCCGCCACCAACCGCAGCGACACGCTGATTTCGTCCAACTGGAAGTGCGGACGCAGGTACGCAACCGCACGATAGCACCCAGGTTTGCCTTTTATTTCTTCCACCTCTACATTTGCCTCGCGCAAGGGGAACTTGGCTTTTTGCGTCGCATTTGCCTTGTCGTCTTGCGTTACGTACTTGGAAATCCAGCGATTCAGGAATCTCCAGGCTTCTTCACGCGACATAAATCCGCCGATCTTGTCACGCATCATCGCTTTTAGATAATGCGCGAATCGGCAGGTCGCCATCATGTATGGCAACTGCGCCGAAAGCCGGGCATTGGCGTTGGCCGCGTCGCTGTCATAGAGCTTGGGCTTATTGCACGACTGGATGCTGAAGAACGCAGCCTTGTCGGTGCCCTTGCAGTGAACCAGCGACACCAGTCCCTGATCCGCCAGCTCTTTTTCGCGCCGGTCGGTGATGGCGATTTCGGTCGGGCACTTCAGCGCCACGTCGCCCTCGTCGCTGCGGAAAGTGTGGGAAGGAAGCCCATCGACCAGGCCGCCGCCCTCCACGCCGCGAATCGCCACGCACCACCCGTAGGTGGCGAAGGCCTGCGTCATTTTCGACGCCAGCGCGAAGGCGGCATTGCCCCACAGGTACTTGGAGTGATCCGTTCCGTCCACGCCCTCTTCGAAGTTGAAGCCCTCCACCGGCGCCGTATCCCGGCCGTATGGCAAACGCATCAGGACGCGCGGGCACGTCAGGGCGACATACTTCGAGTCCTCGCTCTCGCGGAATCCCTTCCACTTCGCGTACTCGGTGCTGTCAAAGATCTTGCCGATATCGCGAGGCTGGTCCAGGGCGGTGAAGCTATCCATGTTCAGCAATTCCGACGACGCAGCCGAAAGGAACGGTGCGTGCGCCGAGGCCGCGACCTGCGAAACCTTCTCCAGCAATTCCAGGTCTTCGGGATGCTTGCTGAATTCATAGTCGCCCACCAGCGCGCCGAACGGCTCGCCGCCGAAGATGCCGTACTCTTCCTCGTACACCTTCTTGAACAGCGCGCTCTGATCGAATTCCGGAGCCCGTTGCAAATCGCGCAGCAGGTCCTTCTTCGAAGCGTTCAGAACCCGAATCTTCAACTGGGTTCCCGTTTCCGACTGATCCAGCAGATACTTCAGTCCCCGCCAGGTTGATTCCAGCTTCTGGAACTGAGGATGATGCAATACCTCGTTCAACTGCAGCGAAATCAGATGATCGATCTGCGCGACCCGCGCCGATATCATCTGGTCCGCATCCCGTCCCAGCACCATCGAACCTTCCAGCACCTGGGCCACGAATTCCTTGATCAGCCCTTTGCCTCGCTCGCGCGCGCTCGGATCGCTGAATCGTCCCGTTTCTACAATCTGGTCGAGAAGGCTCGACTCCGCGGCCTGTTCCACTACGGCCGAACTGCCAGCTACTTTCTGTGTCTCAGGCATTGGGCTCCCCCTTCCCGACTTCGGACTTCAGTTTGTCGAGCTTTTCCGTCTTGCTCACCGCGTCGAGCAAGGCCTCGTCCAGCTTGTCGTTGGTCTGCAGTGTGCCCTTCAAATCGTTCAGCCGCGTCCGCAGATCCAGCAGTTCCTTCAGCGGCTTCACCTGCCGCGCTACCTGCTCCGGCTCGAAGTCTTCCAGGCTCTTGAACTTCAGATCCACTCGCAGTTGGCCGGCGCCAGAATCTTCGCTCAGCTTGTTCTCCACCGCGAAGGAAAGGTGCGGTTTCATGCTCTCCAGCACCGAATCGAAATTGTCGGGCGTTACCTCGACAAAACGTCGCTCTTTCAGTTTGGGAAGCGGTTGCTCGGGTTGTCCTGTGAAGTCTCCAAGGACGCCGACCACGAACGGCAGTTCCTTGATTTCGATCGCGCCGCCAGTCTCCACGTCATAAGTGATCTGAACCCGGGGCGGGCGCACCCGGTCCAACTTGTGTTGCGTGCTCGGTTTTGCCATATTTTCTCCCTACCTTCTTCCGGTTTTTCGAGGAAGTGCGTTTTCAAGAAGCTGATAATTCCGGTTTCGCGCTCGACGGGGGGCCGTCCGATCAGCGGGCCTATCGTGCAGGTTGCAGATAGCTCGCCAGCGACCGAACGAGTCGTGGTGCAACGGTTTATCACAAGCCCCAACTGCAGTCAAGCACCAAGCCCATTTTTTCTGCCTGAAAAGCACTTTTCCGGGAAAGATCTTTAACCAAGCCGCCTGCTTCACGAATGGATAGTGTTCGGGACCGGAAAAACGTTACAGACAACCCTCGTTCCCCCGACGTTACCGGGCAAAGCGCCTGCGAAATGGGGAGAAAACAACCCTTAGACGGGGAGGGTAACCTGCAAATCTCGAAGCAGCCAAATCGGCAGAGTCTAAATAGAAACAGGCTAAATCGGAGGAGTCTAAATCGAAACGAAGCGTCGTGACCCTACGGCACCCACCGCCCCGCTAGCCCACGCAGCGGCTCGGCGATCGACTGGAACCTCGCCACCCGGACCACATCCCGCCCCTTGAACGAAACCAGCGGAATCAGCCCTTCCTCCACTATCCGTTCGACCGCTTCCTCGGTGAGCATCACCTCGGCGCACGGTTTCGGCACAGACTCGCCGTCGCTCTGGTAAACATGCAGCGGAAGCTTGTCAATCTCCGCCACGGTTCCGGGACGCATCTCCCAGCCCGCCTCTCCGAAAGATTGCCCGAGCAGCAGCGCCACCGCAAACGCCGGATTCCCCCACAGGTAATCCTCGTGGACGGGCGTCCCCGAGAACTCCTCGAAATCGAACGCCTCCAGCGGAGACGTTTTTTTTCCGTACGGCAACCGCAACAAAAATCGCGGAAGCGCCAGTCCAACCGCCCCCGCTTCCGCCCGGTGCCGCAGTTCTACCCAGCCGTTGGCTGCCGGCCCTTTCCACTCCCTCGGTTGCGGAGCAGAAGACAGCGACGAAGACGAACAACCCAGCAGACTCGGGCCAGCCTCGGCCAGAAATGCAGCGCGCGCCCGCATCGCGATCTGCGCCATCCGCGACAGCAGCGCCGTATCCTCTTCCCCCGCTCCGAACCGGTAGTTCCCCACCATCACCGCCCAAGGCTCCGCCCCGGGCGTCTCAACGCTCTGCTCCACCAACAGCCGGTAGACTCCCGTGTCCCGCAAGTCTTTCGCGGATGTGTTGTTACCAGAGAGAAGATCCGCCGCCAACTCCTGCTTCGAGATATCGATCAAATAAAGCTTGAGTTGTGACCCGGTTTCGAGCTGCCGCACCAGAAGAAATGTGGCCCGCCACAACGCCTCCAGCGCCTGCAAATCCGGATTGTGCAGCACGGCCCGCATCAGTCCGCCGATGGCGCGGTCGACCACCGCAAGAATTTCCGGCTGGCGCGGATCCGGTGTGCTCACCAAATGCTGGGCAACCACTCTCCGCGCAAACTCGCCGATATCCCCGGATGAACGTCGCGGCTGCTCCGCGATCCCGCGCACCTCGGTCTGCTCGATCATTTCGTCCAACAGACTGCCCGAAGCCAGCTTCACGGCGCTGGGCGCAACCACCGGCGACGTGTCAGATTTTTTCGCCTCCGGCACCGCACCGCCGGAACGCAGCCCCAATTCCTCCGCCGCTTCCTGAAACGTTGAAGAATCCTGCAGACGGCCCCGCATGTTCCTCAGCTTGCCAAAGATTTCGAGGCTCTGAAAAATTCGGTCGGGATGGAAATCCTCAAGCTCCGAAAACCGCAGCTGCAACCCGGCACTCCCCTCCATGGGCAGCTGAATTTCTGGCCCCATGCGGGACAGCACTTCGTCGAAGTTGTCTCGGTCCACCAGCACCGCGCGCCGCTTGCCAATCGTCTTGGCCTCGGAGATCCCGCGGTTGGCACGCCCGCTGAAGTCCCCCAGAATCGCGATACAGAATGGAGTTTCGGAAGTCGGGTGCGCGCCCGAACTATCACCGCCGCCCGTCAGGTTGACCCCACCGAAGTCGAATGGTTTCGCCATAGCCCCTCAGGATCCCTACTGGTCCTTATCCCCCTGGATGATGCTGAGCTTGCGCAACCCTTCCTTGGCGTCCGGATTGTTAGCCTGCAACTTCAGAATCGCCTGATACTCTCTGCGAGCCTTGTCGTAGTTACCGTCTCCCGCATCTCGTTTGGCATTGTCGAGCAGCCGCGGAATGTCCTTCTGTGTAAGCCCCCCAAATTCACTCAGGGAGGCGTCCACTTCCGGCTGCGCCTCGACCGCGTCTTTCTTATTCTTGGTCGTCGTTTTGGGAGGCGTCTTCTGAGAAACGACCACCGGCTTCTTGACCGGCGGTGGAAGAGTTACCGGTTCGTCCGGTTTCTTGGCCTCAGTTTCAGTCGAAGTTCCAGTCGACGTTCCAGCTGATGTCCCAACCGATGTTCCAACTGATGTTCCAGCCGATGTTCCAGTCGATGTCCCAACCTCCGCCCCAGTCCCCGCCCCACCCGTAGTCTCTACCGCAGCCGGCGGTGGAATCGGAATCGCACGCTTCGCCCCCGTCGTCGGATGGAACAGCATCGCGATCACCGCCCCCACCAGAACCAGCGCCACCACGCCCAGCAGAATCCTGGTGCGCGTAAATAGCGGGCGCTCTTCAAACTCAAGCCCCTCCGCGAGAGAACCTCCCGCGCGCTCCTGGAATTCTCCGGAACTCGCAGCGCGGCGCTGTGCCGTATTCGGAGCCTGCTCCGTTCGATTCCAGGCATCGGCGCTGCCCTTGGCCGCGAAGTCGCCGGCACTTTCCACCGGCGGCGCCACATCACTCATCCCCCGCGCAAACGGAGAATCGACAATCAGCGTCGCTCCCACACCCAGACTGTCACCCCTGCGTGGCTCCGTCCAATCGCCCACGGACTCCCGCAAGCGGGCTACTCGCTCGGCTGTCGTCCAAACCAACTCCGTCAACCCGGTGTCCACGTTTCCGGTCGCGCCTCTTACTGCGGGAACCGTGGCCAACTCTATGCCCGGCCGATCACGAACCCGCAGACACACACTCTCCGCCAACAGGATTTGACCCGGCTTCGCCTGACCCAGCGCCAGTTGCGCCATCTCAATGCTGAAACCTGCGGGGTCCGCCGTCCGCGGCCGGTAGATCACGATTGCTCCGCCAAAATGTTCTCCGGGACGGCAGTCCAGAAACTCCAGAATCGAAGTTTGAATTCGTTTCGCGGCCACCAGCGCTTGCCTGGAACTCTCAAAGTGCGCCGCCATGGCTGCGGACGATTCCTCGATAATCCGGCCGCGGCTCGCGCCCACCAAATCCGCGATCATGTAGATCAGAACGCTGTCGGCCTTCCACGTCAGCGGTGCGCCGCGATCCGCCCGCTCCACGCCCCAAAGCCGAATCGCGATGTCCGCGGAATCTCCCGCCAGATCTCCACGCCACGTAGCCGGCTGCTGGCCAGAGTTGGCCACCTCGAATTCCCGGCTGTCGGTTTTCTGCTCGTACTGCGCCATTTTTCGCGTTCAACCCGCTTCGAACTCGGGTTGTAGGTTACGCCAAAACCCCACCCCAGGCAATCATTTACGCAGCCGCATATGTGGCACTTTTGTGCCCCGCACCCACCACCCCAGCAGGCTTGACTTCGCGCAAACAGTGAGTATGATACGGGACACCTAAGACGCAGGCGAATTTATGGCGGTTGCCGTTACCCCGGGGAGTTTATGCCACGACGTTCTAAATTTCATGCAGAATTGTGTCTGCCCTCTTATCTAACGCGGGCTTCCCTAGCCCTGCTATTGGTCGTTCTCTTTGCTCCTGACCTCCGCTCGAAGGACGCCCCTCTTCTCGCCATCGAGCTCTTTGACGGCCCCAACGGCGCCGCCTTCGCTCAGGTCAGCGAACTCCTGATCAATGGCAAAGCAGAAGTACGTTCCTGCGGTGGCGCAACCCAGATCAACAAATCCAACTACGGCAAGCTCGTGAAGATTCCACTCAATTCCTCGGTCACGTCCCTGGAAAGGGACGCCCAGGGAACCATGAATCTTACCCGCGGCGGCGCCGCCGAGTGCGTCGTCCCTTCGAACTTGAAATTCGACAAAGATGAGTCGCTCACCCTCGCACAAATCGCGGATCGAGCTGTCTTGACCGGGAAAGTTCTGAGTTCGTCGCCCGCCGGCACCACCGATGTTCCCGCCTTTAAACCAGGCGTAAAGCTCGTCTTCGTAGCCGCTCCCGACACCGAACTCGGAGAATATCTTCGCGCCGTCCGCGCTCATTCCGTCGCCCAGTGGCAGGACTACCTGGGCCGCTATCCCAAAACCGCGCATACCAGTGACGCCAAGCAAGCCCTTGCCATCATCCTGTTAAAAGAGGGTGCAGACGGACTCGCCGCCTATCACAACTCCGCCTCCACCAACGCTCCCTCCTATTCTGATCTCAGAACAGCCCTGTTGCGATCCGATCAAGTGCGCGAACTGATCCCCGGCAACGACGACGCCACCAAACTTCGCGCCAGCGTTCGCGCAGAACTGGTGCTCGTTGCCAACAAGGGCCGCGCCGAACTGCAAACCTACCAACAGGCGCTGAGCGGACACACCGCCGGATATACCCATCTGGCCGCTGCCCGCTCGTTGGCTGGCCACACGTTAGAGGTCGATCCCCATTTTGATCACGGCCTGGTTTTACAGGGCTCCGTCGCGGATGAGAGCAAGAAGGTCGACGCCGCGTTGCGCAACGCCGAATCGATGATCGCCTCTCAGCACTACGATGACGCTCTCGCCGCCGTCGCCGATTTCCGCTCCTTCACCGACGAGGAACCGCGCATCGCTGCCGTCGTCGACGCTGCGTACAAGTACCACTTCGAACGCGGCAAGGCCGACGCCTCCAGCCAGAAATGGCATGACGCCGTGCAGGAGTATCAAAGAGCCTCGGACATCAAGCCCACCCCGGAATCCGGCACCGCGCTCAAGCAAGCGTATGCACAATTCGTTTCCACCACCAACCGCTCTGCCGCCGACGCCGCGATTCAGCAGAGCGCTGCCTACGAGCAGGACAAACATTACATCGAGGCCTACGAAGTTCTCGCGGACCTACCCGACGCCCAGCGCGCTCTGGTGAAGGATCAGATGCAGCTCCTCGAAGCCAACTACGTCAAGAGCGCGTCCGACGAAGCCAAGAAGCTGAAAGATGCTCACGTGCCCATTCAGGGCAAAGCCGACGAGATCGGCGTCCAGAAGGCGTATGACTATCTGCGCCGCGCCAGTTCCCTGCAGCCTGACGACCAGAATCTCAAGCTCCGCCTCGAACTGATGTCGCAAACGCTCAGCGACTACTATGTCGCGCAAGGAAAAAAATACCTCGCAAAGCCGCTGGGATCGGGAGTCGGTGTTGCCTGGCTTTACCTGACCGAAGCCCAGCAATACCAATCCAACCGCGACGATGTCCGCGACGAGCGCACGAAAAATTCTGCCATCCACAACATTCGCTCCACCCTCTCCATCAAAGTTGTGTTTCGCGACCAGACCTCGCGGCGCGACAGTGCCGGTTTCGCCGATCAGCTTTCCGACGCCATTGCCACCGGTCTCGAAACCACCGCCCTGCCCGTCCGCATCATCCGCGCCGCCGATCCCACGCCCGTGGAACCAAACTTCCAGCTCATCGGCGATGTGCTGGAACACCGGCCAGTCAACAAAGTGACCGTGGACTCCATCGACTCAGAGTTCCGCGCCACCGAGAGAGAAGTAGCCAACGACGAGTGGAACCGGTCAAACCGCGACTACGAGGTCGCCAACCTCGAACTGCAGAAACAGCAGAAGGTCCTCGAAGGCGCTCAGGCACACGGCAAGAAGAAAGAAATCTCAGACGCCAATGCGGCTGTCGAAGATGCGCAGAAGAAGGTCGAGGAAGCGCATCGCAAGCTCGATGCCATCCCCCGAACAGTTCTCAGCGACGTGGTCAAACCTTACAGCTATACCCGCAAGACGATCGACTTGAGCGCAGTGGTCGACGTGGGATTCCGTATCATCGACAGCAACGGCAACACCATCACCACCACCCCATCCGTCAAAGGAGAGGCCAAGAAGCAATTCATCGTGCTGGAGAATGTGAGTCCGCAGGACACCAAGGGCATCCGACAGAGCGGGTCGCCACCCGATGAAGCCCAGTTTCTCACTGACGTCGAAATCGCCGACCGCATCGCCCTGATCAAAGATGTAAAAGAGAAGGTCGAGTCACTCCCCAGCAAGATCCTGGCTGTGGCGCGGAAAAAAGTTATGGACGGCGATGCCGATGGCACAGCCGAGGCCTACATCCTCTACCTGAACTCGACCCCGGATACCCCCACGGCTGAGCGCGAGGAGGCCAAAAAGTACCTGCGCGAGCAATTCAACATGATCTGGCCCGGCAGCTCCGTCTAGCCGCGACAGGATCATCTTCTGGCTGGTCCGGCCAGTGTGGCAGTAGTACACTCTATGCCAGCTTTGGGTTTGCTCAAAAGCTCGGATTTGTCGGTGCTACCGTGGAAGAGCGGCCCTTTAGGGCCGCGTAAGCCGTTGAAAATCAATTTGGGCTACAGCCCTCGTCGTCGTTTTTCGTCGACCAACCGAGTTGTTCAGCAAACTGTTTCGCCGTAATAGCGCCATTGAGATTGAGAAGGTGACTTCCCCCCAGCCTTCTCCGTAACTTGAATCCCGTGACCGCTCCCGTTATCAAACGCATCGGTAAGTACGAAGTGATCGATCTCCTCGGTCGCGGTGGCATGGGTATGGTCTACCGCGCCTTCGACCGCCAACTGAATCGCGAAGTCGCCATCAAGACCGTCACCGAGGGCTTTACCGGCGATCAGGAAATGCTTCAGCGTTTCTATCGCGAGGCCGCCAAAACCGGCGCTCTCAAGCATCCCAACATTGTCATCGTCTACGACCTCGGCGAGCAGGATGGCTTCCCCTACATCGTGATGGAGTATCTGTCGGGCGATCCCCTCGACAAGCTCATCCAGTCCGGCCAGTCGCAGCCCCTGGCCTTCAAGCTCAAAATCATCGAGCAGGTTTGCTATGCCCTCGGATACGCTCATCGCAACGACGTGATTCACCGCGACGTCAAGCCCGCCAACGTCATCGTTCAGACCGACGGCGTTGTGAAGCTGCTCGATTTCGGAATCGCGCGCCAGGAGAAGACCGACGGCCACCTCACCCGTACCGGCCACGTCATCGGCACCCTGCAGTACATGGCGCCCGAGCGTCTGAAAAACGAGCCCTTCGACGGCCGTTCCGACATCTTTTCCGTCGGCGTCATGATGTTCCAGTTGCTCACCGGGCAACTCCCTTTCACCGGCGACTACAGCATCGTGCAAAAAATCCTGGCCGAGAAACAGCCTCCCTTGAGCCAATACATCCAGGATTATCCTCTGGCTCTGGACAGCATTATCGATCGCGCCCTGGCCAAGAATCCTAACGATCGCTATGCCACCGCCGACGAGATGGCCGCCGAAGTTTCTTCCATCGCCCACGAACTCAAGAAAGAACAGGTCGCCGAATGGATCGATCGCGCCGAGCGCCTGGTGCAGGAAGAACAATTCACCACGGCCCGTGAGATCCTGCTGCAACTGTTGAAAGTGGACAGCCAGCATACCCGCGCTCGCCAGCTGATTACGCAGGTTCAACAAAGCCTCACCTTGCGGCAGCGCGCCGAACAAGTCCGCCAGTTGCGTCAGCAAGCCGAGGAGGCCGCCGCCGACAAACGCTACGACGAGGCCATTGCCGATCTGCAGGAGGCCTGTGGTCTCGATACCGCCAATTCAGAACTCTCGGAGCTTCTCGAAACCGTCCGCCAGAAAAAACGCCGCCGCGAACTCGTCGAAGGGTACCTGCGCCAGGCCGACACCGCTCGCGAGCACGGTGATTTGTACGGAGCCGAGGCCGTCATCGCCAAGGCCCTCGAAGTCGATCGCGACGATTCCCGCGTGCGCGCCGCTCACACAGCACTGGCCCGCCTGATCGAAGAAGCCGCTCGTCAGGCCAAAGCCAAACAACTGCTGGAGAATGCCCGCAAAGAGATCGGCGCCCGCCACTTCACCGCCGCCATGGAAGCGCTGGCCGAGGTCGAACGCGTCGATCCCTCAAATCCTGACCTGATCGCCTTGCAGGCCGCCGCCAAAACCGGCCGCGAGCAGGAACAACGCCGCCGCATCCTCGATCAGTTGCAAAATGAAGTCTCCCTCGCCTCCACTTTCGAGGAACTGACCCGCGCCGCACAACTGGTCGACCAGGCCCTGGAACGCATGCCCACCGAGCCCGTTCTGATGAAGTTCAAAGGGCATCTGGCGCGGAGACTGCGCGAAGCCGACGTCCGCCGCCGTGTCGATCAAGTCGCCCTGCGCTGCCGTGACCTGATGGAGACCTCTCCCGCCGAGGCCTTACAGTTGGTCCGCGACGAACTGCAGCACGCTCCCGGGAACGAGCGCCTGCTGGCGCTCCAGGCCGGCATCGCCGGTCAAATCTCGGAGCGCAGCCAGGAACAATCCCGAGCCGAGTACATGACGCGCGCTCACGAAGCGCTCAGCAGCGGCCGCTACCTCGAAGCCCTCCGACTGCTAGAGACCTGTCAGAAGGAAGGCATCTATTCCCCCGAAATCGCCGAACTCATGGAGTTCGCGCGCCAGGAAGCCGATCATAATCTCAAAACCAGCCAACTCCGCGGACTGCTCCAGCAGGCCCAGGAATTAATGACCCAGGGATCGTACCGCGCCGTCGTCGACCTGCTCACACCCGTCAGCGAAGATCCCTCCGCGGCTTCCCTCGTCTTTCTCCTGGAAGATGCGCGGGGCCACTTGCAAGCCTTCCAGCGTGACACCGACGCCGCTCTGCAAACTGTCGACGCCCTCAGCACCCAGGAGCAATACGCCGAAGCGGTCAAGTTCCTCGAATCGCAACCCCCGCACGTGCTGGAGTCCGAATCGGTTCAGACTGCGCTGAGGCGGCTGCGCGCGGCCAACGACAGTGAGTCGGCAGCCCTGCGCGCCGTCGGAAAAGCCTATGCTGCCCTCGATCGCGATATCGGCGCTGGACTGCAGTCCTCCGGCGCAACTCCGGAATCCGTGCTGCTGGCGCGTATCGTCCCCGTCTTCACCGCACGCCGCAAATCCATGGCCGATCGCCAACTGTCTTCCGTGATCGCGCAGGCTCAGGCCGCGATGGAAGCCGGAGATCGCAAACAGGCAGCCCAGACTCTCAAGGCCGCACAATCGCTCACCGAGTTCGCCAGCATCACCTTGCAGAATGAGTGGCAGGCTCTCTTCAGAAAAGCCAAGAAAAATAAGCTCGGCCTCGGTTAGATAAAAACTCCACGCTCGGTTCTTCTGCTTGTTTACCCAAAGCGTGGGGTGCGATAGGATTTAGCGCTTGCAGCACACTATGACTTTATTGATCCAAGCCGCCGGCCTCACCGACATCGGCCTCGTCCGCAAAAACAACGAGGACAATTTCGGCTACGACTTACGCAACGGAATTTTTGTGGTCTGCGACGGCATGGGCGGGCAGCAGGCCGGAGAGATGGCCAGCAAGATTGCGGTCGATACCGTTCTCGAGTACTTCGACCAGTCCCACACCAGCGCGCCCGTCGGCGGATCAAGGTTCGAGGGCGTCTCGCAACGCGCCGTCAGCCTGGCCACGGCCATTCAACTGGCCAATCAGTCCATCCATGATGCCGGCGCCCTCAATCCCACTCAGGCGGGCATGGGCTCCACCATCGTCGCCGTCGCCGTTGAGGGCAACCTCTTTTCCGTGGCCAATGTCGGCGACAGCCGGGTTTACCTCATCCGCAAAAAAGACATCGTGCAACTGACCAACGATCATTCCCTGGTCATGGAGCAGGTCCGGCGCGGCCTCATGACCATGGAAGAAGCGGCCGAATCCAAAATGCAGAACGTGATCGTCCGTGCGCTGGGCACCGACGACAGCGTCGAGCCCGACCTGGCCGACCATGAATTCATTTCTGGCGATGTGCTCTTGCTGTGCAGCGACGGTATGTCGCGCTACGTGAAGGAAGAAAAGATAGCCGAAGCTGCCGGCCACGATTCTCTGGAGCAGGCCTGCACCGACCTGATTGAAGCGGCCAAAACCGGCGGCAGCGACGACAACATCACCTGCCTGCTCATCCGCGCCGTTCACCCTTCGTGGAAAGATCGATTCCTAGGACGCCTCTCCGCCCCAGCCGGCCAGAAAACTTCCACCTAAAAACAGCCAGTGGTGAAAGTGCGATTTGTATCAGGGTATGCCTTCAGACAAAGTGCGATTTGTATCAGGGTATGCCTTCAGGCAAAGTGCGATTTGTATCAGGGTATGCCTTCAGGCGTACCGCAAGTGCCCTGATGAATGCGCCTTTAGGCGCTGGGTTTGAGCGCTGGAGTTTCACCACGGGCTGCTAAAGATTTCAGTTCTAATGCCCTGTCACCTGCGAGACGCACCTCATGCCCTGCAGATCGAAGAATGGATTCGCGCTGCCGGAAACCTGCAGTTGATAGTCATACGACTTGACCTTCCCATTCGGCAGCATCACACGCTTGCCGTTGTTCTGAATCTCCCACTCCAGTTTGCCGCCTCCCAATTGATGCGCCCCCGCAACAAACTTGAAGGCCGCCCACGGATCACCCCGAAATGCATCCAGGTCATCTCCACCCTTAGCCGTGACGATCACATCCTCCGGCGCGCCCGTCCAGACAAATGTTTTCTGCGCGTTCTCTCCCTTTAGTTCTTCGCTCCCGATCTTCACTTCCACCCCCTCCAGGTTGCTGGGCAGCTGTTTCAGAGTGTAAGAAAATTTCGGAGGCTGTGATCCCGTCGGATAAAGCGTTTCACTCAGGGTCGCAACATGATTCAAGAAGTACAGAAATGACGCCGAGGGGTGCACCGTTGCCTGCGGGTTTGCCGCGTATTTGTTTCCCACCGGAAGCACGAACGACTTCACATCGTCTTTCAGCTTTTTCAGCGCATCGCTGTTCGGCCCGAAAATCGTGTAAAGCTGATCCACCGAAGCATCCTGAGAAGCCGTGGGATTGAAAGGATATTTGTTCGCAACTCCCGCGAACGCCGCGCAGAATCCCTTAGCCGACCCGTTGGCGATGTCGACTGGCCCCCGCTTCAGCATCTCTCCTACATTCTTGATCGGCTCCTGCAGCAATCGCCGCACTTGATCCTGATTAGCAAACTGCTGATCCAGTGGCAGCGACGCGGAAATCTTAGTCACCGTCTGCGACGCCGCGTCAGCCGAGTCCCCTGCTGTCTTCAGTTGGGCCGGATCAGGCGCGCCCGGATTTTGTGCCAGGCCATGAATGGCCGTGCCCAACGCGGTCAACGCATCGACATAGTCCTTGTTCGCAGGCACCACATAATGATCCGGCAGCTTGTCCGGCGGACCTGGCGGTTCAACCGCTGCCACCGGCGCAAAGTGCGCCTTAGCGTCGGCCGGTGCTACATCCGAATTGTGCGAAATGAAATACAGCAGTTCCAGCAGTGGCGACGTCGGCAGCGTCAGTTTTTCCAGTTTCTTGTCGGCGTCAGGATAGCCCTGATAACTCACTACCGACGAAGTCTTCAACACCGTATTCCACTCGGTCACAAAATCCGAATTGTAGCGGTCCGTCAGATTCTTCCGTATCGCATCCTGGTCCTGGTCTTGCGGAGCTTTGCCGAGAACCCATTCTTCACCGCTCATGTAGGCCTTAGGATCTTTAAGATAGTCCTGCACAAACTGGTAGCCGCTGCGCGTGAACGCCCCTTTGACTTTGTGGCTGCTCGCGATCACGCCGGCCGAATCCGGGAACTGTTCGTTAAAGCTGACATCTTTCTGCGTCGCCTTCGACAACAGCTGCGCGTAGTACCGATCGATCCCGGAAAACTGCTTCAGATAAGCCCGCGCTGACTTGATCAGCAGATCGGAGTTGCCCGTCGAAAACGGATTCTGCTTCGCCAACTCGGTGGCAAAAAAATCGAACTGCAACGCCGCCAGGTTTTTCCGCGGCTGATCGATGTCGCGGTCGGCCACCCAGTGACTCATCAGCACCGGAGTCAAAAATTCCTTCGTCGTGTACTTGTTATCGACCGGGTCGGTCGTCTCCAGGTACGCCTTCAGTTCGTCGTAGCTCTTCCCGTAACTGTCGTTGGTCGCGTTCGCCGCCGACTTACCGTCTAACGCTCCCAGATTATCCGTGATTCGTTTCTGCGTTTCCGCAAACAACAGCCGCCGGAAGCGCTCGAAATATACTCGCCTCGCATCCGGATAGATCTGATCGCCCTCATACAATCCCCAGCGCAGGCTCCACGGCGCTCCATTCTGTTCATAGTCCGATAGATCGACGAGTTCGCTGCGCAGATTGTCCAGCTTCGTCAGGTCTCCCACACCCGCCACCTGGTTGGCCCGCGTATCCAACGTGGTCAAGTCGGTGACCGCCTCCTGCACTCGCGTCTCCAGCGACCGATTTCTGAAATAGGAAACCGTGAAGCCCGTCAGGCATATCAATCCAATTAGAACCGCGGTTCCCAGCGCGATGCGGCGCAGCAGGTTCACCCGCGAACTCGACCCGCTGGTCGCCAGCGCCACCCGATCTTTTACCAACACATCGTTGAACAGGCTCGTGAGGAACACCCACTGCGGCACTCGCCGCGATCCTCCGCCTCGCATCGCCACCGCGGGCGCCGCCTGCACCTGCGACCCCACCCCGCGGAAGATTTGCGTCGCCCCCTGGTCCATGTTGTTGGCTTCTGGCGCTTCTACGATCGACGGCGCCGCCACCACGTCTTCCATCACCACCGGCCGCACTCCGGTAAAGTAAAAGCCGCGCAGAAAAGGATTCGTGCCCAAATGGCTCGGTCGCGCCAGGTCCACCAGAAACTGCACCAGCAGCGTGCGCAGCTTCCGCAATTCCCGCGGAAACTCGTAAATGCCCGGCAGCTTGTCGCCCTCGTGTTCGCGCGGCAGCAGAAGAATCCGTCGTTCCGCCAGCGAGTAGAAAATTTCGTCAAACGCCTTCGTCAGGCGCTTGGTCTCTTCGTCCGCATAAACTCCCGCGCTCAGCGAGCGCAGCGGCAAAGTCGATCCCAGCACTTCCGAGGCTTCGTCCTTGCTCATCCCCCGCACGAAATCGTTGAAGAATGAAATCCGGTCCACCTTGGTGAACAATACATAGACCGGAAAGCTGATCCCCAGCAACTGCGACACTTCCTGCAGTCGCACCGACAATCTTCGCGCCGCCGATACCGCCGTTTCACTCGCCCCCGACTGCAGAAACGTTTCGCAATCGAAGCACACCACCGCCGCCCGTGGCGCTTGTGCGCGTTTCCCGATGGCCGCAGAAAATCGTCCCGGCTGCAGCAGTTTGACCAGCCGTCTCCACCGGTCCGCCTGCCCCATCATCCCGCCCGCAGGATCCACAAAAATTGCCTGCCGCGTGTACCAGATATTCGCCGTCCCGGTGGGCAGCACCTCGTTGTCGCGATACACCTGCCCCGCCAGCAACTCAGGATCGAGTGCCGAATGAATCAGCACCGTGGTCTTCGTCGCGCCCGCATCCCCCAGAACAAACACCAGCGGCAAACTGCCCAGATTCGTCCCGCGCCCCAGTGTCGAGTGTTTCAGTCGCCGCACCGCTTCCCGCACGAGCGCATCCAGATCGTCGGTCTCTCCGGCTTGCGATTCATCTTCCCCGAGAGCCGCCAGCTTTGCCTTATTTACTTTGTATACATAAAAATACGCGACCGCCCCGCCGATGATTCCCAGCAGAGCCAGCACGCCGCGCAGAATCCACACTTCCGAGCCGTGTAACGGCAGAAAATGGACGATAAGCCACACCAGCACCAGATAAACAAACAGCAATATAGTGGTGATCAGGTACAGCATCCCATCCCCCTATTTCAGTAGTCCCGCCACCAGCGCCGATAGCGACGACGCACCCGACATCAACATGATCTTGAAAGCCACAAACACCACCACCGCCAGCGCCACCGTGACGATCGCAATCTTTCCCAGCCGACGGCTCCAGCGATCCGAGTTCACCACCCGCACCGCATCCGCCGGAATCGCCCCCCGCGGAGACAGCGGCCCCGCCGGCCCCCGCACCCGCCGGATCTTCTCCTGAATCGACGACATGATCCCCCGCAAATCTCCCCCCGCCGCGTACCGCCCCTTAAAACCCAGCAGCAGGCACAGGTAATACACCTCCAGCAGATCGGCCACTTCCTGCGAGTCGTTGCGAGTCAATGCCTTCTGCAATTCCTGAAAGAAAATTTCCCCCGCCAGCTGATGACCAAACAACTCAGCCTGCAACGGCAACCGCGGCCAGTTCGCGAACACCGGATTCCCTGAACTCAACACCGATTCATCCAGAAACGCCACCACCGCAAACACCACCTGTTTCACATCCTCCGGACTGCATCCCCGGCTCCGTGCATCCTGTTCGGCCACGCGCAGCGCCTGCCGCATTTGCGCCCGAAACGCCTCCGCGTCCTGCACTGCCTGCCGGTTGTAGCGCAGCCGCACCACGGCCGTGAACACTTCCTGAAACCCCAGCGCAACATTCCACCCGCGCCGGTCCATGGCCGGACTCGATCCTCGATAACTCCCCAGCGGTTGTATTGGTGTCGATCCCATAATCAGCTCTCGAGCAACACGATCAATTCAACTTCCGGCGACGGCAGTTCCCCCGGCACATACACGCCCACGTTCTTGGTCCGCATAATGTGCTCCCAGCAGGGCCCGCTCCTTGTCACCATAAAATACTGGCTGTCCACCTTCGCGGAGATCGCGGTCGGCGGCACCTGCATATGATTGAGTGTCAGACCCGGCAGCGCCCGTTTCACCAACTCGGCCACAAATTGCCCGGAACACACCTTCACCAGTTGCAAGGTCTTCGAGATCACGTCCGCTTCGCCCACCGGCGAGCGCAGCCCGAGTATCCAGCGCGAACGTCCCAGACACCTCTGATCCCGGATGTCCCCCTCGTAAAAATAACGCGCCGCCATTTTGAGCGGAATCACCACCGCCTGCGACGGAACGATAATCTCGAGGTGCCGGATAATATGATCCTCCAGGAAGGTAAACCCCGGCCCCGGATCGTAGTGGTTATAAGCCGGCAGCGACCGCGGACTGCTGTCCAGACTGAACGTGCACAGCGCCCCCGCCAGCCGCGACATTTCCCGAAACATTTCTTCCGGATGCCGGTGCTTGGCCAGCAGAATATGCCGCAACGGCGTCAGGCTCGAATTAATCGCATGCAGAAACCAGAACTGCGCCACCTGCCGCGCCGACATCCCAGTCTGAAACGCCCCGCCGGTCTGCTGCCGCTCCTGCGTGACCACCGCGCTCTTCTCTTCCAGAATTTCCACCAGCCGCTGCAGCATCAACGACAGCCGTTCGCTGCAACTCAGGCTCAGGCACGGCGCAACATGCGTGGGATCGTAAACGAAGTGACCGGTCTGATCCCGCATCACGCGCGCAATCGGGATGGTCAGCACATTCGGATCTTCGACCGGCAACACCACCAGCCGGATATTTTTCCGTCCCAACTGCACCGGCTTCGCGTCCAATCCGGTGTTCTCGTCGTGAACCATTTCCACCGTGCTGGTGTAACGCGCGCTCCCCGACGGAATCGGATCCAGATCGCAGTTCTGCTGGCCCTGCACCCAGCGTGGCACCGCCAGCCCCACAGTCAGGCTATCGGTCGCTGGCAGAAATTGTTCGACAATGTTGCGCGGGTCGGGTCGAGGATCACACTCAGGAATATCGAAAGGCAGGCCGTCCTGAAACATTCCGCGCGCGTTCAACAGGCTCACCGTCCCGTTGCGCAGTGCATCCGCGTCCAGTTGGCAGGCCGCGAGTCCATACGCGTCCCTCCACAGGCTGGCCGTGGCAAAGTGGACGGCTTCCTCGAAGTACCGGTTCTGCGCCTGAAAATGCTGTGGCGCCAGATACATGCCTTCCGCCCACACTACTCTCGACAGCAACTTCATGCCGCTTCACCTGGTCCCAGGGTGATTTGACTGCTGTGAGTTGCGCTTCACTGACCGACACAAACCTGTGCCTCGCGGCAACGTTTCACGCCTGGCCAGCGATGCTAGGCGACTCGCCCCCCATTGTCAAGGAATCCAAGGAATTGGCGGTGGTGCAGTTTGAGGAGAGCGATTCGTATCAGGGCTTCGCTTCAGCGATGCCGCCAGAGTGAATAAGTGGCGAAACGGCTTTACAGTTTGCTGAAAAACTCGGATCTGTCGATGCTACCGTGGAAGAGCGGCCCTTTAGGGCCGCGTAAGTGGAAGAGTGGCCCTTTAGGGCCGCGTTAGCCGTTGAAAATGAACCTGGGCTTCAGCCCTCGTCGTCGCTTTTCTTCGACCAACTGAGTTTTTCAGCATACTGTTCGGCCGCTGGCTCCAGCCGTCACAGCCGCTAAAGCAGGCATGCGCGGCTTTTGCGGCACCGACTGAAGGCGTGCCCTCAAACGGCACCGCTACCCAGAAAGTCAAGGAAATCGCCCCTTGCCGCGAAGTATGCGGAGTTGGGCTTTGCTTTCTCCACCTTGAATTGCGAAAACACGAAGGCCGCCCTAAGCAGGCGGCCCTGGTGTTTGTGTGGGTCCGGATCTTAGACCCGGACAGTTCGAGCCCAGCTTACGGAGCGACCGTAATCCTCCCGAACGTCCCCGCGAGATTATTACTGGGCCCCGCCGTAAAGAACAACTGGTTGATTCCCCCATTCTTCCCGGCCCCGTCGCCAAATCCGATTCCCCACAACTGATCGATCACGATCGCTTTGCCGTTTGTGTCCTTCACCGTGCCCACGAAATTCCCGGTCCCGAGGTTGAACGCATGGATCGTCCCATTATTGGTGTTGTTCGAAACCAGCAGAGTATTGCTCAGCGGTCCAAAATTGCCCGGCGCCAGCGCCAACCCCCAAGGCTGGTTCAGCAGAGCTCCCTGGATCAACGGTTTCCCCGGAGTCACCGGCGTACCGTCTTCTTTGAACTGCTCCACAAATCCACCGCCCAAACCCGTCGTGCTGGCGAACGTCACATAGACCAGTCCATTGATGTCTCGGATCCCGAACGGCGCAAAGCCCGCCGGAATCGACGGATCGGTAAACGCCCCCGCCGCCAGCTTCACCGGAGTGAACGTCCCGTCGTACACATCCACTCTCCCGTTCGCCATGTCGGCCGCGTACAAGAAATTTCCCGAAGCCTTGTTCGTGATCGCCAGTCCCGTGTACACCGCTGGATTCGGATTCTTGTTGGCTGTAGTGTCGACCGCCACAACCGCCTGATTGAAATTCGCCTGCGGCGCCCATCCGCTGATGGTTCCGTCCAGCGTCGCAAACAAGAAGAACGATGTCCATCCCTGCACTTGAAACTCCGTGGATCCGTTCCACACCACCCCGGTCGGCGAGCCCGGCCCATTCAGTCCCTTCGGCGAATCCGGACCGTTCCCCGCTGTCGGGATCGATACTTTCAATTGCGCTATCTGAACTCCCCCCGCATCGTACAAAGTCGACCACCCGGAGTTGTTGTCACTGACCCACCACGGTGACCCAGGAGCATGCACCAGCCCCCACGCATTCACCAGCAACGGATCGTCGTGATGTGCCGCCTTGACCTGATTCGAAGATAGATTTGTGAGTTGATACTGCGCCAGGGCCGCGCTCGAAGCGAACATCAGTGCGAATCCCATGGCAAGTGTGAGCGGAATCATGCGACGCTGCATGTGCAAATCTCCTTTGTGATGCCATGTCAAAGGCAGGGGCAGTGTCGGTGCTGCTACTCCGCACGCAAATCACAGTCGCTCTGACCAGCCATCCCAATCTAGGCCGCATGCACTTTGTAGATTGTCATCCCCCTGTCACAAATTTGTAGATTCTCCCCCCCATGTGGGGCGGACACTCCTGTCCGCCGCCCTTGCAGTTGTCGTTGGTGTTGTCGTTGGTGTTGTAGTTGGTGTTGTCGTTGGTGTTGTCGTTGGTGTTGTCGTTGGTGTTGTCGTTGGTGTTGTAGTTGGTGTTGTTCTGTGAACCAGCAGGATCTTTCGAAATCGATCAGCGAGCGGAACCCCGGGTGCCCCACCCTTGTGTCTGCGTACTTTTGCAGACACAGGGTGGGGACTTTGACTCTCCTGAGCTAACGATCCCCTACGATGCGCAAAGTCAAAGCGGAATCCACGAAACCCCGGGTACCCCATTTCTCGCGTCCTTTGCGAGAAATGGGGATTTTGCTCTGATCCGCAACGGTAAGACAGCCGGGTGCCCCATCCTTGTGTCTGCGTTCTTTGCAGACACAGGGTGGGGACTTTGACTCTCCTGAGCTAACGATCCCCTACGATGCGCAAAGTCAAAGCGGAATCCACGAAACCCCGGGTGCCCCATTTCTCGCGCCCTTTGCGAGAAGTGGGGATTTTGCCCTGATCCGCAACGCTGAGACAGCCGGGTGCCCCACCCTTGTGTCTGCGTACTTTGCAGACACAGGGTGGGGACTCTGACTCTCCAGAGTTAACGATCCCTTACGACGCAAACTCAAAGCGCATGAATCCGAATCCAGAAAACGCGAACACATCCCCGATTCACCCGATCGTCCCCCAGGTTTACTTCGCCCACCCCAGACCGTCCGCGAATTTCCCCGCGGTAATCACCTTCTGCACGTTCCACTCACCCAGATCAATCGCCGCCACCTTACCGCTCGCCGCGCACGACACATACGCAACCTTGCCGTCAGGACGAATCAGAATCTCCTGCGGCATATTTGGAACGTCAACGCGGCGCACCACCTGCATGCTTCCCAGGTCCACGACCGCCACCTGGTTCGTAGACGGGACCGCGACCAGCAGCCACCGGCCATCCGGCGTCGCCGCCGTGCCATAACCCGTACCCGGCAGCGCAACCCATGTCTTCACCTTCTGGGTCGCCGTATCGATCACCGCCAGCTGCGGCTTGGTTTGATCCGATGTAAATACAAATTTGTCATCGGCCGAGATTGCAATCCGCTGCACCGTCCCCGACACCGGGATGATCGCAACCGTCTTCCGCCCCACCAAATCGAGCACCGAGACCGTGCCGGGCCCAACGTTGGAGGTATAGCCGCGCCGCCCGTCGTGCGACAAAACCTCCATGTGCGACTCCTCCTGCCCGGTCGGAACCGCGCCCACGATTTTCCGGGTTCGCGGATCGATCACCGTCACGCTCTTGTCCAACTCCGTCGTCACATAAAGCAACCCACTCGCCGGATCCAGCACCGCACAATGCGGCCGCACCCCGCGGCCAAAATCGATGTCGCCCACAATCTCCCGCGACGCCAGATCGATCACCAGAATCTCGTGACCATCGATCCCCGGCTTCCCCACTCCCGTACTTCCATAAATGGGGACAAACGCAGTGTGTCCATCCGCGGAAGCGGCAATTTCGTGCCCGTGAACCCCCGTAGTCTTCTCCGGAATGGTCGCAACCTCCCGCCCACTCACAGGATCGACAACGCTCACATCGGTGTCGCCCTGATTCACGACCAGCAACGTCTGCGCGCCGACGCTCACCGGAAGCAATCCCACAAAAAGAAAAACCCAAAGCGGCAACAGCAGTTGGAAACCAAGTTTTCGCATAGATCGAAAGTATAACGCCGTCCGCGCCCGCACCGTGGAAGAGCGGCGCTTCAGCGCCGCGTAAACCGTCCACAAACGAACCCAGGGCTTCAGCCCGGTGGTCCCCATCTGCACGGTCGATACAAAGAAAACGGGCCGCCCAAAAGCGGCCCGCGTGGTTCTAAGCCAAAAGCCAAGAGCCAAAAGCCAAAAGCGTCCTAATCCCCCGCCACCGGCTCCGCAATCTCCGACTTCTCAGTCGCCGCCGCGTTCCCGTTCGCCTTGGTCAGCGCCCCCAGCGGAATGAAACCGTTCTCGGCCACCACCGGCTTCTCCTTCAGAACGACCTCGCGATACATCGCCGCCATGCGTGCGTTGTAAGCCTCGTCATTGATCTTCGGCCCGCGCGCCTCGGCTTTCGCATCGGCATCGAGCTTCTGTTTCGCATCCCGCGCCCGCGTTTTTTCCTCGCGTGCATTCTTCGCGATGCCCTTGCTGTCCAGATCATGCTGCAGTTCGGTCGTGACCAGATCGTCGCGCAGCAGCAGCGAGTGCGACTTGTCTTCCATGTCGACTTTCTTGCCGCCCGCAAAAATCTCATGCCGCCCATGCTCCTCATACCACTTGGTGAGCGTGGCCGTCATGTGCATCTTCTCGATGATGTTCCGCCAGCCCACACCCGTGTTGTAAGCGCAGAACGAAATCTCGCCTTCCTGCGTCGCGTACGGAATAATGCACTGCTCGGTCCGCCGGAAATCGTAATTGAACAGATCCTGGAACCACATCCCCGCGATGAACAGGAAGTTCCACCGGTCCTGCCGCCGCTTCATCACATCTTCCACCGTGCGGTCCGGCCCCACCTTCCCGTAATTCTTTCCCGTCGCGTTGAAGTTCTTGTCGAACTTCCTCAGCAGGTCTATCAGCTTGAAGTGCGTCGGCGCCTGGAACGGATCGTAATTCTTCATCAGGCACAGCGCCATTCCCACCACGGTCAGGAACTTCCCGCGCGCCGCATCGTTCACCTTCGCAATATCCTTCGCGAGCTGATCCCCCTTCAAGAACGCCGTAACCGGCACAGCCTCCTTCGTTTCCTTATCAATCATCACCGCCATCCCCGTCCCGCAATTTGGATGACAGCCGCATGACAGTTGGCCCCAATCGTTTTTCACGTCGTTGACGTGCATCAGGTCGGCCCAATCGCTGAACGTTCCCATGAACGAAATCGGGAACCAGTCGCGCGTCGGCTCGCCTAGGCCCGTCTGATTTTTTACGTCGTGCGCCAAATGCGAGAGCGTGTAGCGCTGGGCGGCGCGGCGATCGTCGGTGACGGCTTCGTCGCGGCCGGTGAAGCTGACCGGCTGGAAGCTCAGGAAGCTGATCGTCTTGGGATTATCCAGCGCGAACTTGATAATTCTTCCCACCTGCTCGTTGTTGATGCCGTTGACAATCGTCACAACCGGAACGATCTCCACTCCCGCCTTGTGCAGGTTCTCGATCGCCTTCAACTTCACGTCAAACAGATTGCCGACCAGGCGATGCGCGTTGGCCGCATTGCCGATGCCGTCAAACTGCAGATAGGCATAGCGCATGCCGGCTTCGACCGCCTGCTGGCAGAATTCAAAGCTCTTCGCGAACTCAATGCCGTTGGTCGCGGCCTGCACCGAGTTGTATCCAACTTTCCGCGCGTAACGCACCGCATCCAAAAAGTACGGCGACAACGTGGGCTCGCCGCCGGAGAACTGCACACTCATCTGCCGTCGCGGCTTGATCGTGATGGCGTTATCGAGCATCGTCTTGATTTCTTCCCAGGTCAGCTCGTGCACGAATCCCACCTGGTTCGCATCCATGAAGCAGGGATCGCACATCATGTTGCAGCGGTTCGTCAGATCGATGGTCAGCACCGACCCGCGTCCATATTTCACCGTAGACGATCCGTGATGATGCAGCTTTTCGTCGTTATGCGCCGTAATGTCGCGACCGGGGAACACTTCCTCCAGATGCTGCGAGAACGCGGTGTCGATCGACATCACGTCTTCGAAGTGCCCGTGGGTCGGGCAGTCCTTCACCATCAGAATCTTGCCGTCGCGCTCGACAATCTGCGCCTTGATCTCGCCCACCTTCTCGTTCATCAACACTTCATGCGGCAGGTGCCCATCAAGAATCTGCTGCCGGATTTCCGGCACGCACTTCGGGCACAGCGAATCGGTCGTCCGCGGCCAGCCCAGCGGAGGCTTCGACTTCTCGTACGACTTGAGCAGCGGCTTTTCCGACCACTTCGGCGTGGGCGACGGATTCGGCTTGATGCGGTTCAAGCGCTCGAATACCGCCCATGTCCCCTTGGCGGCGATGACAGCTGCTTTCTCAACATACTTGATCGGCTTGCGCATGTATTCAATAGCTCCTGGCTTCTAGCTTTTAGCCATTGGCTCATGGCCTCTGGCTTCCTATTTTCTTGTCATTCCGAACCGGGCGCTAAGCCCGGTGAGGAACCTGCTTCTGTTTCATTTGGATTACTGCCAACCCACAGTGGTTACAGCTATCCCACAACCTGCGAGCTCACCTCTGTTTTTGCTTCGCCTTGGATGAACCTGGAAGATCACCCAAAAACGATCACCCAAAAACGACCACCCAAACCTGCTGACCCAAACCTGCTGACCCAAACCTATGGTTCTCCCCGGGGATGGCCTTTGGTCCTACCGACCTGGGCCCTTGTTTCTACACTTTTCCCTGAGTATTTATCTGCGCCTATCCTATTGGACCGACAGGGAATGGCGCATCCATATCCCAACGAACGGTGCAAATTGAGGGTTTAGCGGTTCTGTGGAGGATTATACGGAGCTAACCTGTTGAAAGTAAAGGAGCACCGTGTGTGTCGAGGAGGAGGTGTGGGGCGGACACTCCTGTCCGCCGCCTTTGACTCGTGATCCCCCGGCACAAATCGGGAAGGGCACGACTTCAAGTCGTGCCGATAGAGAGACTCACACGAAACACAGCTTTTTAGCCGCTGAGGCCAACGAAGAGCGCGGGTGTAAAATGAGCTTCACCGGAGACAGCCATGGCACAGGTCACACCGCAACTCTCGGAACTTCTGGAAAAGGCGCTCGCCCTTTCCACTCAGGATCGTGGACTGCTCATTGATCGCTTGATCGCTAGCCTCGACGATGAACCCGCGGAAGAAGGCGTCGAAGCCGCCTGGCAACAGGAGATTGAACGACGGGTGGAAGATATTCGCTCTGGACGAGTGAAGACCATTCCCGGCGAACAAGTACGTGCCCGTGCAAGAGCGCGACTGCGGGATGCCAAGCGCTAAGGCGTATCGCTTTCACCCACACGCATGGCTGGAGTTTGAAGCGTACTTGCCCTGTTCTGCCGCGGAGCCCCACCGCTCCAAGCGCTGCCTGCCAACCACCCGGAACCTCTTAAGCGCGCTTTAAGCGCGCTCCTCGAAATGTATACTTGTCCGTTTAGCGGCTAACACCTGCCGACATTGTTGCCGGTATGCCTGGGATGGGCTAATGCTGACAAAAATTAAGATCCGAAATTTCAAGCGCTTCGACACTGTTGATGTGGAGCTCGGCAATCCCGTCGTGTTTATAGGTCCAAACAACTCTGGGAAGACATCCGCGCTACAGGCATTGGCGTTGTGGCAAGTAGGGCTTAGCAGATGGAATGAGAAAAGAAAGGGCAAGGGACTTCCCGAGAAGAGACCCGGGGTTACGATAAACCGCCGCGATCTGGTCGCCGTTCCAGTCCCTAGCGCCAATCTTCTTTGGAAGAATCTGCACGTAAGAGAACTGAACAAATCCGAGACAGGCCTCGAAACCCAAAACGTCTTCGTCGACATCACCGTCGAGGGGGTAACCAGCGACAAAAAGTGGGAATGCGGGCTCGAGTTCTATTATGCCAATGAGGAGTCGTTTTACTGCCGACCTCTTCGCCTTCCGAATGGCAGTTCCAAACGCATGGTGGTCCCTGACGAGGCTGCCGACACACTAGTTGCGTTTCTACCTCCCATGTCCGGGTTGTCTGCGAACGAGACTCGTCTCGACCAAGGCGCCATCAACGTCCGAGTTGGTGAGGGACAAACCGCCGCTGTCCTGAGAAACCTTTGCTACACGATCCACGCGAATAAACCCGAACTTTGGCAGCGACTGGTAGAACACATTCGTGCGCTATTTGGTTCCGTTCTTAAGCCACCGCGTTATATTCCCGAGCGGGGAGAACTGGAAATGACCTACTCGGAAGGTGATGTCACGCTCGACCTATCATCATCAGGGCGGGGACTGCAACAGACGTTGCTGCTGCTCGCTTACATGTTCGCAAATCCGAACTCGGTACTCTTGCTCGACGAACCTGACGCGCATCTTGAAATCCTCCGGCAGCGCCAGATTTACCAACTGCTGACAGACGCGGCGAGAACAAATGGGAACCAAATAATCGCAGCGAGCCACAGCGAGGTATTACTCAACGAGGCCGCTGGTCGAGATCTCGTGATCGCCTTCGTGGGAAAACAACCCCACCCAATTAATGATCGAGGCAGTCAAGTACTGAAGTCACTAAGAGAGATTGGGTTTGAACAGTACTACCAAGCCGAGGAGACGGGTTGGGTTTTATATTTGGAGGGATCTACTGATCTGGCGATTTTGAAAGGTTTCGCCGAACGCCTAAACGACGAACAGGCCAAAGCGGCTCTCGCCCTCCCATTTGTCCACTACGTCGGTAACCAACCCAGCGAGGTGAGAAAGCATTTCCACGGCTTACGCGAAGCCGCCCCGAACTTGCGCGCGATCGCCATTTTCGATCGGCTAGAGGCTCAATTGCCGAATGACCTAGGAGCCGTGGGTCTAATGTGGCGAAAACGGGAGATCGAGAACTATCTCTCCGATCGAGAAACCTTGGAAGCATATGCCAGGCATACCGGAGAGACTTCGGTTGCAGGGCCGCTATTCAGCGAAGCCGAGGCGGGGAAACGTCTACACGCGATGACAGAGTCCATTCAGGAAATGGAAACGGCACTTCGGACTTTAGGTAAAGGCACGCCTTGGGATCCGAACCTCAAGGCAAGCGATGACTTCCTCACCCCTCTGTTCCAAAACTACTTTCGGAAACTGGGAATTCCGAATCTGATGGCGAAGAAGGATTTCTACGAGCTAGCGTCCTTCGTTCCGCGGAATAAGATCGACCCAGAGATAGCGGAAAAGCTCGCTGCGATCGTTGCGGAGAAGGATGCCGCTAAGACCCCGTGATTCTGAAGTCCAAGAATCGAGCGTCGGCCAGATGTGTTTTCCACAACCCTCCCATGTTCATCCAACCTTGACCGAGAAATCTCAATGTCAAATACTGCCCACATGAGCCAGCAACAAGTCCGGACAACGACCGCGGGTGCCCATCCTTGTCGCGTCTTTGCGACAGAGCCTGCCCTGAGCGCAGCCGAAGGGATGGGGATTTTGACCTCCCTAACTCCCATGCGCTCAAGATTTTGCCCGCAACCTGTTGCAGCCCATAGACAAAATCTCAATTTCCCGCTAACCCGAAGATTCCAATAGACCCAAGGGGGAGGGGGAGTAGGACAAAACCAATGCCGGATTATCCAAATCGTTGCCAGCATCTCAAAATCAACGGTACTCAGTGCGGATCGCCCGCCCTGCGCCGCAACCGTTTCTGTTTTTTCCACAAACGCTTTCAGGACGAGCGCATCAAACTCAGCGCCGACCGCGCCCGCCGCGGTGCTCCTACTTTCGTCCTCCCCGTCCTCGAAGACGCCAACTCCATTCAGATCGCGCTCATGCAGGTCATCCGCTTGCTCGTCGCCCAGCAAATCGACCACAAAACCGCCAGCCTCCTGCTCTACGCTCTGCAAACCGCCAGTAGCAACCTGCGCATGACCCGATTCGAGCCCCATCACCATGAAGTCGTCCTCGACCCCCGCGCCGTCGGCGACACTCCGCTCGGTTCCAACCTGTGGGACGACGAAGACTTCGAAGAGGAGAGAGACGAACCAGAAACCGCAGCCGACCGCGCCCTCGCGGCCCTCGAAAGCGAGCGCAAGAAAAAAGCAGAGGACGAAAAGTGGAGGCGCTGGGCAGAACTGCAGCATCCCGATCCCCGCAAAGCGACCGCTTCCGTCGCAGTCACCGCCAGCGGAAGCGCCCGAGTGACGGAAGAAGCGAAACCCGAAGTTACTCCCGAAGAAAATTCCTCGACTCCCCCAAAGAAGCCAGCAACCGGACTCGATCCCGCAAAAGTCCGCCAGGAAATCAGCGACATGATCAGAAAGGAGTTCTTACCCGGCTACAAACCACCAGAAGGTTCGAAGTCGACTGGCTAAAGAGAAAAGAAAAAAAGTCGACCTCGGACTCATCCAGATTTGGGCCGACAGCTGACAGCTGATGGCTGACAGCCGCCTAGAACCTCACGCCCACGCCTCCGGTGATCAGGTTGCTCTTCCAGTTGTACAGGTTGTTGGGATTGCCGATGTCGTTGGGGTTGAACTTGAAGTAGCGGGTTTCGTAGGTGGCTTTGACATACCACCACTTGCCAAAGTCGTAGCCCGCGCTTCCCCGCAGCATGTAGCCATGATCGAAGCCGGGATTGGGCAATGCCACTGTGGCCAACGAAGACGCTTTGAAATGCGGCGTGAATTCGGGTTCGCCCTTGATCGAGATGAAAGCCCGCTTGTCGGGACCGAATTTGTATTTAAGGGTCACGGGCAACTCGAACAACTGCATTCTGCTGCGATTAAAGATCTCGCCACTCACGTTGGCTGGCGGGGTATAAATCCTGCGAACCTCGCCGTCGACTTCCACGGAGAAATTATGGGCGCCGAACACCACGCCACCGAACACCGCGAGTTCTTTCGCATGCTGGTTGGTATCGAAAGGAGCGCGTATTTCGCCTCCTCCTACGATGGCGGGACGCCCGGTCTTGGCGTTGGCCTTGAATATCGCCACCTGACCGTTAATGTCGACCACGGCGCCCGAGACGGACGGCAAGGCGCCAAATTGGTCGGAGACTTGGCCGACATTCAGGTCGAGGGTCCCTCGTTGACAATAGGCCGGGACGGTGGCCAAAAGAAACAGCAGGAATAATCCTATGTGGACTGCAATGCGGACTTCTTTGCGGACTTCTTTGCGGACAAGGTCCGCCTTACAGGGCTTCATCAATACGTTTCCTCCCCCAGTGGGCAGTGTACACTCCCGCGAATCCCGCGGGACAGCGAGCGGACGGATTCCCGGAGTCGTGCGGTCGATTTGGTGCTGATTGCTCAGATGCGGATTATCGGATGCAGACTGTCTGATGCGGAATGCGGCAGGCGGATTCGTCGGCGATTATTGCGTATTCCGACCTTGGAGTTCGGCTGCTGCAACGCGGACGGGGACGTCCGCGCGCAGATCCGGACAATTTTGTGGATAATTACGAGCCTTGCTTTTCGAGGACGATCTCGGCCTTCCTGGTGGCCAGCTTTTCCTTGCGGTAAGCGCGGGCGACGTCCCCCAGGGGCGCGGGTTCCGGCAATGGAGAGCCGAACTCCCACAGCGGGCGCTCTCCGTGGCCGTAGGTATAAGTTTCGTTCCCGCCACCGACAAGAGGATGCTCACTTGCCATGGCGGTGCGATCGGCATGCTCCGGGTGGCCGGTAATCTGAAGAACTTGCGGTTGGTTGGAGAGAGTGGCGACTCCGGTCTGTCCGAAGGCGGCGGCGGTGCAGAGAATCAACAGCACAAAAAGAGTGATTTTCATAAGTATTTTGTCCGCAACTACGGGAGATGGGTGCAACCTCCATACCAACCTAAAAGGCTTAGGATTCTTTTACTTGCAGGGAGCCACGCGGGGCTGGCGCAAGACTTTGCATATTTAGGGAAGCGGGTTCCTGGGGCAAAAGCCGCGCCGGACGCGGGAAGTGGCCGGACGGACGGACTCTGGACGAACTCCGGACTTCGGGGCGGGAACGCAACGGGAACGCAAAAAAGATTCCGGCATTGCGCTGCCTGCTTTTGCCGGTGTATGTTTCGGCTGACTGGAGAGGGAGCGAAGCGCATGGGCAGTCATGATCGAAAAGCGCAGAGGGTGCGCGCACGGATGAGATTCGCGCAGGCGTTGGTGATAGTGGTTGCGCTGGTCGCGGGCGCGCGGGCGCAGACCGACTGCGCCGAGGGCAACGGAATCCTCGACATGACGCCGCCGAAGAATATGACCGCGGAGGAGCTCATCCAGAAATTCGCCGCGGAAGAAACCAAGGTGAAAGAGGCGCGCACCCACTACACCTATACCCAGGACGTGATGGTGCAGACGCTCGACGGCCAGAGAGTCGACGGACAGTTTCACGAGATCGCCACGGTGTCCTACGACAGCAAGGGGAAGCGCAGTGAATCCGTGACCTTTGCTGAGCAGTCCACTTTGCGCGGGATTTCGTTAAGCCAACAAGATATGGACGACATTCACGTATTCATGCAGTGGATGCTGACTACCGAAGAAGTGGCGCAATACAAACTGACCTACGCGGGGCAACAGCACGTCGACGATCTGGACACCTACGTGTTCCACGTCGAGGCGAAGAAAGAAGAGAAGGGCAAGCGCTATTTTCAAGGCAGGGTGTGGGTCGACAATCGTGACTTCCAGATCGTGAAGCTGTGCGGCAAGAGCGTGCCGGATGTGATCCAAAAGAAGAAGGGTCAGTCCATGGATATCCGGCCGATGTTTGTGGCCTACCGGAAATTCGTAGACGGAATGTGGTTTCCAGCGTACGCCAAAGTGGACGACACGCTGCATTTCCAGGTGCAGGCGGTTCACGTGCGCGAGATCGTAAAGCTCACCGGCTACAAGCGGGCGGGAGCGGCAACAGCCGCGGCAAAACCGTAGCCCGACGGGGGCTTGCCGGGGGAATCAAAGCGGCACTTGAACCGGAATTTAACCTGTGGTGTACTCTTTTTCATGGCAGAAGAAAAGAACCGCAACAAAGACATCGTTCTGTGGATCATCACCGTCGCGCTGGTGGCGCTGGCAATCTTCTGGTACATGAAGCCGAAATAGCTTCCCGCGAGCGGTCGAGCTTCGCTCGACGGACAGCCGAGGACGGCTGTCTCGCATCGCTTTCCCCGCATGGGCTTTTCACCAAGCCCATACCGCGCGAATTCCTCCTCCACTTTCCTCCGCGTGAATTCTTCTGCGGGTAGTGGTGCAGTTTGAGGGCGACGATTCGTATCAGGGCATGCCTTCAGGCGTGCCGCAGAAGCCGCGACGCATGCCCGCTTTAGCGGCTGTGACCGCCAAGGCCAGCGGCTGAAGCTGTGTCGCTTCTTATTGACTTTGCCGGCATCGCTGAAGCGAAGCCCTGATACGACTCGCTCTTCTCAAACTGCACCACTACCCTCCTGCGTCAACTCTAGGGGATTCGGGGTTTCATCGGGTAAGATACTCCGGCTGCGAAAAGACGTTCGGAGCAGGGCTGAAGCCGTGCCCTTCCACATTCACGATGAATCGCGAATTTCACAAGGCTTACAGTCAGGAACTGCACCGGGACATGGAAGCGCTGGTCTATGGGCATGCGGGCATGCCGCTGCTGGTCTTCCCCACCTCGATGGGGAAATTCTTTGAGTATGAAGACCGCGGGATGATCGGCGTGCTGGCGCTGAAGATCGAGCGCGGCGAACTGCAGGTGTTTTGTCCGGACGGCGTGGATTCCGAGAGCTGGTACAACAAGGGCGTGCATCCGCGGGTGCGGGTGCTGCGGCATTTGCAATACGAGCGCTACATCCTGCATGAATTTCTTCCGTTCATCCGGTGGAAGAATCCGGCGTGGCAGCTGGCGGTCACCGGGTGCAGCTTCGGCGGATACCACACGGTGAACTTCTCGATGAAGCATCCGGACGTGGTCACGCATTGCGTGAGCATGAGCGGGGCGTTCGATATTCACCAGTTTCTGGATGGGTATTACGACAATGATTGTTATTTCAACAATCCTCCGGACTTTTTGCCGAACATGACGGATGACTGGTTTCTGAGCCGCTACCGGCAGATGAAGATTGTTCTGGGATCGGCGGATTGGGATATGTGTCTGGATCAGAACGTGAAGCTGTCGGCGATTTTGAACGGCAAGTCGATTCCGCACTGGCTGGACGTTTGGGGGGATAACTCGAAGCACGACTGGCCGCTGTGGCAGAGGATGGCGGCGAAATATTTTTAGGGCTTCGTGGAAAGCTTCGTGGAAGGGCACGGCTTCAGCGGTTCGTGGAAGGGCACGGCTTCAGCGGTTCGTGGAAGGGCACGGCTTCAGCCGTGCCGGTAAGCGGCCCCTATGAGCCAGGCTTTAGCCGCTGCGGGGCAACTGGATCGGGAGAGCGCGTGGCTGCGATCGAGTACGCAGTAGGAGTGCAGGGGTCCTTCGACTGCGTACGTGCTTCACTTCGTGAAGCACGTACTTCGCTCAGGATGACACAAAACTTAGGAGAGTGTCGTGAAGAAGATTGGGATTTTGTTTGGGATGGAGAATACGTTTCCGCCGGCGCTGGTCGAGAAGATTAACTCGCTGGGCATTGATGGCGTCGAGGCGGAGTTTGTGAAGATTGGCGGGATTCGGATGGATGAGCCGAAGAAATATGCCGTCATCATCGACCGGATTTCGCAGGATATTGAGTTTTATCGAGCTTATTTGAAAAACGCGGCTTTGCACGGAACGATTGTGGTCAACAATCCGTTCTGGTGGACGGCCGACGACAAGTTCTTCAACTACGCGCTGGCGCACAAGATGGGCGTGGCCATTCCGCCGACCGTGATTCTGCCGCACAACAAGCATCCCGAGGGCACGACGGACCAGTCAATGCGGAATCTTATTTTCCCGCTGAACTGGCAGGAGCTGTTTGACTACGTCGGCTTCCCTGCTTTCCTGAAGCCTTATTCCGGCGGCGGGTGGAAGCATGTGTATCACGTGCATAACCCGGAAGAATTCTTTCATCATTACAACCAGACCAGCCGGCTGTGCATGACGCTACAGCATGGCGTGGAGTTCGACGAGTATTACCGGTGCTACGTGGTGGGGCAGGAAAAAGTGCACATCATGAAGTACGATCCCAAGGCGCCGCATCATGAGCGCTATGTGAAGGGGAATCCGCCGCCGTCGACCGAGGCTTTAAGGGTTCGAATCGAAAAAGATGCGTTGTCGCTGTGCCGCGCGTTGGGATACGACTTGAATACGGTGGAGTTTGCGGTGGAGAAGGGAGTGCCGTATGCAATTGACTTTCTGAATCCGGCGCCGGACGCGGAGATTACTTCCGTCGGGCAGGAGAATTTTGACTGGATCGTGAATGCGGTGGCGGAGATGGCGGTGAAGATGGTGCTGAGCGGCGAGAGTCCGGTGAAGGAGTTGCGGTGGGCGGGATTTTTGGCGGGGGCTCAGAAGCCGGAGCGTAAAGGTGAGCCGGAGTGGGTGGCGGCGCGGAAGCGGAAGCCGGAAAAATAACAGCTGATCGACTCGGACGAGTTGGGCGATTGTCGGTGGCGCAGTTCGCCAGCAGAGCGCGGTTGTCATCCTGAGGACCGCGGTTTTCGCGGGCCGAAGGATCCGTGCAATGAGCCGACTGCTCGTGCGGTACAGGCAAGTTACATAGATCCTTCGCTTCGCTCAGGATGACAAACGCGTGGGGTTGTCATGCGAAAAGGAAAAACTGCGAAGACTGTGGACGAATATCTGGCGGGCATTCCAGAGCCGGCTCGCGGCACGTTGAAACACATTCGCGCGGTGATTCGGTCGGTAGTCCCGAAGGAAACTACCGAAGTGATCAGCTACGGGATGCCCATGTTCAAGTTCAACGGGATGCTAGTTGGGTATGCGGCGTTCAAGAACCATTGCAGTTTGTTTCCGACTGGATCGGGAGTGCTCGACCAGTTCGAGAAGGAACTCAAGGGCTTCCGGACTTCCAAGG
>Ga0210384_10000133_pt1 | contig 112603 bp, 79 predicted proteins | sample IncBWH2MmetaG_FD_160574 | JGI IMG/M metagenome (GOLD analysis project Ga0210384, IMG submission 160574) | Forest soil microbial communities from Barre Woods Harvard Forest LTER site, Petersham, Massachusetts, United States - Inc-BW-H-2-M | ecosystem: Environmental > Terrestrial > Soil >... | reverse complement strand
CGAAGCGCCATGTCGTATATCGGCCTTAGCTTGCCGAATCGAATCCCAGGATCACTTTGCCAAAGAGAAAAACTCTGGACAAGTTTCTGGCACTAGCGACGCGACGAAGACGCAGTCAAGGCTTATCGGGACTTGGCCTCGCGATCGTCTATGACTTTCCCTAGAAACCGTAGGATGGCGGTATACTCTGCGCACTTTGTGTTAGTCGGAGACTAATTAGGAGTCAAATGATGCGCGTTACGGTGGGATTGTTGATGTTGATGACATCCGTTTGCGCAGCCGCGCAGGAGCGGCCGAAGGTTGCCATTCTCGCCACAGGCGGAACGATTGCCAGCAAGCAAGACCCGGTCAAAGGAGGTTACCTGCCTGCCCTTTCGGGTGAAGACCTGGTTGGGGCGGTACCGGCGATCAAGAAGATCGCACAGATTCAGGTCGAGCAATTTTCCAACATTCCCAGCCAGAATATGACTCCAGAAATTTGGGTTCGCCTCGCGGGAAAGATGAATGAGCTGCTCGCGAAACCTGACATCGCGGGAATTGTCGTCACGCACGGCACCAATACGTTGGAAGAAACTGCCTACTTCCTAGATCTCACCAAGCAGAGCGATAAACCAGTGATCCTCGTCGGCGCGCAGCGCCCGGCCTCTGATCCTGACTCCGACGGCCCGCGAAACCTGCTCGACGCCGTCCGCGTGGCGGTTGCGCCGGAGGCCGCAGGCAAGGGCGTCATGGTGGTCATGAACGGACAGATCAGTGCCGCTCGGGATGTCACCAAGACCAACACGAACCGTGTGGAGACCTTCCGCAGTTTGGAGTTTGGTCCTCTCGGAGTGGCGGATGCGGAAAAGGTTCGCTTCTATCGCGCTCCCCTGCGGCGCCAGACCTTCGCGGTTGATAGCAATACTCGGCTCGGGCGTGTTGAGATCGTCATGAGTTATGTGGGCGCGGATGGCCTTCTCATAACATCGCTTTTGCGCGACGGTGGCATCCAAGGTTTGGTTATTGCTGGCCTTGGCCTCGGCGGTGTCCCAGGTCCGATCTTTGACGCGATTCAGGAGGCGCGCAGACGCAGCATCCCTGTGGTCATCAGCACGAGAGTTCCCACGGGACGGATATTTCCGCTCAGTGCCGACAAGAGCTCAGCGCTGGCTCTCAGGGGAATTGGATGTGTGCTAGCCGATGATCTCAGTCCTCAAAAAGCGCGCATTCTACTGATGCTCGCGCTTACCAAGACGCGCGATCCGGATTCCTTGCAGAAATATTTCGACAATTGATGGCGCGGGCTTGGAGACATCCGCCGGGGGTACGCTCAATTTTCGATTACCGCCATTCGACTTTGCAAGATCCGCGGTCGACTATCCCACAAATTGGAATTAGGGGAATCGCCACTTACCGAAGACTGGACTTCTCACGAGTTGGTTGGCCCTTTCGGGTTCAGGATCGAGTAGAATCGAAGGACGTTTCAAGCTGTGTTTTATGCCCCTTAGCCCATTCTTCGTAGGATTCTCTCTATCGTTGAAGGGATATCGTCATGCCCACAAGACGCGAATTTATCAAAACGGCCACGGCTGCCAGCGCGGCGTTTGGAGTTGTTGAAGGTCTAGGGCTGGACGCGGCGCAATCGGGGCGTTCAATTCCGACCGAACGATCGAAGGCGCTGACGAGTCTGTTCGGCCTCAAGTATCCGATCTTTGAAGCGCCTCATGGCCGCGCGACCAGCCCCAATCTAGCCATCGCTGTATCAAATGCGGGAGCGATGGGTGCGCTGGCAAGTCTCGCCAATGCGGACGAAACTCATAACGCAGTGTCAAAGGTGAGGGCTGCAACGAAGCAACCCTTTGTGGTCAATTTCATTCTTGCGCGTGAGACGACCTGGCTCAAAGCTGCGCTGGATGCGGGAGCGCCGATCGTGCAGTTCTCATGGGGATTGCCAACGAAGGAAATGCTTTCGGCAATTCGCGCCGCGAGCGCAAAAGTAGGGATGCAAGTCACCAGTGCGGAGAGTGCTCGCGCCGCCCTAGACCTTGGCGCGGATTATTTGGTTTGCCAGGGCACGGAAGCGGGAGGCCACGTTCAAGCCAACCAAGGATTGTACGAAGCGCTGCCAATCGTCTTGATGGAGGCCCGGCAGATACCTGTGGTCGCTTCGGGTGGGATTGGCAATGGGAAAGGAATCCGCAAAGCACTTTTGGCGGGAGCATCGGCGGCGATGCTTGGCACACGTTTCGTCGCAACTATCGAGAGCAATGCCCACCCGGCATACAAGCGCGAAATCATCAAGGCTCATGCCAAAGACACTGTCCTCACCACTTGCTTTCAGGATGGCTGGCCCTCTGCCACGCATCGCGCATTGCGAAACCGCACGTTCGTCATGTGGGATGCTGCCGGATGTCCCCCGGCAGGGAAAAGGCCTGGTGAAGGCGACATTCTCGCGACTGGGTCCGATGGACGCAAAGTGCATCGTTACTTTGCGACGTCACCGGATCAGGGGCTCAAAGGTGCGATAGGAGAATGTGCGCTCCACGCCGGGCTAAGCGTTGAGTTCGTCAAGGACTTGCCAGGAGCAGGTGAGCTTGTGGAGCGCCTTTGGCGAGAATGCGAGAAGGCAGACAGTGACGCTCAAGCGAAACTATGAATATTGCCAAAGAGACTCAGTGCCCGAGAAACGGGATTACCGGAATGTGGGAATTAGCCCGTTGGGCGCAAAAAAGCCACATTCCGGTAAGCGGACTTCACAGGACCTATCGTTGCGCAGCAAGTACTTTGATGTTAGAAACCGATGGCGCGCAACCACTTGTAGTCAAGCACCACTTCACGGAAGGGAGAATCAGCATGGAAGACCCCAACCGACATCTGATGTGGCATGGCATGTTCTTGTTCCTAATCGGGCTGCTCACGGGCTTCGTCGAGCAACGTTTCGCCAACGTGCGCATGGGACTCGCCGCACACCTGGAAGGCCTGAAGAACGGCATCTTTCTAGTTGCTCTGGGTGCCATCTGGAGCGAGGTAAGGCTGCCTGAACCAGCGAAGGCGATCGCATACTGGACCGCGCTTTACGGCACCTATGTGAACTGGCTGGTCACGACGCTCGCTGCTGTTTTCGGTACTGCGGCCCTTTCTCCAATCACGGCAGCGGGCCATAGTGGGCAACCCTGGCAGGAGAGCCTTGTCACAGTCGGCTTCATGAGTGTCGGTATCGTGATCGTTGTTTCTTCGCTGCTTGTCCTCTGGGGACTTCGGGCCAGAGCATTACAGTGAAGCACCTTGGAGTACTCAACTGGGCCTAAGGGAAGGCCACATTCCGATACCGCGACTTCCCAGGATGTGGCCCCCCATCTGGGGGTTAGCCTCGCTCGACCCTGCACGTTTGTTCGGTACTGATATACTCTTCAAAATACTGAAACGAGGAGGTGTTCCCTGTCTTCATCCAGAACCGTCTCGATCCTCATTCTCCTGGCGTTGGTCCTCACGTGGGACAATGCGAAGTCGCAGGATCATTTCGCGTCTCACACCGTTTACCCGCTTACCAGATTTCAGCCGGGGCAGTGGGTTGAGAAGGTGGCGGGCGATTTCACCAAACCCGGGGAGGCGTTTGTGCTTCGGATTCATCAGGACACAGGGTATATCACTTTTCCCCACACTCATCCGATAGACGAGAACATTACTGTCGTGAAAGGGAGTTGGGCGCTCGGAATGGGCCGGCGGTTCAACCGCTCCGCGCTAGAACCCATGGATACCGGAACTTTCGGCATCGCGCCCAAGAATATGGCCCACTTTGCGTGGTCAAGGACAGAATCGATTTTACAGGTCCACGGAATCGGGCCGTTTTCATCCACGGTGGTCGAGCCGGTGTACGAGCTTACTGAGGAAGGTGTTTTCTCGCTGACATCTCTGTTGCTACCGGGTACTCCCACATCGTCTAGCCCGCCGGACTGCTTCGCGCTGAAGGTTAATGCGAAAGTGCGCGGCGAGTCTGGCGAAGGTATCGTCGTTGGCGCACGGTGTTCACCTACCAATAAAATCACGCAATACTGGGTTCAAAAAGCGAGTGGCGACCGATTCTGGGCTACTTTTCAGGAATTGAAGACACGGTAACACCGCCTCCCAGCACCGACATCGGCCTGAGATTCCCACATTCCGGTAACGCGACTTCACGGGACTTGGCCTGCCGCTGCCAGTCCAAAGGGATTTCTGATAGGCTTTTTGCCTATGAAATTCCAGCTCGTATTGCAGTGGCCTGTATCCTCGATGAATGATTACGACGAGATGGTTAACGTCGAGGACTTGTTGATCGAAAGGTTCACCAAGCGATGTGAAGTGGACGGCCATGATTTTGGGTCAAACGAGGCAAACATATTCGTCAACACGAACGATCCGCGCCGAACTTTTGAAGAGATACGGACCATTCTCTCGGGACACAAGCTATGGCCCGACACTCGAATCGCCTTCCGACAGATCGACGGGAATGAATACACGGTGATCTGGCCAGAAGGGGCTACGACATTCAACATTTCGTAGTGAGGTCGTGGGTCCTTCCCACATTCCGAGAACGCGACTTCACAGGACTTGGCGCTCCTGCGTTCTTCCTCGGTTGCACATGTTAGAATCAGCCACACTGAAGGGTCAATGTAATGAATGACTTTGAGTACGAATCTGTACGTCCCTCCGCACGGAACGAGCTAATCAGCCAGCTTGAGAGTAGTGATCCAAAGACCGTCGCAAATGCACTCTATGCCGCATCGAAATACGATGAGGATTGGAAGTGGGTGCAGGACCAGTGCCTCAAGTGTTTGAACTCGCCAGACATTCCTGTGCGATGGGCAGCCGCTACTTGTCTCGGTGATATGGCGTTTCTACGACGACCGTTAGACGTTCAGGTTGTCTTGCCTGCGCTTGAGAAAGCCGCCCAAGATTCCCAAATTGCAGATCCTGCGAAATTCAGCATCAGCATGGTCAGACAATTTTTGGACCAGAAATAAGGGAAGCGACTGTCCGCGTGCTTGGACAGAATACAAGAAATCTCATATTCCGATAACGCAACTTCACAGGACTTGGCTCTGCGCCAGCATGCGGTAGAATCCGTCTAGCAATGGCCCCCCGGATCATCGTCGGAATTGTTGCAGTGGCGTGCACTTCAGTCTGTGGGCTTGTCTCGACCTTTGCGTCCTTCGAGATGGTCGACAAAGTGAATGACAAGTTGCCAGAAACGGAGAAGTTCGATCACCTTGGCTGGTATTTTTCCAAGCGTCTCAGGCTCAACCGCAAATACAGAATGCTCTATCCAGATGGACAGCTCCTATTGAGGGTTCGCATACTTACGGTGCTTATGTTTGTGTGTGGACTCGTCGCGGCATGGGGCTTTGGATTTTTCGCACAATAATGCAAATGTTGCCTCTAATTTGTGCAGTCGTGCTGTATCTGGTTGCCTGCGAACTGGTTGAGTATCTCCTCGTCCGAAGACAGGCTGGCGAAGTCTTTCCGCCCAAACTCGGGTGGAGATTGCTTCGCTGGGTCGGCATCGCTGGATGTATTGCAGCAGCGATGGAACGAGTGCATGGGAAAACGCCACGACCAAATGACTGGCCCGTTTGGGTGTACGTATTCCTGTTGTGGTTTTGGATTTATTGGCCTCGCACAGTGTTGGTCGATTCTTCGGGCGTTTCCTCGTGCAGTCTCTTCGGTTTTCGCCGTCGCTCAATCCTTTGGGGGCAAGTGTCTCGGATCACCTCTGACTGGCAGGAAGAGCGACTCACCGTTAATTTATTCACTCCGATCTGGACGTTCATGGGCACCAGTGTCACCGTCACTAGCCGCGATGGTCTCAGCATCCAGCACGGCGTTGTCAACCGGAAGCAGGGTCTCTTCCTTGACGCGCTAAGGCGTTACCTGCCGCATGAAGCATTTGATCCGGGCATTTATGATTGGCATCCTTAAGACGGCGGAACCAACTCCTGTGAAACGGGATTACCGGAATGTGGGAATCCACCCGTAAGCGGTGTTAGTCGAGCAAAAGCTCGACGCCATCTGCCTCTTCTCGACTACCTCGACAGTGGATATGGATGATGTCTATCAACCAGTCGAATACCGTTGGTCCCTGATGCGCTCGGGCACGCTCCAGATCACGCAATACATTATCTCGATTCGATGGGTGACAGATTCTTAATCGGATTTCTAGTTGACGAACAGTTTCGTTGTAGCCGAGTCGTTGTTTGGACAATGCGTGATTCTTCCAGTCGATGGTGAATCCGTCAGGTGGTGTGCCGAAACCTCCACGCAAAATGTCATTAAATGCGTCGAGGTTGCGTCCCCATGATTCGCCCGGAATGAGTACCTGACTGACTTCCTCGTAAAACTCTTCGAGCGTGGAGAATCGTGAACCATCGATTTGGTATCGCATAGAATGAATATTGCACGCGGTCGCAAGGTGTGCCAAGTCCTGTGAAACGGTCTTATCGGAATGTGGCCCACTACCACAATCGAGGCCATGGCGTGCGCTTGCGATTGCTAGTAGAGTTTCGGTGAAAGTCAAAAACTGGCGAGCATGGGAGGGGGCGGCCACCGGGGCCGCCCTCTGAATTTTGAGGAAGGTAACAGATGCCTTCGCGCCCCAACTTTGAAAAAACCTCATTGCAATGTTGCGAGGTCGGTCTCCGTCGAAGCGATCGCGGGGCGCCCGTGCGGCTTCCCTGATTTCCCGGCCGGGCCCGCGGCGCCGCCGAGGAGCCGATGCTTCGCGCTCGATTCGTGGAAAGCCTTCTGGTGCGGATAGGCTTTGTAGAAGTAGCGCGCAATTCCATCGGCAACTTCAATCATTCATGTGGATCCGGCATGGTGACATTCGTGGTGATCATTACGCCCGTGACTCCGGTAACGCCGTGGTCCACCGGCTGCGTGGCCTTGCCGTCGCGCTTTTCGTACCGTTATTTGCGCGTGTCCAGGCGGATCCGCAGGTCTTGCGCCTCCCACAAATCGCGCCAGCCGGCAACCTCGACCGAGTCGGGCCGCTTCGAGGATTTCTTGACGTTGAGCTTCGCGATCAGCTCCGCGGCGACCTGCATGCCGACGACGCGGTCCGCTCGAGGCAGAGGCTTCCTGCCGGCGCCTGCTCGCTTCCCTCCGCTACGCTCGTTCCCTGGCATTTGAAAAGCCTCCAATAATCTGTTTTACGCCCTCTAAACGGCATTGCGGATCTACTGCCGGGGGGCCCCGATCTCTACCCGTTTGGGTTGTTTGGCGGGCTCACGGCGTGTGGCGGCGTCGGCCGAGCCGAGGTTCGTGTATGAGGCGCGACTATGGCGGGGCGCGTCTACTCGTGGATCAGTTGCCAGTGTTCTGTGCGATCCGTGCTGTGGATCTTCGTAATCTTGCCGCATTGGAAGAATATCTGCAGGAGATTCGTCGACCCTTCGACCCATCTCTCGATTTGTGGCCAATTTTGCTCGACACTCTGGATCGCGTCCTTTGATGGTTCCGGCGAATCGGCGATGTGGGTTTCACAGACGGTTCGGAGGATCTGCCGGCTTTCGAGGTGGAACCCAACGTCCCCCGAGAAGCCCTGCTCCGCGAGGCCGCGGAGAGTTGCCAGGAGAACTGCTTGATTGATTCTGGTGAACGCCGCTAGGTCCACGCTACAAATTCTAGCCGAGACTGTGAATCGGTTCCATGCCCGACCTGGGGAATGAGACGAAAGTGGTACGCTAAGCCCGGGAGATCGGGCACTGGGCCAGTTTCCGAGGGGATTGAAGCTCATTCGGGTTGGACATGCTGCCGGGGGGGCCTACTGCGGCGCGAAAGACGCGCCCTAGGCCAACCGCTCAGTGAAGAAAGGGCATTGCAGAGAGGGTTGCCAACTTTCATCAGGGGTGTATTAGGGTTGGATGCGGACATAGATCGCGAAGTGATCCGTTGCAAAACCTGCGGGCTCGTGCAGTATCGCACCCACGCGGGGAATTGTCGTCGGTGCCTTCGCCTGCTGACGCCGAAGACAGAATTCCGAATTCCACCTCCGGAGTTGCGGGAGCTTCTAGGCGACGATCGGCAACTTTTCCAGAAGTGGCCGAACCACGCGATGGTCGAGAATATCGGGCAACGCATCCGGCAGGTGCGTGAATCGCGCGGGATGACACAGAGCCAGCTCCAGGCCCGTTCGCGCGTTTCCGGCTCGACGCTGTCTCGGATCGAAAACGGACATATGGTGCCCAGCCTCGTAATGCTCAAGGAAGATTTCCGAAGCCCTTGGCGCCGGCTTGAACCACTTCTTCGTCCCGAAAACGAACGGCGAAGTTCTCCTGGAGGATCCATTCATTCAGGGTTTGCGGCCGTTTCTACGGCAGCTCGAATGGGAACAGTGGCTATCAATTCTGACGCGCTTGGCGGCCATCAGCAGTTCGGCAACGCGAACCGCCCTTTGAATCTCTTTGAAAAAACTTGATTCTCTTTGAATAGGCCTCGAATGCAGCTGTTTGTTTTCATCAACTTACGAAATTCTCTGCTTTGAAAAACGGCCACAAAAACCCTCTCTAACCCGCATAAACACTGCGTTTTTAGCGCTTTTGCCCTCTCTGAAAAACGCCCGATTAATCAATTTAATCAAAAGAGGGCGCGCGCCCAGCGGACGAGGCACGGCCATCGAATCCTGGTCGTATGTGACGCGAAACTACTCACACTTGCGGTGAATTGAATTTGTGGCCAAGCCACTGCAATTTCAATCGCCTCAATGCTTTATGCGGAATCCGTGCGCTCCAACATATGAGGGAATCGCTCGCGCGTTGGCAGGCCAACGGTTGCAGCATGTTTCATGACGATGCACCAAAACTGCGCGCGCTCGATGGGGAAAGGGATTTGATTACCGAAAAACAATCAAAAAATGCAACAGAACAGCGAAGCGTTGCAGGCCTACTTAGCCTGCGAACGCCGCCCTACCAGGTCAGCGTGCCCGTGGTGTGCCCGTTATCCGGCCACGGATGACACGATTGACACAGCTGATGGTCTAACCCCTGCGTTCTGTGTAAGCGCTTTGGTTGGAGGCGCGGTTTTGGTGATTCGGAGAATCCGGCTTACAGGCTTGTCCGCCATATTTTATTGCCACTCAAGTAATTCGCGAAATGCCCCGCTCCTGTAGTGGTCCGCGTCCGCGTTTGATTTTCGAAGAGTTTTCTCTGGATTGCGCAGAATGACCTCCCCGCACTGACAGGAAGTTTCCACGGCCAACACTGTGACCGGATCGAATCCATCGCGGACGGGCGCTCGCCGGACATCACCGATGCAAAAGGCAATACTTTGATGGCCGGGAAAGAGCAAAGCATTGTCGACCTTGTCCCACAAGGACGGACGAACCAGTGCCTCAGACAGGCTTCGCCTAGGTCTATTCGCATGCAAGGCTAGAGGTTAGGTGAACGTAAAACTTTCCGCAGCCGTCAAAAATACATATATGCGAGGGCTAGTACGGTTAGCAAAGTGGTTTGATTCGATAGGTTTACGAATATCTTCTGTATTGGAAGCTGACTTGCATCGCAGTTGTCGGCGTTTGAAAGGCCGTTTATTTTCAACGACGGGGGCGGCGGCATTTGAATCTCGCGAAACAACTCAGGGGGGAACCTTCTTGATCATGAGCGAGTATTTGTGCATTCGTTCGCTTATGAGTTACCGGGTCGCCTTATTTTCTCGGGGTTAGGACATGGCGGCGCTGTCAATTTTCGCCGATGTCCTCCGGCCAGCAGATGCTGTGGAACATCCAGCCCTGTTGCTGTGATTTATTCCAGACCCAGTCCCAATACGATTGGCCGGAAATGAGATAGCGACTTGAAGTGCACCCTCCCAGCGGAGATTTGTTCGCGAGCACGAACTACGAGAGGGGTCGAGAGCAAAAAGAGATTGAACATGTCAAATGACGCAACCAACGAACCCCCCCTTCCCAGATGGCGTGAACGGATCCGGGGACTGAATAACGTTCCGCCTCTGTTCAAAATGGTTTGGGAGGCAGCTCCCGCGGCCGTCGCTTCGAGTCTCTTCCTGCGGTTGATCATTTCTTTGATCCCAGTGGCCATGCTGGCAATCACTCGGGTGATTATCGATTCGATCTACAGTTTGACTTCCCAGCATAGGGCTCTTCCGGGATTTTTCTGGTGGCTGGTGGCCTTGGAATTTGGTTTGGCCAGCCTCGGGACGATTCTGGCGCGGCTGACCGACTTTTGCGACAGCGTGCTCGCCGACAAGTACACGCGGCACATCAGCACGCGGATCATGGAACACGCTTCCCGGCTGGACCTCACCCGGTACGAAGATCCTTCTTTTTGCGACAAGATGGAGCGCGCGCGAGTGCAGGGCACCGACCGCGTAATGATGATTCAGATGACCGGCCGGCTGATCCAGGAAGGAATCACGACGGCGAGTCTCGCGGTCGGCATTTTTCTTTTTTCTCCGTGGATGCTGTTTTTTCTCTTCCTATGCGTCGTGCCCGCATTTTTGGGAGAGACGCACTTTGCTTTTCTCGGTTACTCGATGAATTTCAAGCAGACCCCGGCTCGCCGGCAAATGGAATATCTCCGGGTTCTTGCGGGCAGCAAAGAGAGCGCGAAAGAATTGAAACTGTTTCGGCTTGGACCCTTCCTCGTGCGGCGGTACAAAGCCCTCTCGGATGTCCTGCATCGCCAGACTGTGGATTTGGCAAAACGGAAGCTCCTCTTCGGAGGGCTTCTGACGGTTCTCGGTACCCTGGGCTACTACGGAACCTACGCGTACGTCATTTATGAGACCGTGCTGGGAGCCTTGACTCTCGGCCAGTTGACGTTTTTGGCGGGAGCGATTGCCGGCGCCAGTACCAACATCCAGTCATTCTTTTCGACATTTTCGGGAATCGCAGACCAGGCGCTGTTCATGACGGATCTGCTGGATTTCTTTTCCGTGCAACCGCAGATCAAGACAAAGCCCGGCGCTATCGTCGCTCCCCGGCCGATCCGGCATGGAATCGAGTTCCAGCACGTTTGGTTCGCATACCCCGGAAATCACACTCCAGTCCTGCGCGATATCGATTTTCGGCTGGAGCCTCGCGAGCGAATCGCCCTGGTCGGGGAAAACGGCCAGGGCAAGACAACGATCGCAAAACTTTTGACGCGCTTGTACGACCCCACCGAAGGAAGGATCCTCCTCGACGGCGTCGACCTTCGGGAATACGACTTGGAAGATTGGTGGAACGAAATCGGCGTAATTTTTCAGGATTTCATGCACTACGACATGACTGTCACTGAAAATATCGCCGTGGGGCGCATCAATGCCCCAATCAATCCAATGCAAATTCAAGCGGCAGCCAGGAAAAGCTTCGCCGAGAGCGTAATCTTGAAGCTGCCGCGAGTATACGAGCAGCTCCTTGGATGCCGTTTCGAAGGCGGGCTCGACCTGTCCGGCGGCGAATGGCAGAAAATCGCCCTGGCTCGGGCGCATTTGCGCGACGCGCAACTTTTGATCCTGGACGAGCCGACCGCGGCCCTCGACGCTCGATCCGAGCGCGAGGTGTTTGAGCGATTTGCCGATCTTACCAAAGAAAAAACCACACTCCTCATCTCCCACCGATTCTCCACAGTCCGCATGACGGATCGTATTTTCGTTCTCGAGGGGGGAAGGATTGCCGAGCAGGGCTCGCACGACCAGCTCATCAATGATGGCGGGCGGTATTCGGAAATGTTTGAACTTCAGGCGGCTGGCTATCGGTAGAGCCGGGAACTGTTGAGGGGGGAAATGGGAACCACACATCAATCTTCGGTTGATTTCGGGTCCGTCTTTCCGCTGCCGGAGAGGAAGCTTCTCGGCACCGGCTGGCGAGGAGCGATTCACCCGGTACCAAGCCAACGCCGCTCGACACAGTTCGGCTGGCTGCAGGAAATACTTCAGTGGCAATCCGTCATACCCAAGGAATCCCACAACTACCTGGAGATTTACTGGAAGTGCGCCGCGGAACGCGTCAACTGCGCCGCCAAGGTTGTGCACGAGCAATCGTCGAATCGGGCCGCATTGAGTGGAGTCGCGAAAATAGTCTCGGACAACCTATCCGTCATGAAGCAGGCGCTGGCCGAATCTCGAACAGGAATTCAAAAGGCGTATCGCCTTCCTCATATAGGAGTGGCGGGTTGCCCATCTCCCCTTCCGCGCTCTTTTGCACTCGCAAGCATCTACTTGCGTTTTTCGAGATACGAATTTGATGAACAGGAATTTGCGCGGTTCCTTGCGGCGGTGCAAGAGAAAACTCCTCTGGAGATTGCTGAAATCTGGAATCTGAAGCCATATCTGGAACTTGCGCTGCTCGAACAAATCGGCAATGAAACGGCTCAGAATGGGATTGGCACCGATCAGCAGGAAGTTGCGCATGTCCGCGCGGGGGCCGGAGGGAATCCGAGCCGTTTGACGTCCCTGCTGGACAGCTTGCGCCATATTTCCGGAATCGAGTGGAAAGAGTTTTTTGAAAAGGCGTGCTTGACGGAACAAATTCTGCGAATGGACCCGCGATGCGCTTACGCGAGAATGGACTACGACACGCGCGAAGCCTATCGTTCGGCCGTGGCTGATTTTGCTGCTCACTCGAATTGTACGGAGTCCGAAGTAGCGCGGAAAGCCATAGGTCTCGCTCAGCTCGCTGAGAAGAGTACATATTCGAGTGAAAGAGCGAGAGAGCGGCGGACCCACGTTGGCTTTTATATGGTGGATGATGGGCAAGCCGTTCTGAAAAAAGAAATCGGGTATCGCCCGCCGCTCGCCATGCGAATTCGAGGCATTGTTCTTAAACGGCCCGACTTCTTCTATTTTCTTGGAATTGAACTGATCACTTTCGCAATGATCGCTGTATTGATTTCTTTACTGCACGTAAAGCTTACAAGCCACTTTGCCGAGGCGCTTTTTGTGCTTCCTGCGTTGGAATGCGCAGTGGCGACGGTCAACATGCTGGCGACTCGAATGTTTCCTCCCAGAAGGATTCCGAAACTCGATTTTTCTAAGGGCATTCCTCAATCCTGCGCCACTGTCGTGGCGGTGCCCGCGTTGCTGACCAGCGAAGGGCAAGTCATGCAAGCCGTGCAAGGACTGGAGGTCCGATTTCTGGCCAACCGCGACCGGAATCTTCATTTTGCTCTGCTTACCGATTTACCGGACTCGACCGAGCAATTCGACGAGAAGGAATCGCTGGCCAAGCTGTGCTCGCGGCTCCTGCGCGAGCTCGATGAGAAATACGCGCACGAGAACAAAGGAAGATTGTTTCATTTCCACCGACATCGTAAGTACAACTCGGCCGAAGAGCTGTGGATGGGCTGGGAGAGAAAACGCGGCAAGCTTCTGGACTTCAATCGCTTCCTGCTGAATCAGGACGACCAGTTCCCGGTCAAGACAGGGGATACGTCGCGCCTCAAGAACATTCGATTCGTCATCACTCTGGATCTCGACACGCAACTGCCTCCCGGCGCCGGGCACAAGCTCGTCGGGACTCTGGCGCATCCACTCAATCGCGCGGTCATCGATCCCGGCAAAAATACAGTCGTGGAAGGTTACGGAATCCTGCAGCCGCGAGTGGACATCAGCGTCAAATCTGCGAGCCGCTCCCGTTTTGCCTCATTGCTGTCGGGAGATGCCGGCTTCGACATCTATACGCGAGCGGTTTCAGACGTATATCAAGATCTGTTTGGGGAAGGCATCTTCACGGGCAAAGGAATCTACGAGGTCGAAACCTTCCAAAAAGTTCTGGAGCACCGGTTCCCGTGCAACACTGTGCTGAGCCACGATCTGATCGAAGGGGCGTACGCCCGCGCGGGATTGGTATCTGATGTGGAAGTCGTCGACGACTATCCGTCCCACTTCAGCGCCTTCAGCCGCAGAAAACATCGCTGGGTCCGCGGCGACTGGCAAATCATCTTCACTTTGCTCCCCCGCGTCCGGAACTTCTTCGGCCAGACGGTGCCCAACCCGCTCAGCCCCATCTCGCGTTGGAAGATAATTGACAATTTGCGCCGCAGCCTTACGGAGTTCGCGACGTTGCTGCTCCTCTTTTACGGCTGGCTGCTTTTACCGGGAGACGCTTTGCATTGGACGCTGGCGGCAGTCGCGGTCATGCTGTTTCCCACTTGCTTCGAATTCCTGCTGGCCGCCCTCACGGCGGGAAATGCGTGGTTCCGGCCTGATTTCTGGAAAAACCTTTGCGCGGATTGTGCCGGCGCGCTTGCGCGCATTTGCGTGCGGCTGGCGTTTCTCTGCCATCAGAGTTTGATCGACATGGACGCCGTTGTGCGAGCGGTAGTCCGAATGAAATTCACCCATCGCCGGCTTTTGGAATGGGAAACCGCAGCCGACTCGGAACTGGCAGGCGAGGGCGGCGGGCTCGTGGATGGGTATTTGAAATACAGCGTGTTGCTCACGGTCGCGATCGGGCCGCTCGTTTTCGTTCTTCATCCTCAGTCTTTCCGGATCGCGATGCCGTTTGTGGTCCTCTGGGCGGCATCGGCCTGGATCGGTGAATGGCTGAATCGGCCGCAACGCCCGCTGTCATGCCGAATCAAGGCCAAAGATCGCGGCGCGATTCGCAATGCCGCGCTGCGTACATGGCGGTTTTTCCACGAGTTCAGCAATCGGGAGGAGAACTGGCTGATTCCCGATATCGTGCAGCAGGCGCCGCCGCTCATTGCGCATCGCATTTCACCGACGAACCTCGGTTTGCTGCTGAATTCAAGATTAGCCGCGCACGATCTGGGCTTCTTGACCACACAAGAATTTATTCGAGATACGGAAAGGACGCTCGAGACCGTCAGCCGGATGCCCAAGTGCAAAGGCCATCTGTATAACTGGTATGCGACCGACTCGCTCGAGCCGGTTCCGCCCCTCTTTGTCTCCACTGTGGACAACGGGAATCTGCTTTCAAGTTTGTGGACATTGAAACAAGGCTGCCTGGAGATGATCAAACAACCCCTGTTGCGCCGGGCGCTATGGGAAGCGCTTCACGATCATGCTGGTTTATTGGCCGAGGTCGCCACACAAGATGCGGCAGGCAGCGAACTTGTTCCTGGCATTCTCGATCTGAAGCAGACCACAGAACGGCTTGCTTCAGCCGGGACAACTCAGGCCAAGGAGTTGCGCGCGCTGGAAATTGACGCGCTAATTATTTTCAGTCGTATCGCGAGAGGCGGCGGGAACGCAGAGGTGGCTTGGTGGGGGAGGGAATTGCCGACGCGCGTGACAAACCTGCTCAAGATGTTGGAGACGTTCGCGCCCTGGCTGGATGCGCATTTTGAATTCTCCTGCCCTCTGTCGAAATCAGAAATAGGGCACATGGCACAGGACCTCACTTTGGAATCGATTCCCCGCCTGTACGGGGAGTTGTGCTTAAAACTCGACAACTGCACCGAAAACATGGCGGAGAATGCAGCGGCAGCGACAAAGCATTTCCGGCACGCGCTGGAGAGAGCAATCCAGCTATCCGAGGATCTGGTAAGGAGATTGACCGCCATTGCCGCCGCCGCACAATCCATGGCCGACGCAATGGATTTCAGCATTTTGTACGACACGAAAAAGAAGCTTTTTTCGATCGGTTTTGAAGAAGCCGAGGGCGGGCTTAGCAAGTACAACTACGATCTCCTTGCATCCGAGGCGCGCACAGCGGTGTTCGCCGCCATCGCCAAGGGCGAGGCTCCGCAGGAGAGCTGGTTCCACCTGAAGCGGTCCTTCCGCTCCTACCAAGGCGAGGATGTGATGCTCTCCTGGAGCGGGACGGTTTTTGAATACTTGATGCCGTGTCTGTGGATCCGTGCATACCCCAATACGCTTCTCGACCGCACTGTCCGGGCAGGCATTCGATCGCAGCAAAAGTTTGCGCGGGCCAACCGAATTCCTTGGGGAATATCCGAATCCTCCTGCGCCGAAAGAAATCCCGACGGCCACTACCGGTATCACGCTTTCGGCGTGCCGGGTCTGGCGCTGCACCGGGACGATTGCTCGGGCGATCTCGTTGTGGCCCCTTATGCGACGTTCCTTGGGATGATGTTCGACACGGAAGGCGCGGTAAAAAATCTTCGCAAAATGAAGGAACTCGGCTGGCTTTCGTCGTATGGATTTTATGAAGCCGCTGATTTTACGCCCCGGCGGACCAGCGAAGAGGGCGGGCATATGGTGGTGAGAAACTGGATGGCGCACCACCAAGCGATGAGCCTGGTCGCCGCGGTGAATGTTCTCTGCAATTCGGCGATGCAGCGGCGCTTTCACGCCGAGCCGAGCGTGGCCGCCATCGAGCGGCTGTTGCACGAAAAGTCGCCGCGAGCGCTGACGTACGAGGAAGATGCGGAGAAGATTTCAAAGGCCAGCCCTTCACTCGCAGCGCTGACCTTGCAGAAGCCGCGCCCCGGCATCCGGGATCTTGTTCCAAAACTCCTATGAACACCGAGAACTGGCTGGCGCGCTTTCACATGGGCACGTTGTGCCTTTGTGCTGCGCTCGCCTGTCTAGTTGGTGACATTCCGAGGCCGGCTTTCGGCCAACTTCCACAGAGTTCCGTCCCGCAGGCGGAAGCGTCGCCTGAAACCATCAATGTTGATTTGTCGGCGACCGCTCATCCATTCCCGCACTTTTGGGAACAGATGTTTGGCTCCGGCCGGGCCATTCTGAGTTTGCGCGAGAGTTATCGCCGGGACCTGCGTGACGTGAAGCAAGCCACGGACTTCAAATACATTCGTTTTCACGCAATCTTGAACGATGAAGTTGGGGTGTACGACGAGGATGCCCGGGGCAGTCCACTCTACAACTTTTCTTACATCGACCAGATCTATGACGGCCTGCTTGAAAACGGCGTCCGCCCGTTCGTTGAATTAAGTTTCATGCCTGGCAAGCTGGCCGCCCATCAAATTTTCCAATCTTTTTGGTACAAGCCAAATGTTTCCCCGCCCAAGTCCTGGGAAAAGTGGGGCGACCTTACTTCCCATTTGGCGCAACACCTGTTGGATCGTTATGGAATCGATGAGGTTTCCCAGTGGTATTTTGAGGTATGGAATGAGCCCAACCTGGATTTCTGGGCGGGAGATCCCAAAGAGCAATCATACTTTCAGCTTTATGACGTGGCGGCACGAGCCTTGAAATCCGTCAGTCCCCGGCTCCGCGTGGGCGGACCGGCGACCGCGCAAGCCGCATGGGTCGATCGCTTCATCCGTCACGTCTCTGAAAATCATGTTCCCGCCGATTTTGTTTCCACTCACGTTTACGGAAACGATTTGTCGACCGATGTTTTCGGCACGACGGAGACGATTCCACGCAACCGTATGGTTTGTAGAGCGGCGAAGAAAGTCCATGACCAGGTAAAGTCTTCGGAAAAACCCGATCTACCAATTTTCTTCAGTGAATACAACGCGAGCTATAAAAACGAACCGGACGTCACCGATTCCGAATTTATGGGTCCTTGGCTGGCGGACACGATCCGCCAATGCGACGGGCTCATGGGCATCCTTTCGTATTGGACTTTTTCCGACGTTTTTGAAGAACAGGGAGTTGTCCAGCAGCCGTTTTATGGCGGGTTTGGCTTGATTGCGGCGGGGGGCATAGCGAAGCCTTCCTTTAATGCATTCAAGTTACTTCATAAGCTCGGTGAACAACGAATCGAGTCCCAATCCGACTCCGCCCTGGTCACAAAACGGTCGGACGGCACAGTGGTGATGGCGGTATGGAATCAATGGCTACCCGAAGAGTCCGGAAAATCCAAGGAGGTCACGATCAAACTCTTGGGACGCACGGGAAACCTTCACGCCGCGATCTATCGCCTTGATACCATTCACGGATCGGCTTTGCAGCGCTATTCGGAAATGGGGAAGCCAACCGACCCGACTCGCAAAGAATTGGATGAGCTGCGACGTTCCGCGGAGTTGCCGCCTGCCGAGACGAAATCGCTTACGCGCGGGGAAATCAAAATCACTCTTCCGCCTCAAGGACTTGCCGTCATCGAATTCAGGCCCTGAAAATCCAATCTCATGACGAAAGAGCAGGTTAAAGCGGCGATTAACTAGTTCGCGGCCCAGCGCCCTGGTATTCCTTTAACCCCGCGCGCTCCATCCCGCGCCGCGCTTCCGGATTCTTCATGAAGGTTTCCCAGACAAAACCGGTCCGAGCGTTTTCAACCATCACCATGGTGATTCCCGTATCGATCCCGACAACGTCAGTGTCGTACCAATTCGTCAAAGGATTGAATGCGTCGACGAAGCCGTAGTCGCTCCAGGTGCGCGCTCCATAGCGATCTTTTATCGTGCGCAGAACTCGCATTGTTTCCGGCGGCAGGAAGGGAATCGATCCTGCCGCGGCGCAAGGCACAATCGAGCCGTCGATCGGCCCGGTCGCGGGAGGCCCGCCCCAAACGGTGTAGCCTTTCACGGAATCCGAAGCTGTGATGCCCCACAGGTCATCACTGTAGTCGGGGAATTGTTTTCGCAAGTCCAGGCAAAAGCGCCGGTGAACTTCCGTGGCGATGATCGAATTCTGAAAGTAATCCGCATATTGGTCGCGTTTGCCGCGGAAATCAAACCAGGCCTGGGAATATTGGTGTACGAACAAAGGCGCGAACGAACCGATATAGCGGACGCCGTCATATTCAAACTGCGATCGCCTCCAGGCATTCCAGGCATTTGGCGGCAGCGGGTGGGTCGCCGATCCCAGGCCAAGAAGATACATCATCATCATTTCGCTGTAATTGTCCCAGCGGTATTGCAGGAAACCGGTTTCGGGCCTCCAGCCGTGCGGAAGAATGGGCGTGTCTTCCGAGAGCCAATTCCAGTCCACCCGGTTAAAGATCTCGGATGCCAACTGTTCAATCTCATGATAGGCAAAATGCTGGCGGCAGGTCAGAATGCCGCAAAGCAAAATCGCCGTGTCAACGGAAGAAACCTCCGAATCCCACAGCCGCTCGCCGGTATTCACGTTGGCCCAATGGAAGTAGAATCCGCGGTGGTCCTGCATTGTTTTCCACAGGAAACGAAGTGTGTTGACAACGCGGCCGCGCGCTTCGGCGTGGGAAACGTAGCCGCGCTTGTCGCCGATGCATAGCGCCGTCAGCCCGAAGCCAGTCGACGCGATGCTTGCCAAATCGCTCTTATCCGCCTTCCTGACATTGCATCGGTCCCGGACCAGGCCTGTTTCCGGATTCGCTTGTTCCCAGAAATACCGGAAATTAGCTCTCTCAAGTTCTTCCAGGAAAGCGTCATCGCTGGCGGAGAAATACGAGCGAACCGGAGGCGGGGCCGAATGTTTTGGCTGGATCGACGCCGATTGCGGGAGGTACTGATTTCCCAGCCCAAGCCACGGGGCGCAGACCACGGGCCAGGCGACCCGCTTTAGCAACGCCCGGCGCGACATTCCATCGTTGCATTCTTCTCTTCTTCGCATCGGATGTATTATAATCTTTTTGCAACATCGTTGTACCCAGCCAATCGCGATCCGGATAATAAGGGAACCTGCAACTGGAAGATTTTTGTAGAAGAGATACTGGGTGCCAGTGCTGACCGGTCCGAAGAAGCCGCTGCCCTAGCCCTCCTTCTCACGAACCGTCAACCTGATGAGGAAGCTTATTTGGACCGCAGGCGGAAAATCGCGGCATATGCTGGCGGAATTGCGGCGTTCTGCGCCATTCTGCTCATTGTGGTTATTGCCGTCCGTTCACGCCGGATCAAACGGCGCCCCATCACCATTCAAGGCGCAGTGATGGTACAGAATGTCGACACCAAGAAAGAATCCCCTATTGCGGATGTGGAAATCAGCGCGGCGAATGGCATGGCAGCTCACGACGCCAAATCCGATTTCGCCGGGTTTTTCCGGTTGACGCTGCTTCCGCAAGTTGAACCCGGCCAATCCGTCGAACTCAACTTCCAGCACCCTGATTACCTGCCGGTCAAACTGCAGGCGGTGGCCGGAGATAATCTCTACGTGGTGGACATGGCGCCGGTTCACGGCGAGGTGGAAGCCGCCCTGAACGAAAAGGAAATCAGCGTAACAAACGTCCTGGTGCGATATTCAATTGTCTCCACCTCTTTGGAGAACATCGGCAGCGGCGTAAAAACGTTTCAGGTGACGAATCGGGGGAATACCCCTTGCAACGGCCAGCCGCCTTGCTCCCCCGATGGAAAATGGAAGGCGGCGATCGGTTCCGACTCTCTTGATTCGGGAGACGGGAACATTTTCCAGAACGCAAGACTTTCCTGCATTGCGGGGCCGTGCCCGTTTACGAGGATCGACACCGACGGATTTTCCCGGGCCGGGCGGACCATTTCCGTTTCCGTGCGTGACTGGTCCGACACGACTACTTTCTTGCTTCAGGCGGAAGTATATCGGTCCGTGGCCAACAATCTTACGCGCGTGTCCTATCCGGTAATTTTTGGCAGGTCCTTGAATTTCACGTTGCCGGCGGACGCGCAGGGCCCGAGTCTTGAGGCCGAAATGGATGGATCGCAGATTGTTTTCCCATTGGCGCCCGATCCTATCTTGAGTTGGGCCGACTGCAATGTGAGGGCTGAGCGGAAACAAGCGAAGGACTATCGATGCCAGCTCAAGCCGGGATATAGCTTCAAATGATACGTAGAGGCGCGCGCGTCCCCGGAGGCTAATGATGCCTCACATTAAGAAAACATTGTTCGCCACATGTTTCATACTGGCCATGGAAACGTTGATGATCATTTCTGCGGGTGACGCATTTGACGCGGCACGTCAGATTCAAAAATCGAGCGCCGGGGAAATTTCCGCGCCCTTGGACGAAATTCTCAGGTATATCTCCTCCGGTTGGGGATCTTTGACGCGGTCTCTGGACCACTGTGAGGCTTTCGAGGACGTCAAGGCCGATGGAAAATCCATTCTTTATTTTCCCGCGGGTATGCCGATCCCGCCAGCCTCGCGCGAATTGAAAGATCGCTGCTCCATCGGGTTAGAGAATCTCCCGATGAAAATTTCCAGGATTGGGGCCAACGAAATAGCTGCAAACCAGCCCCCCGGCCTGCTCTATCTGGAAAATCCTTACGTCGTTCCCGGTGGACAGTTCAATGAAATGTACGGGTGGGACAGCTATTTTATCATTCGCGGCTTACTCCGGGACAATCGAACCGACTTGGCGAAAGGAATGGTTGAAAACTTTTTCTTCGAGATTGAAAATTACGGGGGAGTGCTGAATGCCAACCGTACATACTACCTGACACGTTCTCAACCGCCCTTCCTCAGTTCCATGGTTCTGGCCGTATATCATGCGCAAACGAAGCAAGCCCAATCGGACCTCCATTGGCTTGAAAGGGCCTACGCATTGGTGGTTCGCGACTACGAACAATGGAATCAGGCGCCCCACCTTGCCGGAGAAACCGGGCTCTCGCGTTATTTTGACCAAGGCGAAGGTCCTGTCCCGGAAATTATGGGCGATCCGGGCCACTACTATCGCGGTGTTGCAAACTTTTTCTTAATCCATGAGGGCGTAAAAAGTTCGCATTTGATTTTTCTGGATGCGCGGAATCCTGCACCCAAAACTATAGGACCGATCTTCCCCATATTCCTGTGTGACTCGGACTCCAACGCATTCGAGGCTTCGGGGTGCGCGCCCCCGGACCGTGTGGCATTGACGCCAGAATTCTACAAAGGCGATCGGAGCATGCGCGAGTCGGGCTTCGATGTTTCATTCCGCTTCGGGCCTTTTGGCGCGGAGACCCATCACTACGCGCCGGTCTGCCTCAACAGTCTGCTCTATAAAACGGAGAAGGATTTGGAGAATATGGCCGGTCTTCTTGGCCGGCAAGACGAGGCCCAGCATTGGAGGAAGAAAGCCCTCGAACGAAAACAACTGGTCATGAAGTATCTGTGGGACAACAGACGCGGTCTCTTTTTCGATTACAACTTCACGACCCAAAAGCGGTCTACCTACGAATATGCCGCGACATTTTATCCGCTTTGGGCCGGACTGGCCTCCCGGGAGCAGGCACATGCGGTGTCGCAAAACGTCGCGCTATTTGAACAGCAGGGCGGGATAGCGATGAGCCGTAACGATTCCCAGGCGCAATGGGACTTTCCCTACGGCTGGGCTCCCATTCAACTCCTTGCCGTGGAGGGCCTTCGCCGCTACGGGTACACTGAGGAAGCCGACCGAATCGCATTCAATTTCCTGGACACGGTCTTGCGAAACTTCAAACGTGACGGAACCATCCGCGAAAAATATGATGTCACCACGGAATCTTCGGAAACGCACATCGGCGCCGGATACGCGCAAAACGTAATCGGATTTGGATGGACGAACGGAGTATTTCTGGAACTTCTCAGTCAGCTCCCACCGGAGATGGCTGCCCGGCTCAATCAACAAGAAAATCCCTCGAGAGCGCGCAGCGGAGTCAAATCTGAAGAACGCGGCAAAGAGATTTTGAACGCGACTCCGCCGCGCAGAAGAGAGCCAAAGCCATGAGCACGGCAAAAATTCCACAAACGATCGCCATACCTTCCGAATCGCATGGGTCCAAGTTTGTTTATTTGGCGGCGGCAATTGCCGCGCTGGGAGGTCTGCTATTCGGATACGACACAGGTGTGATTTCAGGTGCCGAACTCTTCTTCAAGAATGATTTCACTCTGTCTACTTTCGCTCTGGAGGTGATCGTCAGCGGAGTATTGGCGGGAGCGGCGACGGGTGCGCTTGCGGGTGGACGGCTGGCCGATCTGTTCGGCCGGCGGAAGCTGTTGATTGTGACGGCGATTATATTCGCGGTGGGCGCGGTTCTTTGCGCCCTGGCCATGTCCGCAGCCACGCTGATCGTAGGACGGATCATCGTCGGCCTTGGAATCGGCCTGTCCTCCGGCACCGTTCCTGTGTACATCTCCGAAGTCTCCCCCGCGGAGGCGCGAGGGTGGCAGGTCTCTCTCTTCCAGCTCGCCATTACGGTTGGAATTCTTCTCGCCTACGTGGTGGACTATGCCTTTGCGAAGAGCGAGGGTTGGCGATGGATGTTTGGCCTGGCCGTCATTCCCGCGGCAATCTTCGCTTTGGGGATGCTGTACTTGCCAGAAAGTCCGCGCTGGCTGGCCAGGAGCGGAAACCGCGAAAGCGCTCGAACCGTGCTCATGCGTATTCGTGGAACAGCCGATGTGAACGCGGAGATGCATGAAGTCGAAGGTACCCTCGACAAGGCAACGGAAAGCGCCCGCATCTCGGATCTTTTTGCGCCATCCCTGCGGCCGGCGTTGATCGTCGGAATCGGATTGGCAATTTTCCAACAGGTTACGGGCATCAATACCGTAATTTATTACGCCCCGATCATCCTGCAAACCGCGGGAATATCCTCCGCCTCCGGCGCCATCCTGGCGACGGCGGGTATTGGCGTAGTGAACGTGCTGATGACCATCGTCTCCATGCGGCTGATCGACAAGGTTGGCCGCCGGCCTTTGTTGTTGGTAGGAATTGGAGGAATGACGGTTTCGCTGGGCATTCTCAGTCTGGCGTTTCATATTTCCGTGCGGTCTGGCGCGCTCGCCTGGTTAGCGGTCATCAGTATGATGGCCTACGTTGCGTCCTTCGCGATCAGTTTGGGGCCGATCTTCTGGTTATTGATTGCGGAAATCTATCCATTGAAAATTCGCAGTTCCTCAGAGGGGCTCGCGGCCACATTCAACTGGGGCTCGAACCTCCTGGTTACGCTCACATTTCTGACCCTCGTGCAACGATTCGGGGCCAGCCCAACATTCCTGTTATATGCGCTGTTTGCAATGGCCGCGTGGATTTTCTCGCACCGCTATGTGCCGGAAACCAAAGGCCGCACGCTCGAACAAATTGAGATGTTCTGGCATTCTCGCACCAAGTGATCACGGTACTCAGAATTCTCGCCTTCACACTCGACGGTTCTTCGAGCCGTGCGGGGAAAACGCAACGTACACGGCAGGGTGTTGGACCGGGATCCGATACTCTCGGTGATGAAATCGGACTATAGGCCGGGAAGCAGGAATCCGCCGTCCACGACGAGCGTCTGGCCCGTAATGTAAGAACCTTTTTCCGAAGCGAGCAGCAGCGCTAGTTGCGCGACGTCCGACGGCTGTCCGAGGCGCTGGATCGGCTGCTTTGCGAGCACGGCGTCTCGCTGCGCTTCATCCTTCCAGTAGTGCTCACTGAGCGTCGTTTGAATCAAGCCGGGCGCGATGGCGTTCACGCGGACGCCCTTTGCACCAAGCTCCAGTGCGTAGGACTGCGTCATCATGATGAGCGCGGCCTTGGTCATGCTGTAGAGGAGGCTGTGGCGTTGTGGGCGAAGCCCCGCAATGGATGCGATGTTGATGATCGATCCGTTGCCGCGAGCGCACATTCCGGGAGCGATGGCCTTCACCATCCGGAAGGCGCTTTTCAGATTGATCTCGACCATCTTGTCGAATTGTGCCTCATCGGCTTCCAGGCACGGTCCGAAAGAAATATTGGTCGCGGCGTTGTTCACCAGAATGTCCACAGGCCCAAAGATTCGTTCTGTGACCGCGACCATGTCGGCGATCTGATCCGCGCGGCCGACGTGGCAGGCGATGGGCTTCACGGATGGCCCGATTTCGCTGGCGACCTGGTCCAGCGTTTCCTGTTTGCGCCCGCAGATCACTACGCGCGCGCCTTCGCGGGAAAAGACTTCCGCGATGGCGCGGCCGATGCCGCGGCTTGCGCCTGTTACGATCCCGACTTTTCCGTTCAACACGCCCACAAGCGCACTCCTCGATGAGTCATTACTGCAACTCCATTCCAAACAGGCCAGCGTCTAAAGCCGGCTTGATGCTATGTGCTTTACGGCACGGCTGAACAGGTTGCGGAAAAATTCCAAAAGTGTCATTCCGAGGGCGCGGTTTGCCCGAGGAATCTGCTTTTTTCTTGGGATTGGCGAAAAAGCAGATCCCTCGCTTCGCTCGGGATGACATTAAACTACTTTTCTCCGCAGCCTCTGAAGCCGTGCCTTACAAAGAGTTGGCATCCGCCACAATCCAGCGGAAGACTATTTCGCCGCCGCGTTCGCTTCCAGCCCCGCAAGCCGCATCGCCAGCGCGATGGACCGCGACGGGTCGTATGCTCTATACATCGCCAACTTTTCGGCCTCAATCGAGCCCTCAGCGTGCACTGCGAGGACCGCTTGGTAACCGCCATAAACGCGCGTGGTCAAATCGCTGATGAGATTCAGGATGGCCATGCGCCGGTCGGCGGGCCACGCACCGGGAAGATATTTTTCCAGTATTGGCCTGACTTCAGCTGAATTCCAGTCCATGCCGCCGGGCCCGGTGACGAGCAGCCCTCCGGCCAGGTCCTGCACCGTTTCAACGGCCTGGTGAAACTCGCGCGCGAAAGTCCACTTGGCCATGTTCGTCGTAAACACGTCAGGGCACGCGACCCCGTTTTCCACTTTGCAGCGAAGCGCGGCGAGCTCCGTAAGTCCGCGCACCGTCTCGGCATATCCGCCGAGCCACGTCAGCTTGTCGCGCACATGTCCCGCGCGATCGATGCCGTTCGCTTTGGCCATCACGATTCCCGCGCCCACGAGCGCGTCCAGCAAGGGAAGCTTATAACTCACCGCCGTGAATCGATGAAACTCGACGAAAGTGAGAGCGGTTGCTCCGGCCAGGTCCGGCCGGTCCACGTAAAACACGCGGTCCCGCGGGACGAAAACATTTTCAAATACAGTCAGGGTTTCCACCATTTTATGATTCGTGGAAATCGGGCGCGTGAAAGGGTCATCGGTTCCGTGCAAATAATCGGACGCGTAAAGGCGAAGCCCGGGCGTCGCCACCGGAATCGCAAAGGCGAGCGACCACGGCTCATCGCCCGGGCCCATGGACCGGCTCGGCAGCACGATCACTTCATCCACATACGGAGTACAAGAGGTGTGGATTTTCGCGCCGTTGACGATGATTCCGTCCGCCCGCTTTTCCACGACGCGAACGTACATGTCGGGATCGCTCTGCTCGGAGGGCCGCTTGCTGCGGTCGCCTTTCACATCGGTTTGCGCGACAGCCATCGCAAGGTCCTTGTCCCGGCAATGGCGATAAAACGCCTCGACACGCTGAATTCCCTGGGCCTCGCCGCTGCGGCCCAGGACGCGCTTCAGCGCGAACAGCGCGTCGGTTCCAATTTCCTTGATCAGCAGGACTAGCGTCGCGCCCTCGGCCGTGCCGGCTTCGATTAACTTCGAGCGGGACAACAAATCCTGCGAGTGGCGTGGCAAGCGGTAGTATGCGGAATATTCGTCCGAGCCTTCGCGGTGAACGGCCAGCTCGCGATATTTGGGATTTTCAGCCATCGCAAAATCGATGGAAGCATGGCGGGCAGCGACCCCCAGTTCGGGATGTTCCACTACGTTCGGCACACGCTGGCCACGGTAGTACACTTCGCGGGCGTCGCGCAGGCCCGCGAGAAATTGGGCGGCGGTTCGTAGAGCCATTTCAGCGCCTCCAGAAGATGAATGCGGATTCTATTAGATCACGATCGCCCGTGCTCTTTTTAATTTGCGCGCAAGTAGGACGGGCTTCAGCCTGTCGGGTTTGGTATTGCGGAGCATCCAAAGAGCGGCAGGCTGAAGCCCGTCCTACCCGTCGCCAAAACGGCGGCGCAAAATGTATTTTTGAATTTTTCCCGTTGAAGTTTTGGGAAGCTCTTCAAACAAGATCTCTCGGGGCGCCTTGAAGCGGGCAATCCGTTCGCACACGAATTCGATCAGCTCCTCTTTTGTAGCGGACATCCCCTGCCTGAGGACTACAAATGCGACTGGAATTTCGCCCCACCGCTCGTCCGGGCGGCCCACCACGACCGTTTCCAAAACCGCGGGATGCTCGGCAAGGGCTTTCTCAATCTCGACCGAAGCGATATTCTCTCCACCAGTGATGATGATGTCTTTAGCGCGGTCGCGAAGCTCGATATATCCGTCCGGAAAGCGCACGCCCAGATCGCCGGTGCGAAACCATTCGCCGGATTGGGCGGCGTGCGTGGCCGGTTCGTCGCCGTAGTAGCCGATGGTTACGTTGTTTCCGCGGATCACGATTTCGCCCAGGGTTTCGCCGTCGCAGGGTACTTCCTTGCCGCCGGCATCGATCACACCGATTTCCCTGGTGACGACATTGCCGACGCCCTGCCGCGCGTTCAATCTGGCCTTTTCGCTCTCGGTCCTGGCATTCCACTCCGGCTGCCAATCGTTGATCACCGACGGGCCGTACGTTTCTGTCAATCCATACAAATGCGTGACGCGAAGGTCCAGCGCGGCGAGGCGCGCAAGCAGAGCCGGGGTAGGCGGCGCGCCGCCCGTGAACGCGTGGACCGGATGTCTGACTTTTCCGCCGCCGGTAGCTGCGGCGGCTTCCGCGATCATCGTCAAAACGGTAGGAGCCGCGCAAAGATGGGTCACGCTGCCGCCGCAAATTGCCCGCCAAATGGCCCCTGGATCGATCTGGCGCTGGCAAATGTGAACGGCGCCTGCCGCCGTCACCGCCCAGGTAAAGCACCAGCCATTGCAGTGAAACATGGGAAGCGTCCACAGATAGGAGCTGTCCAGTCCCAGTCGCGAATGAAACGCCATCGCCAGCGCCTGCAGGTACGCTCCGCGATGTGTGTACATTACGCCCTTCGGGCGGCCCGTGCTTCCGCTGGTGTAATTAATCGCCAGCAGCGACATTTCGTCCATCTGGTCGGTAGGGTAGGGCTCGGAAGATCTTAGCAGCGTTTCGTATTCGCTCGAATTTTCCCCGGCAAGGATGAGGCGCACGCCGGTCGAAGAAGAAAGCGCTCGCGCGGCCTCCGCCAATTCGCGCGTGGCAATCAGCATGCGCGCGCCGGAATTTTCCAGAATGTAGGCCATTTCCCGCGAAGAAAGCCGGATATTCATCGGCACAAGCGCACAGCCTGCCATGGGCACGCCATTGTGCATCTCCAGCATGACGTGGCTGTTGGTGCAGAGCGCCGCGATTCGATCGCCGTTCTGAGCCCCGGCGCCTCGCAGCAGTCCCGCGAGGCGATGCGATCTTTCTCCAAACTCGCGATAGGAAAAGCGGCGATCGCCGTCGAGGATGGCTGTGCGTTCCGAAAAATTTTTCGCGGCGCGATCCAGAAAGTACGCCGGGTTGAGTGGAGTCGTGTCGCTCAGAGGCATTTCCAGCTCCGTTTGAAAGCGAGGTTAAATTTACACTAACCTGTATTTCACTTCAGGAATATCCAGTGGCACAGGCTTCAGACTGTGGGGTTTCGTCCATGCAAGGACCAAAACCCGCAGGCTGAAGCCTGCGCCACTGGGCGTATTTACAATTGGTAGAGGAAAAAGGCGCCCAGCACGATAAGGACTATTCCATACAAACGTTCGAGCCGGCTGGCCTTCGTGCGAATCGCGATTCGCGCGCCGAGGTAGGAAAACGGAACCGAGCCGAGCGCGACGAGCGCCGTGACCGTCCACGATATGTGTCCGAGGTAGGCGTGGACGACGGTCCCGGGCAACGCCAGCACGGCGGACACGGCCAGCGAACACGCAAAGGATTTCTTGATCGGTTGCCTGAGGAACCGGGCGTATGCCGGCGCTAGCAGGAATCCCCCGGCATTGGCGAGAAGTCCCGATACGATTCCGACTCCCGCTGCAATCAGGACCAGCCGGAGCCGCCAAAAGGCCGGAAAATTTCCCGCCAAATGATCCGGCGAAGAATCGGCGGACCTTTTTTCTGTTGGTGATAACAAAAAAGAGAGCCCGAACCCGAGTACCAGAATCCCAGTGACGATCAACAATGGCCGCGCGCCGGTAAACTTCGTAAGAAGGGAACCGAGGATTGTCGCGGGAATTCCCACAGCGATGCTCCACCAGACGATTTGCCAATCCAGCAGATGGAATTGCCAGTACTCCTCGGAAGCAACCAGCGTCCCCGGTATAGTGGCGGGGAGCGGCGAAGCGACTGCGATGAATCCCGGGTAACCGACCAGGCTTAGCAGAGGCGTCGCTATCGCGCTGCCTCCTTTTCCAAATAAGCCGCCGAGGAACCCGACCACAATGCCGACAATAAAAGTTTTGAGGTGTTGCAATGTTCCGCCTCTCGACAATGAAAAGCGCCGCCTCGGAAGTTTTGCCAGATGAAACTGGGAAAGTCCAGGCGAAGAGCCGAGTGGGGTCCGCGGCATCGTGGCCTTAAAGTTCTGCCCACGTAAGACCAACCAGGGGGCGAAGCACCAGGCCTGCTCTCCTGGTCTATCCATGACCTATGCTCGGCGGTGGTGAGTAAAATTGTGGTGGCTATTTCTTCGGACTGGATGTGCTGAACGAAAACTGGCTAACCAGAAGTTTGCCCTCATCGCTATCCACGAGCTTGAACAAAACGACAGCTGGCATTTTCTCGGTAGGGTTGGCAATGTCCTTGGCACGGAAGTAGTAATCGCTTCCTGCTTCGGCGGTGAAATGGAGTGCTGCTTCCTTTCGTTGAGGGCCCAGCCCGACAAATCCCTGCCAGCTCGCACACAGATGATGTACTCCGGGATCGATCGTAATGGAGAAATACGAGTTGCTGTGGGTCGCGCCCACCCACGCGCCATCGATCCCGAAACGAGTCGTTGGTCTGGGCCTCGACAGAAATGCCGCGTCGTCTTGAAGGAAATACACATGTGCCTTTGCGGCGTCCGGCTGAACCGCCGAACGCTGTTTATCGTCTGTCTTCACGTTAAATTCGATATTGGCCGCGCCGCATCCCGGAACCGACGCGGCGCCAGAAGATTGTGTCTGTCCGTAGGCAGTTGGCACGATCGTGAGGAGAACCATTCCGATAAGTAGTTTCATTGGAGTCCCTCTACAATAGAGACGGGTGACAAGCCATTTCGGTTTCGCATCTCTGTACACTATAACTATGAAATACCATACTTATAGATGTAATCAAAAGAGTTTGCCTGTCCAGAGGATGTAGGTCGCTCAGGACGGTTCAATACGCCCAACGGCCACAGAGACGCCCCTCCAATGCGGCTAGCCGCCGTTCAGAATCCCTCTGGACTGGCGCGCATCACCGTAATATCGTCCCCCGTCGAACGGATTGACTTATAACGGCGAGGAGATGGAACAGCGGTGTTTAGGGCGGAAAGTATTAAAAGTCAATCATCGAGAAATGAAGGTTTACAGCCCAATTCAGGCGCATCGATGGCACTTATGCATTGCGCTCAACTCTGGACCCTCAAAATTCAAATCTGAAATTTGAAATAAATCCATCTCATAAATGAGTTTTGTGGGTCGCGGCTTCAGCCGCGACATCATGACACGAAGAAATAGAGGGCTTTCGCCCCTGGCGGTCCATTGAATTCGGTTGCCGCTTCATTTATGAGATGGCTACATCTCAACTCGCAACTCTCATATTTCTTTGAAATCCTTTATCAGTTTTTATGGGTGTTACTATGCGGTTTCATGCCTTGCTTCCCGCTACTGCGCCGCGAAGACCAGGAGCGCATTGCCCGGCGTGCCGGCCCCAAACACGTAGCCGGAGCCGACGAAGACCATGCCGCCGGCGACGGTCGGACCGGCAGCGGCCATCGAGCCGCCCTTGGCCGGGACGTGATTAACTGTTTCGTAATCACGCACCATGTTGTATTCCCATAGTAAATGTCCGTCCTCTGTGGAGAAGGCGCGCAGCATGCCGTCCCATCCTCCCGAAAATATGGCTCCGGGAATCGCCGTAATCGCCGCGGTTTCCCCCTTCGGACCCGGGCCGGGAGCCGGCGTGACAGGGGTGAACCATTTTTGTTCGCCCGTGTCCATGCGCACCGCGGCCACGCCGCCTGTCCGCAATCCGAAATAGGCGTTTTGATCGTCGGCGGCGCCGCCGAAGGTGATCATGCCGAGTGCCAGTTTTTTCACCAGCTTCGCCTTCCAAACCACCGTGCCCTCGCGGTCCGGATCGTGGCCCCAGACCATCCCGCTCTTTTGTCCCGCCACCAAAATACGGTGACCGTTCGGCAACGTTTTCAGGATGGGAGATGCGCCAAAGTCGTAATCCGGGCCGATCTCGCTCGGGGGGAGGCAATTGTCCGACTTGATTTCGCCTCCGCATCCGGAGAGCCAGGCATCTTCTTCCGTGTCCTGGCTCGACCACATGATTTTCCCCGTCTTCATGTCCAGAGCCATGATGGCGTCGGTATTTTTGGAGACGGGCTTGGTGTATGCATCGCCCGTGCCGATGTAGATGGCGTGGTTCTTGGCGTCAATTGTGGGCGTATTCCACACCGCGCCGCCATTCGGGCCATATTGCTGCACGCCGTTGGGATTCTTTGTCGTAGGTTTGGGCGGATCCTGAACCGGGTAGGTTTTCCAGATCGTCTTGCCGCTCACGGCATCCAGAGCGACGACGCTGCCACGAAACGTGCAGCAGGGATACACAGTACTCCAGCCTGCCGAACGCTCCTCCTGTGATGAGACCGGCACGTACAGGCGATCTTCATACAGCATCGGTGCGCCTGTAACCTTGGCTACGGGATGGTCTTCGACTTTCACCTTCCAGATTTCCTTGCCGGTAGACGCGTCCAGCATGTAGACGTTCGCGCGGATGTCGCCAAAGTAGACGCCGTATTTTGCCGGCCCTTTTCCTTTCACTGGCCCAATGCTGATCGCCGTGCGAACCCCCGCGTCCGCCTGATAGGACCAATAGACGCACCCGGTCTCCGCGTCGAGCGAATAAACCGCTCCCGTGTCCACGCCGAGGAATACACGCCCGCCCGCGACCGTCGGCTGGCCGTAAACTTCTTCGGCTCCTGGGAAGCCGAAGGCCCACTTCAATTTGAGGTTAGGCACCTGATCGGCAGATAACCCCGCCTCTTTCGCGGATTGGAATCGCGCGTTCGAAACGTCGTTCCCCCACCCGTTCCACAGGGGTTTCGAGGATAAGGCGCCGATCGGGGAATTGCCGGGGCACGGGTTGGGCATAAGCTTTGCGTCCGTGATCTTCGCAATGTCCACACGCCGCCGGCCAAGGTAAAAGGCGACTTCGCGCCAGTCACTGTCCGACACGCCCGTTAAGGATGCGTGCGGAGCTTTGCCGTTCGCGGCGTAGACTCCTTCCGCCGTCATCTTCCAAAGGGACAGGACATCCGGCGCGGGCGTGGTGCTGCTCGGATTTCCGTGGCAGCTGGCGCAATGCGCTTCGAAAATAACGGCGCCCTTGGTAGTCTGGGCGTAAGAAGAGCCTGCGGGCCAGAGCAGTGCAATCAGGATAGCGAGAAACCAAGCGCAGCGTTTCATTTGAGGAGTCCCCCGAGCCGGATATTTAATTGTGGCTTCAGTTCTGCTTGCCAATATACCCCGGTCTACATCGGCTGACAATGCGCGGCCCTTCCAGATGGCGGCCGCCGCATCCCGACTGTCGTTCCAACGACTTCCTTGTCCGGCCCTGTTCTATGCTACTTGGAAGCGCTTCACCGCGTCTTGGTTCCAACTGATTCCCGTACCTGGACGATTGCAAGGTGTAACGGCGCCGCCGATCGCCTCGAAAGGCTCAGCCAGAATCGGCGCGGCCCAGTCCACATACTCGAGCCAGTGCTGCGTTGGGGTAACTGCCAGCAAGTGCGAACTGACCTCGGGAAAAAGATGCGACGAGATTTTGATTCCATTGCTTGCGGCAAGCGCCGCTGCCTGCTGCCAGCCGGTTACGCCGCCGATCCTGCAGAGATCGGGCATCATGAAGTCGGCGGAGTTCGCGGACAGGGCAGATTCCATTTCGTGCACGCCCACGAAATTTTCCCCGATTTGTATCGGGGTCGCCAGCGTCCGCGCAATTTGCGCGCAGCCGGCATAATCATCATGACGGATGGGCTCCTCGATCCAGGCAAGTCCTTCGGCATCGAGGGCGCGTCCACGCTTCAACGCTTCGTCGACCGAAAGCGCCTGATTGTAGTCCGTCATAATTGCAATTTTGTTGGGCAAGCGTTTCCGCACGGCGTGAACCGCAGCGAGATCGTCCTCAAGCGTCGAATAGCCCAGCCGAAGCTTCACTCCTCGAAAGCCGCCTTCGAGCAACTGTTCCGCTTCATCGGCGCAAGCCGCGGGAGACATCAGGCCAAGACCATTGCTGTTATAGGCTGGGATAGCCTTGGGAACTCCGCCAAGGTAAGTGACCAGCGGCACGCCGGCGGCTTGCGCCAGCGCGTCCCAGCAGGCCATGTCGAGACCCGCCATCGCCATCCAGATGACTCCTTGCGCGCCGATGAGCCGGAATAGGCGCAAGAGCTTGACTCCGATTTCCAGGGGGTCGACCGTGTCGCCCTTGACTAGCGCCAGCAATTCATGGAGGGCGCGGGCGATCAACTGCGCTCCCAACGGCAGGTAGCAGAACAGGTAAGTGCGGCCCGTAATTCCTTCCTCTGTTTCGAGATCGATCAGAAGTAAGGGCGCGGAGCGAACGGTGACGGCGCTGGTGCCCAGCGGCAGTTTCATGGGGACAGAAACAGGGACGGTCTGAAGCGAGCGAATCGTCAGGTGAGGATGTTTCATGCGACGCCCTGCTTTCCCTGCGCGTAAAGGGCCAGAATATCCCGCGCTGCCCGATTCATCGGCGCGGGCACCCCGACTGCTTTTCCCAGTTCCACGACGGCGCCGCTCAGCCAATCGACTTCGAGGCGCCTGCCGTTGTCGAGGTCCGCGTGCATCGAAGAGTCCATTTCCGGCGGGAGGCCTTCGCAAAAGGCGACGCGCTGTTCCGCGAAATCCTCAGGAAGACGGACTTCGTGGGCGCGTCCGACGGCTACGACCTCGCGCATGACTTCGAGCAGGAAGGCTCGCGCGGCTGGATTGGCGACGATGGGGCCCAGCGTGCTGCGCATCGTTGTAGTGGCGGCGGAGAGGCCCACGAGGAAGACGAATTTCTCCCAGATCGAGCGGCGAATGTCGCCGCTGATTTCGGCGTCAATGCCTCCGCGGATGCAAGCCTCGAACAGCGCGACAACGCGCGGGGATTTGGCGCCGTCATATTCGCCAAAGACCAGCCGCTGCATCGTGCCCGTGTGGCGGATCACTCCCGGCCTGTCGATCTTCGAGCCGATGTAGCCGACTCCGCCGATCACCCGCTTTTCACCCACAATTCGCCGAAGCAGATCGTCCTTCTGTACGCCGTTCTGAAAGGAAATGACCGCGGAATCATGGCCAAGAATAGCGGATGCCCGGCGAAGGGCAGGCTCCGTGTCCCATAACTTCACGCAGAGGAAGACCATATCGGCCGGGCCAAGGGCGGCTGGGTCGTCCGAAACGCGCACTTTTGGCAGATGGATTTCGCCGAGCCGGCTCTCCACGCGCAAACCATGCTGGCGCATCGCGGCCAAATGCGCGCCTCTCGCGACGAAGCCCACATCGCACCCGCCCTGAGCGAGTCGGGCGCCAAAATAGCCGCCAACACCTCCGGCGCCAATGATTGTGATTCTCATTCAGTCTCCTGGGATTTCCGAAAACACCGCCGGTGACATGCAGCGAATCCATCATCGTACCGGCGATTCAACGCGTTTCGCGGCCCTGACTTGCTCGAAAGCAGGGTCATGCCTTTCATTTTACTGACCCGAAAAATTTGACGGCATTTTTATAGCACAATCTCGCACGAGTCACAGGAAGTCCTCTTCTGGTCAAAGATTCATCGGTTAGAAGAGACGCCACCGCCCACCCAGAAAACAGTCATAGTAGTGGGCAGCCTCCCAGGATAGACGCTCTTACCTTGCAATGGCCGCGAGGGCGATCTGGGGCGGCCGGACCTTGACACAGCAAAATAGCTGCCGTAAGGTCGTTCGCACGGGCAGGCATAGCATCAAGATCCGATAATTTGTTTAACACCACCGCAGAATTGAGGGCGCCCATGAACCTGGTCGACACGGTTCGATTAGTCCTGAAACAGAAAGGCCAGGATGTCTGGCATGTTTCGCCGGAGGCTTGCGTCTACGACGCAATTGAAATCATGGCGAATAAGTATGTAGGAGCCTTGATGGTGTTGGCTGAGGGGAAATTGGTTGGCGTCGTTTCCGAGCGCGATTACGCACGAAAAGTAATCCTGCAAGGGAAGTCCTCCAAACAAATCCTGGTAAAGGAAATCATGACCAGCCCCGCGATTTACGTGACTCCCGATCAGACGGTCGAAGATGGCATGAGAGTCATGACGGACAAACACATCCGTCACCTGCCGGTAGTGGAAAACGGGGAAATACTGGGAGTGGTTTCCATCGGTGATCTGGTGAAGTGGGTGATTTCCGCCCAGCAACACACCATATCCCAATTGCATAGCTACATCACAAATTCATATCCGGGTTGATTTCGTCCCAGACAAAATAAATGTCTCCCTGGCGGGCGATTCCTTCTGCTTGCCCGAACTGGCATCACAAGAACGACTCCCGGTCCGCTCAGCTGGAATTACCTTCCAGGATCCTTGCCCAACCCGCGGTCAGCGTCATTGCCCGGGTCCACGTCAAGTTCCATCAGCCGAATCTGCACGCCCTGCTCCCACTCGACCGCCGGCTCGTTTTCAAACACCCTTTCAACCGTTACTTGCAGTGCCTTGACTAGCACCTTTTGAGGCGCTTCACTCTCCTTACCTTCACCTGATGCCTTGGAAACACTGGTGGGCGCTGTAGGCACAACAGCCGGCGCAGGACTAGCTGGCCGAGGCGCTTCGCTTTCACGACTCTTATTTGCCTTTTCGGGGACGCCGGCGGTCGCCTTAGCTGCAGCTGAGGCTCCTGCCGCCGCCGCATGCGCCGCCGGTCGCGGCGCTTCTGCCGCGGCGATTTCGAGTCTCGCCTTCATCAATTCCTCCGCACGCGCGAAGAAATCCTCATGGGAGATTTTTCCTGCATCCACGTCAGCCAGGATCGCGCGCTGAGCCTTGTACTCTTTGTTCTCGATCCCCGCCTTGCTTTGCAACATGCGCCAGGCCTTGCGGCGCTCCACGCAGAACATCACCAACTGGCGCGAGAGCGAGCGGAACTCTACTTCTCCCTTGGGTCCCTGCACCTTGATGTAAACGCCGAAATCGGGGATGTAGGACCGGTGAGCAGGATTCAGATAGCGGCGGTAGACCACATCCTGCTGGGTGACGCGGACGAGCATGTTCTCGAGTGAAATCATCTTGGCCGCGTCATCCGCTTTGATTTTCTTCAAGTGGTTGCGGAAGCGGGCTTCCGTGGCGCACCAGTGCGCGACGGTGAAGCGGTACGACTCGTTGGTGGCCTTAAACTTCGTTTCGTACCAATCCTTCTCCAACGAAGGGTTGCCCTTTAGATCGAGGGCTTCCTGGTACGTCTCGCCAAGCCGCGGGTTGAAAATAAACTCGGGCGCTCCGCGGGAATCGCGAACGCGCTGCGCCTGGGTGAGGGCCATGTCATCCGCTACCCCATGCTCCGGCTGGCAGGTTGTGAAGCACTGCAGGAAGGCCGTTCCGCGATACTCGATGCCGTCGAGGATGGCCCTGTAAAGCTTGGGGGCATTGGCGATGGAGACTTGCCCGATGAATGGCGATCCGTGGCCGGCCAGGAAGGTTTCGGCTACCGTCTTTTTTTCGACGTTTTTGCCTTGCGTGGCGGCGCCGAACACGTTCATGTCGTTCCCGCCCAGCATCGGCGTGGAATCCGAGTTCTGGCCGCCGGTGTTCGAATAGACTTGCGTGTCGAGCATCAGGGCTTTGACATTCGGGCGATTCTGGAGAATCACCTTCGAAGTGTTCTGATAGCCGATGTCGCCCATGCCGCCGTCGCCGCCAACCACCCATACTTTCGGGAGTTCCAGAATCTCCTGGTCGGTCATCAGCGCGTCCGTGAAGTGCGTGTATTCGTAGTACTCGCGCGGATTGATGACGTTCTCCGTCCGCTGGAGCAGTATATCGGCCAGCCGTTCGGGGAGGACGGAGCGGCGGGCATGATCCACGATGAAGCTCTCGCCAAGCAGCCATCCCACGGTGATGCCGTCCTGGAACAGAGAGTTCATCCAGGGATACGGGTGCGGGTTGTTAGAGGGCGTAGAGCCATACACGGTATTGCATCCGGTGTGCGCGGCCATTGCCATTACGGACATGCCGTTGGCAATGCGGCCATCGATGGCCTGGAGATCCATGTGATTGAAAGCATCCTGCAGCATCACGGTAGCGATGGCGTGGACGAGATCGCCGTCGGTGATCTCGCCGTGCGCGGCGATGCGGTTCTTGGTGTCCTTTTCGTCCTCGCCCCCGAGTCCCATCACCAGGTGAGCAATCGCCTGGCGCAGGAGCTCATACTCCTGTTCGTTTCGGGCCTTGAGTTCGGCGAGTTTCTGCAAGCCGACTTTTTCGAGATCGCCCGCTTTGCTCCGCAGGCGATTGGCTTTGGCATGATACAGCGGCCGCATGTACGCTTCCGTGACGGACGTGATGGCGCGCAGCACGCTCTTCTCGCCGCAGCCCGCGCAGGCGCCGTCGCCGGAAACCAACGCGTCGTAGTTGCGCCGCACCATCAACAGATTGCGCAGGGCTGCGGTCTTGGAGTCCTCCGGGTGCGTATCGTTGTAGAGGCCCAAATATTTTTGCGAAGTGTCCGGCAAGAGGTTCAGGAATCCGGTTCCAGTCTCATGCTCGGCATTGACGTCCTCGGTCTCCTGCACCATGCGCAGCGCCTGGTGATCGCCGCAAGCGGTCACGCACGCGGCGCATCCTTTGCAGAGGTCGGAAACGAAAATGGAAAAGATGCCGCCGCTTCCCGGGGTCTTCCTCTCCGGAGTGGAAAAGATCGCGTTGACCTTCTGGAAGGCCATCGGAACTTTCTCAATAACGGCGAAGAATTGGCGTTTCGCCTCGTCGGAGAATCCGTCCACCTCATTGGTAATCTTGCGAAGGATCTCGGGAAGGGGCGAAGCGGTTTTGCCGGTGACGGCATCCCGCATGAGCGCGCGCGTGCGCTTGTCAATCTCCGGCACCGAACGGAACATCTTCACACGCTCATTAGGATCCGTCACATAGTTCGCAATGGCGGTTCTCAGAACGGTTTCCAAATCCTGGGAGCAATTCGGCAGTGCGGTGTCCGGGCAAACCGAAATGCACTCCATGCACTGCGTGCAATTTTCAGGAATGAACAAAGGTGTTTCGCGCCGCGCGACATATTTGGAGGCGGTGTCGCCGCTGCCGGCAGCCATTACGCCCACCGAGGCGAGCGGCGAGGCCGGCTGATTGTAGCCGTAGTTTGAGCGAAATTCCGAATCGAACATGGCGATGGTCGTGACTGGAGTGCGCGCGCCCTGTCCCGGAGGAACCGCATGGGAGCGGCAGCCTGATCCGCAACCACCCTCCTCTGAAGCGTTGGAAACCACCGGCAACAAGGCTTCGCCCCGAAGGGTGGACCGGTCCGGAGCTTCCATTTCCCCGACGCGGATTTCGCGAACTTTTTCAAAGCCTTGCGTCATGACTTCCATGTTGGAATTGACGACCGCGTCGCCCAGGCGGCCGAATTTCTTGACATATTGCTTGTGGACCACGTCGCGGAACTGTTCCGGCGTAATTCGGAATTCCTGCAAAATCGGCGACACCGCAAAGAAGGCCCCCAGGAAAGCGTTGCCTTGCATTCTCAATTGCAGGTCGGCGCGATCGGTCGCGTTGCGGGCGATCACGAAGCCGGGAAGCGTATAAACACGAATGTTTTTATCAATGATTTGCCGGCGCGCCCACATGGGCAAGCGCTCCCAGGCCTGTTCACCTTCTTCTTCCGACTCCCAGATCAAGGCGCCGCCTTCCAGCATTCCATCAAGAGGATTCGTGTGCGTGAATGCCTTGGGGTCGCAGCAGAGAACCACCGTGACGTGCCGCAGATCGCAGTTCACGCGAATCCGTTCGGGAGCGGCGACCATGAAGTAGGAAGTCGGCGCGCCCTTCTTTTCCGAGCCGTATTTCGGGTTGGCGCTGACGTGGATGATTTCCTTGGGATTGCCCCACTCGTCCACTACTTTGTCGCGATCGTAGAGCAGATCGTTCAAATCGCCGATGATGGCGCCAAGATTTTTTCCGGTGGTGATGGCGCCCCAACCGCCAATGGAATGGAATCGCACGGCCACGGCTTTTTCGGGCAAGAGCGATGGCGTTTCGTCCGATTTCACTTCGTAGGGATGGTCGACGCCCAGGACAAAGAAGGAGACTCCATCCGCGACGCCCTTGCCGTCCTTGCGCGTCCGCGTCCCGGTCGCAAATTCGTAGGCGCCTAGAACATGCTCCGGCCGGAAATCCCGCGAACCCAAACCGTAGATGCCGGCCAAGAGGCGCGGCATTTGATCCGGCGTAACGGCGAGGAGATTCGCTTCCGCGGCATGGCCCTGCGTCACGAGTGCTTTGCTCAACGCCGTTCGGATTTCCCGCCCCATGGGGTTGTCTCCCGACATGGGTTCGTCGGTGCGCTCGAGAACGATGACGTTGCGCTTTCCGGCCAGCGCCTGGACGATGGCGGCTTCGGGAAAGGGGCGGAAAACGTTCACGTGGATCGAGCCGACTTTGGCGTTGCGCCGTTCCCGCAGATAATCTACGGCCGCCTCGATATTCTCGGCCGCCGAGCCGAGGGACACGAATACGGTGTCCGCGTCTTCCGTTTTGTATTGAGAAATCAAGCCGTAGTAGCGGCCGGTCAAATCTCCGAAAACTTTGTAGGCATCTTCGAAGAAGCTGAGGATCGGCTCCGTGAAATTATTGCGGCGGGCAACGACACCCTGCATGTAGTGCTCTTGATTTTGCACGGGGCCGAGCAGCACAGGGTTGGTCAGGTCGATCATCTTGGGCACGCGGCGGCGCTTCGGGCCGAACAGGATGCGCTGGCTTTCCGTCGGGCAGTCAATCATGTCATCCGGCGCGCCCAGATATTCGCGCATCAGTTCCGATTCGTGCTTGTAGAAGGTGCGCTCCAGGTGCGAGGTGAGGAATCCGTCCTGTACGTTCATTCCCGGAGTCAGACTGAGTTCGGTTACGCGCCGCAGAATGAGCGCCTGGTCGGCAGCTTGCTGCGCGTCTTTGCCGAACACGATAATCCATCCGGTATCGAGCGCGCCGTATACGTCGTCGTGTCCGCAATGGACATTCAGCGCGTGCTTGGTGAGGGCGCGAGCGCCAACCTCCAGCACCATCGTCGAGCACTTGCCCGGGGCGTGGTAATACTGTTCCACGCCGTACACGACTCCCTGGCCGGACGTAAAGTTCACCACTCGCTGGCCGCAGACGGAATGCGCGATGGCTCCGCCCTGTGCCGCATGCTCCCCCTCAGCCTCGACAGCGATGGTGTTGTGGCCGAAGACATTCAATTTGCCTTCCGCATAGGCCTGTTGGTACAGCTCTCCGCCCTCCGTGGACGGAGTGATCGGATAGAAGATTCCCGCGTCGGTGATGCGAGTTTCAGTATGATAAGAAACGAGTTGATTTCCGTTGGCAGTTACCCGGATACCCGGGTAACGGGGTTTCTCGCGCACGGGCCCTCCATGCCAGAGGTCCTGCTGACGATACCCTGGGTAGAACTTCAGGCACTCAGCAAAGGCCTACAGCTATAATGTACATTCTCTTGAGAAGCAAATTAACACTACCGTGGAACCTGCGCAAGCACTTGATTTGGTTAGGATTCAGGCAGGCACGATCCAGTCGAGACGGAGGACGCTTTTTTGGGAAAAGAACCTTGAATCGGTGAGCCCTGCTCCTTTGCATTTTGCCGATTCGCGGATTAGGCGGCGCTCGGCAAAGACTATAATGGCATAACTCGGCCCTCCTAATTGCAACGGAATCGAATCCTGGATCGGAAACGCGCCCGCCTATGCTTTTGCCGGCGCTTGGCACAGCTGTAGTGGCACGCCATTTCGTGCCCCGGGCACTGACCTAGTACCAATTTCCGGGGTTTATGGGGCATAATGCAAGGCAATGTTCCAAATTTCAATTTTGGCGGATTCAGGTCAGAACGGGGAGAGAGCATGAGGTCCCATACAAAATTGCTGGCAATTCTAGGGCTTTCGCTTTACTTGGCGGCATCTTGCTATGGAGCGAGCGTCACGGGAACCGTGAAGGGGCCCGATGGCGCGCCGGTCGAAGGCGCATTTATTCAGGCTCAGAATACGAAAACGAAAATGAGTTTCTTCGTTCTGTCGGATCACGAAGGGCATTATCGCGTCGAAAAATTGCCGGCGGGTGAGTACCGGGTGCAGGTCAAGGCGACAGGGTTCCGCGCCGATCCCAAGTCCGGCGTCGCCGTCACTGCGGACCAAAATGTGGCGCTTGATTTTGCTCTTGTGAGCGGCATGGTGCGCTGGAACGAGCTTTCCATTTACCAGGCGAAAAAACTTTGGCCGGAAGAAAACGCCAAGCAGCAGATTTTCACGAAATGTTTTATCTGTCACGGATTTCAAACTCGCATGGCGTCGGTGAGGCGCGACGCCGACAGCTGGAAGGACCGCTTGCAGTTCATGCGCGACGCCATGCATTTCAGCCTGGGCTACCGTGTTAACGACCAGGATGCCGCGGAGATCGCGGCGTATCTCAACAAGCTGTATGGCGAGGATTCCGCGTTTCCGAAATCTCCCACAGAATTGCCCGCGTACAAAGAAACTGTGAGGCCTTTTTCCAGCGAGGCCATGAACATCGCCTATGTTGAATACGATATGCCGGGGCCTAGCCGCATGCCGTTCAGCGCTGCGCCGGCAAAAGATGGATCGGTTTGGATTCCGAATTTCGGAATTGGAAACAAGATCACGCGGCTCAATTCGAAGACGGCCGAAATGCAGGATTTCCCCGTTCCGAACAAGGGGACTGCGGCGGTCCACTCCGCCATCGCCGCGCCAGACGGTTCTGTCTGGCTAACCGAGCAGGCTTCCGACAAGCTGGGCCGCTGGGATCCAGTTACGCAGAAATTTACCGAATATCAGGACGCATATTCCGCCGGCTTGGAGGGAAGAGAAGACGGCGGCTCGCGGCATACGGTTCGAATCGATTCCAAGGGGATGGTTTGGTCGAGCGGCTACCCGCTGACGCGATTCGATCCCGAAACCGGGAAATTCAACGACTTCCCGGAAGCGGCGCACACATACAGTCTGGACTTCGACAAGGATGAAAATGTCTGGTTTACCAATCCGGGCACAGGCCAAATTGGGAAAGTGGATGCCAAGACCCTGAAGGTGACGCAGTGGACTCCGCCAACGCTCAACACGTACGAACGCAGAATCGTTGTCGACACCGACGGCACGGTGTGGTTCGGCGAATATCAAAAGGGGAAAATCGGCCACTTCGATCCCAAGACGCAAACCTTCAAGGAATATGATTTGCCCGGAGGATTGGACGCCTTTCCGTACGCGATGGCCATCGGGCTCGATCACAGCATCTGGTATTCCTCCTACTATCTGGATGTGATCGGCCGCCTCGATCCCAAAACCGGAAAAGTGATCGAATATCCTTTTCCACATTCCGAGAACACGATCCGGGAATTTTTCCGCGATTCCGAGGGCCGCATTTGGTACGGCTCGCCGTCGAACAACAAGGTTGGGTATTTTTATTTGACTGCCGCTCCCGAACGGGCGGGGAAGTAAGGGACAGGACACGCGGCGACCGCGCGTCGGTTTGTGTGACCCCGGCGTCTCGCCGGCGATTTTTCCGATTCCCGCACGCCGCGAACTTGCCGGCCCCTCTTGCATCGGGACAATCTAGACGCCGGCGCTACCTTTACTTGTTGGCGCGTGGCTGCCGGTTTCTGATTTATTGTTGAGATATTCAGGCTAAAATAGGACACATACGGGTCCCATGGGAACTCAAAAGACCAACTCCAGACTGGGTAACGTGGTGCGCGTCTCCAGCGGAAATTTTCTGGAGATGTACGACTTCATGGTGTACGCGTACTACGCGTCGTACATCGCGCGCGAAATTTTTCCGTCCAGCAACGCCTACGCATCGTTGATGATGACGCTGGGAACATTCGGCGCGGGCTATCTGATGCGTCCGCTCGGCGCCGTGGTTCTCGGGGCGTATGTCGACCGGCACGGCAGGCGTTCCGGCCTCATCCTCACTTTATCTTTGATGGCGGTCGGCACACTCGTCATTGCCCTCACGCCTGCTTACAGGACCATCGGGATTGTCGCTCCCATCGTGGTGGTGATTGGCAGGTTGTTGCAGGGGTTTTCGGCCGGAGTCGGAGTGGGGGGCGCGTCGGTGTACCTCTCGGAGATGGCGACGCCGGGGCATCGCGGTTTTTATTGCGCCTGGCAATCGGCGAGCCAGCAGGTGGCTGTGGTTTTCGCGGCGCTCCTGGGAGTCGCGCTCAGCGTGATTGTGCCGCCCCAAGGGATGTCCCAGTGGGGTTGGCGCGTGCCGTTTTTCATCGGCTGCCTGATTGTCCCGCTGCTGTTCTGGCTGCGCAAGTCTCTGGATGAGACGGAAGCGTTTCTCGCGCAAAAACATCATCCGGGAATTTCGGAAGTCCTCGCCTCGCTCGTGTCCAATTGGAAAATCGTCGGCATCGGCGTATTGCTTTCCACCATGACGACGGTGAGCTTCTACCTCATCACCGCATATACGCCTACCTACGGCATCGAAGTGTTGCGCCTCACCAGCCGCCAAAGCCTGATGGTCACGTTCTGCGTGGGCATGTCGAATTTTTTCTGGCTGCCGGCAGGCGGAGCGATTTCCGATATTTTTGGCAGGCGCCCGTTGCTGATTCTGATTACCGTCGCCGCAATCGTGACCTCCTATCCCGCGATGCTGTGGCTCGTCAGCGATCCTTCAACTACTCGCCTGCTCATCGTGGAATTGTGGCTGTCCATGTTTTTCGGCGTGTACAACGGGGCCATGATCCCGCACCTGGCGGAAATCATGCCGCCGGAGATTCGCACCTCCGGTTTTTCCCTGGCGTTTAGCCTGGCGACGGCGATTTTTGGCGGATTTACTCCGGCGATTTGCACCTACCTCATCCACGAGACTGGAAATCGGGCCATGCCGGCGCTGTGGCTTTCTTTTGCGGCCGTTTGTGGGCTTGTCGCGGCGCTCGCCGGCGGTTGGCAGCGAGCGGTATTAACACAGCTTGAACCCGGCGCGTCCCCACAGTGAAAGTGCTCTCACATCATTTGCAATGGGCCACTATCTTGTTTCAGTAACGTGGCCGCCCTTATTTATACGTAGGCGATCCAGCGGCCCGCGGCAACGATGCCGAACCACAGCAAAATGGAAATCAATCCCGCCGCGCGGGCCCCGAACGGCGCCACCGGATCGTTGTCCCACTGGTCCACGCTCTGATAGGTGATCGAGTGAAAGACCAGCACGTTGATCCCGGCAGTCAGGATCAGCAGCATCTTGACCTGGAATCCGACATTCACGTACATCTTGGTGGCCTCGGAGGAGAACAGCAGGAGCCCCGTGGTGACTTGAATGGCGAAGCCCGTCCAGGCCCAGGGCAAAAATCGCCGCCCCAACTTGGAGACGGACTCGTCGCGAAAGGCCAATCCCATCAAGCGCAGGTCCAGAATCGAAGTTGAGCCAACCAGCGAGATAATTCCGAAAATATGAACGGTTTCTATGATCGGAAACAGCCACAGGGATTCCCGGATGGTCGTGCCCACGGTCGTTTGTTCCAGCCACTGACAAATCATAAAAATAAAATGCATTTCCCCGGCCCTCGCAGTTGCTCGGATAGGTTGATTTTGCTGACGCCGCCCTCAAAATACACATTTGAATTTCCCTCCGGCATGCGGAGCGTCATTTTTCCTGTGCCGAAAAGCGTTGCCATTGGACGCGCGGTGCATCGGCGCCGTTTCGCAGGCAATCGCTCGACACACATATACGGCGCCTTCGCCTGGAGTGTTCTTTCATTTTAGCTCGATTTATAACGGAAGGCCATACGCTACTGGCGCGTTTATGTACCGCTCGCTTTCAAGTGGGCGCTTTGAAATCAGGCAGAGGCCCGCCGGAAAGCGGGCGCTACATGAACCAAAACTGAGTTCTTGCACAGACTCGAAAGGGAAGCACAATTACATTGGCCGAAATTTTCCGCGAGACAAATTCCGGGACGACTTTTTAAGCTGCCGGTAAGAGATCAGCTATAGGCTTGGAAAGCGCAGTTAGTGATGACCGCCCGACGATCCCGCGGATCCGCCCGAGTGGGAAGCCGAGCCTGTCGCCGAGGCGGTTGGACTTGAAGTCACGCTTGTTACCTGGCCTCCGCTAACCGTTCCCACTCTGGCGCTATTTGCGCCGAATCCTCCGCGGAATCCAGCCACCGATGCGCCGCGCGCAATCGCCGGCGTGGGCGGAGAGTGCGGCGCCATCAGGGCGCGGGGAGAGGAGCTGAGCCGGGCCGATTGTATTTGCGACGAGGAGGTACTCGGCCCTCGGAGAGTAGCTGGAGAGCCAGCGCCCCCGGAAGGCGATGTCTGAGCGGATTGGACAATGGATTTAGGGCTTGCGATTCCACTAGCAAGAGCCGTCGATTGGGCCGATTGCTTTGCGGCCGCGTTAAAAGTGGGTGGCTGAGCGGGAGTCGCCTGCAGCATCACTCCCTGATGTGCCAAAGGCAAACGGGTCCCTGCATTGATCGCGCCGCCCGCGGCCTGTGCCGCTAGAATCGCCGTTGACGGGATCGCAGCCAGCTGAGTTTTCGTAGGCTTAGCGGCTAGCGGCGGCCCATTGGGAATCCAGCCCAGTTGATTGTTGACATTTACCCAGCTAGCCGTCGCAGGCGTCCACGAAGTCGCGCCGACGGGCAACCACGCCCAACCTATTCCCGGAGCATTGACCCACGATCCGAAGTGATATGGGAGCCAACCCCAAGGCTCGCCGCTCATCCAATTCCAACCCAAGCCTCCCATGAACTGCCACTGCCCATTCGTAAACGGCATCCAGCCCAGCCCAGCGCCGTAAGGCATCCAGGCTGCCCCGTATCCCGGTATGTTTGACCACACGCCGTAGTTGTAGAGGTCGGCGTAACCCTCCGTGTAGGAGTTGGTTCCGAGAACGGCGGAAGTTTCACTTTGCGCAGCGTTCACCGCATCTTCACGATGAGCAACCCATTTGTCGAAGTCATCTTGTGGCTGGCTGTTGGCGACTTCCGGCGAACGCGTGCCGTTTGCGTCCAGGTGCAGCGTGTGGCCTGCACTGATAAAAGTGGCAGACCCATTGCCAGAATCAACTCCTAATTTTCCGTGGAGCGCCATGACCCAAGTGCCACTGGGCGATATGTCCATGCGAAAGCGTCCATTACGGGGCAAGTTCAAATTCAGATTGGGAGCGGCGACCGACACCGCATCCTCGCGCTTCAGTCTTGCGCTGATAATTGCGGTGCCTCGCGGAACTGTAAGTTTGGTGACTCGCCCTGCATTCTGCAAGGCCAGCCCCGTAAACTCCACTTGTGCATTTGTTCCCAGGTGCAAGGACAGGGAGTCTTCAAACTCCACTTCGGCATATCCGTCGGCGGTTCTTATGGCAAAGCCTTCCTGGATCGGCAAATTCAGGCTGGCATCCTCCCAATCCTGGCCAGGTCGCTGGTATTGAACGGTGCCTTCCACGAAGCTCAGTCGCACGATACGTATGTTGCTGTAATCCTGGGCCATCGCGGGTTGAGCGAGCGCCACGAATCCCACTGCCAACAGGACCAAAGGCACAAACAATTCCTTTTTCATAACGACCTCTTCCAGAGAAAGCTTTCCATCCCCTACTAATATCTATGATGCACAAACAGCGGAAAAGTGACCCTCTCTTCCCAAGATTTTCCTGTTCGCATACGAGTTGAATGCATTGTACACCCATTGGTTTGAGCGCGGTCGCATGTTCGCAGGAGCAGGTTTGCGGAGACGGGCCGGGCTTGACTCTGAATGTATCCCGTCGTAGACGTAGTATGTACTGCGCTTGCAAGAACGGAGGACGCCAACGTGTCACCCCTTTTAAAGCTTCAAACTCATTTACAGAGATTCAGGCTGGAGAAAGGTTCTCGACTCCGGCAATTTGGGATTGCCGCCATTTTTGTTTTCCTTGCTTGCGCCAGTATCGGAATCCTCCGCGCCGGGCAAGAGTCTGGCAGCCCGAAAACTTCCGGTCCTGCCTCTCACGGCGTTGACCTTGCGATTCTGGACAAGACGTGCAAGCCGTGCGAGGACTTCTTCCGCTATGCGAGCGGCGAGTGGCTGGCCAAGAATCCCATCCCCGCGGCGTATCCGAGTTGGGGGCGCTTCAACGAGTTGGCCGAAAGAAATCGCGAGGAGCTGCACCAGATTCTTGAACAGGCGGCGGCAAATACGCAGGCGCCCGCCACATCCAATGAACGGAAAATCGGAGACTTTTACGCCAGCTGCATGGACGAAAAACAAATTAATGCCGCGGGTGCCAAACCCCTCGACTCGGAATTTGCGCGGATTGACGCCGTGCGGAGCACGCGTGAATTGCAGGAAGAAGTCGCGCGGCTGCAGGGCCTGGGCGTCCGCGCGCTCTTTGATTTCGGCGCCACACAGGACGAAAAAAATAGTTCGCAAGTGATCGGCGGCGCGGACCAGGGCGGTCTCGGCCTTCCGGATCGCGATTACTACACCAAAACGGACGACAAATCCAAGCAAATCCGCCAGCAATACGAAGAGCACCTCGCCAAAATGCTGGCGCTCGCCGGCGACGATCAGGCCAAGACCTCCTCGGAGGCGAAATCCATCGTGGAACTCGAAACCAGGCTGGCGGAAGCTTCCTTGACCCGCGTTGAGCGGCGCGACCCGGAAAAGACGTATCACAAAATGAATCGCTCCGATCTGCGCGCCCTGACGCCCGACTGGTCGTGGGAGGATTATTTTCAGGAAATCGGCTACACGAATATAGATTTCGTTGACGTATCCGCTCCGAAATTTTTCGAGACCGTGAGCCAGGCGCTCAAGGAAACGCCTCTCGAAACCTGGAAGACCTATCTCCGCTGGCATCTGGTGAATTCGACCGCGGCGTATTTATCGGATCCATTTGTGGACGAGGATTTCAATTTCAAAGGGCGCGCCTTACAGGGCACCACGGAATTGCTGCCGCGCTGGAAACGCTGCGTCAGCGCCACGGACCGACAGCTCGGCGAGGCGCTCGGGCAGATCTATGTGCAGAAATATTTTCCGCCCGAGGCCAAGGCCCGCGCGCTGGATATGGTGAATCATCTGACCGAAGCCCTCCGCGACGATCTGCAGAAACTTCCCTGGATGGGGCCGGCCACAAAGAAACAGGCGCTCACGAAGCTCGCGGCATTCGCGCGCAAGATCGGCTATCCGGACAAATGGCGCGATTATTCCGCCTATATGGTGGACCGCGGCCCTTACGCGCTCAATCAGATGCGCGGCGCCCAATTTGAATTCAAGCGCGACCTGAACAAAATCGGAAAGCCGGTGGACCGCACCGAGTGGGGCATGACTCCTCCCACGGTGAACGCCTATTACAATTCTGAAATGAACGAGATCGTATTTCCCGCCGGGATCCTGCAGCCGCCGTTTTTCGATCCGAATGCCGATGACGCTTCCAACTACGGCGCGATGGGCGCCGTCATCGGCCATGAGATGACCCACGGCTTTGACGATGAAGGCAGAAAATTTGACGCGCAGGGCAATCTACGAGATTGGTGGACGCCCGAGGACGAAAAGAATTTCAACGAGCGCGCCGCATGCGTCGAAAAGCAGTTCGACAGCTACACCGTTCAGGACGATATTCATGAGAACGGAAAGCTGGTGCTCGGCGAGAGTATCGCCGATCTCGGCGGGCTGAATCTCGCCTACCGCGCGCTTCAGAAAGCGGAGAAGGGGAAAAAGCCGGCGCTCATCGGCGGCTTAACGGCGGACCAGCGTTTCTTTCTGGCGTTCGCGCAAATCTGGGCGTCCAATGACCGGCCCGAATTCGAGCGCCTGATGGTGAACACGAACCCGCATCCTTTGGGGCGCTTCCGTGCCATCGCCCCGCCATCCAACATGGCGGAATTCGCCCGCGCGTTTGGTTGCAAAGAGGGCGACGCGATGGCCAGACCATCGGCAATTCGCTGCCAGATTTGGTGAACCTTCGAGCGCGAACCGTATATATTTCCACTGAGTTTCCAGCGGCAATTCGCCCGGCCTGTGCGCAGGCCATTTTGGCTTGCGCCCGCGATCCGAAACTAACCACGATCCAACAGAGGAATTACCAATGTGCTGGTAGAATTTTGCAATGGAAACCGACGCACATCGCCCGGCATGGAAAACGCTGCTGGCATTCGGCATTATCTATTTCGTGTGGGGAACCACATTTCTTGCGATTCGAGTGGGCGTCCACGAGATTCCGCCGTTTCTCATGGCGGCGCTACGTTTCCTAATTGCGGGAGGCGCCCTTTACGGTTGGATGATCGCGAAGGGCGAGCGTTCACCGACGGCACGCCAATGGATGGCGGCCTCAATCATCGCGATCTTCATCTTCGTCTTCGACTACGGATCGCTGTTCTGGGCCGAGCAGCGAGTGCCTTCGGGCGTCGCCGCGGTTATGCTGGCCATGATCCCTGTATTTATGGCGCTTTCGGAAATTGTTTTTCTGCGTACGCAGAGACTCACCGTCCGTTTGGCCCTGGCGCTTGTGACTGGAATTGCTGGAGTAGCCGTGTTGATGAGCCCCTCGTTGAACCTTAGCGGCGCTCCAGTCGACAAGCTGGGCGCCCTGGCGCTGATTGTGGCGTCGATGAGCTGGTCGATCGGATCGGTGCTCACGCGCAAGTTCACGCTACCGCCTTCGAAAGCCATGAGTTCGGGAGTGCAAATGCTGGCTGGAGGAGTGTTTCTGACGCTCTCGGCGGCGGCCTTGGGCGAATTTCACGGCTTCCATCCATCAGCCGTATCGCGCGGAGCGTGGCTCGCGCTGCTGTACTTGATTGTCGCCGGCTCCATTATCGGGTTCACGGCCTATGTGTGGCTGATTCATCATGAATCGCCTACAAAGGTCGCGACGTACGCCTACGTGAACCCTGTTGTGGCCGTGCTGGTGGGATATTTCCTGGGCGGCGAATCACTCGGCCTGCGAACGATTCTAGGGACTCTCTTTGTTTTGACCAGCGTGGTGGTGATCACAAGCACGAAAGTTACACCAACTGCCACAATCCCCGTGGGTGATCCTGCAAAAGCCGTGGAATCGTAAATTGGGGAGCGTAGCGCCGGCGTCCCGCCGGCAGATTTGCTCGGCCATACGAATAAGAAAATTGCCGGCGGGACGCCGGCGCTACCAACCCCCGCTCCTAACATACAACCGTAGTTCCCATGCGCAGATGATGAACGGATCATTGGCTGCTCGGGCCTGACTTATTTTTTTGCTTTCTTTTCCGGGAAGGGAATGAGTTTGTAGCCGAGGCCTCGCACCGTCACGAGGTGGCGGGGCGCCGACGGCTCGTCCTCGATATATTTTCTCAAGCGCACGATGAAATTATCGATGGCGCGCGTGTCGGTGTCCTCTTGCAAATTCCATACATCTTCAAGGATCGCTTTTCGTGAAACGGGGTGTCCCGCGTTTTGGATGAGGTAGCGGAGCAATTCCGATTCCATGAGCGTCAGTTGCACGGTTTCTTTTCCGGTCTTTAAAAGCAGGTTTTGAAAATCGACGACTTTGTCCCCGAATCGAAATGTATCCGATGAATTTGCGCCGCGTCCTGGGGATTTCTCGGGAACTCGGCCTTCACCGCGCTCCCAGGTCTTGCGCCGCAGCAGGCTCCCCACGCGCGCGATGAGGATGGAGAGATTAAAAGGCTTAGGCAAATAGTCGTCGGCCCCGGATTCAAATCCCTGCAGGACGTCTTCAGGGCGAGAGCGTGCGGTGAGCATCAGCAGGGGAATGTAATTCCTGGTTTCGCGCAAGGTGCGCGCCACGGTGAAGCCATCCTTGCCGGGGAGCATGACATCCAGCACCAGTGCGTCGAATCCTTCTTTGCCTTTCAAGAGGCGCTCGAGCGCTTCTTCGCCATTGCCCACCACTTGGACAGCGTAGCCCTCCTGCTCCAGATTGAAACGAAGCCCCTCGGCCAAGTGGGCTTCATCTTCCACAACGAGAATCCGGCTCATACGGGATAGACCCTCGGAAGCCGCAGCGTGAACGTGCTCCCGCGCCCCGTGCCTTCGCTTTCGGCAAACGCGTCGCCGCCGTGGCGCCGCGCTATGGAGCGCACGATGAATAGGCCGAGCCCGGTCCCTTTGACGCGGCCGGTGGCGGAACTGGCCACCCGGTAGAATCGCTTGAAAATGCGTTTCAGCTCCGGATGAGGAATTCCGACGCCTTTGTCCCGCACGCGCAACAAAATCGTGTCGATGTCCGGAGTCAACAGGTCGACTTCGATTTCCTTTTTGTCGCCGGAATACTTCACGGCATTTTCAACGAGGTTGAACACGGCGGTGCGCAATTCCTGGGGATTGCCGCGCAAGTAGATTTGCTCTTCGGCCGCGCCCGCAAATTGCAGAACCTCGCCCGGCAGGTGATGGCGCAGACGCGTGAGTTCGACGGTCTCCGCCACGATCGCGGAGAAATCGACTTTCTCCCAATTCTTTTTGCTGCTGGCGTGGCGCGCCTCGCCGGCTTTTAAAATTTGCTCGACCGTGCCCAGAAGCCGGTCCGTATCCTCGAGCATGATTCGATAGAAGTCCTTGTGCTGCGCCTCTGTGAGTTGCCGGCTTTGCAGTGTTTCCAGGTACAGGCGAATCGAGGCAATCGGAGTTTTGAGTTCGTGCGTGACCGCGTTGAGAAAGCTATCCTGCTGCTCGTTCTTGTGAATTTCGCGCACCAGAAAAACCGTGTAGACCACAATTCCCGCGATGATCAGCGCAAAGAAAATGATGCCGAGGACCAGGGGAACGACTTCCCGCCACTTCAGGACAATCCAGGTGACGTTCAGCGCCACCGTCAGTCCAACCAGGCAGGCGCCCAGGATCACAAAAAACGCGATTTTCTTGGCACGTCTCGAGATGCGCATTTCAGGTTCCTATAGAACCATACTAAACGAGACGCGCGCGAAAAAAAACCGCGGGGCCATGGCCCCGCGGCAAAGTGCGCATACTCCCGGATATCTTTCCGGTTTCGGGCTAATCTCCTGCTGATTCTTGCGGCAGGACTTCCGGCGCGGGCGGCGCGAGTGCGGCGGGCACTCCAGGAACAGCCGCGGAAACAATTTCCTTCACGCGTCCCAATTTTGGCAGGGAAATGTCCCAGGCCAGGCCCACCATACGCAGCGCGCTGATCCCGTACCAGTTCGGATCCACTTCATACCAAGCCAGGCCGTGCCGGGCCACTTGGGGGAATGCGTGATGATTGTTGTGCCAGCCCTCGCCGAACGTCAGGATGGCCACCCAGAAACTGTTCGTGGAATCGTCGCCCGTCATGAAGCGTTGCGATCCCCACATGTGAGTCGCGGAGTTCACCAGCCAGGTGGAATGAAGTCCAAACACGGTGCGAACAAACGTGCCCCACAGCAAATAGGGCAGGCCGCCCAAGACGAGCAAAAGGACGCCCACGACGACTTCAGGAACCCAGTGCCATTCGCTGATCCATGAGTGAAATTTGTCTTTCCGTAGGTCGGGGACGTAGGGCAGGAGAGAATCAAGCTTGTTGTGCATGGCCTTACCGGTCAGGATCCATCCCATGTGGGCCCAGAGTCCGCCATCGCGAGGCGAGTGCGGGTCGCCTTCTTTATCCGTATTCTGGTGATGCTTGCGATGCGTGGCCACCCAGAAAATCGGTCCGCCTTCAAGCGCGAGGGTCCCGCAGGTAGTCAGGAAGTACTCAACCCATTTCGGAGTTTTGTAGCCGCGATGCGTGAGCAGCCGGTGATAGCCCATGCCGATCCCGAGGCTGCCCGCAACCCACCACAGTAAGATTGCAACTAAGAGAGGTTTCCACCCAAAAAAGAAAAATGCCGCTACTGCACCAATGTGGAACGCGACCATGAAGAAAGTCGTTATCCAATTTACCGGCTGAGTAAATGTCCTGTCGCGATTCCCATTGCTGGCCATGGCCCGGTCCCCTTTGTTAGCGGCAAATTGTTTCTGCTATTTCCACCCATTGCCGCCTGAATTGAACGTAGCATGAGGGAGCCAAATGCTTTGTAATACTTGTGTAATTGTTGATTCACAAGGCCGAAAGGATACCTGCAGGAGGGCATGATTTCGCTCAATGATTTGGACATTGAAGATGCCCGTTCCGTCCCGAAATGCGCGGGACGAAACGGCCTCTACAAAACCATCGTGCCTTGTTGGCAAGAGGTTTTGTTGAGGCCGCCCGTCTTTTGGGCGGGCAGTCGTTCGCCATCTGCGGAAAATCGGAGGCGATGCCTTGACACTCGGCGCTGGCTGTCCTAACGTCTGACAAAACGCGGTACGAATTTAAATGTAGGGTTAAAATAGCAATCGCTGCATTGACGAAAGGAATCCGCTTTGAAACGAACATTCGCACTCGCTCCGTTGATGGTCATGTTTCTGTTGTTACCGTGGCCTGGCGTGGCCGCAGCGCAACAACAAGCGCAGCTCAAAGGGTGGGTTGCGGCGCAAGTTCAATTTGAGAAAAACTGCTCGAAGTGCCACGGGAATGGCAATTCCCAGGCGCAGGCCGCACCCCGCGAAGCCCTGATGAAGTTGACTCCGGAAGCCATCTACGCGTCCATGACGAGCGGCTCCATGAGCGTCCAGGCCATGGATTTGACCGAAGACCAGAAACGCCTGATCTCCCAGCATCTTGGCGGCCGGCCCGTCGGCGTTGCGAGTGCAGGCGATGCAAAAGCGATGTCAAACCGTTGCGCCGCAAATCCTCCGCTCGGCGATCCCTCGTCAGGCGCTTATTGGAATGGCTGGAGCAACGACTTAATCAATTCGCGCTCCCAATCCGCGCAATCCGCGGGCCTGACCGCGGACCAAGTCCCGCGTTTGAAGTTGAAATGGGCATTCGGAGTTCCCTACGCCACCGAAATGTACAGCCAGCCGACGGTTGTGAGCGGGCGCGTTTTCATCGGCGGCGACTCGGGCTACGTGTACTCCCTCGACGCCGCCACAGGATGCGTGTACTGGTCCTTCCTGGCGCAGGCCGGAGTGCGCACAGCTCCGACCGTCGCCGACCTCAAGACGCAAGGCGCGGCGAAGTATGCGGTCTATTTCGGCGACCAGCGAGCCAACGAGTATGCCGTCGACGCTGCGACCGGCGAACTGCTGTGGAAGCAGCACGTCGAAGGTCATCCGCTCTCGCGAATTTTGGGCGCTCCCAAACTCTATAAGGGAAGATTATATGTGCCCGTTTCCTCCGGCGAAGAAGGTATTTCCGCGAGTTCCGCTTATCCTTGCTGCACATTCCGCGGCAGCGTCGTGGCGCTGGACGCGGAAACAGGCAAGCAAATCTGGAAGACTTATTCCGTTCCCGACGCTCCCAAACCGACCAGGAAAAATTCCGCCGGAACGCAACTCTCCGCTCCTGCCGGCGCGGCGATCTGGAATTCGCCGACGATTGATGTCAAGCGCAACTCCCTCTATGTTGGCACTGGGGATTCTTACACCGAGCCGGCCGCCAAAAATTCGGATGCGATTCTGGCCATGGACCTCGATACCGGCAAGATGCTGTGGTCCTTCCAGGACATTAAGAATGATTCGTGGGCGGTGGGCTGCGACGCCCAGCGCGTCGTCGGCAACTGCCCGGAGGAACTCGGCCCGGACTATGACTTTTCGGTTTCACCGATGCTGCGGACATTGCCGAACGGCCGCCAATTCCTGGTAGTGTCGGGGAAGAGCGGCTACGTAATCGCGCTCGATCCGGACAAAAAGGGCGCCGTGTTGTGGAAGACGCCTCTCTTCGAAAAGCCGCCCCTAGCTTCGGGGCTGATTGTTTTTGGCGGAGCATCCGACGAGCAGGACGCGTACTTTGCGCTGAACCAGGTCGGCGGCATGGCTGCGGTCGACATGCTGACAGGAGAGCGCAAGTGGTTTACGCCGCTCGCCCCGGCGGACATTCCGGGAGAACCGCCGCGCCCCGGCCAGTCCGCGGCAGTGACGGCGATTCCTGGAGTGGTGTTTTCAGGAGGATGGGACGGCAGGCTGCGCGCGGTCGCCACCGGAGATGGCAGCGTCATCTGGGAATACAACACAGTCCGCGATTACACAACGGTCAACGGCGTGCAGGGCAAAGGTGGATCGATGGGAGCGCCCGGGCCAACGGTTGTGGGCGGCATGCTCTATGTAGGTTCGGGATACGTCGGCGTCAACAATGGCCTGCCCGGCAACGTGCTGCTGGCGTTCTCGGCGGAGTAAGTTTCTGATTGATCTATGGGGGACAAGTAGAAGAAAAGAATGCAGGTTACTGCTTTTCTCGGTTCTGGACGTACCAGTTCACCCCCTTGCTCGCCAGGGCGCCACTCTTTTCGCATAAATAAATACTTCTAAAGAGTATTGCATTTATGATAATAATGTCGCATCTCAGAGTCCTAAAAAGGCGGCTTAATGCGGAGATGCGACCTGTCCCTCCCCAGGTTGATGTTGCTTTGCTGCTGCTTATTTCTGACACCCCTGGCAGCCTGGCCTCAGTCCGCTTCCCCTCAGTCCCGAATTGTGAGCCAAGTGAACGAGGGTGCCCTGGTCACGCTTCGCGGAAACACGCACCCGTTGGCTCAGCCACAATTTGACCAAGGTGCGGCACCGCCCAACCTGCCGATGGCGCGCATGCTGCTCGTTTTAAAGAGGAGCGACGCCCAGGAATCCGCTCTGCAAAAGCTGCTGGACGACCAGCAGGACCAAAACTCGCCGAGCTATCACCAGTGGCTCACTCCGGACGAGTTCGGTCAACAGTTTGGTCCCAGCGATCAGGACCTGCAAGTGATTACGGCGTGGCTCATTTCGCACGGATTTCAAATCGGCGGAATTTCCCGTGGGCGCACGGTGATCGAATTTTCCGGCACCGCCGCTCAAGTGCAGCAGGCCTTTCACGCCGAGATCCACAAATACATCGTGAATGGTGAAGAGCATTGGGCCAATGCCGGTGATCCGCAAATTCCCGCGGCGCTCAGCCCGGTGGTCGAAGGGGTGGCCTCGCTCCACAATTATCGGCACCGACCGCTGCACCACATTTTCGGATCCGCGTCGAAATCGGGGACAGTGTGGGGAACGAAAGCGCCGGGCTCGCAGTTCACGACGGTGGACTCCAACTTGTGCCCTGGGCAGGGCAACTGCTATTTCTTAGGCCCTTACGATTTCGCAACAATCTACAACGTGTTGCCGCTCTGGAACGCGACCCCGACGATCGACGGCACGGGCCAGAGCATCGCCATTGCCGACGAGAGCAACATCAACATTCAAGACGTGCGTGATTTTCGGAACCTTTTTGGCTTGCCGGCTAATGACCCGCAGATTTTCCTAAATGGGCCGGATCCCGGATTGGTTTTAGATGGATCTGAAACGGAGGCATTAATCGACGTTGAATGGGCGGGAGCGGTGGCGAAAGGCGCAACGATCAAATTGGTTGTCTCTCCTCCAACGAATTCGACTCAAGGAGCGGACCTGGCGGCACTGTACGCAATTGAAAATAATCTCGCGCCCATTCTAAGCGAGAGCTTCGGGACGTGCGAGCTTTTCTTAGGTACAGCAGGCAACGCCTTCCAAGATGCCATCCGGGTACAAGCTGCGGCGCAGGGCATTACCTTCATCACTTCCGCTGGTGACAGCGGTGCGGCAGGGTGCGACGGGTTCTCCGGGGGAAGCACAACCGATCCCGCGACTTTCGGACTGGCCGTTAGTGGGCTCGCATCGTCTCCGCACGGGGTCGCGGTAGGTGGTACGGATTTCATGAACTTTGGAGCGAGTCTGAACATCAATGCTCCCAGCCCTTATTGGAGCCCCAACAATAATTCCCAGAACCAATCTTCAGCCCTGGGCTATGTGCCGGAAACGACCTGGAACGAATCCTGCACGAATAACATCTTCGTTCTCCTGCGTTGGGGTGGCACTCCCGAGGCGAGTTGCAACAATTCTCAACTGCCACCGGTGTTCGTGTCACCTCTGGGTGGGGGAGGAGGCAAGAGTAGCTGCACTTCTTCCAATGGGACCGCCTCCTCCACCTGCGCGGGTGGCTACACGAAGCCTGCTTGGCAATCCGCTCCTGGTGTGCCGAAAGACGGAGCGCGGGATATCCCGGACGTGTCCCTCTTCGCGAGTGCTGGTTTCACGGCCAGTGCATACATCGTTTGCGAGGCAGATCAGCCTTCGCCGCACGGTTCGTGCAGCCTGAATTCCCCCAATGATACGTTTCTTCCGGTGGGAGGGACTTCGGTATCAGCGCCGGCGTTTGCCGGAATCCTGGCCCTGGTCAATCAATCCACAGGATCATCCGGGCAGGGTAATGCAAACTACGTGCTGTACAAGCTGGCATCGTCATCTGCACAGACATCGCAATCGTGCGGCGCTACGTCGAGTCCAGCCAGCCGCTGTATCTTCTACGACGTAACATCCGGAACTATCGCCGAACCCTGCGCAAAGTCTAGCCCGGATTGCAATTTTTCGAACGCTTCGGATACTTACGGCATCCTGACGGGGTACAACGCAGAGTCCGGTTATGATCTTGCGACGGGTCTCGGCTCGGTGAACGCGAACAACCTTGTCCACAATTGGATCCAACCCACCTTAAGCTCGGCCACGACGCTGTCGCTGAACAGCGGAAGAGCCGTTTCCATCACGCACGGACAGAGCATTCCTTACGACATTTCGGTGGCTCCGAGTGCCGCGACGGGTGCTGTGTCCCTCGAGGGGACGCCAACTGGCAGCGCCTCGGTGCCGATGGCGTCATTTCCACTACAAGGCGGATCCGCGAGCGGCACGACAGCCTCACTCGCTGGCGGCGCTTCGTACACCGTAAAAGCCCACTATTCGGGCGATGGCACTTACAAACCAAGTGATTCAAGTCCGGTTACCGTAACGGTCGCACCGGAGCCAAGCACGACCCTAATAACGATTCCACTTTTTGATCCCAAGATGGGTATTGAGACTGGAAATACACCCTCGTCTGTCGTTTATGGCACGCCCATTGCGGTCCGCGTGGACGTCGGGAATGCAAGTGCAAAGACAACGTTTCCGCCGCAACTCGTCTGCGCACCGCTGGCCTGCCCGACGGGGAGTGTGACGGTATCCGATTCGCTTAATGGTGGTGCGCCGTCGCTGCTGAGCCCATCGAGTGGCTTCCCGCTGGGCAGTGGCGGATACGCCATCGACTACAATGTCCCTCTGCTCATGGGAGGATCCTACCAATTTTTAGCCAGCTATCCGGGTGACAACAGCTACAAGAGCAGCACGGGAAACTACGGCCTGGTGGTCACGCCTGCCCCGACCCAGATGTCCCCCCCTTACATTCCATTTTCGCCGCAAATCGCGGGATCACCGGTGACGATCGGTGCCGATGTGAATACAAGCTTATTCAATAGCGCGGAGCCGACCGGAACGATTGCCTTTTACGATGGGTCGATGCCGATCTCAGGTACCGTGACCTATAGTGGCTGGACTGGATCACAGGGCTCTCATGCCCTCCTGAATGGGTCCATCACCGCTACTTTTACAACAAGCGGGACACACGCAATCACTGCAAAATACAACGGAGATGCGAACTACGCAGCCGCGACTTCTGATTCCACGAATGCGTCAGTAGTTTATTCGACGACAGCTGTGGGAACGGTCGACCCCACGAGCATCAATTTAGGCCAGAGTGTTAGCATCACGACAACTGTAACAAGCTCGCGTAAGAACCCGCCAATGACTGGTTCGTTTCAGTTCATTGATGCGACCCCCGCCATACCAGGCCAGATTATTGGAACGCCGAGCACAGACGCGAGCGGTAACCAGATATTGACGGCAACGGTGACCACGACGCCGCAATTCTCGGAAAGCGTGCAAGCAATTTATTCAGGTGACGCGAACTACGCACAGTCATTCGCGTGGATTAATGTCAATGTGATACTTCCTGACTTCAATATGGGGATGACCTCTTCGACCCTCACGATCTCGGCGGGGCAATCAGGGTCGACCCAGCTTACCCTGACTCCCAAAACCAACATCCCAAGTTCAGTGGCGCTATCGTGCAACCTGGATGCACTGGCCGGGGCGAGTTGCTCCTTCAATCCGGCTTCACCGCTGAATCTTTCAAACAGCGCAGCAGCTTCGACAATGGTCACAATTACCACGCTGCCCCCCTCCACAAGTCCGACGACCACAATAATAGGAATTCCCCGCCCGGGACCCAAGCAAACTCCTCCACTTGGCTTGTGGATTCTTGGCGTTGCGGAAGGGCTGGGGATTCTAGTCTTGTTCCTTTTGGCCGGTCAAAGAGGAGATCGCCTGGCGACCAGATATGGCATGATCGGCCTCTTATGCCTGGTATTGGGATGTGGCGCGAGCAACGGCAGTGGCGGGGGTGGAGACAACAGCGGGCCATCCCCGACTTCATTGACGCTCACGACCTCCGCAGTAAAGGTACCAAACGGGACAAATGTAACGTTTACCGCGACTGTCCATTCTTCGCAGTCCGCAACTGGGGCGATTGATCTTTTTGACTCCAGCACTTGTTGCGCTTTCGCTGCCGCAAACGTAGTAAACGGGGCGGCCACATTTCAAATACCCTACCTTGAGGTTGGTACGCATGTAATCAGTGCGCAATACTTCGGGGATTCGAGTCATCAGCCCTCTAAGACAAGCGGCTCGATCAACCAGGTAATTACTGGAAATGCGGATATCTTTGTCAATGGCACCTCGCCAGGACTATTCAACTCGACGCGAATCACTGTGACCATTCAATAGTTTTGATGTGTGCGAGATGCATAGGTCTTATGGCCAGATCTGGTTGAGCAGCAAGGCCAGCCTCGCCCCGGCCTGGGCCAAACGTTCTCGCACATTCGGAACCGCCATGTTCTGGTAAGCATCCACCAAGTGCTCGTTGAACTTCAGCATGCGCGCCGAAATGTGGTTGTCGTCCGCGCAGGTCTTGACTGGCTGTGGCGCTTCCACCGGGAAGGGCACCGGTAATTTGCGATAAGCCCGTTTCTCCGCAAGTTGATAGCTTTCCCAGGCCCAGGCATTGACATCCGGCACTCCCGTTTGCCAGCGAGCTATCTTCTTTCGGAAAGATTGATCCAGATCAGCGGCGACCTGATCTACGGATTTTCCGGAGGTCGCCCTTTCAAGAATGTTCGTGTCCCATACACCGTGCAGGTTCGGGGCGTAGCTTTCCGTTTGCGGATTCCTCAATTGGGGCAGGGCGTCGAAAAATGCCACGGGTACGCAATTGCCGCCTTGATCGTTATTTGTCACGGCGTGCAGGGGTTGGTGCAGATCGCCTACAAAGTGGATCAGGAAGCGCAATGCCTCCGCCCTTTGCTGAGGATCGGCTTCCGAGGAACGCAGGATGGCCAATTGATCGGTAATGGCCCGGGTAATGCAACTCTCTTTTGGATCGCAAAATTTTTCAACGTCGCGCCGGGTCGTGCCGAGCGGGATATCGACGTAATGCCACGGCCCGGTTTCAGGATGCAGCGTGCGGAAATCGTCGGGCCAGGTGGAGGCATCGGCCAGCGGGTCCGTGCCGCCCTCTTTGCAGTACCGGCTGAGGTTCGGATCGATGGGGCTGTCCGCCAGGATTTTTTTGGCCATCGCCAGCGCGTGCGGAGTGAGATGCTTTTCGGCCAGCAGAGCAATCACCTGATGCCCTTCGCATCCCCAAGCGTGCGCCGGTGCGGGCATGCTCGTGACGCCAAAAATTAAAATTGACGCAAACATTCCGGCGCGCAGGAATTGGCGCAGCAATCTATTCCAGCGCAGCTCGGAATGTGAAAAAGGAGCCACCGCGCCGTCCGGCATCATTCGTCCTTTTCCACCAATTTTATGGAGGCGGAATTGATGCAGTAGCGCTGGCCGGTCGGGCGCGGGCCGTCGGGAAACACGTGCCCGAGGTGCGCGTCGCAGCGGCTGCACAACACTTCCTCGCGCGTCATTCCGTGGCTGATGTCCCGGTCGATCTCAACTTTCTCTTCATCGACCGGCGCGTAAAAGCTCGGCCATCCCGACCCCGAATGAAACTTCGTTTCCGAACTGAATAGCGGCTGCCCGCAACATACGCAGACGTAAGTGCCCGGCTCTTCGGTGTCTTCGTACTCGCCGGAGCCGGGCGGCTCGGTGCCTTTTTGGCGGGTCACATGATATTGCTGGGGCGTCAGAATCTTGCGCCACTCCGCTTCGCTTTTCCGGATTTTTTCGGTCATGTCTGCCCTCTCGCGAACATCTTAACATTGAGAGGAAAGAGGAAGAAATCGCTTGCCTTCCGGCAAGGACAACGGACAGAATCTCATGAACGGAATTAACGTTAGAATGCGATCATTCAAATAAACAGGCAAGAAAATGGTCAACAAAATGCGGGTCCCGCGATGAAGCGACTGCCGGGAAGGCTTGTAGAATATCTGACAGTCCCGGGCATTGCCGTCATCGCGCTGTTGGCCGTCGCGCACATTTCGCTTGCGGGAAAAACTTCCTCGCAATCCGCAAAGAAGCCGTCCGCGATGGAGCCCGTGCCCGCCCTGACCCCGTTTGTGGAAGAACACGCTCACTTTGACGAGAAGCAGCCCGCCGCGGCGGTCCGTGCGGCGATGGCGGCCCTGGGCCGCGAAAACGCAGTCATGATCGTTTTTCAGATTTCACCGGACACATTCGATCATCCCGGCCGCTATGACTCGGAAATTATCCTCAGCGAGGTCAAGAAGCATCCCGGAAATCTCGCGATCACGGGCGGCGGCGGATCGCTGAACGCCATGATCATGCAATCCGCGGCCTCCGGCGACGCGGGGCCGGAAGTCCAGAAAAAATTCAAGGCTCGCGCGGAAGAACTTCTGCGTGAAGGCGTGATCGGCTTCGGTGAAATGACCGCGGAGCATTTCGACGGTTTCACGCCCTATCAGTCCGCGCCACCGGACCATCCGCTCTATTTATTGCTGGCCGATCTGGCCGCGGAACACGACGTCCCGATTGACATTCACATGGAGGCTGTCCCTCAGGATATGCCCCTGCCGCCTGACCTCAAATCACCGCCGAATGCGCCGCGATTGCCTGCCAACATCGCTGCGTTCGAACGATTTTTGGCGCATAATCCGCGAGCCAGGGTCATTTGGGCCCACCTGGGATCGGATTTCACAGGATTTCGAACGATCGAACTCGACCGCCGCTTATTGCAGGCGCATCCAAACTTGTATATGGAGATCAAGACGGACCCGGATGCCCACGGAAGGAATTACCCGCTCGCGAGTGACGGCAAGATCAAGCCGGAGTGGCTAAAATTATTCACGGATTTTCCGGATCGCTTTGTCATCGGCAGCGACCAGCATTATCCGGAGCCGAAGGACGCGGATAAGAGGTGGCAGGAGACGATTCTTTTGCTTAACCAGCTGCCTGCGGACGTCCGCAAAAAAATCGGAATGGAAAACGTCGCGCGCATTTACGGAAATTCCGTCGCGCCATTTTTGCGCGCTGCAAAGAATTGAATCCTGGAACGAATCGAGGACATCGCTCATGAATCGTCGTGATTTATTCAAGACTTCACTGGCCGCCTCGGCGCTGGCGCTAACGAGCCGTCGCGTGGCCGCTTCTCCGGCGCCCGCCGCGGAATTTCCCAAGGCGCCGGGGCTCACCAAGTCCGTCGCGGAATTTATCGTCAATTCAAAGTATGAGGACATTCCAGCGGACGTGATCGAGCTGGGCAAGAAATCGATTCTGGACGGCTTCGGCTTGGCGCTCGCGGGATCGGCTTCGGTGATGGGGCCGATTGCGCGGAAATACGCGGAATCATTCGGCGCGAGCGAGATGCGCGCGAGCGTGATCGGCACCGGAATGAAAGCCCATCCGCGCCTTGCGGCTTTCGTGAACGGAGTGTCCATCCACGCCGACGACTATGACGACACGCAACTCTCCGCCGCCAAAGACCGAATCTATGGACTGCTGACGCATCCGACCGTAAGCGTTCTTCCTCCCGCGTTTGCCCTTTGCGAGCTGGGGCGCCGTTCCGGCAAGGATTTCATGGTGGCCTATCATATGGGCGTGGAGGTCGAGACCAAGATCAACGAAGCCATTTCTCCGCGCCACTACGACGAGGGTTTCCATTCCACCGGAACGTGCGGCACATTCGGCAGCACCGCGGCATGCGCCAGGCTTCGCGGGCTCGATGTGCAGCAAACAATTTATGCTCTCGGAATCGGGGCCACCGAAGGCGGCGGCTTCCGCGACAATTTCGGTTCCATGACCAAACCGTTTCAGGCGGGGCATGCCGCGGAAAACGGGACGGTGGCAGCCGATCTGGCGGCGCTCGGATGGACCGCAGCCGTTGATATTCTGGAAGCGCCCCTCGGATTCTTTCAGGCCGAAGGCGGCGGATTCGATCCGGATGCCATCGTGGGCTGCTTCGGAAAACCCTGGACGCTGGCTTCGCCGGGCGTCTCGATCAAGCCGCATCCTTCCGGCTCGTTGTCTCATCCCGCGATGGGAGAAATGCTGCGCTTGATTCACGAGCACGACATTAAGGCCGCCGACGTCGAGAAAGTGGATGTCGGAGCGAATCACGCCATGCTGACTTCGCTCCTGCATCACCGCCCGACGACGGGCTTGCAAGGAAAATTCAGCATGGAATTCTGCATGAGCATTCTGTTGCTCGATCGCAAGGCGGGCCTGGTGGAATTCCAGGACAAAGTTGTGCAGCGCCCCGATGTGCAGGAGATGATCAAGCGCGTGAACTTCTACATTGATCCCGTGGCGGAAAACGCAGGTCTCGACAAAATGACCAGCCTCCTCAAAATCACCATGAAAGACGGAAAGGTGTTTTCGGGGCGCGCCGAATTCGCCAAGGGTAGCCCCTCAAATCCCATGAGCTATGACGAGGTGGCCGACAAATTCCGAGGGTGCGCCGAATTTGCGAAGTGGCCCGCCGCGAAAGCGGAATCCGTCATTGCCTCCGTGAAATCACTGGAAAATTTATCCGACATCGGCAAGCTCGTGCCTTCTCTCACAAGTTGAGCCCCAAGTGGATATTGGTAGCGCCGGCGTCTCGCCGGCAATTTTTCTGATCCCCTCGTTGTGCAAAAATGCCGGCGAGACGCCGGCGCTACAAATGCCAATTCCTGAACCCTTAAAGAGAGATCCGGGCTAGACTGTCCGCAGTCTGAACCAGTCAGGTTTGGAAAGGACGCATGGAGTCGATTCCAAAGAGAAATACGATGTTGGATGCCGGTGAAGATTCCGCGGGCGTGTTTGCGCGTTTGGGGATGGGGCTGGCCGATTGGTCCCAGAAATGGTTCCCGGATGCATTTGTGTTCGCACTGGTGGGATTGATCATAGTTTTCATGGCCGGAGAATTTGCCGGAGTCGGGACTCGAAATCTGGTCAAGTATTTCGGGGACGGATTTTGGGGGCTGATTCCGTTCACGATGCAGATGGCCATGATTATTATTGGAGGATTCGTTGTCGCCACATCGCCCCCGGTTCACAAGTTGATTCAAAAGCTGGCGAAGGTGCCGCGGACTCCCCGAGGCGCCGTCGCCTTCGTGGTTTTCTTTTCCATGATGACGTCGCTGCTGAGTTGGGGGCTGGGCCTGATCTTCGGCGGCATTCTCGTTCGGGAAATCGTGAGGAACGTGCGCGGTATTGACTATCGCGCAATTGGCGCCGCCGCCTTTGTGGGCAATGGCAGCGTGTGGGCCTTGGGCCTGTCTTCCTCCGCCGCGCTGGTGATGGCCACGCCCGCCTCGATTCCCTCCGCGCTGCTCAAAATCAGCGGCGCGATCCCGCTCAGCCTGACGATCTACACCTGGCAGAGCGCCGCCACCGCGGCGATCCTCACCATCACCAGCGTCAGCGTGGCCTATCTATCGACGCCGGCGAATTCTCTGAAGGACGCGGAATCCTTCGGTGTCACCGACGGTCTCGAAGTGAAGACGCTCGAAGAGCGCAAGACGCCGGCGGAATGGCTGGAATATGCGCCCGCGCTCACCATCGCGGTCGGGATTCTCGGCCTGGCCTACATCGCGCAGGTTCTCGCTGCGAAAGGCCCGCTCGCCGCGCTCGATTTGAACACGTACAATTTTTTGTTTCTGATGGTGGGGCTTTTGCTTCACTGGCGGCCGCGGTCATTCGTGCGCGCCGTGAATGATTCGGTTCCGGCGACCGCGGGCGTCCTGATTCAATTTCCGTTTTACGGCGGAATTTTCGGAATCATCACCTATTCAACGCTGGCCGCGAAGCTGGCCCATTTTTTCGTGAGCTTTTCCTCGACGAATTCGTATCCCATCCTGGTCTCGATTTACTCTGCCCTGCTGGGGATGTTCGTGCCCTCCGGCGGCAGCAAATGGATCATTGAAGCGCCGTACGTCCTGCAGGCGGCGAAGGACCTGCATGTGAATCTCGGATGGGTCGTGCAGATTTACAACACGTCGGAAGCCTTGCCGAATTTGATCAACCCATTCTGGATGCTTCCTCTGCTGGGCCTGTTGAAAGTGAAGGCGCGCGATTTGATCGGGTACGGAATGCTTTATTTCATGGTGAACTTCGTGTTCGTGCTCTTCTTCATGTGGTTTTTCGCGCGGACCTTTTCCTACGTTGCGCCCGTCATTCCTTGACGCTAAATCTAATGACAAGCCGGCGCCGTGGAAAAACAATTCAGATCGAGCGCCGTGTTATGGTGCGCCGCTTGAATGTGTTCGTAAAGCGACAAGGATTGCGGCAGCGTCCAGAGAGCCTTCCAATACCATTTTCGCGCGGGGCCGCGGCTCCGAAAATAGTGCGCGGTGACGGCTTCGACGCCTATTTCCACGGCGCCGGCGATGATGTACTTGTGCGCGTCCGGGTGTCGGCCGACAACAAATCTTGACACGCCGGTCTCCAAACAACCTGGGCAGCTGTGAAGATTGTTCAGGCTGGTCACCGCGTCCGCGGAGGCCGCGCCAATTTGCGCAATCGTCAGGACGCTCCATTGCGGGTCGCGGAACATTACAAAATCGCGGGATGTCGCGGCCACTTCCCGTGCAACTCCCAATGGTTTGGAGAGTAACGCGTGGGGAACATCCGCCACAGGCTGAACTTCTCAATTTGTTGGGCGTATGCAACCGGTGAAACGAGGAGCGCCATTGCCAGCCAGCAACCGTGTTTCATTATCCCTCTGCAATTCGGGCGAACAGCTTCGCTCGTTCTGAGAGGAAACCGCGACTATGCACCACGCACGCTTAATTGTCATTTTACGATATATGAATTGACGCGCATTTCGAAAACAATAATGAAAAATTTGGCGTGGAATCCCAGTTTGGAACACTTGAGTTTTTGGGAGGGGTGGGTACAGCTTGTCGATTTTATTCTGAGCACTACAAAAGCAGACAGGCTGAAGCCCGTCCTACAGCGCCATCGAATTCGGGAAGAAAAAATAGAAAACCACGCTGATTAAAATTAGATAGGCAAGCAGAACGAGCGTCCAGCCCATATTGTGGCGGATGACCTGGCCTTCGCTGCGTACGAGTTTGCTGGTGGAAACTCCCACGCTCGCGGTTTGCGGCGCGATTGGTTTGCCCACTTCCGACCCAACGGAATTGAAGGAAGGGAGCATCAGGACCGGGAGGTTCAGCAGCCTTCCGGTCATCGCTTGGACGGGGCCGAACATGGCATTTGTGGAGGTGTTGCTGCCGGAAAGAGCCACGCCGATCCAGCCGAGAATGGGAGCGAGCACCACGAAGAACACTCCGATTTTGGAAAGTCCGAAGGCCAGCGAGTTCGCCATCCCAGTGAAGACAAATGCGTAGGCCAGGGCGAAAATAAAAAACGCCACCAACAGGGCTCCCCACATTTGCTTGAAGGTGCGCGAAAAAACCTGCCCCAGTTGCTCGCGGCTGGGCCGCAGGAACAGCAAAATAATAAGCCACGACACCAGCGTCGATGTGCCGCCGCTGAGCGGATTAAAATTAAATGTTGACGAGAGCGGGCCATGCGTTACCGACGATTTCGCCGATACGGCGAGTTTGAGAAGGCTTAGGCCCGGAAGCGGCGACTTCGGGTTGGTCCATCCGACTACCACCAGAATCAGCACAATGTAGGGAAGCCACGCGTAGAGCGCTTCACGCACCGAGCCCATTTCAACGGAATTGGAAGCAACAGTTGCCGGCGCGGCAAGAGGCTTGCCTCCGAATCCCCGAATCGTCTTCGGCCGCCAGATCTTCACAAAAATAAACAGAACCCAGAAAGAAACCAGGGCGCCGCTCAAGTCCGGCAAGTACGGACCCAGGTAATGGGCCACCGGCCACTGCCCCAGGACATACGAGAGCGATCCGACAATCGCCAGGGGCCACGCTTCGGCCACACCTTCCGATCCACTCACGAGGTAAATCAGGATCCACGGAGGCAGAAGCGCCAGGATGGCCACGACATTCCCGATGGAAGCGGACAGGGCGTACATATCGAGCCCGGTCACCAGCGCCAGCCCGAGAATCGGCGCCCCCAGCGCTCCGTAAGAGACCGGAGCATTGTTCGCCAGAGCGGCAACGCGAATCGCGTCAAGGTCAGTAATCCCGAGTCCGACGAGAATCGGCACCACCACCGCCCACGGAAAACCGAAACCTACCAGACCTTCGAGCAGCGCTCCAAAAGCCCACGCCAGCATAATGGTCTGAATTCGAATGTCCGCCGTGGCATGGTGGATCATCCACTTCTTGAACCGTTCGAAATTCCCGGTGACCACAAGCGTGTTGAAGATAATCAGGCCCCAGAATGTAATCCAGTCAATCACCCAGAAGCCCTGCAGCCCGCCGTACAAGTAAGATTTGAGCGTGCTTGCGAGCGGAGCATGCCAAACGAAGACGCCGATGGGAATGGTGATCGCGCCTACCAGGATGGAAGCGAGCCAGGCCGTCATGCGAAGGGCCGCAAGCATGAACAGAAGGGCGATCAGCGGAACCAGGGAGACGAACACGCTGAGCCACACATGTCCAGTAGGGTCGAGGATCTGCTCAAACATTGCGATGGTCCTTTCGCTTGCGATGCGCCGTTTCCGAAGAGCGCATCCTAGGCGCACCCGGCTGCGAACAGGGTTTGCCCTGACGGAATTTCAAAACGGCTCGGTTCACTCGAAAAGTCAGGGCAAAGCAATATCACAACCAGATCACAGGTCAACAGGGAAATTCGCTGAGGGATGAGGCGTTTTTTTCAGCTCGTTTTTATGCTCCATTTGCAGGGCGCGGAAAGATAAATGAAACATGGGAGAAGCTCTCTCGTGCTTGAGGCAAGTACTGTAGTGATTCTGTGCGTGGCTTCCATGGCCCGCCTTTGCGCGCCAGGCCAAGGCTTTTCTACCAGAATGCATTATAACTTCTTGTTGCGCAGCTTTCCATTTTGCTCGAGCTTCGATAGTCTCATAGTGTGGCTATGAATTTGCCGACTCTCAATTGGGCTCATCCCATCGTCCAGGAATGGTTTGCAGGGCGGTTTGGGGCCGCGACGGAACCGCAGGAGCAAGGCTGGCCCCCTATCCTCGCCAAGAAAACAACTTTGATTTCGGCGCCGACAGGATCCGGGAAGACTCTTGCGGCATTTCTCACATGCATTGACCGGTTAGTCCGAAAAGGCATCGCCGGCGAGCTCAATGACACGACGCAAGTATTGTACGTCTCTCCCCTAAAGGCGCTGGGGAACGACATCCAGAAGAACCTGGAACAGCCGCTCGGAGAAATCCTGCAGATTGCCGGCGCGCGCGGCCTGCTGATGCCGGAAATCCGAACGGCCGTGCGCACCGGCGACACTCTGATGATGGAACGGCGCTCGATGTTAAAGCGTCCGCCGCACATTTTGGTGACGACGCCGGAGTCTTTGTACATTCTGCTGACCGCGCAGAAAAGCCGCGAAATCCTAAGGACAGTCGAAACGGTTATCGTGGATGAAATCCATGCCGTCGCCGATGACAAGCGAGGAACGCATCTGGCGCTGTCACTGGAGCGATTGGAGGCGCTTGCCGATCGCCCGCCGGTCCGAATAGGCCTGTCCGCCACGCAGAAGCCCATTGAGTTAGTCGCCCAATTCCTTTCGGGAAGCGACAGGCCCGAACCAGTGATCGTGCAAATCGGCCATCAGCGCGCCATTGACATCGCCGTGGAAGTCCCGCGCAGCGAATTAGCCGCCGTAGCCACTCATGAAATGTGGGATGAAATTTATGATCGGCTATCCCAACTCGTCGAGCAGCACCGCTCGTCATTGCTGTTTGTGAATACCCGCCGTTTAGCCGAGAGAGTGGCGCATCACCTGGCGGAACGTTTGGGGAAAGAGGCCGTGGCAACACATCACGGAAGTTTGTCACGCAAGCTGCGGCTCGAGGCGGAGCGAAAATTAAAGGGCGGGGAAGTAAAAGCGCTTGTCGCCACTGCGTCGCTGGAACTCGGAATCGATATTGGCGCGGTGGATTTGGTCTTCCAGATCGGATCGCCCAGGTCCATCTCAGGAGCGTGGCAGCGCATCGGCCGGTCGGGCCATTGGCATGGAGCCATTCCGAAGGGCCGAATCTTCGCCACAACGCGCAGCGAATTGATCGAGTGCGCGGCGCTGGTGCGCGCCATGCGGCGCGGCTACCTCGATCGCATCGGCATTCCTGAAAATTCTCTCGATATTTTGGCGCAACAAATCGTGGCCGCTTGCGCGTCGGAGGACTGGATCGAAGATGAACTTTTTGCCCTGGTGCGGCGCGCCTACCCGTACCGCAACCTCGCGCGGAGCGATTTCGACGAAGTTATCACGATGCTCTCCGAGGGCATCAACGCTCGCCGCGGCCGCTATGGAGCGTATTTGCATCGCGATCGCGTGAATGGCCGAGTCAGGGCGCGGCGGGGGAGCCGTCTCGCGGCGATCACCAGCGGCGGCGCCATTCCCGATAATGCGCTTTACGCCGTCGTGGCTGAGCCGGAAGGCGTCCATGTGGGCACCGTCGACGAAGATTTTGCCGTGGAGAGCTTGCGCGGTGACATCATGCTCCTCGGAAACAGCTCCTGGCGCATACGCCGCGTGGAGGCAGGCCGCGTCCTTGTCGAAGATGCGCATGGCGCTGCTCCGAATGTGCCATTCTGGCGCGGAGAAGCCCCGGCACGAACCCGCGAGTTATCGCAGCAGGTCGCGGAACTGAGGCAGAAGATCGCGGACATGACGGAAGCCATCGTCTATCGCCCGCTGCTCCGGGATTTTGACGCGGCCGCTCCGGCGTTTCGCTGGCTCGAAGATGAATGCGGACTCGATCGATCCGGCGCGGAGCAGGCTGTGGAGTACATCGTTGCCGGCCGGTCTGTCCTGGGCGCGGTCCCTACGCAAGATACGGTCATCGCGGAACGTTTCTTCGACGAAAGCGGTGGCATGCAATTGGTGATTCACGCTCCGTTCGGCGGCCGCATCAATAAAGCGTGGGGACTCGCGCTTCGGAAACGCTTTTGCCGTTCCTTCAATCTTGAGTTGCAGGCCGCGGCGACGGACGAAGGCATCAATATTGCCTTGTCGGATCAACACAGTTTTCCGCTGGCGGATGTTTTTCGCTTTCTGCATCCGGCCTCCGTCGGGAAAGTGCTCGAGCAAGCAGTACTAACTTCGCCCCTTTTCACGACACGCTGGCGTTGGGATGCCTCACGCGCTCTGGCGCTGCTGCGTTTTCAAGGCGGACGAAAGGTGCCTCCTCAAATTCAGCGTATGCGCGCGGACGATCTTCTAGCTGCCGTTTTCCCCGACGCCGCGGCGTGCCAGGAAAACATCGCAGGCGAGATGCGGATTCCTGACCATCCGCTGATTCGCGAGGTGATGAAGGACGCCCTTACGGAAGCCATGGACTTGGAAGGCCTGAAAGAGCTGCTGCCGCAATTCCTGGATGGGCGCATTCGCTGCCTGGCTGTCGATACTCCCATACCCTCGCAGTTCTCTCATGAAATACTTAATGCGAATCCGTTTGCATATCTGGATGATGCGCCGCTCGAAGAGCGCCGCGCGCGCGCCGTGGAAATGCGGCGCGTGCTCCCCGAAACCGCCGCCTCGGATATCGGGCGCTTGGATCCCGCGGCGATCGAGGAAGTCCGCAAGGATGCATGGCCTGACGTGCGCGACGCCGAAGAACTTCATGACGCTCTCGAAACGCTCATCGTTCTGCCTGAACCTGTCACGCCGGAAGCCCTCGACTCGGACTCCATCGGCCCCAACCACGATCCGGAACTTCATTTCCTGGAACGCGCCCTTGCGGAATCGATTCCTCGATGGCGGATATTTTTTGAACAGCTGGCCTCTCAAGGGCGGGCCGGGAAGGCGCACATTTCGGGCCGCGATTATTGGGTGACAGCGGAACGCAAAAAACTGGCGGCGTCGATATTTCCTGCCGTTAGTTTTGATTCGTCCATCGCGGAAATTGACCAGCCCGCGCCAAAAAGGGAAGACGCTTTGTCCTCGCTTCTGACGGGTTGGCTGCAACATTCAGGGCCGGTCCACGCTCGGGTCTTTGCGCGTCTTCTGAATTTAACGGATTCGGAAATCTACAATTCGCTTTTGCGGATTGAGGCGGCGGGGACCATTTTGCGCGGCCACTTTGCCGATCTTCGCTCTGACGACATCGAGTGGTGCGAGCGAAGATTGCTTTCCAGAATTCACCGCCTCACCGTCGGAAAACTGCGCAAGGAGATCGAACCCGTAACGGCCGCGCAGTTCATGCGCTGGCTTGCACGCTGGCAGCATGTTGCCCCTGGAACGCTGACCTTGGGAGAACGCGGAACTCTAGAGGTCCTTCGGCAATTGCAGGGCTATGAAGCGCCTGCAAATTCCTGGGAAAGCGAGATTCTAAAGCGCCGCGTGGCCAACTACGATCCGGCGGCGTTGGACAATTTATGCTTGAGGGGAGTGGTGGGATGGGGACGCCTGTCTCCGCATCCCGCCATGTTGCACGAACATGGAGAGCGCGGCCGCCGCATTGTCCCCAGCAGCGTCGCCCCCATCACTTTTTTTGTGCGCGACGATGCCGACTGGATGGCTTGCCGCTACCACAGCCTGGGATTAGGAGATCAGGGAGGACTAAGCCGCGGCGCAAAAGAAGTTCTCGATTTGCTCGCAACCCGGGGCGCCCTGTTTTTTGTGGACATCGTCCGGGGAACGCGCCGGCTGAAGTCCGAGGTCGAAGCTGATCTCTGGGAACTCGTTGCCGCCGGTATGATCGCCGCCGATGGCTTCGACAATCTGCGCGCGCTGATTGACCCCAAACGCCGTTCAGGGCAGGGCCGGGGACGAACCCTGCGTCCTCGTGACAGCGGTGGACGCTGGTCTTTGCTCTTCACGGATAAGGCCGACGATCGGGCGCCGGCAGTCGAGTCGACATGCTGGATGTTCCTGAGGCGCTACGGAATTGTATTCCGCGAACTGCTCACGCGCGAATCGATACAGCTTCCCTGGCGCGAAGTGCTCATCGCGCTCCGGCGTCTCGAAGATCGCGGTGAAATCCGCGGCGGCAGATTCGTCGGCGGATTCCTCGGCGAGCAATTCGCGCTCCCTGTTGCTGCGGACTCGTTGCGAGCCTCACGATCCCTTGGGCCAACGCAGGAAGTTATTCAGATCGCAGCCGCGGACCCGCTGAACCTCGTAGGGATCATTGTGCCGGGCGATCGGATCCCCGCCAATTCAGGCCGCTCTTTTGATTTGCGTGATGGCGTAGCTGCGGGAACGATTCCAACACCATTAGAAAATCTGGGCGCCGCCCGCGCCGGATAATCCGGTGCCGGAATTCCTAATATTCGCGTGAATTTTTAGGAAATCCGCACACAACACGAAGTCACTGAATAAGGAATGGCGGGGCCGACGAGACTCGAACTCGCGACCTCCTGCGTGACAGGCAGGCGTTCTAACCGACTGAACTACGGCCCCGCTGGAAAGATTCTTGATTGGTGGGCAGTGTCCGATTTGAACGGACGACCTTCCGGGTGTAAACCGGATGCTCTAACCGCTGAGCTAACCGCCCCTTGCGTTTAGATTCTACAGGTTGCGTGGGAAGATGCAAAGCGAAAAGCCGAAAAGTGTCCGAGTTATCGCGCAAGTTTCCGAGAAAATGTTGCACACTTGCAATTTGCGGTATCTCAAGAGTATGGGATCCGAGTCAAGGAAGCACACTCCGCCACCGTTGGCGGGCAGCGCGTGCAGCTGAGACCAGTGCGGGCGAATCCGGTTTGGGGCTATGACCTGGTCAGCGGGATGACAATCGAGGGAAGAGAACAGCGGATGCTGGAGTTAATTGATGAACAAACACGGGGGTGCCGAGCTATTCGAGTGGCTCGAAGACTTTCCCGCTATGAAGCGATCGCAACCCAGGCCGAAGGGATGCTGTGATGAGGAATCTCGAAGCATATTCGTTCCAACAACGGCAGGGAATTCGTAGCAAAGGAACCATGGAGGTGGCCGGGGAATGTGGGAACAGGAACTCCGCACATCGAACCCGGCAGTCGATGGGAGAACGACTGCTGTGAGAGCTTCAACGGGCGATTACAAAAAGCTTCCGTCGCCGTCTTTTTTCAGTATGCGTGCCGGTTGATCAAGCCCGAAACGATGGTCATCACGATAATTCGCAGATCGAACATGAAACTCCAATTTTGCAGGTAGTACAAATCGCAGGCCACGCGCTTCTGGATCGAAGTGTCGCCCCTCCAGCCGTTCACCTGCGCCCAGCCTGTAATTCCCACTTTTAGAGAGTGGCGGTGGTTGTAGCGCAGGATGTCCTGCAGGAATTTGTGAACAAAGTGAGGCCGCTCGGGGCGAGGGCCGACCACGCTCATTTCGCCCTTCAGTACATTCATGAATTGAGGCAGTTCATCGAGACTCGTCTTCCGCAGAAACGCGCCGAACCATGTCCGGTGCGGATCGGCGGCGGTCGTCCAACGGGTGTCCGTCTCGGAAACCGGACTTTCCTGCATGGTGCGAAACTTATACATCCGGAACGCTTTCCCATTCAGGCCGACGCGTTCTTGAACAAAGAATACGGGCCCGGGAGAAGTGACCCGATTCAGCGCGGCTACGAGAGCAAAGATGGGAGAAGCCGCAATCAGAACAACAGTTGAAAACAAGATGTCGAAGGTCCGCTTCAGCAAAGCGTAGTCGAGCAACTCTGCCGGAGTGGACGTCAAATCCAGCATCTGAATCGTGCCCAGTTGAAACAACTTTTCGCGGACGACTATCCCCTCTCCCAGATCCACGATCGCCCGCGCGGGCAGGCAGAGCCGATTCAACTCGCGCACGATCACGGGGATCTTGGAGAACCGCGCCGGGTGAATGGCGATCACGGCTTCGTCGATTCCATGGTCCGAATTCAAAGTGCTGAGCTGGTCGAGTTCAAAAATCTTGTAATGTTTGACACGCACCCTCTGTCCCGGCAAGCGCACAAAACCCGCAACCTGGCACGGAGCAAAAGACAGGCTCTGCAGCCTCTTGGCCACGTTGAGTGCGAACCTGTCGGCTCCGACGACGAGCAGGCGCGTCGGTTTTGCCAGGTGCGCCAGGTTGCGACAAAGAACCCGGAACAGGGCATGCACGATCAGGGTGAAAGCGAGAAGCGCCAGCACGTCGCAAACGAGCAGGCCGCGGGGAAAGACGCCGTTGCGGCTGAAATACAGCGTCGCCAGCAGCACGAACGTCGCGGCGCTGCACGCGGAGGACGCCCGGCGGACCCCGGTCCGCTCGCGAAACAATTCATCAAAACTTGTGACGCGATTGTGCTCCGCGAAAAACGCCCAGACGCACGTTCCGAACAAAATTTGGTTGAAATGCCCGTGCGCCGAATAAGAAACCGGCCGGCCGAAATAGGCGGAGATGGCCACCCATACGCTCCAGCCGAATCCAGACGCCGGGATCGGCAGCGAATACACTGCGATCTTGAAAAACTTTCTGTACAGATTCAGTCGCATGATCATCGTGACGAAACCTTTATGAGCGGCGAAACTACAAGCCGCATTTTTCCCGGCCTTCCACAGGTAAGGCCTCCGGAAATAATTTGCCGGGGGAGTTGCCAGGGCGATGCCGGAGATGCAGCGGAGCAATTTCGCCTGGAGTTCTGGCCACCCGCGGCGCCAAGAACTTCATCTCTGTGGAACGAACTCGGCTTGCTTCTCCAGGACGGAACGGCAAGCGTCGCGGACTGCTTCGTAAGGGATGCACTCCATGCAACTCAGCGACAGCGGCGAGTTTTCCCAGCCGAGATTGAGGTAACCGCAGCCATCAAGTGGAGAATCGACAGCCATGGCCCTCTCGCCAATGGGTCCCCACCTTCGCGAGGACGTCGGTCCGTGCAAAGCCACGAGCGGCGCGTCCAGTGCGGCGGCCATATGCATCACCCCGGTGTCTACGCTTACGACGAGTCGCGCACGCGCCAACAATGCCGCGGTTTCCCGAAGGCTCGAGCCCGCGGCATTTCTGACAAAGCAGCGAGCATGCGGCCGGACGCGTTCGATAATGGCGTCATTGCCGTCGCGGTCGGCGACGCCTCCTGTAAGCACAACTTCCATCTCCCGGTTTGCAATCTCCTCGGCCAGCGCAACCCACCTTTCGTCCGGCCATTGCTTGAGTTCCTTTCTCCTTCCACCCGGCCAAAGATGAAACACCGCGTAGTTGGCCGCCGAGGAAACGCACTGTGTGGGCGCCAGCAAACGCGGTGGATTGCCGGCTTCTATTCCCAGGGCGCGCAGTAACCGCCGGTAATTCTCAATCTCATGGACGTTGCAGGAGTGCTCGACCGTCATGTCGTAGCCGTAGTGCCGGTATTGCCCTCGGGTTTGGAAGCCAATCGTGAAGGATGCTCTGGAAAAGAGAGCCAGCAACGCGTCGAACCTGGGCCACTGTCCGAAGTCAATCATTACGTCGACGGCGATCGAACGGAGGCGCCGCAAAGCGGCCGCGGGATTCGCAATCGGCACCTCGACAACCTGATCGACGCCATCGAGCATCTTCGCAATTCCGCAATTCGATGGGCCCGCGAAAAAGATCACGGAAACGCCGGGAAATGCCGCGCGCAGATCGGCGATCGCCGCGCTGATGAGCACGGTGTCTCCGATAGCCGCAGTCCTCAGCAGACCGAAAGTTTGCATCCTGGAAGGGCATGCCCGCTTGCGCCGCGCACGGCCCAGGATGGCGACGGCGGGGATTCCCAGGTAGCGATCCAGAAAATGCAGCGCCGGGCTTCCTCTTTTTCGAATCATTTGGATTTGGTGTATTTACGGAATCCGGCGGGAAAGCAATTCCCACTGGCGCTGCGTCTCGCTCTTGGCTGAATCCTTCCGTCCCAAACTGCCGGGACGTCGTTGCGAGAACCAGGCATGCTATGACTAACGGCCCGCCGGGCGCAGAGCGTCCGGCACGTCTTGTGTCCATTGCTCCTGCGAGGGGTGTTCCTCCAGGTATTCCAGGATTTCCGCCGTCGTCACGATGGCAGTGCCTCGTTTGCCCACCACGACGCCCGCTGAAATGTTTGCCAGGTGCGCCGCCTCCTCCCGCGACGCGCCCGCCGCTATCCCTGCCGCGAAAGCGGCCAGCGCCGTATCGCCCGCCCCGGTCACGTCGTAAATATTCCGCGCCACTGTGGGGATGTCCACGCGATGCAACCTGCTCTCCTCGGTTTCGAATAGCGTCATGCCCTCGCTCCCGCGCGTCACCAGCAACGCCTGCAGTCCAATGCTCCCCGTCAGGTGCGCCGCCGAACCCGCCAGCCAGGCATCGCCATCCATGGGCGTCCCCACCAGCCGCGACAATTCCCTCAAATTTGGCATCAGAATATTGGCCCCTGCATATTTTTGTGCCTCCTTATCCTTTGGCGCGACGATCACGGGCACCTTGCGTTCGCGCCCCGCTTCGAATGCCGCTTGCAGCACTCTGGCCGTCAACACGCCCTTCAAATAATCCGAGCACAAAATCACCTGCACGCTCGCGGCCCTCTCGCGCACTTGCCGCATAATTTTTTCCTCGATCTCTCCGCTGGCCTCTTGCGTTGATTCCTCATCCGCCCGGAAAACCTGCTGGCCATGCTCCATGGACACAAACCGCACTTTCCTCGTTGAAACGCGGCAGGCATCCCACACCACTCCGTTTCCGCTCACTCCGAGAGCGGTCAACCCTTTCAGGATCTTATCGGCCGTGTCATCCTGGCCCAAAATTCCCACCACCGTCACGCCCACGTTCAGGCTGCGCAAGTTCTTCACCACATTCCCCGCGCCTCCGAGCGTTGCGTCCCGCGCCACAATGTTCAGGATCGGCACCGGCGCCTCCGGCGAGATTCGCTCCACGTGCCCTCGCCGGTATTCGTCGAGCATCAAGTCGCCCACGACCAGGATCCGGCACTTTCCAAGCTTCTCCAACCATGCCTCTGTCCAAATCACTCTCGTCCCCCCGCACTCACGTAAATCCCTGCGACAGTTTTCAGCATTTCCTCGGCTGCCTGCATCACTTGCTCCACAGGAATCAGCTTCAAGCAATAGGGTTCCTTGAAGATGCAACGATCCGCGCATGGCCTGCACCACACGTCCCGGCGTATTACGATCCGATGGCCCTCCCCAAGCGGCCGGAACCACTCCGGAAATCCGGAACCAAAGACGGAAACCACAGGTACTCCCACAGCCGCGGCCATGTGCATCGGCCCGCTCTCGTTGCAGACCAGAAAGCGGCACCGGGAAAGCACCGCAAGAAATTCACGGAGGGGAAGCCAAATCGAAATAATGTTTCTGCTCGAGTGCGTGAAAGCAGGGCTTTCCGGTTCAGCAAACCAAAACACCTTGGCGCCATAGCTTTCCGCCAATTTCCGGGCAACTTCCAGGAAGCGCTCTTCGCCCCACTGCCGGGTGGGAACCCGGGAACCTGGATGAACTCCCACAACCAGATCATCGGAAGCAATTCCATGCCCCTTCAGAAAATTTAGGGAAAAATCATGGTCCCTGGACGAAAGATTTACCAACTGCCCGTCCCTCAGGCTGGGAATCCCGAGGTGCTCGATCAATTGAAGAGAAAGATCCGTCTGGTGCGGGCGAGCCAGGTCTGGAACCGCCACATCCGTCAGCAGAAAACCGCCGCCCGCGTAGCCGTATCCCACTCTTCGCTTCGCCCCCGTAAACCAGAGGGCCAGGTTGTACCGGATGTCGCTCCTGCCCCCGGAAAAGGCGAGATCAAAGTTTCGACTGTTCAGTTGGCGAAGCCGCCACAGGAATTTCGGCCAGTTGAGAGAGAAGGGGTTGTATTTTTTCCGGATCGAAACATCCACGAGCCACGGCACAGGCATGGGAATCAGCTCCTCAACGAAGCCTTGATCCACCAGCAGAGTCTCAATGCCGGCCTGGCTAATTGATGCGTAGCTCTGGCCCTTCTTCGACTCACTCGTCCTGCAAACGAGCGAAAGCTTCGCCTTGGGAAATCCCGCGCGCAGGCTCCTCAAGAATGGAATGAGCATCACCAGGTCGCCCAGGCTGCCCGGCTCAAAGACGAGTATTCGCTCCACTGCATCCAGGCTCGGATTCGCTTCTGGCTTCGACATCCATACGAGTGGTTTGAGAAATCGTTCGAGGATCCGAACGGCCAGCCGGCGTTTGCCCAAATATCTTTTCAGAATTGCAGCGGCCGCGGCTTCGCCATCCTCTGCCGTTGGCCAGTCCCGGCCGCCTGTGTTCGGTTTCGTGTGAAGCATTAAATGGGGTTGGATTCCATCCGCTCAGGTCTTTTGGCCATGAACGAAAAGCGTGAATCCTCCGGCCCTCGGATTCAAACGGAGTGCCCAGCACATGGGAGCAAGCGAGGCTTTTCCCATCCGGTGGACCAACCGCCCCCCGTCTTTTGCGATCGGTTTTGCCGGGGCCGCTGCTGGTGCACTCTCTTCGCAAGCTTCCGCGCAATCGCCGCGTTGAAATCTCCGGACAAGCTCTTGCAGGCGCCATTTCACATGCACGCCAAGATCGTCAACATTCAGCGGCTTTCTGCGTAGCGCGACAACCTTGAATCCGGTGCGCTCCAGAAGCCTCTTCAGCGCCTCTTCCGTCCAGAGCGTCAGGTGATGCGGCGGGGTGTCGACCACCGGGTGAAACAGCGCCGGCCAGCGCATGAATCCCGGAACGGAGAGGCACAGCCGCCCTCCCGGCTTCAAGATCTTATTCAGGGAGCACAGCGTCGCAAACGGGTCACCCGTGTGCTCCAGAACCTCAAAGATCGTCACGACATCGTAAGTCGTATGCGGGAATCGGCGGACGAGCTCCTCGACCGAGGATTGGTATACCGAGGGAATCCCAAAGACCTCCTTGGCAATCTGCAGACTGTGCGGGTTAAAATCCAATCCCGTCACCTGGAAACCAGCTTCTTGTGCCAGCCATAGGAAATGACCTTCGGCACAACCGACATCCAAGAGCTCGTTTCCATCTTCGGGGCGCAACACGGAAAGGGCCTGCGCGAAATTCCAAGGGACTCGGCGCTTTCTGCCGTCAAGTTTTGAATTTTCTTCCCGGAGGCCATATAGCCACGAGGACGAATACCACGCGGATTCCGCCGCCCGCATGGGCTCACTGAACAGGAGGTGGCAATTGAGGCACTGCCTCACGACATAGCGAGAGTGCCGGGCCGCGCCGTCATTTGCCGAGTTTGCGAAGGCGCAAGCCGGGCATTGACGCGTTCCTTCAACCGGCGGCGCCAATTCCATCTGCATCACGTTGAACTCCTCAAGCATCTGGCCCTGCCGGCCGAGCGAAGGCCGTGCTCGCCGGATGACCTCTTACAACCATGCGGAGATCCATGAAAAAGCAATAAGTGGTCCACGGCATTTTATAAGCTTGTAAGGATGGAATGATCGGAAAGGGCGCCGAACTCAAGCCGTCAGCTGGCTTGCCATCGGCGATCTTTGAGAAGCCTGCTATTGTTCCTGCAAAACACCAGATCCAATTGGGCCATAGCATTGTCCAGGGGACGCCTGCCCAAACCGCAGATATCGTAAATCGTGAATTCATTTTGCCGCATATAGTCGGTGGTTTCGAACATGTGGGCTGCTCCCTCCAATGTCACGATGGAGCTGACTTCCACGATGAACAGATCTACGTTTTGAATCAGCGTTCCCATTTCTCGCAGCACAGCCAGCTCCGCGCCCTGGACGTCAATTTTGACCAGGCACGGAGGCGCCAGATCCGCCGGTTGGAACACCGAGTCGAATCTCCTGATCGGCACCGCGACTTTTCCGATCGTCGACGCGCATCCCAGTTCCCTGTACAGCGTCGATCCGCCGATATCTTCTTGGACGCTGATCTCGAGCTCTCCCTCCGTTTCGCCGAGTCCGAAGTTATAAAGCGAGGCGTCGAGTTTCTGGGCCCACATGCGCATGTAGGGGAGTGAGTGCGGGAGCGGATCAACCAGAAAATACTTTCCGCCCACGAACTCGGCATACAATTCAGGCGTGCCATAAGCCACGCCGATATCGAAGATGGTTGCGGGTTCTAGGCCCAGAGACTTGATTCTCTGGAGTGTAGGACGAAACCCCACCACATTCGACTTTCGAACGATATTCCACCCCAGGCGCCCGAGTAGCGCGTTGGTCATCGAAAGCGTGGATTTGGTCCATCCCTTTAGAACGCGGCGAGCATCGCGCCGCTCGCGGCCTGGAACTTGCGCTTGCACCACAATCGAACGAGCCGGCGACGGACGCACTTCTTCCTTCGCCCGCTCCAGCTTCGTCGCCGCCATTTTGGCCTGGTCAAACAATTTGTCCTCCGGAGATGGCTTCGCGAGCGATCGCAAATCGCTTGGCGCGCGCCGGTGAGGCGATGCCACCAGGTGAATACGCATAAAGATACGCCATGGCGAGGAACCATCCCTCCCAAAGCCATCTGGCTTGAAACATGTTGCCTACCAGCAGCCCCACGAAAGCGCCGATTCCCAGGATTCCGAGCGAGAGCCGGGCTCGCGACATAATCCCGAACAGCCACGCGCAGATCCCCCAAAAGCCGATCAGTCCGTAGCCGATCAGCCATTCGACTGCCGTAACTTGAGGCGTTACCGTGCTGGGGAATAATCCGGTTGCCCCGGCGTAGTCCCCATATCGCCCCGGGCCGATGCCGAAGAAAATCGCCGATTGCTTTTCCGCGAGGATCTTCGCAGAATAGTTCGTATGGAAAGACCTCTCGCCGAGGCTCATGCCGCTCGTTGATCCCGAGCTTTCTGCTTCGATGAGGCCTTTCGCGAACAGATGCTGCGCAACGTAACCTCCTGCCAGCAGGCCCGCGAATAAGGCGAGTCTGGACATCGTTTTGCTCCGGCTCGCCGCTCGAAGCGACATCGGCACAGCGAACACCGCTAAACCAAGCAAAACTTGATCCGAAAATGACGCAATCGTTGCTATCGCTGCCACCACGGCTCCGGTCAGAACCCATCCATTCTTTTTGGCGGCCCGCCCGCCGGACAACTCCAACGCTAGTATCACGAAGCAACTCAGCATGAAGAGGCCGAAAAGAGGCGACTCATCGAAAGTCCCTGCCATCCGCGGAATGGATCCAATGCCAAATTCAAGGGTTTGCCGGGCCGCATACACCCGAAGATATTCATACGTGTCGCTGGGAACCGGAGCGAGACCCAGCATGGCGGCATAAAGATAGACTCCGGCAATGAATTGCAAGATGGCGCTCAGGGCCACACATTTGACGGCAAACACTCTCTCTTTTCGAAAATAAAATATGCAGACCCACAAGAAGAGGAGACTGAGGCCCAGCTGGAACGGTTCTCTAAAAATCACGTACCACGCCGCTTCGAAGCGGTCCGGCTGCACTTTATGCCCCAAGGCCCCCCAAAACATGCTGATGGCAGCCAAGGGAACCAGGTACCACCCCGGCCTCTCTTGCACTCGCCCTGCTGCCAGCGCAAACACCAGAACTGAAAAGACCAGCGTTGGGTCTATCCAGGTGATATCCGGAGTTCCCGCCAGGAATTTTACGGCGTAGGACAATGGCGCAAAGATTACCGCCATTCCGAAGAATAATTTCGCGACTCTTTTGCGATCCAACCCCAAGTTCTCCCGATCAGAATATTTAATCGAAAACGGGCCGTGGCAAAGTCTAACCCCATGGCGGATACGACGGCCCCTCCGAGCGACCGCGTGATTTGGTACAACGGAAACCAGAGCGGGTAACGATGCCTGCGCAGAACATGCCCCGTTCCTCGCGCATAGGCGCGGCCTCGCGCGCATTCGCGGGCATCCATGAGCCGGATCAATTGCGGGTGATACACAAGCAGACTCGAGTCATAAAACAATCTGCGCCTGTGGGCTAAAGCCCGAAGCAGATAGTCTGTTTCTTCCCCTGACCCGTAGGGTGTCTTCGCCCCCACGCCAAGCCTCTCGTCAAAAGGACCGACAAGCTGCGACACCTCTCGGCGAAGGAATATGGTGTGGGAGTTGCTCCTGGTCCACACATTAAACCGGTTAATCCATCCGCTGCGCCGGTCAAATCTGGACGAGTCACCTCCCGATCCGTCAACGCATCGGCCCGTCACTCCGTCAATCGAGGGATTCCACTGAAAAAAAGATGCTACCCTCTGCAATAAATCAGCCGGGTACCACCCGTCGTCATCCGGAAAAGCGACCATGTCCCCAGACGCATGTTGCAGACCCGCATTCCGGGCGCGGGAAAGGCCGCATTCCGACCGGAGGTGCAAGAGTGGAAAGCGATCCTGATACTGACGGATGAGCGGATCGAGAATGGCGCCGGGATTTTGGTCGACAACAATAAGCTCGAAATGGCGATACGTCTGCAGATCGAGGTGCTGGAGAAACCTGGCGGGCTCCTCGGTTCTACCAACGGTCGCGAGAATCAGCGAAAAGCTCATTGTTTTAGAGTCACTTCCGTTTTTGGAGAAAAACCCAAGTAATGCAGCGAGCAAAAAAAACGAATTGTGGCGTCTCAACCAAGAGGGAGGCCTTTCCCATGGCCGCGTATCTCTTCCGGCTAACGGAAGGGAGTGCAGAGCAAACATTGCGTCGCTTGCGAATTATTGGAGATGAAGTGCTCCAAGACCTTGAAGCGGCTTCCTATAAACGCCTGGAATTCCGCGTAGCTCCACTCCCGGATGTGTGCGGGATTCAGCGGCGGACCGTCATGGGTTCCATCTTCAAGGAGATTTCGATCGGGCGTTGAAAGAACCACATATTGCGGGTGCAAGGCCAAGATGTACGACAGAAGTTTCTCGGGGTACTGTACGTGTTCAATGACGTCCGCGGCGATCACCAAGTCAGCCCGCAGGGGCGATGGGGCGTTGAAGTCCAACTCGATCCAGGAATGCCTGGGATATTTCCTTCTGAGCCATTCACAGGTTGGCTTCACGTCGAATCCGACCATGTCGCAACCCACGAAATATCGGAGCAGCTTGTATGCCGAGCCGCAACCAATATCGCATATTTTTTGCAGGCGCCTTTCGTCGAAGACCTCCCTCCCAAATCGGTATACTTCCCGCTGCCATTCGTCCGCATTCCCCGTGTCATCAAAGTAAGTTGCTTCGGCCCTGGATTTGTATCCATCGTGAATGAAATAGTTCTCGGCCTTGCCTGTCAGACAATATTTCTCATGAGGCGGGAAGGTGCCGGACACCCGGGATTCTCGGTGGATATGGAGATCCCAGGCGATGTTGAATCCTCTGACCGTAAACGATTTATGCAGACTGCGCTTGAGCCTGTCTTTTATGATTTCCATTCAGCCCTTTCGATGAGAAACCCCACGACGACCTCTTCTGGACCCTTGTCGAAATGTTGTCTGCCCCCGGCCGATTCATGCCGGGTTAATCGCAGCGTCAGGATTCGGTGCGCAAACCGGCTTTTCAAAAAAGCCCGGTTTCAGCAGGGAAACCGCGCCCAACACCAGGAGTAGATAAACATACGAAGCCAATGTGGCCCACGCGGACCCGGCCGCATGCAGGCGGGGTATCAAAAAGAAATTGAGCAATACGTTGACTCCCGCGGCTGAACCCATGCAGGCCAGCACATGCCGGTCATATCCCCAGCTAATCATGGTGATCGCAAGGAGCGAGGTGCAAAAGTCTATCGGTAACGCAAAAGCGAGGACACGCAGAAGATACGCCGCATTTAGATCAGCGCCATAGATCGCATGGAGAATTGGCGCCGCCCAGATCGCGACGGCCAGCGCAATGCATCCTCCCAAAACGCCGGCCGCGACGAGGGCATAGGACAGAAACTGTCCTGCGGTCCGTCCTCCTTGCATGCGCGACAGCTTCGGATAGAGGGATTGCGTTAAAAGATAGTACCCACCCAAAATGGCGAACAGGATCTTGTACGCCGCATTGTAACGCCCGACTTCTGCGGCAGAGGTCATGGCCCCCAGCATGACCGTGTCAAAATTGTTAAACATGAGGTTCAGAATCGTTGCCGCTCCTAACGGGAGCACCGCGCCCCACCGAAACTGATGATCAATCTCGGCAGTGTCCTGTTTTGCTATCGAAAGTGACGGCTGCCAGCGGTATCTCCAAAGTGCCCACAGCACGATAACTCCCAGTACCCCGCTCGCGGAGTTGGCAATCGTGATCGGCAGGAGACTGAATCCGCTCGCGCGAATGGCGGCAATCGCGCCGAACGCGAACGAAAGACCCACTCCGCCTCGCCAAACGCCGAGCCATCCGAAGTGATTGAGTCCCCAAGCCAGCCAATCCAGGGAGAAAGCGTAGGGAAGCACTCCCAGCGTGAAACCCAATACGTACAGCCTCGCACCGGCCGGCAACGGCCCCCACAACGCGTAGATAGAAGCCAGCGATACGCATACGGCGCAGGAGAGGAGCCGTTTCTTGATAACTTGAGGGATGATCGCGGGCGCTAGATTCGCGTCCCGTGCCACAAGCCGCGCGCCAATCAATCGCAGCCCCAAATCGGTCCCCATCATCACAAATCCGGCCACGGTCTGCGAAAGGGCCACGATTCCCAGTAATTCGACGCCAAATGCTCGGGAGACGTATCCGTAGAACGCGAATCCCGCCAATTTGGAAACGGCCTCACCCGCGCCCAGCTTGAGTATGGAACCTAGCAGTCTCTTCATGAGGGAAATATCTCTACTTGCAGGGTCGAGCCGGCGCTGCTGCTAGGTATCCACATTCCGCCGGTGGCATCGCTTCGAGGTCCGCTTCGTCCATCTCCACCGCTATGGATCGTTGAATCAATTCCAACGACACCACAAACCGCGCGCCGTTCTTTCTTCGCGCCAAGATGCCTTGCATGCCCGCAAGCGGCCCCGACTTGACGCGCACGTGGCGGCCGACCGTCAAATACGGGTGTGGCACGGCGCGGACACCACTGCTCAGGCTGGCGCGCAGGGCGTCGATCTCTTCCTGCGGCAATGGCGCGGGAATTCCGCTGAATCCGACGAGGTTTGCTATTCCGGGAACTTGCAGCACTTGCAAGCGGTCGCGCAGCGCAAGCCGCACAAGAATGTATCCGGGGAAAAGAGGGAGCTGCAGCCGCACCCTCCGGTCTTTCCACCGCCTGACGGTCTCATAGAGCGGCAAGAAAAGTTCCACCGATCTCCGCGCGAGCTGTTCGGCGACGCGCTTTTCGTGATTCGCGCTCGTGTACGCCGCGTACCAGAACGGATCACAAAAACTCGAAGGCAGTTCAAGGGAATGCGGCGAACTGGTTGCACGAACAATCAGGCTTGCCATCTGCCCGCTCCTTCCTCCCATACAGCTTCGCCCCGTCACTTACAGGGCATTTGTGACTTAACCCATTTATTGTTATTAGATTACAGGGAACTCGGACTACCGTTCTTCGTCCAAATGTTCCTGATCTTGCGGATACCTCTTGCAAATTTTGCCGCTCGTTGTACTCGGCTGAGAGCCGTTCGTGCCTGCCCACGGCAGGCGCGCCCGAACCGCGTGAATCACCTCTTGCGCGAACGCTTTCTGAGGATCTTCCTCTCCGGCTCGGTCCCAGGCGCGTTTGGCGAATACCCAGGACACGCCGACCACGATGGAGAGCAGGGTTCCCAGCGTGACGATCAACTGCCGCGGGGGGAAGGATTTCTTTTCCGGCACATCCGGGGGATCGAGAATTTTGACGCTGGGCGTTTCTTTCGCTTCCTGAACTTTTGCCAACTCGTATTCCTGGGTCAGCGTCTGGAAAACCGCTTCCTGGATTTTGGTATTTCGGTACAGGTCGGCGTAGCCGACGCCGAGCGCGGGCAGCTCTCGTATGGACGGAAAAAGCGATGCCCGGTTTGTCCCGCTCGTGGCGCCCGGGGCGGTGGAATTGCCGCTCAAGTTTTTTTTCAGTTGTTGCTGCAACTCGTTCACCCTGGCCTGTGTGGCGCGTATCCTCACGTTGCCGTCGGCGTAGACCTGTTTGAGGCCTTGCAGTTCCGTCTGAGCGCCAATCAATTGGCCTTCCAGGGCCGCCGCCGCTTCGATCATGGCCTTGCCCTGCGTCGGAATATCCAAGGCCGTGTTCTTGGTGGCGAACTCGCTGAAGTTTTTTTCCGTGGATTCCAGATCCTGTTTCACCTGCGTTAAGCGCTCTTCCAGGAACACGCGTTCCCGGTGGGCCGAGGAGGTGTTCAGTTGGGTGACCACGCGGTTCAGCTCGCCGGCATATTCCCCGGCCATCGCCGCGGCTCGCTGGGGACTGTGATCCACCACCTGGATGGTCAGGATTCCGCTCTTGCGATCCACGGAAAGGTTCGTGCGCTTGCCTAAATCTTCGCGCGCGTCCTCCATCCGCCGGTCGGCATAGACTTTTCTTAAGTCGAATTTGTTGATCAAGTCGTCCTGCACCGTTCGGCTTTGCAAGATGCCGATAAAAAGGTCGGAGGAGCTTTTCAGGCCTAACAGATCTCCCGCCACGGAACCGAGACCCGATCCAAGCTGCGCGCCGAGATTGCCGCCGGCCGCCGCTAGCATGGCCATGCCGGAACTCGCTTGATCCGGGGGCATCAGACGCGCCGTGGACTCGAAGCGCTTCGGAATGAGGAGGGCCATCAAGATTGACAGCAATAATCCCGTCAGGGACGCTCTGAAAATAAACGACCGATTTTCCCAGACCAGGCGCTGCCTGGCCACGGCGCGCGTGCGGCCGAGTTCCAGTTCGCGCCGCTCGTCTGGCAAGGTTTCGACGTCCGGTTGCGCCAGGGCGAGGTCTTCGCGAAAAGGCGTTTCCCGCGCCCTGGATTGCGCGGCATCGTTCATAAGCGGACCGCCCGGCGCCGCGCTGGAATTTTGAGAAACGGTTTCATCTAGCGGCCCCACCGCCGCGGGGTGAATTGAATTTCCACAGCCGACGTCGCGTTGCTCTGAACCGTCGGCGCCAGAATAGGGGCCAACCACCTCTCGTACTGGAAAGACGCGGAAAGGCTCAGCTCGGGCCGCAGTTGCCAGTTGGCCTGGACCGACGCATCGTTCAATGTTTCTCCGCCGGGAATGAAATTGCTATCAACTGCGGCGTGCCGGTAGGAAAACTGGATGGAATTCTTGGCGCGGAACCAATACTTGCTCCACGCTTGATAACCCATGCCTTGTCTTCCCACCCAGTCTCCGATGAGGTTTTTCTTGTTGGTATCGAGATCGCGATAAAAATTATTGTAGTAGATGTACTGCCCGTAGCGGCTTCGGTCCGTCGGCGGGTCCGTATAGACGGACTCGAATCGAAAATCGAGCTTTGGCAAATGCGGCAGGCGAGAAAGATAGAACCCGGAACGGATGGCCAGGCGCTGCCAGATATAAATCTGAGACGTGCTCGTGTCCAGGTTCGTGGGATTGTCTTCGGGCAGCAATCCATTCGCGTAAATCTGCAGCCGGTCGCGCAGATGCGGGATGGCGTAAGTGAAGTCGGATCCGATGGTGCGTTTTCCGGGACTGCGGCTCACGGAATAGATGTCGGACGATTTCGTGCTGAAAAAACTGTTGAGAATCGCGCCAAGGGTCAGCGGGCGGCCCACGCCTCCGAGTTCCGACGTGGCGAGCAGGCTCGCTTCCAGATAGCGAGTGCGCTTCGCCGTGAGCTTCAACCCATGGATCAATGGCCGCGCGGGATATTCGTTCCCGGACAATTCGGCGAAGAAGAAGTCCCCCTTCATGGGCCCGAGCCAACGCAGGATGGAGGGGAGCACCACGGCTTCCATGGGCCGCGCCCGGAACATATACATGGGCTCGGCATTGTCGCTCAAAATCAGCGCCCCGCCCACGCCGCGCCCCCACCACAGGCTTTGCTTGCCAACGGAAAAATCCCAGCCGTTAATGTTGGCAGAGATATACGTGTCCAGAAGCCGGAACTGCTTTGCGCCCGGGACAGGTGCCGCGGGCTGCAGGGGAGTTTGGTCCGCGGTGGCCACCGCCTCTCGAGCCGCGAGAGGGTAGGCCGGGCCCGAAGGAGCGGCCTGGAACTCTCCGCGGATGTAGACCGTGTAGCGTCCCGCCGTTCCATAGCCCGAAATGCCGTCGTAGGTGTTGAATCCCTGCTGATACGGGCGACCAAAGTTGTTGATGATCGTCTGGCCGAAATGATAGCTGTCGTTCAACGGCCGCCCGCTGATTCCGGTCACGTCCGCATAGAGCGATTCCAGTTGAAGCGATTGTTGTTGGCCTTCTCCGTCCAGAACGGAAAACTCGTTTTGAAATTCTTTTTCGAGCGCCGTGTAAAGCGAGACGCCATCCCCGCGAGCTGGTTCTCCCGCCGCCATGCTTTCGCCGGCCTCCTGAACCAGAGCGGCGCACTCCGTGCGCGTCCAAGGGCGCACATCCTGGAAGGCGGAATGAATGTAGCCAAGGGCGATGAGCCGGTCGATGGCCGAATAGATCCAGCTATCGAGCGGGACATGCGGCGAGCCGGCGTTCTTGAAATTCCGGCCGCCTTGTTCGGCGCGGGCTTCCGAGAAGGTTTCCCAACTGCTGCCGCCCAGTTCCGGGTCATGATGGGCGCGATAGACGTGTTGCCCTACGAGCCAGCCAATGGCGCTGCCGACAAGAACATCGGTGGGAAAATGCTTTTCGCCCGTGACCCGGGAGAGGCTCACTGCCGAAGCCAGTCCGTAGACGAAGAACTTTGTCAACGGGCCGGGATATTCGTGGGCCACGACGCTGGCGACTGCCCACGCAGCGGTGGCATGGTCGGAGGGAAACGAGGTTCCTTTCCTCCAGAATTCTCCCGCGGAGTTGCCACTCGCGGGACGCTCGCGGCCAAACGCATATTGCAGTGCGGTGGTTGCGCCGACGGCGTCGACAGCGGCCTCGCCGCTCAATATCCCGGCCTCCCGTTTATGGCCGTCATGCGTCATTTTTCCGAGCAGATACAGGCCGCCCGAAATCCCTACAAAGGCGGCAATGCCGGAGTTCGAAAAAGTGTTGCTCTTGCTCGCCAGACTCGTGGAGTGCGCCAGCCCCGCTGAGATGTGAGTGTCAGACGCCAAGGATGCGGCGGCAATTCCAGCCCACGGCAAGATCCAATCGGCATCGTCCAGGCGCAGATGCGTCGGACTCGTCCATATGGCCTTCTGATCGAGTGCAATGTTCTTCAGCAAAGATAAACCGAGCCTCGATTCCGTGAATTCAGCGCCTTCCTTTTGCGATTTCCCGGTGCTCCAGGCTGGCATCGATTCCACTGCTTGCCGCGCCGCGGGCCCGGTCTCGGCCGCCGACGCCAGCGCCCCGCCCGCTGGCAGCTGCTCCTGTCCCTGCGATTGCGCAAGACACGCCGCACCGAGCGACACCATGGTCATGAGCAACCCGCTGCAAAACGCCGGGCCTTTCCTTGCGGTCTTGTTCATCTCAAATTCCCGGCCAAACGGCCCGCCTGCGAGCCACCGTACGGCCCATCAGTGTGTGGCAATGAAGGCCGTGGTCGCCGCCGCCTCCGCCAGCTGCGCGACGGCGATCAGGTTTTTCCAGCTATTCGAACCGCCAATGGCCTTTTCCGGAACCACGATGGTGTCGCCCGGTTCAATGACCGCGGAAAGGATGCCGCCATTCCACAACGCGCTTCCCTGGCTGCTCTCCACGGACCCGTTAGCGCGAATGATGAATACCTGCTTGACGTTTCCTTGGTCCGTGGGGCCGCCCGCCTGGCGCAAATACCAACCCGCGGCGCGGCGTGGCCGGTAGGTGATGGCGTTCGAGTTGTATACCTGGCCGCTCACAATGACGAATTCCGGCCGCTTGGGAATAAACACAGAGTCACCGCGGCGCATTTCGATATCATCGAGCGACCCTGGAAAGCGCGCGAGGTTGCCCGGCAGCCGCACCACGAGGCGTCCGGCTACGGGGGCCTGCTCGAGCGCTGCGATTTCCGCGTTGCGTTGAGCGAGAGACTGTTGAGCGAGCGCCGCCTGGCCTTGCGCGGTTTCCTGGATGGAGGTCTTGAACGAGGTTGACTCCATGCGGATGCGTTGGATCAATTCTTCCCTGTTTTTCCGCTCGAACTGGCGCACGTCTTCCCGCTCGAAAACGATTCCTTGCGGGTAGGCGGACGGCAACAAACCCCCGGCTCGCAGCAGCACGGAACTCAAACGCTCGCCTGGATGGACTCCGTACTGGCCGGGATGGGCCACTTCGCCGCGAATGGCGACCGAGGCGCCGAGATCGTTCCATCCGGAGAGTTGGCGAATGGTCAGCGTGTCTCCGCTATGCAGCGCCAAGTTATCGGGAGCCGCACCGGCCAGGGCCGCGGAAACATGCACCTCGTGATGCGCCACGCTGCCCGCTGCCTTGTTCTGCAGCGGGTACTGGGTAAGGTCGGCCATTTCCAGATCGGCGCTGTCCTTGAACCCGCCGCCCAGGCGGATCAGATCGCTGACTCGCATGCCCTCGGCCAATGGGTAACGCCCCGGCCTCTGGACTTCTCCCTGAATGTACACGGTGGCGGGCTCGACGGCCTGCGGGTTCCGGTGAATCAAGAGGCGATCCCGCGGCTGCAGCAAGATGTTCTCGACCGGATCTCCCCCGAGGGCCTGGCGCAGGCCGACGCTCGAGATCTTGAATTTCCCATCCGGCAAATACCGGAACAGCTGCGTCTCGGCCAGCTGCGCGTCCGGGGTAAGTCCTCCCGCCAGGTGAATGGCGTCTGCCAGGCGGATCTGGCCGGACGTCTGGTAGGTTCCCGGAGCACGCACGGCGCCTCCGATGGAAACCGCCGGCGGATTCTCGAAGTCGAACCGGCTGAAAATCCGAACCGTATCCATGGGACGAAGAACGGGAGATTGAGCAGGGTCGGCCAGGGCCTTGGCCAATTCGAAGCTTTCGACGCTCGGGCGGAAGTCCGGGGCATTCAGGCGGATGATTTCGGCGTATTGGGCGGCTGGTTCCGGTAGCAGGTCTTTGTAGGAAGAGAGCACATCGGTGACCCGCATCCCGGCGCGATACGAATAGCGGCCCGGCCGAACGACATGGCCTTCGACAAAAATAGCGTCCTGGTTATAAGGCGCAATGGGATAAATTCGAACGCGATCGCCATCGCGGATTTCAAAGGACTCGAGTTTCTTCGTCACCTCCGCGGGGTCATCCGCCTCCGCAATATCCACGCTCAGCATGGTTTGCTTGTCGTGGGCCACCACGCGCTGTACTTCCACGTGCCGCAGGGCAGCGGCAGGAAGCAGGCCGCCGGCAAGCTCCAGAACGCTCGCCAGCGTCTTCTCCTCCCGCAACTCGTAGACCGCCGGGCGGAGAACCATTCCTTCCACCGTCACTTGCGGGCCAATCGGCGGGACTTGCACGGTGTCGCCATTTTCCAGGCGCAGCAGATCCGCCTTGACTCCATGCAGCAGAAGGTCATAAAGGTCCACGGTCTCGACGAGTTGAGCGCCGCGGTAATGTTTCACGACGCGCATGGACCCGCGATCTGTCGGTCCGCCCGCAACGAAAAGGGCGTTGAGTGGGGTAGAGATTGAACTGATGTCGTACGCGCCAGGGTTCGCCACATCGCCGACTTCATAGATCCGGATGGTGCGCAGACGAGCCAGGGAAACATCCGCGGAAACTTCCCGGAATTGCGTCCTCAAAATCTGCTGCAAATTCTGTTGTACCGCTGCCAGGCTCTTTCCGCTTACGAGGATTGGACCAACCTCCGGCAGGCTGACGCGGCCCTCGCGGTCCACCACGCGATAAAGGCGCTGCGACACGCCCCCCCAGAGATCGACCGACAACGCGTCGCCCGGCCCGACCACGTAGTCCGGCCCGATGGGCAGGTCCATCGGAATCAGCTGCGAATCTTGCGCCCCGTTTTCAAACACGTCCGTGCCAAACCGCCTGGGAGTGGCGGGGCGGGGAACCGCTTGCACGTACATGTCATAGAGTGAGGGAATCCCTGCATAGGGGCTCTGTTTGCGAATCAATTCCGGGGGCTCGGGAAACGGGCCCGATGACGACCGCGGCTGTTTCGCGGCGACCCCCGGCGTACCCGGGGAGGAGATGGCAAAGTTTCCCGACCCGCTCGTGGCGTTCAAGTCCGGCAAACCGCCGTTCGTGGAGTTCGTTCCCATCCCGTACGCCGCCAGCAATCCATCGTCGACGTTCCCGGCAATCAAATTTCCACCTTCTTGTGAAACTCCCGATGGGCGCCGCGTTGCTCCAGTCTGGGAACCAAAGGGCTGCGAGGCGCTTACGTTGAGGCCGTTGAATGACCGGGCGGACTCGTAAGAGCCTGGCAAAGGTAATTGGGAGGGCGCGCTGCCGGGATCTTCCGCCGTTTGCCCGAGCTGCGCGCGTAGCGTCGTGTTTGCGTCTCCGCTCGGGAGGTTCGGAAAATTTGGATCCGCAGGTGCAGTTCTGGAAGGCGGCGTTGTCTGGCGAGGTCCTCTCGACGCCGGAGATTGAGTTTGCGAAGTGTCGCATCCCACATCCGGTGGGGGATCACAAAGCCCGACAGTGTTCAGACTTTGGGTTGCCCCCGCACGAGCCTGCGCCAATTCTTCGTCCTGGCTCTGCGCGAGCCATTTCGTTCGTTGCTGGAATAAAAACTCATGTTCTCTTCCGGGGTCCGAGTCGGGGTTCAGCTTCGGCAGCAGGTACCCGTATTTTTGCACCAGGGCAGTGGCAATAGAGCGAAATTGAATGTCCGATTCCAATCGCGCGAAGATACCGTCGTTGGCCACGTCCAAGTCGTTGAGAACCTGCCCATGGTCGGTCGCATCCCTGGCCACCCAATGTTTCAACTCGATCATCAGCCCCGCGTCCATGGCCAGGACCGCCTCAATTTCCTTTGCCGAGGCTGCCACGCGACTCAGGTTCTGCAACGCCAAATCCGAAGCGCTCGCTGAATTGCTGTTCCGCTCCTGCGCACGCGCCGCAGGCGCAGGCCACACACCTAGGAACAAGATTCCGGTGATCCCAATTAACCTTCGCCTCCTCTGTGTGCCCCGGCGATTGAAAGACGGACAGGCTCCCAGATGCACGCTTAACCTCCTATGCTAATTAGCCACTGAAACATGAAGTGGAACGGGTACCTGCGCCCTGTGCTTTCATCACCTAGCCGTTGAAAACGGAATGGGAGATGCAAGGTGGGGACCAATACAATACCCTTGCCTAACTTATTATGGATGCATAATTAAGGAAGGCCCGACAGGATAACTTTTGCGACTGGAGACCCGATTTGGAACGTGAGGAAGCGCGATCGAGCCTAATTGGGAATTCTTTAACAAATTTTCATTAAATCGAAAATGCCCGCACGGTTCAGGAAAACTCGGAAGGCAGCGGAGGTTCAAGTGCGCCCGTTAGGGGGGAGATTTCTGCGAGCGCTCGCTCCCGCGTTTCCTCCGTGCGGAAAGAAATTGCGCCTCCTGCAAGCGAGATCATTGCAAACAACAAAAACACGCGCTACCGCCAACTGTAATGCTGCGATTCAGAAGATTCGTAAGCCTTGACAGCACTCGGCGGTGGGCATATCGTCTCGAACAATATAGGGAAGTAAATATTCAAAAATGCAGTGCGCAATGGGATCTTTTCGGGCCCCAGGAGGCCTCCTCATGGCAGCAGCCAATCAGCAGCCATTAGAACGAAATCGGGGAAACGAGTTGACAAGCGATTTGGCAACGTTGGATCTGGTACGCACGGGTTCCGGCACTCCGGGCGGGCGTTTTATGCGGCGTTTTTGGATGGCTGTCGGCCGGAGCCAAGATCTTCCAAAGGGCGCCGCAAAACCGATCCGCATCATGAGCGTCGACTACACCCTTTATCGCGGCGAATCGGGCCGGGCGCAAGTCATTGACTACCGCTGTGCGCATCGCGGCGCGCAAATGCACCTTGGCTGGGTGGAGGGCGACGACATCCGCTGCATTTACCACGGCTGGAAGTATGACTGCACGGGTCAATGCGTCGAGCAGCCTGCCGAAGACTCCAGTTTCGCCCCCAAAGTAAAAATGGGCAGCTATCCGACTCGCGAGTATATGGGCCTCATCTTCGCTTACTTCGGCGAGGGCGCTCCACCGAAGTTCCCGCCGTATCCGGGCGAGAGGCCGGACGCGATGATTGATCTGTGGAACGTCGAATACGTGCCCTGCAATTATTTACAGTGTTTTGAGAACAGCATGGATGAAGTGCACGTTGCCTTCGTGCACCGCCCCGGCGGATCCCATCAGAATATCGCCGATCTCCCTGAGGTTGGCGCGGAAGAGACGGAGTGGGGCATGCTGCGTTTGGGAACCCGCGCCAACGGAAAGGTGCGGCGCAGTCTGCACTACATGCCAAACGTCACGCGGGTGATCGTGCCGCCCGTAGCGGGAATGAATGGCGTGGGTGGATGGGTGGAGATTTTCTTCAACTTCACGCCGATTGACGACAAAAATCACATGTGGCTGATCACCAGCAACGTTACCGTGAGCGGCCCGGAGGCGGAAGCGTATCGCGCCAAGCGCGCCGAGTATCATCAGAAAATCGCCGCGGCACGCCCGGCGCGAGATCTCGCGGTGGAACTCATGGCCGGCCAGCATCAGTTCGCAGAGATGAACCATCCGGATCTGGTGATTGTTCAGGACATCGCGGTGCAGGCGGGCCAGGGCCGAATTGCCGACCGCGAACATGAACGCCTTGGCCGGTCGGATACGGCTATCATTTTGTGGCGAAAAATTCTGGCCCGCGAACTGCGCGCTGTGGCCGAAGGACGCCCCGGGAAAAATTGGACGCGCCCGCCAGCCGGCGAATTGCCGACTCTGGGCTTCTAACGGCTGGCGCCCGGCGTCTCAATCTGGAGTTATTTTTTAATCGAAGATGAGGGATATGTTGATGGCTGATACGAGTGAAAGCGGTTTCGTTCCACATATTCCGTCCCGGCCTGGTTCCGATTTTTCCCCGTGCGGCGTTTCGCGCAGAACTTTGCTCAAGCACGTGGCGGCCACGGGAGCAGGCGCCGCTCTTTCCATTCGTCCGGTTCTTGCGGGGATCCCTCGCGCCGATTCCGATCCCAAACGCGGGCGGATCGACGTGCACCATCACATGCTTCCCCCTTTTTATATGGACCTTCGGCGCGCGGTTCCTAATGTTGGCGCCATGCCGGCATGGTCGCCTGCCAGGTCGCTCGACGACATGGAGAAGAACGGCGTATCGACCGTCATGTTGTCACTCGCCGTTTCGGGTGTAGCTTTCGATGCTGGCGAGGCCGGGCGCAGCCTGGCGCGAAAAAGCAATGACTACGGCGCGCAACTCGTCAAGGACCATCCGGAGAGTTTTGGATTGCTGGCGGCGCTGCCCTTGCCTGACCCGCAGGGCAGCCTGAAGGAGGTTGAATACGCGCTGGACACTCTTCACGCGGACGGAATCGCGTTACTCAGCAGCTATGGTGACAAATGGCTCGGCGACGCCACTTACGCGCCCGTTTTCGAGGAACTGAACCGTCGCAAGGCCGTGATATTCGTCCATCCCAATGCTCCGAATTGCTGCACCCAAGTTCTCCCTCACGTGCCCGCGTCCACCATAGAATTTCTATTCGACACGACTCGAACAATTGAGAGCCTGCTGATGAACGGTACCTTTTCCCGATATCCGAATCTTCAGTTTATTTTTTCTCACGGCGGGGGAACCATGCCCATCCTGGCAAATCGCATGGTCAGAACTTTTCCCAAAGAATTTGCGCCGCAGGTGCCGAACGGTGTCCTCTATGAATTGAAGCGTCAGTATTACGACACTGCCAGCGCCAGCAATCCAACTTCGCTTTCCGCGCTGTTGAGTGTCGTCCCAAGTTCCCAGGTTGTGTTTGGAAGCGACTTTCCGTTTATTTCGGCGGGAGAGCCGGCAAACGACTTGATGCATTCCGGATTGCCCGTCGAGGCCGTCGAAACGATTAACCGCGGCAACGCGGCCCGGTTGTTTGGACGCCTCGGTCCCAAATGAGCGGTCATCGTTGGAGAAGAACTCGCAAAAAGGGGGAATGACGCCACAAGGTAGATTCCAGGCCAATTCAACTTTTTCGAGCTATAGTGAGACGTCAGAACGAAACCTCAGGAGGAAATACGATGCGAACTAAGCTAGTCCAATTGGTTACAGTTTTGTCAATTCTGTTGGCCGCGGCTGCAGTCAGCACGGCCGCGCAACAACAAGCAGCCCCGCCTCCGCCTTCCAAATTTAAATTGACCAGTTCCGCCTACGCCGAAGGCTCCATGATACCGACCCAATATTCGTGTGCGGATCCCAATGCGGCTTCGCCGGCCCTTTCCTGGACCAATCCTCCCAACAACACGCAAAGCTTTGCCGTGATTATGCACGATACCGACGCTGCGCCCATGAAAGGGGTAATGGATGTCACGCACTGGATCTTCTGGGGCATTCCTGCCAGCTCCACTTCCGTAGCGGCAGGGATAAAGCCGGATTCCTCGCCAGACGGCATCGTGCAGGGCGTGAATATCCGCAAAGTGAATGGATATCAGCCGCCCTGCCCGCCTCCCGGCGCTACTCCTCACCACTACATTTTTGAAATTTACGCTCTGGATGCCAAGCTCGACCTGCCGGCAGGATCGGCCCGCGCCGACCTTTTGAAGGCGATGGATGGACATGTCATCGGCAAGTCAACGTACGTGGGTAATTTCGGGCGCTAAACAGCCAACTGCGCGCCGGCCGTTCCCCATGGGCGGCCGGCGCGAAGCCAAATAAAGCGAAGCCCTCACACTGAATCTTTTATGAGGGGTGCGGGCTTTTACGCCAGTTTGGGCAACCCATGCGAAATCTGATCGGGTCAAGAGTGCCGTATTGTCCGGTCAGCGTCTCAATTTTCCTGTGAGGGCGGAGGCAATTGCGTTCCATCCTTTGAAGAAGTCGAATGTTCTTATATCCTATTTGTGTTATACCCAACAAGTAAAAGTTCGTTGAGAAGCGGACCTGCGCCCCACGACGATCATTTGTGACTTACACCACTTCAGTTGGTGACTTTCGTTGCATCCTCGGAAATTCTGGACCAGACTAATAAGGGTGTGAGCCTAAGGGCCATATAGAGTGCCTGATTTCTGAATGCACCAACAGACGGTTGGCAAATAACGAATGCGCTTAAACAGAATCTATTACCTGTTCAAACCCATCATTCCGTGGCGCGTCCGTGTGGCCATGCGCCGATTGCGAGGCCGCCTCAAGCGAACCTCGCACGCCGACGTCTGGCCGATCGACCAGAAAGCGGGAGCGGTTCCCAACGGCTGGCCGGGATGGCCTGAAGGCAAGCGCTTCGCGCTGATTTTGACGCATGACGTTGAAGGAAGCAAAGGTTTGACTCGCGTCGAGCAATTGATGAACCTGGAAATGAAATATGATTTTCGTTCCTCTTTTAACTTCGTCCCCGAGTGGGAGTACCGTCTTCCCGATACCTTGCGGCAGACCGTGGATGGAAACGGATTTGAAGTCGGCGTGCACGGATTGGAGCATGATGGCAAGCTCTACGATTCGAAAGTCAAGTTCGCCTCGAAGGCGGTGCGCATCAGCCAGTATGTTCAATCGTGGAACGCATCCGGATTTCGTTCGCCGATGATGCAACACCGGTTGTCATGGCTCCACCAACTTGGTGTGGAATACGACGCTTCTACTTTTGATACGGATCCCTTTGAGCCTGAACCGGACGGCGTAGGAACTATATTCCCCTTCTGGGTGCCGGGCCCCAATGGTTCCGGTTATGTGGAGCTTCCGTACACGCTGCCGCAGGATTTCACCTTGTTTTCAGTTCTTCGCGAGTCAAATATCGATATCTGGAAGCAAAAGCTTGATTGGATCGCCGAGCGCGGCGGCATGGCACTTCTGAACACTCATCCCGACTATATGTGTTTTGAAGGAGAGAAAGCACGGGATGAATTCCCCGCCTCCTACTACGAAGATTTTCTGCGCTACGCGCGAGAAAAATATGACGACTCATTCTGGACAGGGCAGCCGCGCGACATAGCCCGCTTCTATTGCGCCAGCGTGCCGGAATCTTCGCGCAACTCGCGGAAGAAGATCTGTATGTTGACCTATAGTATTTACGAAGTGGATAACCGTGTTCGGCGATACGCGGAGGCGCTCGCCAAGCGGGGTGATCACGTGGATGTAATCGCATTAAGCCGGGGAAATTCTCCGTTGGGTACGGAGATCATTAACGGCGTTACGGTCCATCGAATCCAGAGCCGGAATCGCAACGAACGCAACAAGTGGACTTACGTATGGCGCTTGTTTCGCTTCTTGTTCAGTTCCTCCGCTATTCTCGCGCGCCGCCACCACCGCATTCGATACGACCTGATTCACATTCACAATCCACCCGACTTTATGGTGCTGGCCGGCCTTTACCCCAAGATGACGGGCGCGAAGCTCATCTTGGATATCCACGATATCGTTCCAGAGTTGTTCGCCAGCAAGTTCGGGGCGACCAAGAACGGCCAGTACGTAAGGTTGCTGAAAACCATTGAGAAAATGGCTACGGCCTCCGTCGATCACGTCATCGTATCGAATCATCTGTGGCACGAGAAACTGATCGCGCGAGTCGTTCCTGAAGAGAAGACATCGGTTATCGTAAATCATGTTGATCCGGCAATTTTTCACCGCCGCCGGCGTAGTCGGAATGACGGCAAATTCATTGTTCTGTTTCCGGGCACTTTTCAGTGGCATCAAGGGATTGACCTTGCCATCGAAGCCTTCGCGGGAGTGAAACAAAGAGTGCCCAACGCGGAGTTTCACATTTACGGTGACGGAACAGAGAGAGCGAAATTGGTGCGCTTGACCGAGCAATTAAAACTAACGGAGTGCGTCAAGTTTTTCGGATATCTACCCCTCGAACAAATAGCGGAAGTAATGTCTAATGCCGATCTCGGAGTTGTGCCGAAGCGCGCGAACTCATTTGGAAACGAGGCCTACAGCACCAAAATAATGGAATTCATGTCGCAGGGAGTACCTGTGGTGATCTCCCGCACCAAGATCGACTCGTTCTACTTCGACAACTCCGTCGTCGAGTTTTTCACATCCGGCGATATTCAGTCCTTGACGGATGCGATCATGAGAGTCGTTGAAGACAAAGCACGACGCGAAGAGCTCATTCGGCACGGATATGAATACGTAGATCGCAATAGTTGGGCTTCGAAAGAAAGAGATTATTACGATTTAGTGGATTCGCTCTCCGTCGAGGTGTTCGATAATCCAGGCCAACCTGTCACCCAATCGTAGATTTACAACGACGCGCTGGGCGCAAGGCTCCTTAGGTTTATAGCCTCGCCGGCGGGAATCCGCGGCAATCAACTGGATCCGCGGTCGGGCAACCGGAATAACTTCTCGGAAGGATCTTCAATCAAAACTCTGCGTATCTCCAGTCGGGTCCCGATCCCGTACAAACGGAAAATCGCGTTCCCGTCCGGTGGCGGACGGGAACGCGACAGAATCAACTTTTTCCAAAACTAAAAGATGACCTTCAGCGCAAATTGTATCTGGCGTTCGGGGATGGTCGTCTTAACCAAGACACCTGCCGTCCCGCTGGGATTGACGTCGGGGGCCAGTGATGCTCCTGTCGCGTCGAAGATGTCTGTATTGCCATCGCCGGGGCCTGGCGGGGCAAAGTTGGGGTGATTCATGACATTAAACATTTCCATGCGGAACTGTACGTTGAAGACCTCTGAGATCCTCTTCACGTAGTTGTTCTTAAACACGGAGAAGTCCAGATCGGTGACACCTGGACCAATCAAAAAATTGCGGCCAGAGTTGCCGCGAACGTTGAAGCATTGTGTGATGCTGGGCAGGCAATTCGTATTCCAGAAGGCAGTATTCGCAGGAGCCGTGGGAACGGCAAAACACCCTGTCTTGATGTAATTGCTAGGGTTTCCTGGGTTGGTGAGACTGCTGCAACTAGACCCACCCAACCTGTTCGGAAAGGCAAAATCGTCGCTGCTAAGCGTATTGGCTGGGTCTCCGCCGGTCCCCCACGTTGGTGTGAACGGCACACCATCACTGGCAGTGAAGATAAGTCCAAGTTCCCATCCGTCCGTCACCCACCGCGCTGGTCCAGAGAACGACTTAGCCGAAGGGACATCCCAGGTGCCATTGATCACGACGGTACGTCCGACATTGAAATCGGAAAGGCCTCGCGTCAACTTCAGGTCAAACCAATCCAGGCTCGAAATGGAGTTACCGAACGCGTCGCCAGCCAGCGTCGCCGAACTGGTATCCATACTCTTGCCCCACGTAAAAGTACCCTGGGCCTGAAAGCCGTGGCTCATACGCTTGGCCAGCTGAAATTCGAGGGCGTTAAAGTAGGAGCGCCCATCATAGAACATCGACCGAATGGAGCCAAAGTTTGTGTTAATTCGAGAGTTACCCGGCTGCCACACGTAAAGCCCCTCGGGGGATTTTATCGGAAGCGCCAAATCACCTTCGTCCACGCGGAAAGGCTGGTGCACACCGCGCGAGCCCACGTAAGCAATCATGGTTGCCAGGCTCGGTGTCAGTTGATACTGGAGATTGAGGTTCCATTGCATTACGTAGTTGCGTTTCGGATTAGGCTCAACGTACGTTGAACGGAAATTGCCGCCGGAGATATCTGCTGCTGGCACGTGAAAGAAAGAAAGAGGTTTAGTAGGAAGCGTAGGGTCAAGGACATTGAGGGCCGGGTAACTGAAAAAGGGAGCCGACTGGCTCGTCAGAAGGATGAACTGATAGGGCAACGGGAGAACATCAAACAGGCCGGCCCCACCGCGGACAGCCAATCTTCCGTTACGCAAAGGGTCCCACGCAAATCCTATGCGCGGCTCAAAGTTGCGAAGCGTAGGGTTCGAGAAGAAAGGACCGGTACTGCCGCAGCCCGTGTGAGCTATCGCGCAGACTGGTAGTGCGGCGTCAAGGGTTGGGAGGTTAGCGATCTTCCCATTGATTTCCGTGGGTACGGTCGCCATCTCGTAACGCAGACCGAGATTCAGTGTCAGATTTGGTTTCCAGCGCCAATCATCCTGCAAATAGGCGCCAAAGATGGTCTGGCGAAGATCACGAGGTGTGAGGGAACTTGGGATTCCGCCTTGGAAATGGGTGGGAATATTTGTGAAGAAGTTCTGCAAATTTCCGAAAGACCAGATTCCATTCGGATCGGTAAGTGCGCTTATCTGGAGCAACATCCGCTCGGCGGCGACGCCGAATTTGATGGAGTGAGTGCCTTTGGTCCAGAAAGCGTCGTCATACCACTGAAACGAATTCCAGCCATACAAATAAGTCGGAAGCCCTCCTACTCCTCCCGACAAGTCAGTAAGCCCGGAGACGTGTACAAACGAAGCTGCGCGGACGGCAACAGAAGCGGGCCAAGAACCCAGGGAAGTATCGCTCGCCGCCGATTTAATCGCTCCCACACTCGCATCGTTGTTTACGTATTCGTGGTTATAGCCGAAACGGACCGCATTCACGAAGTTCGGACTGAAACTGTGGGTCTCCTCGGCAGCGACGATCTGTCTCGAGGACAGAGTATTGAGTTGCACGTTCCCGAAGGAGTCGGGGGAGCTGTACGGCGTCCTGTCGAAGAGGTACGTGCCGAACAGGCCGTCTTTATCCGAGAACTTGTGATCAATTCGGGTGGTGACAAAATTCTCGTTGACAACCTGTTGCGCCGAATAGACAAATCGGCACACGTCTGCACCACAATCCTTCGGAATAGGATAGAGCTGAAGATACTGCTGGGTTGCCGCGTCTATGTGTGTCACCGGGTCCGGATTGGGGGCAGCGCCCGGTTGCCCCGCGGCTGGAAGCGGCGTATTCGGTGTGCAAGCGGTACCGGCAGGAGCAGTCGGATCCAAGAAGCATATCCGTGCGATCATCGTCGGTTGCCCGCTTGTATCGAGACCACGGGCCGTGGGCGAGGGAACATTGTTGGCGTTGGGAATGCCCTTCGATTGCCGACTGCCTTCGTAGTCCGCAAAGAAAAACGTGCGATTCTTGATGATCGGCCCGCCGATGGCGCCGCCAAACTGGTTCTTTCTGAATGACGCTTTCGGAAGAGTAGGATCCTCGAAGAAATTCTTGGCGTCCAGTGCGCTATTGCGTAAAAACTCGTAGACACTCCCATGAAATTCATTGGTGCCCGAACGTGTGATGGCGTTAACCACGCCACCGGAAGTCTTGCCGTACTCGGCAGAGTAATTGCTCGTGAGGACGGAGAACTCCTGAATGGCATCCACACCCAGGTTTCCTCCGAGAACGCTGCCGGGCGCTCCGTTGGCATAATCGTTCAGGCTGATTCCATCCAGGCGATAATTGTTTTGCTGCGGGCGCGCGCCGGAGATAGTCAACTGCTGCCCGAAACCTCGGTTGCCGCGATCCGCGCCCGTCGAGAAGCTTGGCTGGGTGTGGATGGTTTCCACACCTGGCTGCAAAGCAGCCAAATCAGTCCAACTTCTGCCGTTGAGGGGCAGTTCCCGTACAGTAGTCGCATTGACCGTGGCGCTGATCTCCGAACTGGTAAGCTGGACGGTGGGTGCCTCGGTGCTCACCTCCACTGTGTTCGCGACGGTACCGATCTGTAAGGCCAAATTAAAGACTGGCTGAGAACCCACGTTAATCGTGATCCCCTTCTTGATCTCGGTATTGAAACCGGTTGCGGAAACCGCGACCTCGTACTCACCCGGCAGCAAGTTCGCCGCTGAATAGAAGCCGTCCGTGTTCGTTGTCACCGTCGTTGAAACGCCTGTTGCCGAGTTCTTGATCACAACTTGGGCGTTCGGGACAGCTGCCCCAGAGGGGTCCGTTATGGAACCCGACAGCGTTCCCCCGGCTACCTGCGCGCGCGCCGCCCGCGAATTCGCAAAAAAAAGTCCAAAAATGAACATGAAAAGTACAACCTTGACAAACTTTGGTCTCATTTGTTTCCACCCCCCCTTTTTGTTTGCAAAGTAAAATGAATAACCACCCGGACTGTCTGTCCAGAGTGAATGAAAAATCCGACTTTGAACTGCGATTATTTTGACCACATGATTAGGCGAGAGAGGAAAGGTGTCAAGTGAATGTTTGGGCGCGAGAAAGCCTACTTACAGGGCAGGCCAAAGGGAAACTAAGTTGCATCCGTCCGAAAAAGTGGCAACAACTTGCCGCACCAATGCCATCTCAATGCCCGCCGCAGACGCAAAAGTTCGTTATAGATATAATTCGGGCTCTGCCATCACACCGGCTTGACCCCTGGCCCGATTAACATCGCCGGGTTCGCGCCTTTCCTGGGAATATATTTTTGCGCTCGCCCGTTGTCCACTTCGGCCACATAGAGATTGCCCTCCTGGTCCACGTGCATTCCATGCACGCCCCAGAATCCGCCGGGAAATTCACCGAAGGTGCCCCACGCATATAGGAAGTTGCCCTCCAGGTCGTACTTGATCATTTTGTTTGTGCCGCGGTCAAAGAGCCAGAGGTGCCGGTCGGCCGCGGAAAGGTGGAGGCAATGCACATCGGACGGCGGATCGCCCACTTTCCACATGTTCACGAATTTGCCGTTGGTGTCAAACACCTGGACGCGGTGGTTGTACCGGTCGTTGACAAAAACCCTGCCGCTGGGAACGTCCACGGCCACTCCATGCACGCCATTGAGGTAGCCAGGGCGCGTCTCGTTGGGCGGCGTCCCCTTCTGTCCAAAGTCACTCACGAATTTGCCGTCCTTGTCGAACTTCGCGACCCGCGTGCCGACGTATCCGTCGGCCACAAACATCGTGCTGTCTGGCAGCCAAGCCAAGTAAGTTGGCCGGGAGAAGTGTGTGGCGTCGGCACCCATTTGGTTGGGCGTCCCAATCGTCTGAACCAACTTCTTCAAATCGTGCGTGAACTTAAAGATCGCGTGCCGGTAGTCGTCCACCAGCCAGACGTACTTGTCCTTGTCGTAAGGGTTGATGTAAATCGCATGAGGCCGGCGCAGCATGCTGTCCCACTCCGGCCAGGTCTCTTTGATCTCTCCTTTGGCGTTCACCCCGACGATGCAGTGCTGCCAACGCCAGTCCACATTTTCCGTTCCGTGGTTTGGGCCATCCAGCGGGCCTGGCGGACTGGCCGTCGTAGCGTCGCGCCAAGGCAGACGCCCGATGGGAAAGCCGAGGCTCGGCCCCAGTTGAGGGAGGTCAATTTCTTTCGGCCGTTTGATGTTCGGCAATTCGCCGCGCTGGAGGATGAAGACGCGGTCGGGATTCTCGGCGAAAACGCCTTCTCCCGATCCCCAGTTCCACTGTTCGTTCCCCGGCAAGGAGGACAAGGGTTGCGGCCAATTCGGGTCCACATCGTAGGCCCCGAAGACATCCTGCACGCCCTTCTGTCCCGGGATGGCGGCAAATGACGTCTCAGGGTTCGTCTGCGCCTGGGCAGTGGCCGGCGAACGCAATAGCTCCGAAACCATAGGGAGCGCCGCGGAGGCGAGTCCGCACTTCATCAGGGCTCTCCTGCTCACCTTCAATTTTGATCCCATGTTTCTGCCCTCCTTTTTGAAAGCAGATCAATCTCACAGAAATTTCCGAATTAGACCTCTGGCTTGCGCATCGTACGCTGCTCCTGCTCAGGACACAACGATTTTGCCGCAAAGCTAGGCACTAATCCGGATTGCTCGGTTCATATGGGGACTACTCGAGTTGCTGTGAGCCGACAGGTTTTCTGTGGATGGCCGTAGGTTCGTCCGTATTGGCAAACAGAAGGGGCTCTAAATAGGCCGGCGAGCGGCGCGTATAATTTCCCGGGCACGTCGTCGGCGTGCCCGGCCTTCACGGATTAAATCGGACTCTGTGCCTTCACTCCGCCCAGCTCAAAATACTCTTTCTAAGTTGGCGGGGTGAAGGTGAAGAACTCCCACATCTTCGGCGCGGTAGCAGCTGCACCGGGCAGAACCTTTATGCCCAAACCTTCGAGCATCAATCGCAGTACGCTTTCGTGCTGATAAAGCGTGGTGGATTTGAAGCCGAGCTTTGCGAACGGGCTGATGATGATGGCCGCAACACGCCCTCCGCCGTTTGTATTATCGCTGCCCGACTCGTCGACCGCGATGATGAGCAATCCGTCCTTTTGGAATTCTGCGCTCTTGATCAGCGGATCGATATTGGTTTGCAGCCAACTGTCCGCCACGTCCAGGCCGCAGTCGTGGGCATCATCACATCCGTTAGGAGTGATGAAACTATACTTGGGTAGAGTGTTGTTGGCGAGGTCCGTCGCGAACTGTGTGAAGGGCACGATATTGTTAGCCTGGCTGGAAGACTGTGCGTCTGTCATATACGGGAGCGGGGCATGGCGTGTAATGAATGTCCCGCCGCAGCAGGTTGAGTCGCCACCGATATAGCCGACCGATGGAATGGATTCGGCGTACTGCTTCCAGCTATTTCCGGACGCGATTAGTTCCCGGACTGCGTTGTCCACGGAGACAGGGAAGGACGTCGGAGTTTGTGAATCGTCGTTGGTCAGGATTTGTCCGGTGGTCCACATTAGATAGTTGCCGATCGACGGATGGGTGTCCGCATAGTATTGCGTGGCAAGACCGTACTGATTTGCCAGGCCATTTAGATACGGCATCGAAGAACTGCCGATCACGTCTGTGTAATTCGCGTTTTCCAGGGCCACCAGGAGGACGTGCCCGAAAGGAGCCGTGGACGTCGGCGGAGGCTGCGGCGTTGTAATGTTGATGCTGAATGCGGCGGAGGTCGTGGCCGCGGCGCTGTCTTTCACCTGGATGGTGAACGAGAACGACCCGGCAACTGTTGGCATTCCTGAAATCGTTCCAATTGACGGAGACAACGAGAGGCCCGTCGGGAGCTGTCCGCTCAACACGGACCAGGAATAGGGCGCGGTCCCGCCCGAGGCTTGCAGCGACGCGGTGTAACTGACTTGCACCGGGCCATTCGGGAAGCTGGTAGTCACAATTGAAAGAAGTGGATTATTGACGATAATGGCGATCGCGGAGCTGGTCGCCGTCTGCGCGGCTGAATTCCTGGCTGTGGCGGTAAGCACATGGCTGCCATTGGAAAGAGTTTTCGTGTTTAGTGACAGGCTGAACGGAGCGCTGGTCACGGCGGCGCCGGAATTCGCTCCATCGACCTTGAACTGCACGCTGGTGGTGTTGGAGGAGACGCTGGTCGAGACAGCGACGGTGCCCGAAACGGTTGCTCCGGAGGCAGGCGAAGTAATCGAGATGGACGGAGCCGAGGAGTTGTTGACGGTGACCGTGACGGTGGCGCTGGTAGCCGTTTGACTGGCCGAATTAGTGGCGACGGCAGAGAGAGAGTGGCTGCCGTTGGAAAGCGTGGTGGTGTTGAGAGAGAAACCGAACGGTGCGGTGGTCACGGCGGCGCCGGAATTCGCTCCATCGACCTTGAACTGCACGCTGGTGGTGTTGGAGGAGACGCTGGTGGAGACAGCGACAGTGCCCGAAACGGTCGCGCCGGAGGCAGGCGAAGTAATCGAGATGGACGGAGCCGAGGAGTTGTTCACGGTAATCGTGACGGTGGCGCTGGTAGCCGTTTGACTGGCGGAATTTGTGGCGACGGCAGAGAGAGAGTGGCTGCCGTTGGAAAGCGTGGTGGTGTTGAGAGAGAAACCGAACGGAGCGGTGGTCACGGCGGCGCCGGAATTCGCTCCATCGACCTTGAACTGCACGCTGGTGGTGTTGGAGGAGACGCTGGTGGAGACAGCGACGGTGCCCGAAACGGTTGCTCCGGAGGCAGGCGAAGTAATCGAGATGGACGGGGCCGAGGAGTTGTTCACGGTAATCGTGACGGTGGCGCTGGTGGCCGTTTGACTAGCCGAATTTGAAGCGACAGCGGCAAGAGCGTGGCTGCCGTTGGAAAGCGTGGTGGTGTTCAGAGAGAAACTGAACGGCGCGGTGGTCACTGCAGCCCCAGAATTGTTGCCGTCCACCGTGAATTGCACGCTGGTAGTGTTTGAAGAAACGCTGGTTGTGACTGCGACAGTACCCGAAACGGTCGCACCCGACGAGGGTGAAGTAATCGAAATCGTCGGCGGAGTGCCTGTGGGTCCCGGACCAGAACCACCGCAAGGCGGCACGCTGGTATTGTTCGTGAACGGCGAGGCGACCGTGCAATTTTTTGGCTGCGGCGGGATGGGCGGCGGAGGCATTTTTTGCGAAACCGGCGAAAGCGCTTGTACTGCGGCCGCATCGAAGGTGTTGTTCGTCAGGGTAAGGGGATCGCATCCTCCGCCGTTCCAGAAACTATTGGGCGTTCCATCAGAAGCAATGGCGCTCGCTATGTTATTTGAAACCTGTACGGGACCGCAGGGCGGGTCGGAAGCATTAATCTTCCAAACGTAGATGGCTGTGTTTCCGCCTCCGTTCACCGGAGTTGTGTTCAGGATCTTGTTGCCGTCTACTACTGCGTTCTCCCCATCGGTAATTCCGATTCCGCACTGGCCTGAATTCAAGATTGTGTTATTCAGGAACTGCTCACTGAGCGTGCCCGTATCGGCAATAATTCCGCATCCCGAATTGCTGTGTCCCCCGGTAACATAGTTTCCCTTGGCGGTAACTCCGCTTATGTTCGAGCCGAAATTTATGGAATCTTCCTGAAATTCGGCGAACGCATAGATCGAGGTATCCGTGCTGGACAGCGTGTAGTTGTTTTGCACTAGTACGGTTGTGCTATTTCCCCAGACCTGCACGTTCTGGCCGCGGCTGTTCGCCCCGCCTCTGGGATTAAGGAAGAAGTTTCCGATCACGGAAATATTGGTCTGATTGGTTGCTTCAATGTTCGCTTCGCCGTAGGCGATCACGTTCCCTTGAATGGCCAGATTGCTCGATCCGTTGGCAAAAATTCCATCGGTGATGTCACAGCACCCGGAAAGGGGCCCTTCAGGATGGATGAAATTGTCAAACACGTTGATGGTACTTCCACCGGTTATGACGATTCCGTTCCCGCCGCACGGACCGATTTCCGACTGGCGGATGGTGATATTCGTGCCGTTGTTGATGGTCACGCAATCTCCATTGGGATTAGTGACGTGCATATTTTGGATGGTCACGCCACTCTTGCCCGATATGGTGATTGGCCCCGAGGGGGTTAAATTTCCGCCCCCGCCTCCGCTTCCTCCATTACTCACGCTAACGGTCACGGAAGCCGACGCCGTGTTTCCCGCCCCGTCGTATGCTTTAGCCAAGACCGTGTGGGAACCGTTGGTTGACGAAACGGTGTTCCAACTCCAGGCATAAGGACTGGACGTGTCCGCGATCTGCAAAGCGCTGTCCAGGTAGAATTCAACTTTTGTGATTCCGGTCTTGTCGGTGGCAGTCGCCGCGACATTCACCGTGCCGGAAACTGTCGCGCCCGAGGTCGGCGAGCTAATGGAAACTGTCGGAGGAGTCGTATTGGCGTTGTTGACGGTGAGCGAGACCGTGGCGCTGGTAGCCGTTTGACTAGCCGAATTAGTGGCGACGGCAGAGAGAGAGTGGCTGCCGTTGGAAAGCGTGGTGGTGTTCAGAGAGAAACCGAACGGAGCGGTGGTCACTGCTGCGCCGGAATTCGCTCCATCGACCTTGAACTGCACGCTGGTGGTGTTGGAGGAGACGCTGGTCGAGACAGCAACAGTGCCCGAAACGGTCGCGCCGGAGGCAGGCGAAGTAATCGAGATGGACGGGGTCGAGGAGTTGTTCACGGTGACCGTGACGGTGGCGCTGGTAGCCGTTTGACTGGCCGAATTAGTGGCGACGGCAGAGAGAGAGTGGCTGCCGTTGGAAAGCGTGGTGGTGTTCAGAGAGAAACCGAACGGAGCGGTGGTCACGGCGGCGCCGGAATTCGCTCCATCGACCTTGAATTGCACGCTGGTGGTGTTGGAGGAGACGCTGGTCGAGACAGCGACAGTGCCCGAAACGGTCGCGCCGGAGGCAGGCGAAGTAATCGAGATGGACGGAGCCGAGGAGTTGTTGACGGTGACCGTGACAGTGGCGCTGGTAGCCGTTTGACTGGCCGAACTAGTGGCGACGGCAGAGAGAGAGTGGCTGCCGTTGGAAAGCGTGGTGGTGTTGAGAGAGAAACCGAACGGAGCGGTGGTCACGGCGGCGCCGGAATTCGCTCCATCGACCTTGAACTGCACGCTGGTGGTGTTGGAGGAGACGCTGGTGGAGACTGCGACGGTGCCCGAAACGGTTGCTCCGGAGGCAGGCGAAGTAATCGAGATGGTCGGAGCCGAGGAATTGCTGACCGTAATCAAGACTGTGGCACTTGTTGTCGAGCGCCCGCTTGAAGTGCTGGCAACTGCGGCAAGCGAATGGCTGCCATTGGTAAGCGTCGCAGTATTCAGAGAGAAACTGAACGGAGCGGTGGTCACTGTCGAGCCTGAATTGTTGCCGTCCACCATGAGTTGCACGCCGGCGGTGTTGGAGGAGACGCTTGTCGTGATCGGGACAGTTCCGGAAACGGTTGCACCTGAGGCCGGCGAAGTGATCGAGACGCTCGGAGCACCTGCGTTGGCTACGATAATCGAAACTGCGGAACTCGATGTCGATTGACCGGATGCGTCGATGGCTTCGGCCGTGAGCGAGTGGGTCCCATCGGATAACTTGGTAGAGTCCAGAGAATAGGTGAACGGCGCGCTGGTCACAGTGGGGCCGGAATTATGTCCATCTACCTTGAATTGCACGCTAATGGTGTTAGGGGAAACGCTCGCCATGACCGCGACAGCCCCGGAGACCGTTGTACCCTGGGCCGGAGCGGTAATAGAGATCGTCGGCGGCGTTGTCGAGGACGAGCCTCCATTCTTCGAACCGGCGCTTGTTAGACCGACGCACCCATTGCAGAGCAGCGATAGCATAATAAAGATAAGGCAATAACCGCAGCGGTCGGTTCGGCGAGTATTTACTTTCCCAGTGGACCCGGCGCAGTACATATTCATGTCGCTCACCTTGCAGCATCGCGGGTGACAAGGCGGACTTCATCCCCTCGCCCATGTTCAGCCGCGTTGGGTCCAACACTATGTTTAGGGCAACCATGTCCATACTGGTCCGGAGGCCAATTTGAGTTCAGGTCTGCGCCCCTGTACTCGTCAGGTGATTTGCAATAAGGAAAGGCAAACTAACGTTTTGATTGGTGCTTTTAGTGGGGGAAGTTTCAGAAGGCGGGAACTGTTTTAAGAAGGAAGATGGATGTGCCAGGAGGGACAAGTCCGGAGCGAAAAGCTGCGGGCTCGGCAAAACCCGCTTGAACATGGCTCGAGACTTATTTTGTATTTCCGGAAAACAGTCAGGCCATCATGGATGAACCTCAGATCGGATTCATCTCATGAGTTTACTTTAATGCGCAGGCCGGAACGCATTGGAGGAAGGCCGTGCGATACTTAAGTGGAAGTCGAGCTATCCTGCGGGGTGCACAGGTTTGATAATTAATGATGTATTTTACTTCAGTGATAACTTAGCGGAATGAAGAGACGGCTGGGGGAGGGTCTTTGCGCAGAAAGTCGCGGATATTTTTGATGATTTTTTGTTGCCTCTTGCAATGTCTCTTGGGCATGGCTGTTACGGGCGGAGACTCCTTCGTCGCAGTTGACCGCGCGGAAAATGAGCCCCTCGAGAACGGCGCCCAATTGGCGGATCGTGATCGTCTCAGCGCCGCTCCTTCCTCCATTTTTTCCATGACCGTGCAATCAGGGATCTTCAAACAAACCCCATGGCCGCCCATGCATGTTGCGGGAATTCGGCTTTGGGATACTTATACGTATTGGGGCATGCTCGAGCCGTCAAGAGGCAACTACAACTGGCCGGCGCTCGACCGTTGGCTTGACCTGGCTCACTCTCACGGGGCGGACGTACTCTACACGTTCGGGGTCACACCGACCTGGGCTTCCTCGAACCCAACTGCAAAATGTGATTACAATCCGGGAGGTTGCTATCCGCCACAGAATATGCAGGATTGGGATGATTTTGTGAGGGCCCTGGCGACTCACGCGGCAGGTCGAATCAAGTATTGGGAGCTCTGGAACGAGGCCAACCAGCACGAGTATTGGAGTGGGGGAGTCCCCGCGCTAGTCACAATGGCGCAACACGCCTATAATATTATAAAGATAATTAACCCTTCAGCAATAATATTTACCCCTTCTGGCGTGGGTGGCGCCACGGATACCTCGACTTTCCTCGACGAATTTCTTGCGGCCGGCGGAGGCCGGTTCGTTGACGGTGTTGCTTTCCACGGCTATGGAAATACGATTCCCTCTTCGCCCGAAGAAGTGAACCGGATCGTGGACGCGGTACAAGCTGTGATGGCCAAACGGGGCATAAGCAGTCTGCCGTTGTGGGATACAGAGTCCAGTTGGGGCCCGGCAAAACATCTTCCGAACGAAGATGACCGGGTCGCCTTCGTTGCGCGCCACTACCTCCTGCAATGGTCTAAAGGAGTGCGACGCGACTATTGGTACGCCTGGAATGATAAGGACTATGGAACGCTCTGGGACGATACGAGCAACAATATCCGCCGTGCCGGAATGGCCTACGGTGAACTAGTAAGTTGGCTGACGGGTGCGCAGATGACCACTCCTTGCGCCATGTCTCCTGACTCCACATGGACCTGCGGTTTTACGCTTCGCGGCGGCGTACAAGCACAGGTTGTCTGGAATAGTTCTGTTTCCGCTCCTTCCACTTTGCAATTCCGGCCCGCGCCAAATTATTTGCAATACAGGAGCCTGGACGGCAGCACTGCGCCGATTTCTGGAGGAAGCATCCAAATCGGTAGTAAGCCACTTCTCTTGGTCACAACTGCACTAGGACCAACTAAAGGCCCCGGCGGTCGAAGTAATCGGCCGCCGAAATAGGAAAGAATCCTGTCCCCGCGATTCTCATTGTCACCTGGCAGCTCGAATCAAGCTAGCCTCATATCACCGGATCTCGGTCCGAACGAATTACGTGTATTCGTCCTTTGTGTGTCGAAGAAGCGGTGACGTCATCTTAAACATGAATACAGGATGCTCGACGTGCTGACTTCTTGGTTGCCGAGCACTACGGTGCCCATGAACGGAGTGGTTACGGGTGCGATGCCGGTTCCGGTGAGGGTAATGCGCGCTCGACTCGTACTGCCGGATATCGTGACAGTGATACTTGCACTGCGAGCATTCGCGGCACTGGGATCGAACGTGACACTCAGCGTCCAGCTGTCAGCGGGCGCGACCTGGCCGCTCACGGACGTCGGGCTGGTCACCGTCTTATTGGCCGGTACCGGTTAGAGTAACCGTCTGCGGGCTCCCAGTGGCGTTATCGGTGACGGTAATCGTGCCGGGCAGGCTGCCGGTAGCCGTGGGCGTGAAGGTGACGCTGATGGAGCAGTTGGCGCCGGCGGCGACGGAAGCGCCGCAGGTGTTGGTCTCTGCGTATG